>WNGN01002476.1_pt1 | contig 20737 bp, 22 predicted proteins | sample 5400561 | NCBI WGS metagenome assembly WNGN01 (sample SAMN13153379, study PRJNA577476) | soil metagenome | isolation source: 115 cm soil or saprolite under Garry oak tree replicate 2 | place: USA:California | collected 2016-06-15
CTCCAGTCCTGTTCAAGAGTTTTTAATGAGCCTGGATATCAAAACGCAGGCGCGTTTTGTCTGGTCCATTGAACAATTACGTGTACGTAATGTCATGGCGCGAGAACCTTTGGTACGTCACTTAGAAGGCAACCTATGGGAACTTCGGGAGGAGAGTAGCACAAATATCTACCGGCTTATCTACTTCTTTTTCTCAGGTCAACGTATTGTTTTCTTGCATGGCTTTCAGAAGAAGACTCAAAAAACACCTCGCCACGAGATTGAGATAGCCTTGCGATGCCTCGACAACTTCATGAAGAGAGAGGATGAGACATAACATCATGCAGAAGAAAAGACGCGACCATATCGAAGAAGGAGAGCAGGCGTACCAGGCATGGCGGGATACTTTGCTGGGCGACCCCGAGGCCAGAGAGATCTACAAAGAGGAGGCCGCCAAGAAGGAACTGTGGCTGCAGCTTGTGGAGGCCCGCCAGGCAGCGGGATTAACCCAGGCGGAGCTTGCCAGGCGCCTGGGCGTTTCCCAGGCACAGGTAGCCCGCATCGAGAAGTCCGGCTACGATTCTTATACCCTCAATACCCTGCGCCGGTATGTCCGGGCGTTGGGTAAGAGGCTTGAGGTTGCTGTAGTATAAAAACTGGCCCCATCCCCAACTTCCCAGAGGTTTCAGCTAGTCCCGTCTTTGGATCGGTCGCAACAGGTCATGTCAAACTGACATCCGCTCAAAATCGACGTCACCCCGTTTGAAACAGCTTATTGTATAATGAAACAAGCAGTTTACCTGGGCGATACCGAAAGAAGGGTGATCGACAATGAACGATAGGAACAGGTTTGACAGGTTCACCGAGCGGGCCAAGAAGGTCCTGGGTCTCGCTCAGGAAGAAGCCCAGCGCTTCCAGCACAATTACATCGGCACCGAACACCTCTTGCTCGGTCTTATACGTGAAGGAGAAGGGGTCGCCGCCAAAGTATTGAGCAACCTCGGCGTCGAACTGAACCAGGTTCGCGAAGCTGTTGAAGCTATGATAGGTCGTGGAGATCGCATTGTTCTTGGTGAAATTGGCCTCACTCCACGCGCCAAAAAAGTGATCGAACTCGCTGTAGATGAAGCTCACCGCCTGAACCATCATTACATTGGAACAGAACATCTCCTCCTGGGTTTGGTGCGCGAGGGTGAAGGTATCGCTGCCCAAGTGCTACAAAGCCTGGGAGTTAACCTGGAGAAGGTACGCACACAAACTATCCAAGTGCTCAGTCAACCTGGTATACATCAGAGGATGGAAGTACCACCACAGCTAAGAGATGCACTAAAGGCGCTGGATGCAATACTTCGTGAAAAGGAAACGGCTCTCCAGCAGCAAGAGTATGAGCTGGCTGCTGAACTCCGCGCTCGTGAGGTGAAACTGCGTGACCACATCGCCAGGCTAGAGTCTGACTGGTATCGCGAGCGCGACAACAAGGAGAGCGGACAGGAAGCAGATGAAGAAAATGTGAGCAGCACTCAGCAACACATTCAAGATGACGACGATAAAGTACAAGAGCTGAGTCAAGAGGAAAAGGATTTCATTGAGACGTTTGGCGTATTCAGTCAGCAGAAGCTTGATGCACTCAGTCAGGATGACAGGGACAGATTTGCTAAGTTCACCGTGCGGGCCAGAAGAGCCTTGAGATTATCTGGGGAAGAGGCTCGGCGCTTCCAGCACAATTACATCGGCACTGAACACCTCCTGCTGGGTCTTGTGCGTCAAAACGGCGGCATTGCGGCCACGGTGCTGCACAACCTTGGCGTAGAGATCAATAAGGTCCGTTCTGCTGTTGAGTTTATTATTGGACGAGGAGATCATAGTGTCTCCGGCACACTGGGCCTCACCCCGCGCACTAAAAAAGTGATCGAACTCGCCGCTGATGAAGCTCGTCGCCTGAATCATGACTATATCGGGACAGAGCACCTGCTGTTGGGGTTAGTGCGTGAAGGGGAGGGCATAGCCGCCGGTGTCCTGCAAAGTCTGGGTGTTCCCTTGAAGAAGGTGCGCACGGAAACGCTCAAAGCGCTCAATCAGCAAAAAAATTCCTGATCAAAACATGTAAACCTACTTACAACGTCACGCGATTCCCGCCAGCGGGCATTGTGAAGCGCAAAAAGCCGCCCTGCGCCAGGCGCGTGCATACCACTGCTATGGTGAAGATAGCCAGAAGTAATGAGGCAGTTTTTAGTTCGTAAACAGCCAGGCCGGTAATGCTGAGGTGATGAGCGCCGCCTACGAAGAGACGCCATACAGCGGGACCATGCTGCACCTCGCCCATGTTGAGGGCAAGCCCCATCGTCAGCGTAACCAGCAGGTCGATGCCGAAGCAGATGGCAGCCAGCAATGGGCCGAGCAGCCAGAAACGCTTGCTCAGGCGCTCTCGCCTGGTGGATTGGATGCGGCGTGTGGCCCATACGGGCGCGATCAAGTACTGCAATGCCAGGAAAAGAAGGGGCAGCGCAACGTAAAGCCAATCGGGAAAGAAAGCTGGCGTAATCAGAGCGCCAAGACGGCCAAGCGTATAAACTATCACGCCCTCGATCACGCCGCGTCGATAACTGGCCTTGTTAAACATAGCAAGCTCGACTAGTTACAACCGCAGCTCCCACCGCCGCAGCTACAGCTTCCCATTGAAGCACTCATCTCTTCGTACCCGCTATCCTCCGCATCACCACGCGCCGTCGCGAAAACGGAGAGCAGGCGGCGCACCTTTTCACCGTGGCACTTCGTGCATACCACCTCGTCAGCATATTTATGGTTCACAAGTAGTTCAAATTTGGATTTGCATTCCGAGCAGTAGTACTCGTACAATGGCATAGAAAGTTACCTCCGATCGGCGAAAAACGCTACGTTATCACACATATTGTAAGGTGTGTGCCAGTCAACGTCAAGATGAGAAGGAATAGAGATATATGGCTCTTACTATAGGTATTATCGGCCTGCCACAAAGTGGGAAGACTACGCTCTTCAACGCGCTCACCAGAGCAGGAGCGCCCATCAGCGGCTACGCGACCAGCACCGTGCAGGCCAACATCGCCGTCGTGCAGGTGCCGGATCCTCGCCTGCAGCCGCTTGCAGAAATCTTTAAACCCAGGAAAGTCACATACGCCACCGTCGAATTCGTGGACGTCGCAGGTATGGGCCAGAGCACAACAGCCGAGAAGCGCGGCCTCAGCGCGGAGTTCCTGGGACATATCCGCAATGCCGATGCCCTGGCCATCGTGCTGCGCACCTTTGCCAACAGCAATGTCCCGCACCCCTATGAGGATATAGACCCCAATCGCGACCTGGATAGTCTGAATGCAGAGCTTGCTTTGACCGACCTGTCTACCGTCGAGAAGCGTATCGAGCGTACCACCAAGGCTGCCAAGTCGGGCGACAAGAAATACCAGCAAGAGTTGGAGGTCCTGCGGCTGCTCCAGGAAGCGCTCAACGACCTGCGCATGGCAGGCCAGGTAGAACTGCTCGCACAGGATCATGCCGTCCTGGATGAACTCTTCCTGCTGACCATGAAGCCGCGCATGTACGTCCTGAACGTCAGCGAGGATGTGTTGGGTGCGGCGGCCGACCTGCTGGCGCGCGTCGCCGCCGGGGAAGATATCGATATTGCAACCCAGGAAGGCGAGATGAAAGGCATCGCCACTATTGCCCTGCGCGCCAGGGCCGAGGGCTCCGAGGTCGTCGCGGTCTCCGCCCGCCTGGAGGCCGAGCTTGCTGAATTGCCGGAAGAGGATGCCGTCGAGTACCTGGAAGCGCTGGGCCTGCCCAGATTGGGCGCGGACCGCGTCATCCAGGTTGGCTATCGCCTGCTCAACTTGATTACCTTCCTGACAACCGGTGAGGACGAGGTGCGCGCCTGGACTGTGAGAAAAGGAGCGAAGGCGCCTGAGGCCGCTGGCAAGATTCATACCGATATCGAGCGTGGTTTTATTCGCGCCGAGGTGACGCGTTTCGAAGACTTCATGGCCTGCGGCTCGTTTGCTGCTGCCGCGAAAAAAGGCCTGCAGCGCCTCGAAGGCAAAGACTACGTCATTCAGGATGGAGATATCGCCCACTTTCGCTTTAATGTCGGCAAATAGCCCCGCCCTTTGGCCTCAATATTACGGAACGAAATAACGGCGTAGGTCCCCAATGAATTAGGGACCGCGATTATGCACTTTCACAAAATATTACGGCATACGAATGGGCGTAGCCGCGCGATTCATCGCGCCGGGGTGGGGAGACGCATCCCAGGCGAGGCTGTGCCCCTCCCCAGCGCCATAAATGTCGGTCCCACGATAAATCGGGGACCTACGCCCCTTAACTTGATGCTTACGCTCGCTGCCGCCCCAGCGAGACCAGTCCCACGCCGGACAGGATAATCAGCATGGCCAGCAGTCCTACCAATGTGATATGTTCCCCGGCAAATCCCACGCCCAGCGCCACTGCCACCATAGGGTTGACGTAGGCGTAGCTGGTAGCAAGGGCCGGCCTGGCGTTCCGCAGCAGGTAGCCATAGGCGCTGAAAGCAACGAGCGATCCAAACAGTATCAGAAAAGCCATTGCCAGGATAGGACGAATTGTATGCACATGCGGCATCCCTTCCCGCAGCACCAGGCTCAATGGGATTAAAATAACACCGCCTGCCAGCATCTGCGCCGCGCTCCCCATCAACCCTTTCGGCTGTGGCAAGTGCTGGCTCAGGGCAGAGCCGAACGCCCAGCACATGGGAGCGATTAACAACGCTATAGCTCCTATTGGGGCAGCTCGTAAACCATTCTCCAGGTTCAAGAGTACCACTCCCGCGAAGCCCAGACCGAGCCCTAGCCATTCCAGGCGCCTGGGCCAGCGACCCCACAGGCCAAAGAACAGCGCGGCCCACAGCGGCACGGCGGCTATGCCCAGCGCTGCCAACCCGGAAGCTACCCACTGCTCGGCAAAGACGACGCCCCCGTTGCCGCCCACCAACAACAGGGCACCCAGCACTATCGCAGCAGCCCACTCCTTCCGGCCCGGTGATGGCACGCCGCGCAGGCGCAAAACCGCATAGAGTATGCCACCCGCTATCAGGAAACGAATGCCCGACAGTAGAAAGGGTGGGAAGCCTTCCAGCGATATACGCATGCCAAGGTACGTGGAACCCCAGATCAGGTAGAGAGAGAACAGGGAGAACACAATTGCCAGGCGCTTACGTACAGCCCCCGCATTTACAGGAACCAGCGCTGCTTTTCCACGAGTCTCGCTGGACGATGGCGTATCTACAGAGTTAGCGGGATTTTTCTCAACGCTCGAGGAAATGCCGTCCGGGAGATTGGGAGCCAGGCCTGCGCCCGCCTCTACCTGGTCCCTCGTTAACGCTTCTGGTACACGCTCGATCCGGTAGCTGTCTTTCATGTAGGTCTAGTTCTCTTCCTAGAGTGAATTAAAAAGGGGAGATTTTCGGGGGACATCCCCGGCAGGAGGCTGCGCCTCCTGCACCTCCCCCTGTTAGTGAAAGCCATACCAGCGCTGCCGTCGCTCCCACTCGGGGCTATCAATGCTATCCCTGCTGTCGACGCCCCGGCGCAAGGCTACTAAATCAAAAACAATGAGCCCGATGAGCAAGCCAATGATGAATTCCATCATGTCCTCCTTGACCCTGCGGCCATCGCACATCTCACGCCGCACCTCTGGATAGGTACACACTGAATTACTACTGGGGCTGCGTCCTCTGGGGGAAATTGACCTCGTACATTTATCCGTCCTTCAGACAGGCTTTCCGTAGGGGCATGGCATTTCTCGCAAGGATGAGTCCTTCATCATATAAACAATAGTAGCAGCCGACAACGCCGGTGAACAGAGCCAAGATTGCCTTGAGAACGCGAACTTGGCTCCCTTCAGGCTCACTAATCACATGTACTTAACCATCTATAGTATTTATACTGGTTATAGTATAACATATACTTGCTAACCTGTCAATACGCTTTTAGCGGTTAGTCTGTTAGTCTGAGCTGGTGCAAAATTCTTTTTCGCCGCCTGCGGCGGAAGAGAGATAGGAAAGGGCGAGGACACCTCGCGCTCCGCCAAGGGGCCTGCGGCCCCCTGGACCCCCGCTTCTTCCCGATCTTGCAACAGCCCTTAGCGGTTAGTCATCGCTCTTGTAAAGTCTCATTTTGCCGCCTTCGGCGGCGAGGAGATGGGAGGAGCGAGGACACCTCGCGCTCTGCCAAGGGACCCGGCCCCCTGGACCCCCGCTTCTTCCCGATCTTGCAACAGCCCTTAGCGGTTAGCATGCGCGGCCTCCTCCGCCAACAGCCGCTGCTTGCGCTCCAGGCCCCAGCGGTAGCCACCCAGCGCACCGTTTTCGCGCACCACGCGATGGCAGGGGATCACCAGGGATACAGGATTGGTGGCACAGGCGTGGGCCACAGCTCGTGCCGCTTTGGGATTGCCCAGGGCTTGAGCAATTGCGCTATAGGAACGGGTACTGCCGTAAGGAATGGCGCGCAGCATTTCCCAGACACGCCATTGAAAGGCAGTAGCCTGCACATCAACGGGTAGATCCAGGTGAGGCTGCTCACCGTTGAGGTAATCTAGCAGGGCATTGACCCACTGGCTGAGTTCTGTTCCATCGCGCTCGATGCTGGCGGCAGGGTACTCACTCCAGAGAGCGCTCTCAAGCTCGGCATCCACATCGCCCAGGCTGATCGCGCAGATGCCCTTCTCTGTAGCCGCAACCAGCAGGCGCCCCAGCGGGCAAGCGACGATAGTATAGCCAATACGCATCTCCCGGCCGCCCCGGCGGTAAGTGGAAGGCGTCATACCCAACTGGGTATGCGTACGCTCATACAGTCGACTACTCGAGCCATATCCTGCATCATAGAGTGCCGTGGTTACAGATTCCCCTTCCTTGAGCCGCGCCTTGAACTGCCCTAACCGGCAAGCCTCTACATACTGGCGCGGCGTGATCCCCACAACTCGCTTGAAGACCCGCTGCAGGTGGTACGGGCTAACACTGACCTCCTTCCCAAGATCGGCCAGGGTAATTAGCCCATCAAGATGCGTCTCGATGTAGCGGCAGGCGCGCTGGATCATCTCCACCTGCAGCTCATACACCGACGTTTCCCCGGGACAGCAGCGCCTGCAGGCGCGGAACCCTGCCTCTTCGGCGGCTTCTGGCCGTGTAAAGAAGATCACCTGCTCCCGGCGCGGGTGCCGGGCAGGGCAGGATGGGTTACAATAAATGCCCGTCGAACGCACCCCGAACACAAAAGTCCCATCGGACTGGCTATCCCTGTTCAATACTGCTTGCCAATAGTTCTCTTCAAGCATGGCTTCTATCTCCTCATCTCGACTTCATGCTTTACTCAAATTGCTTTATTATATATGTATAATAGAATAAGCTCTCGATAGATGCTATCCGATTCTTGCGGTCAAAATGCACGAACAACAACGTTGTTGTTCGTTCCTGTTTGTCTATGCTAAATAAACCGGCAAAACAATTGCGGGAAATCCGGTAGAATGAAGAGCAAGATCACCAAGCCAAGCTCGACTCGGTGCAAAACGTCAGAACCACCTTTACTGTGACACGCGCGGAGCATGAACAGAAATCTCACGTCGAGATTGCCACGACGATGAACCCAAGCCCAGGCCTCAAAGGCGTGGTTGAACGCATCCTCGTTCCACTCATCAATTCGCGGGTGTCACAGTAAAGGAATTACAGCTGCTCGAGGCATATGCACAGAAGAGAAGAACTTCTACTCATGCGCAGCCAAAGAGCTAATACCAGTCATCCCAGCTTCAAGCCGGCTTCGATCATCTGGCGATGCTCGGCATAGTGATTGCCGGTATTATTGGCGAGGTGGGTATAGAGTTCCTCGCTGGCGAGATCTTCTTCGCTGAGATGCTCCACTACCTGGAGCATCTGCTGGTAAGAGTCGTGAAAGGCTGCCAGGACCTCGGCCAGCGGCGTGCCGCGCTTGGCGTCGACCATGAGCGCGTTGGCGCGCTCGGTCGACCACGGCTCGCCATTCAAGCCTGGATCAAGCTCCACGCCATGGACGATTTCACTGATAATAGCCTGTTCCCACCACGTGAGGTGAGCCAGGACATCCTTCACCGACCAGGTGCCGACGACATGTGGGCGCAGCATTTGTTCTTCGCTTAACGAGTTCAGCAGGGCTTCTAGTTGGGAATGCTCAGTGCGCATCAAACTGAGCAGGTGGGATTTGCGGTTCATCATCATTCATCCTATTGGCGACATGTGACCGTAGCTATCTACGTGATTATATCTGCTCTGGTAAACTATGCAAAGGGGTTGAAATTAGCAAACTATTCATGTTCATCTTTGGTTTACAGTTGGAGCGGAATACGGTATACTAACCGAGACATTGTCGTAGGATGCGTCTGGAGGAAGAAGACCAGTGAAAATCACATGCAAGCAGCAGGACCTGAGCCGTGGCCTTTCAATCGTGAGCCACGCGGTTTCAAATCGCACTACACTGCCTATCCTGGCCAATATTTTGATGGCGACCCAGCATGATCGTTTGAAATTGTCCGCGACGAACCTGGAGATCGGCATTAACTGCTGGATCGATGCCCAGGTGCTGGAAGACGGGACGACAACGGTCCCGGCCAAATTCCTCACCGAGTTTGTGGGCAGCCTGCCGCCAGGCAGCGTGGAAATGAGCGTGCCGGAGGAGTCTCATACACTCAATATCAAGGCTCCCGGCAGGAGCGCGAATATCAAGGGCATGGATGCCTCGGAGTTCCCGACCATCCCCAGCGGCGAGGGCGGCGAGTCACCTGTGCTGCTGGAGGCCGGGCAATTGAAAGAGTTGATCGAGCAGGTGGCTTTTGCCGCCGCCGATGAGGACTCGCGCCCGGTCTTCACTGGTGTGCTGGTGCAGGTCGGTGAAGAGAAACTCACGTTTGCCGCCGCCGACTCCTTCCGGCTGGCCGTACGCAGCGCGCCCCTGCCCGGAGACGATCATCCACGCGGCGATATCCTCGTCCCGGCGCGCACATTGATTGAACTGGGGCGCATCCTGCCTGCAGAAGGTCCGGTACAGATGATCGTGACGCCTAACCGCAGCCAGGTGCTGTTCCATACCGAGCAGGTCGACCTGGTTTCTCGCCTGATTGAAGGCACCTTCCCCAACTACCGCCAGATTATCCCGAAAGAACACACGACGCGGGCTGTGGTCGAGACGAAAGAGTTCGCGGGCGTGGTCAAATCAGCGGCGTTGTTTGCCCGCGACAGTTCCAACATTACGCGCATCAAGGTCAACCCTGGCGGCAGCGATGGCCTGGAACCAGGCGCGGTGACTGTCGAGGCCACGGCTGAGGACCTGGGCGATAACGTTGGCACGGTCAACGCGGCCGTTGACGGGCCCGAGATGCAGATTATCTTCAACGTGAAGTATCTCGCGGATGTGCTGGCGGTCATTGACACGCCCGAGGTCGCTCTCGAGGTCACGTCAGCCACCAGGCCAGGCGTGATTAGACCCGTTGGCCCGGCCGAGTACACCTACGTGATCATGCCCATGCATATCAATCGCTAAGCACATAGGGGCGCGCTTGCAGCGCGCTCCATCCCCAACGGACACCTGGATGTATCTTGCTCACCTCGCTCTAAACGATTTTCGCAACTACAGACTCCTTGATCTCGCGCTGGGTCCGGGTCTTTTTCTGTTTTCGGGAGAAAACGCCCAGGGCAAGACGAACTTGCTCGAAGCCGTGGCCATGCTTGCCACGAGCAATTCCTTTCATGCCGGGTCTGACCGCGAGGTGATCAACTGGGACGCGCAGGATCACCTGGCGCGGGTTTTCGCCGGGGTCAGGCGGGAGGAAGACGAGGTGAAGATCGAGATCGTGGTCATCGACCCCGCTTACTACGGGCGGCCGCAGGGGGCTGCGCCCGCGCAGCAGAATATGCACAGGCAAATTGAGTTGCCAGCGAGCGCGCAACGTAAGCGTATCAAGGTCAACGGCGTGCCGAAGAAGGCCGTGGACCTGGTGGGGCAGATGAAGGTGGTGTTGTTCGCTCCTACCGACCTGCACCTGGTCGATGGTTCGCCCGAGGACCGGCGGCGTTTTCTCGACCGCAGCCTCTGCCAGATGCAGCCGCGCTACTACCAGGCATGGCAGAAGTACCGCAAGGTAATCACGCAGCGGGCCGCGCTGCTCAAGCGCATTCGCGAAAACCAGGAAGACCCGTCGATGTTGAGCTACCTGGATGAACAACTGGTGGCGCAGGCCAATTTGATTACGTTCGAACGGCGGCGCATGATCGCCGCGCTCAACGAGCAGGCGTGCATATTCCAGGAAACCATCAGCGGCGGACGCGAACATCTCCAGATCGCCTACCGTCCATCGTTCAGCGTTGACCCGGGCAGCGATATTCTGCAGGCGCAGCAGCACTACCGCGAGCAGCTGCACGAGGTACGACGCAAGGAGATCCTGCAGGGCGTGTGCCTGCTGGGACCTCATCGCGATGATATGGAATTCCTGGTCGACGGTGTGAATATGCTTACCTACGGGTCGCGCGGCCAGCAGCGGACCGTGGCGCTTTCCACCAAGCTGGCAGAGCTGGCATATATGCGCGCCAGCACGGGGGATGAGCCCATCCTGCTGCTCGACGACGTGTTCAGCGAACTTGACCACCTGCGCCGCGAATACCTGCTGCACGAGGTGCTACAGCACGAACAGGTGCTGCTCACTGCCACCGATTTTATGAGCTTTCCCGAGGAGATCCTGGCAAAGGCTCATCGCTACCAGGTGGTAAGAGGCGAGATAGTATGAAATATAGGGGCGACTCTTGCAATTGCAGCAGCAAATTATACAAAGAGGTGTGGAGCGATGAAGAGTCTCAGATGCTATGGGAAAGCTCCCTACCAGGTAGCGGTCATTCACGGCGGGCCTGGCGCGCCAGGCGAGATGACCCCGGTGGCACGTGAACTTTCTTCGCTGTGCGGTATATTGGAACCGCTGCAAACGAAGACCACCATCCAGGGACAGCTGGAGGAATTACACGGCATTGTGCGGGAGAACGGATCTCTCCCCTTGACTTTGATTGGACACTCCTGGGGAGCTATGTTGAGTTATCTGTTTACCGCTCAGTATCCCTCCATGGTCAAAAAGCTCATCCTCATCAGTAGCGGTGTCTTTGAGGAGCAACTGGTATGGCGACGCAAGTTTTCAAGAAACGTTTTCCCTGCGCACTTGATTCTCTTCATGTGCTCGAGCAATGGCGGTGGCGTCGACATGCGACTCACCTTCGTCTTCAGGAATATCCTTATTCAATTTTCCTGCTGTCGTACTTACGAACGTGGATAAATCATTGGGCAGCGGGCGCACGCCTTCAAGCAAGGAGGCATTGATCTCGGCTCCCAGGAAGAGAATCAGGCCAAAGTAGTAAAAGAACACCAGGAGAATGAGCGTAAAGCCGACAGCCCCGGCTGGCCCCCTGAGGAACCTGGCAACGTAGAGCGGGAAGAGCCCAAGATAGAGCTGAAGGGCAATAGTAGCCACGAGCGCGCCGAGCCAGCTATGACGCAGGCTAATGTGGAGGTTGGGCACTACCATATAGATGGCCTCGAACAAGAGAAATGCGGCGAACATGCCCCCCAGGATGCCTCCCAGACTTAGCAATAGTGGCATACGCCCAAAAATGGTATTCTGCAAGACGGAAAACGCCAGCGTTGGTAGACTTGCCGCGAAGACCATGACGGGCACGAGGATGATAAATACCAGCATCATGCCGATCGCCATCAGGTTCTCAGGGATGAAGGCCCGCCGCCGGACCCGGTAAACAATCGAAAAAAAGTTGTCCAGCAAAACGAAGAGCCGCGAGCCAAAAAAGATGGCGCTCACCACGGCGATCAGCCCTAAAATGCCAGAGGAGTGCACAAGGGTGGACTGAACTCCCTTGATAATGTTTTCTGGATGCGCCCCCGCTGGTAGCGCTCTGGTGATACCTTGAAAAACCGTATTCGTGGTACCTGGCGCAAGTGTGCTAAGCACCAATCCCAGGATGGAGATCAGTGCGACGAAGATGGGGAAGGTCGCAAGTAGTAAGTTATAGGCCAAAGCGGCTGACAGGTAAATCGACCAGTCATTCTGGAACTTGGTCATGAACGCGCGGAAGGGCTTCACGCCTTTCTCGACGGTTTCTACGGCTTTTGTGGATGAACTATCCTGTTGCTGTGTAGTTGTCTCCCAATTTTGATCTCTCGTTGCCATGGCTATCCCCCAAAGTGTCTAGCATATAGCAACGTCCCTGTCGAGCAAAGAGTGAAGTTCCTCTTCACTAACTCACTTTTTCGCTTCGAGTCTGGTTTACCAGCACCTATCCTCGTGAGTTCTGATCAATGATCAGATATAACTGAGGGGTTCCTATATACCAGGATAACATATTTGTGTATGCTACCAAGCGCTGTTTGCGAGGAGTTTTTGAGTTAACCAGTCGAAAAGAGACTTGACTCTGACGTTACGTCACCCTTTATACTTCTAAGCAGAAAGGAGGCAATACCCTGGATCAACATTTCTACACCACCGGTCAATTTGCACAGAAAGCTGCGGTGTCGGTACGCACCTTGCGCTACTACGACAAAGTGGGCCTGCTGTTGCCTTCACTGCATACAGAGGCAGGATACAGGCTGTATAGCGACGAGGACCTGTTGAGTCTTCAGCAAATCCTGGCTCTCAAGTTTCTGGGCTTTTCGCTGGAGGAAATAAAAATATGCCTGCAAACTGAGCCGATGCGGCTTCAGGAAGCACTGGCATCGCAAAAAGCGATGATGAAAGAGAAACGGTCTCAGCTCGATAGCATCATCCAGGCAATTGATGAAGCAGAGAAACTACTGCAAACGAACCAATGCGATTGGGAGGCTATTATGAGCGTGATCCAGGTGATACAGATGGAACAGAATAAAGACTGGGTCAACAAATACTTTACCCCGGAGCAGCAAAAGAAAATGGAAGAGCTGTCCAGAAAGTCCTATACGGAGCAGGATGCGCAGAAGCTGGCAGAGTGGGGAAAGGGATGGAGCGAGGAAGATCAGCAAATCGCTAATCAGCAGTGGAGTGCGGTGAGCACAGATCTCAAACGGCTTGTGGCCTCAGGGAAGGACCCGGCCAGTGCCGAAGCCCAGGCCTTAGCAAAGCGATATAGTGAGCTGATCTCCCAGTTCACACACGGCGATCCGGGTATAGAGGCTGGCCTGAAGAGGTGGTGGCAAAACTTCAATGAGCTTCCCGCCGGAGAGAAGCCCGTGCAGCAGCCATATGGCAAAGAGGAAACGAAATTTTTGCAGAAAGCAGTGGCGATTTATAAAGAAGGGCAGGAGTAGCCGCTCTCTACTAGTATGTCATAGTTTGACCGTTATACCTTACACATTTTTTGCGCTGGAGATATTGAGCTGGATTGAATTATCTTCCTTACTATCCCTCGTTTTTATCTTAGTTGATTAGCCAGATCAATTGCCTGCTCTACAGTGAGCGCCCGTCCCGCTGTATACGCTGCTTCCCAGCTTTGTTCGTCCACCCGGGAGCGAATATGTTGGTACACCATCGAGATGAATGGGCTGTTTTTTGTCCAGGAAGTCAAGCCAATAGTGTCCATCAAGCTGTCGGCTGCGCCTTCCAGTTGCGCCGAATAGAGGCTCGCCTGAACTGGGTCCGGCTTCTCCCGCATACCAACGGCTGTACTTAATATACACATGCCCGTCGTCATGTATTGTCTGTGGTCCAGTTTGTAACATAACTGGATACTCTTGAGCAGGCAATCAATGGACTCCTCGTACCTGCTTTCAAGGATTGACATGCCACCTTGATCTTTTAATAGATCGGCGACAGCGCTTCTGTCACCTATCTGTTCAAAGAGTTCCCTGCTTTGCGTATAAAAAGAATGCATTTGCTCAAAATCGAATGTGAACCCTGCTGCATCAGCCAGGTATAAGAGCAACTGGCCATATAACCAGGGGTCATCCGCTGCAGAGAGGTGTTGCAAACCCTCCTTGAGCACACACTTTGCCGTTTCATACTCACCCATGGCATGGGCAGCCCAGGCGCGATGAAGGAGCGCGGCAGCCAACCCAACCGGGTCATCCAGTTGCCTGCAGAGGGCGATACTCTCTTCCGCCAGCTCTACCGCGCGCGTCTGATCATTTTGCAAACACGTCAGGCGAGAGAATTCGCTCAACGCTTTGGCGCGTGCGGCCTGCACCGTCTCTCCGGCCACATGGGCAAGCGGCAGTTCCAGGGCTGCTCCCAACCAGCGACGCGCTTCGGTCAGGTCGCCCTGCCACTCCCAGTAGTGCCTGAAGGCGGCAGCCAGGCGCAGGCTCAATTCAACAGCAAGCAACCCGGCGCCGGGATCTCCTTGCACCGACAAGGTGCTGCTTCCAGCAACCCTTTTGTTCTCTCCAGGAGACTCCTGCCCTAAGAAGGAGAAGGCGCTAATCCTCATGCCATCCCTGGCTCGTTGCAGCGACCACTCCAGGGCCGCGGAGAAATTATCGCGATCGGTAGTCAGTCGAGCCAGCCATTCAAGTTGTTGTGGGCCCCTCAAGCCTAACTCGGCTGCTTCCGCTTTCTTCAGGTAATAGCACGCGTGCCAGTCGCGCAGGCGCTCAGACTCTCCCTCGGCTGCAAGCCGTTCCAGCGCATATTCACGCAGTGTTTCCAACATGGTAAAGCGTGCCTGCCCATGCGCGTCGGGCAAACACACCACCAAACTGTTATCCACCAACTGTTCCAGTATGTCCAGCGGAGAGTGGGAAACAGATATGTCCCTCTGGTCTGCTGTTACAGCCTGCATCATCGCTTCTGCTGCCTTAATCGACCAGCCTCCAGTAAATACGCCCAGGCGGCGAAACCATGCTTGCTCGGTAGAGGAGAGCAAGTCGTAACTCCACGTGATGGTATCGCGCAGGGTTTGCTGCCTGCTGGGCAGATTCCTGGGCCCTCCGGTCAGCATGAGAAGTCGCGCTTGCGAGAGTCGTTCTAAGAGCAAGGCTGGTGGCAACACCTTGACCCGAGCGGCAGCCAGTTCCAGCGCCAGCGGTAACCCATCGACCCTGGCACAAATCTGCGCGATGACTGCTGCGTTTCTGTTGGTTAATGCAAAGTCGGGCAGCACGGCCTGCGCGCGTTCAATAAACAGCTGTATGGAACTAAAGTGCAAAAGCTCCGTCGCATCCAGCGCGATACTGGGATCGGGAACGTCCAGGGGTGGGACGCTGAACTCGTGTTCACCATACAGGTGCAGTACCGACCGGCTCGTGACCAGCACCTTCAGGCCGGGTACCGCTGCCAGCAGATCGTCCACGACGCCTGTCGCTTCACCGATCTGCTCAAAATTATCCAGCACAAGCAGTAATTGTTTGTTGCGCAGGTAGGTGATCAGGCTTTGGAGCGGGGGCAAGCTAGGCGAGGACTTCATACCCAGCGCCTGGATAATACTCACCGGCACCAGGGCGGGATCACTTACTCCTGCCAGAGGCACAAACCACACGCCCTGTGCAAACGTGCCGACCAGTTGGCCTGCCACGTGCAACGCGAGGCGCGTTTTGCCACTACCGCCCGGCCCGATGAGCGTCACAAGACGCACGTCGTCGCGTTCAAGCAGTTGCAAGAGTCGCGCTACAGCCCATTCTCGTCCGATGAGACGCGTAGTCGGGGACGGAAGATTGTGCTGGAGGTTGTACGCAGGAAAGCCGGAGCCCACGGAGGAAATGGGTTGAACTTGTTTCTTTGCAAGGGTACCGAGAGGAGGCGCCTGCCATTCGTCGGGGCTAAAAATGCCAGGCTCCAACTGTGCCAGTGCGAGCAGGTGAAGCGCTTCGTCCTGGGTAGTGATCACACACCAGCGTGCCAATGTGGTAACGATATCCCGCACCTCCAGATGGGTGAAATGGGCGTTGCCGCTGCCATGCAGTTTGCGGCTAAGCACCTTCGGATGCAGACCAAGCTCACCTGCCAGTTCCTTCTGGGAATAGCCACTCGTACGAAGGTAGTCTTGTACGCTGGCGCTAAATGCCACAATATTTACATGTATTCCACTTTTCACGCTTGCTTCTCCCAAACATATCCTGTTTATTTTTGAGTGGACTTCGAGTGGACTTTGAGTTACCAGCATTATGGAAAGCTGAACCTTCATAAGTATACTTAAATCCGAACAGCAAATCAATATGAAGTAAGGGAGAAAAAGGAAGCGCCTATGGACATTCTTCAGATTCATGTACAATGCTATGATAAGTTCTTTGAAGTCTCACCAGATGAAGTAGAGAACGCCGAACTCACAGTAGAAGATGTAGTGAGCCAGGTATTGCTTGATCTGTTCGGCGAGGGGACAGTGGATGAGGTCACTATTTGTTTTTCTCCTAACCTGCGCATGGGCCTACAATATTGTTCTATCCAAATACGTGCCCAGTGTCCTAGCCAGTCCTTCTCATTGCTGCCGCGCACAAAGGAGCATATACAGAGTGCAGTGGAAAAAAGAATTGGTTCTCTTCTGAAGGAACTTTTTGTGTCTGTGAATATAGATAGCGTGATGTTGAGTCCCCTTCCACAGTATTACGGGAGCGATCCTGCACCCTCCTGTTATCTATAAAGAGAGGAGGAGAGATCCCTTGCTTAAGATGAATGTCAAGCAGAGTGTCTTCATCAACCGGGCCGCCGAGGAAATTTTTGCCTACATGAGCGACATAGAGAACCTGGTTGACTGGTCAAGTGTCATCATCTCGACCAGGAAAATCTCGCCAGGAGAGATACACGTGGGAGCGACGGTGCGGAGTACAATCAGGTTTTTGGGAAAGTGGTTGGATATTACGTTTGAGATTGTTGAGTATGAACCCAGCCGCTACTTGACCCTCAAAAGTATCGCCGGGGTTACACCCTGTCTCTTCAGCTACCAGTTCGAGCCAGCTGAAGACGGGGGGACTATTGTCTCCCAGGGAACAATCATTCATTTGACAGGGGCGATATTAGACCTGACCGAGCCCGTAGTGACAAATGTGGTGCGTCGCCAGCTTGAGCATGACTTGCTGACGCTAAAGGACATATTAGAAGCCAGGACTACCCTTTGCAGGACTACTGACTGATCGAATGCATGTCTACAGGGAACTTAATATCTCTGTTGGGGGCAGCTTGGACTCATGAGTATAACGGTAGCTTTCATCCTCATGCCCGAAGGCAGTGTCCTTCGCCTCGATTAAGGTAGATGTCGTATTATGAAGGTAGTGAGGTACGTTTAGTCAAAAGGAGGAAATAATATGGCGACTCATGAAAGCAAAATCTACCGTAAAACCGAGCTGGTGGGGACCTCGACAGTTGGCTTTGATGACGCGGTGCGGCGAGCCATAACACGCGCGCAGAAGACGCTGCGCAACGTGCAGTGGTTCGAGATAATAGAGCAGCGCGGGCGCATCGATGACAGCAGCATCGAGTACCAGGTCACGCTTGAGATTGGCTTTGTGCTGGAGGATAAGGTGTAATGAACTATGGAAGAGCGAACAGGCGAGGCTTTTGAATTAGGTGAACAACTCACCCTCGTAGGCAAAAAACTGCAGCCAGGTGAACAAGCCCCCAGCTTTATCCTGGATTACCTTGATCCCACAGATTCGGCTATTCATCGCGTGCAGCTGGAGGATTCCGCCGGGACGGTGCGGCTGCTCAATGTGGTGAATTCCCTCGATACGCCCGTTTGTCACGTCGAGACACGGCGCTGGGAGGAGCTGCGCGCTGATCTGCCGTCCAACGTGCGCATTTACACGGTCAGTATGGATCTGCCTTTCGCGCAAGCTCGTTGGCAGGCCGCTGAAGGGGTCAGGCACCAGGTGCTCTCGGCTCATCGCAGCGAGCAGTTTGGACACGATTACGGGGTGCTGATCAAGGAGTGGCGGCTATTGCAACGAGCCGTCTTTGTGATTGACCGGCATGACCAGGTCGTCTATGCTGAATACGTGGCTGACCAGATGCGCGAACCGGACTACCCTGCCGCCCTGAAAGCCACCCGCCAGGCGGCTTCCGGCTGAGAGGAGAGCGCAAAAGAGAATCAGGACTGACCACTATGCCGGTGTGAAGAAGGTGCCGACCGCGAGGATCAGGTAGAAGGCACAGAGCAGCAAGCCTTCGAGCCAGGTGGACTCGCCGTCCAGGCTGATGAGGGCATAGAGTCCAGCCACCAGGCCGAACAGCGCCACCTCGAGCAGGGAGAAGTTGAGGTCGAGCGGCACACCGACGATAGGGCTGAGCCGGCGGTAATGGCCATCGAAATCTCCATGTGATTGCGGGTAGCCGAGGTGATGGCGGAGAAGTGCTCGGCGGCATTGCCCACGATGGGCAGGATGATAAGGCCGACGAAGAGGGGATTCAAACCGACCTGGTGGGTTAGGGGCTCGATGGTGCTCACCAGCACCTCGCTTACCACAGCGGTGATCGCCGTAGCAGCAGCCAGGACGACAATCGGAAGCCAAAGCGTGCTGCTCCACCAGGCAGTGAGTGAAGCGAGCAGCCCACTGATCGATGCTTTCGGCTTTGCGGTTGCTTCTACCGTGGACGCTGTTGTAGCGGCAGGGCCAGAACGCTTACCCGCGTTGTTATTCACAGTGGGTGATGGGGCAGAAGGCACTTCCTCCTGGTATGCTCGCACGCCGAAGACCGAGTAGGCGATATACGCAGCGTAGCACAGCAGCAGGATGATGGCGATGCCGATGCTGAGCTGGTGGAGTTCGTTGCCGCGCACGACCTCGGCTCCCGGGCGTGTGCTCTCACCGACCGTGGCGAGCAGGGAGGGTATTGCCATGCCGATCACGACCAGGGCGAGCATGGCCGCGTACTGGCTCGCCGCGCGTGGATCGAACTGCTGCCGCCGGTAGCGCCAGCCACCTAGCAGCATTGCCGAGCCCAGCACGAGCAGGACATTGCCAATGATCGAGCCGGCCAGCGACGCCCGCACCACCTCGGGCAGGCCCGCTGCCAGGGCGGTCAGGCCGATAATGATCTCCGCCGCATTCCCAAAGGTCGCATTGAGCAGACCACCGATCCTGTGCCCGAGGCGCTCCGCCAGGGCTTCGGTGGCGACGCCGATCAATCCTGCGAGCGGGACGAGTCCCAGCGCGGCAAGCACAAACGACGCCAGTGGTGCCGCATGGAGCGCTTCAGCGAGCACTGCCGCCGGAACCGCGAGTAAGAGCAGGTAGAGCCAGCGATTCATGCGGAAATCTCTCTCCTCTCGCTGGTGTTGTGATCTGTAATTCCTGTGATGATCCGCCTGGTCACCGGGGAAGAGAGTACGATCGAGGTTGTGAGCTGGCCGTGTGCCGACAGCTGATCTATGAGTGCTTCCAGGTGCTCAACCGATGAAGCGACGACTTTCATGACGAGCGAGTCACTGCCAGTTACACGATGGCATTCAAGTACCTCGGGGATTTCCTGGATAGAAGCAGTAAAGCGGGTACATCGCTCTCCGGGTGAAGGACTCATGCGGATAACAGCAGTGATGGGAAAGCCGATCTTTGCTACATTTATTTCGGCATGATAACCGCTAATAATGCCCGCGTCTTCCATTCTTCGCACACGCTCCGCTACCGCAGGTGAAGAGAGTCCAACGCGCTGTCCCAGCTCGCTGTAGGACAGCCGGGCATTTTGTTGTAACGCTTGCAGGATTTGCCAACCCGTGCCATCGAGCAACTTTTCAATTTCTAAAGTCATTCTGCACCTTTACCTTACTATTTTAACTATCTGTGGAAAATACCTGTCTTTTCCTCTTCATTATACCAGGTTTTAACGGTATTATTGAACTATGTAAGCCGACTAATATCAAACGTGCGGCACCTATTGAGAAATAACAATCTAGAACAAGGAGAAAGATATGCTCACTATTATCACTTTACTAAGCCTATTCATTGTATTAGATATAGCAGCACTGCGCTGGGGGTTTGACAGTACCGATAAGACCACCAGTTGCGAATGGGAGCGAAGATGGCACAGGCATGGATCATGGTGATGACCCTTTCAACATTACCATTGGGAAATGCGCGGTGATTGAAGATCCCTTCGGCACGCGGCTTTGCATTCTCGATATGACGAAGGGAGCGCGCCCCCTCAACCTTGCAGGATCAACGACAAAGGGATCGGATGGGATGAGTTTCCCGCCTGTGGCAGAATCTTGCCCGATGAGGCACTACGTGTGACGGAGTACTTCCTGCGTACTGGTGAAAAAGCTCCCTGGCTCACATGGCACACCAACCTGCTAGAAGACGAGTATGACGACACTGCTCACCTGAAGACTCTGGAGCAAGAATTCGCTATTGCTCGCACCTCGAAGCCAGGAGACCTCTGGTACGAACGTAATAGCGGAGAAATTCTTAACGTGTTTGTTAACGGTGATCGGGCCTGGCTTATGTATCGCCGGAACGAGGAGGATGCAGGATTCAGCACGCGCAATTCGGCCTACACCGGGCCGAAAAATGCGACGCTTCCTTATGTCCTCAACAATGGCCAGCGGGGCGAATTTCCTGTTGCCTGGTGGCTTCAACGCTCATGCCAGGCTCGACACCCCGTATAGTGTTTTTCCGCTTCTTTGCCACACTTCCTACTTTCTGAGTCGATTATTTTGCTTCGCGCCTTTCCTCGCACCAACTTATCTCAAAACCAAGCTTCCTTAACCACTATCGACACGTATGAAAGCATAAAAACGACGCACAGACCTCAAGGGCGCGAATAGCAGGGCGACCTGCGGTCGCCCACG
>WNGN01002016.1_pt1 | contig 20730 bp, 21 predicted proteins | sample 5400561 | NCBI WGS metagenome assembly WNGN01 (sample SAMN13153379, study PRJNA577476) | soil metagenome | isolation source: 115 cm soil or saprolite under Garry oak tree replicate 2 | place: USA:California | collected 2016-06-15
AGGATCGTAATGGAGACACGCTGGAATATGCTGTCTATTATCGTTCATTTAACGAAGGCACTTTTCGTCTCCTGAAAGATCATCTGCGGGAGAATTTTTATACGCTAGACGGGGCCAGCCTCGCCGATGGCCGTTACCTATTCAGAGTAGTTGCCTCAGACGCTCCTGATAACCCAACCGGCTCGGCTCTTTCCGGCGAACGAATAAGTGATCCTGTAGACATCGATAATACGCCGCCGGTGGTACGCTTATTCGGAAGCCCGCAGATAGCCGCTGATCATCTGCGAGCGGTATTCGATGTCGAGGATGCGACGGGGCGCATCAAACGCGCAGACGTCAGCGTTGATGGCGGTCCGTGGCACGAAGTCTTTCCTGATGATGGCATCGCGGACAGCGCAAAAGAACGGTACTCGCTCGACCTGACAATTACCGGCGATGGCGAACACACGGTTTCTTTGCGGGCCTTTGATAACAGCGGAAATGTCGGGACGCTGAGTGCCTTAGCTCGACGATGAACCGTCCCATTCTGGAAAGGAAATCTGTTAGAGATTGCACGATACGGTGCGCGATTGGGCCGAAACCGTTAAGTAATGATAACTGTGGCACTTGCGAGCCGGCGTCATTCTCGAAAATAAGTTAGCCCCAGGCACGTGCATATAACGTCTAAGTCTGCGAGCAGATGGTGCTTCGGGGTATTGCTGGCACCTTTATTTCTGATAAAATGGCCGGCGCAACTCTCCGCCTCTCCCTTTCAGGCGCTGAAAGAGAAGCGAGGAGGACGCGAAAGGAAATGATCAAGGTAAGACAACTGTTGGCAGCGATTCTGATGGCGTTGGTCATTGGTGTCGCCGGTGTCGGCGGATTCGCCCAGAAGAACGACAATGATCGACGCCCACCGAAAGAGGGCAGCAGGGTCAAGGAAGGAAACAAGCGACCGCCACCAAACACCAGCCAGGGAAATAACAACAAACACGGAAGACCTAACTAACCCAGTGAGGATCACCGTTAGCCGGCCCGTCGACGCGAAAGCGCTCGGCGGGTTTTTCACTTGATGAACCTGGCCGCGCAGCTACGAGAGAATCATTCAATGCAGAAATCCGATAGCATATTTTCACACGATCAGTTTTTCCGGCTATTTAAATGTCACCCTTCGGGTCCCGGAACGCTTAATCCTCCACGCGATGAACGCTGCGAAGAGCAAAATTAAAGCCGACACTATCCGGGCCCAGATTCCATGCAGCGTAAATGTGCCGCCCTTGCCCCAGAGATATAGATTTCCGGTGATAAGTCCAACCATGGCGCAAATGAAATTGATAAGAAAATAAAGACCAAACGTCACCACAATGAACGCTAAACAACCGTTGAAAAGGCAGGCAGCACCTTTGTTGGGCGCCGGCAGAGGCGGGCTGGTAGTTTGGTCCTGTCCGGGCGTGAGCTTTTGGTGAACGGACCACTGAATGCCATCAAGCCATTTACCGATTTGAATGTTGTAGTAACCGCCCACGTCGAACAACATGAATCCGGCGCCACCGGCGCGCCTGACCCGTAGTTCGATCGCCACCCTCGTCCCGCTTGTGGCGGATTGGATCTGAAAGTCTGCGATTGCCTCATGAAAAAAACTAAAGCCTTCTGCTGTAAAGCCTTCAGGTGTATCTGTGATCTTCCACCCGAGCGATTCAGCCATAACCCTGCGCGCCGCTTCCAGAACGACATCGCGCTCCGCCGGAAAGACTCTCTCCTGATGAAAGTGTTTGTACTTCCAATCCATGAGCGAATGCGCGGAGTATCAACAACTCGCTGGACGTTTGTCAAAACCTGTAATGTGAAAATGAAGTCAGTCCGTGTCGCGATAGCGACGCGCGTCACAAGAGATGTTCAGGGTTGTGATTGCCGTTAAAATATCGTAAGACTGGTTCGGCAGTGTTCAGCGTGCGTAAGACGAGGTGACTAAATGTTAACCAGGGTCAAAGCGCCGTCGCGCCAAACAGAAAACGAGCGCGATCATATTCATTCCACTTGGCGCCACCTCGCGCTTTCTGTCTGGCTTGCCCTTATGATGCCGGGCGGAACGCAAGCCCAATTACAACAACACGCTCGTCACGCCTTGGGCACGATAAATTTTCCTGTTACCTGTTCGTCACAAGCACAAACGGAATTCAATCGAGCAGTTGCTCTTCTCCATCACATGACATATCCGCAAGCGCGTGAGGCGTTCCAGCGCGTCGCCGCCGTTGATCCACATTGCGCTATGGCGCACTGGGGAATCGCGATGACTCTCTTTCAGCCGCTGTGGCCCACGCGGCCAGGACCGGGAGCTCTTCAGCAGGGATGGCAAGCGGTAGAAAGAGCCAGGACGCTTCAGCCACCAACAGAACGCGAGCAGCTTTTTATAGCGGCCGCAGAGGCTTTCTTTCTTGATCCCACTTCGAGTGATTACTGGTTGCGTATTCGCCGCTGGGAACAGGCAATGCAAAAAGTGTATCAGAAATTCCCCGATGATTCTGACGCGGCTGCTTTCTATGCGCTGGCCCATCTGGCTACGGCACCAGCTGATAAGATTACGAGAGCTAATGCCGATCGGGCGGCGGAAATTCTGCTGCGCGTTTATAGAAAGAACCCGAATCACCCGGGAGCAATGCATTATCTTGTTCATGCGAATGATGTCCCGGGACGTGAGCGCGAGTTACTTGAGATCACACGCCGGTACGAGCTGGTCGCGCCGCACAATCCGCATGCGATCCACATGCCGACACATATCTATACTCGGCTTGGTGATTGGAATGGGGTCATCCGGGGAAATCTGCGAGCGGCGAAAGCTGCGTTGGATTACCGGTCGGGAGACCACGGCGAATTTGTATGGGATGAGTTTTGTCATGCGATCGAATATCTCGTCTATGCCTATTTACAGAAGCATGACTACGCGGCGGCCGCGGCGCAGTTGCACCGGTTGCGCAGCACGCCGCGACTAGAACCGACATTCAAGACGGCTTTTCACCTGATGTCGACGCAGGCGCGCTACGCCCTGGAGCGACGAGCCTGGAGTGAGGCGGCACAGATCGTTTCGCGGCAGCCTTCAACTCTGAATTGGGATCGTTTCCCCTGGGCGGAGGCGATCGCTCGCTTCGCGCGAGGTCTCGGTGCTGCGCACCTTGGTAGAATTAACGAAGCAAAAGCTGAGAGCGAACGCCTGAATGAACTCGAAGTTGTCAGCACAAAAATGGGCGAAGAGTTATTTACGCGAAACATTCGCATGCTGCGCCTCGAGCTAAACTCCTGGGTAGCTCACCTTGAAGGACAAGAAGAACCCAGCGTTCTGCTGATGCGTCAGGCTGCTGACCTTGAAGAGTCGACGCCCAAACACGCTGTCACACCCGGACCGACGCTTCCAGCCGAAGAATTGTTGGGAGATCTTCTGATAGATCAGAAGCGACCCGCTGAAGCACTCGCCGCATACCAGCGTTCACTTGAACTCTATCCGAAACGTTTTAATAGTCTGCTTGGCGCTTCGCGTGCAGCTCACGCGCTTGGCAACGCTACGTTGGATCGGGCCTATCGTCGGGAACTTTTGCGGATTTCTGGTAGCCGGCTGCGTCTGCAAGGCGATTAAGCCTTCTCGGGCATCGGCAAAATTTCGTCCGCACCGTCCAAAGTTATTACGACTTTTCCTCTTGCATGCCCTTCTTCTACATGCCGAACAGCATCGCGAGCATCGCTCAAGCTGTAGCTCCTATCGATGACCGGTTTCAGTTTGCCGGTCGAAATCAGTTCGCCCAACAGGGCCAGATCTTCCTGGCTTGATTTCGCAATAAACGGGATGGCCTTCTGACTAACGAAGAGTGACAACACGAGCGGCTTAATCATCAGAGCCAGCAGACCGATTACCGACATTTCGTGTGGCGCTCCGATCATGACGAGTCTTCCATCCGGATTTAGAACACGTCTGCACTCTGAAAACGAATGGTTCCCCACACACTCGAGAATCAAATCGTAGCGTTGGTTGCTTGTAGTGAAATCGTTCTGCGTGTAGTCAATGACCTCATCTGCGCCGATTGATCTGACCAGGTCGATATTCTTGGTGCTGCATACGCCGGTCACGTGCGCGCCGAACGACCTGGCGATCTGCACCGCGAATGTGCCCACGCCTCCCGCCGCGCCGTTAATCAAAACCTTGTTGCCCGGCTGAATCGCTCCCTTGTCGCGGAGGCCCTGCAACGCGGTCAGCCCCGCCACGTTTATCGAAGCGGCTTGCTCGAAGGTTAAGTTGTCCGGTTTCAACACGACTTTCGACTCAGCGGTGCAGGCATATTCGGCAAAAGCCCCGCGGCACCCGCCGAACACCGCGTCGCCCGGCTTGAACCGCTTGACGTTCGGGCCGACCGCTTCGACCTCTCCGGCCACATCAACACCGGGCCGTCCGCCGCTCATTTTCAGAAGCCGGGCCATTAGACGAATCACGCGAGGCTCGCCTTTCATTAGCCGCCAATCAAGTGGATTGACGGATGCCGCGCGCACTTTTATCAAAAGTTCATCGTCCTTGGGAACGGGGTTATCAACCTCCGCGATCCGCACAACATCCGGAGGGCCATAGCTCGTATAGATGGCAGCTTTCATGTTAGTGGCTCCTTTGCTGGGTTCGCCTGCTGGTACCATCGTTGTTCGTTGACGCCCTTCACAAGCAGCCACACGGTCAGCGATCCTTCGCCGATAAGCGCCACGAGCATGACGAACGGTATTAGACGCGCTCCGAGTGGTAATAAGAAGTTTGCGAAGGAAGCGATTACGTAACTTGTTCCGCCGATTGCCAGGAGTACGCCCAACACGTGCGGCAGGAACGTCGATCGCGCAAGCAGACATCCGATCAGGATGCACTGAATTCCGAAAAATACCATGCCGATGAAAAAGACCTGTATCGGAAGCTTGAGAGCGATCATTGACATCGCTTGTAACTGACTCGTGGTGAACGCACTCAAGTATTGATCACCGTGCAATAGCACCAGAGGGACAACATTACTTACCCACGCGACGCCTCCGATTGCGACGCCTGCCAGGCCGAAGAACGCTGCCAGCAGTGACAGACTTCGGCTGACGGGTTTCAACACGTGATACATTAAGGCCGTCACCCCCACATAGGACAGGCCACTAATAAGATTGGCGGCAAATCCGAGACGATACAATGATTCGTTGGCCAGAATGTTGGCCGCCGTAGCCGCCGCGTCGTTTGCCACGATTAGTGGAGCCCCAGCGACGAAGCCCACAATGCCCGATGCTATGCAGAACAACCACAAACCACCGGCCATCCTGGCCTGAAGAACCGGCGACTCTTCTCTGGAGTGTTCCGTCATTTCAGATTTGCTCATGGTCATTCCTCCCTATTCTTGCGCTGGTATAAACGTGCTCCGAAGCGATGATCCTCGTCTTGCTGGGAACGCGGCCGGGGACGTCCTCGCTCCCAGCATAAGGCTCATTGCTGCTTTCGAAGTTGATCAGTACCATAGTGCCGGCCAGTCTCGCATAAACATGTTGTGTTCTGTCGACTGCATGATTCGCTATTTTCCAGTAGTACGACCATTTCTGATACGAGAAAACGCCGCCAAAGTATCGCCGGATGGAAACCAATGGCCATGACCTCACGTATCAAAAGCATGACCGCAGGTTGCAGCATAGCAAAACAGATGGATCAGCCGACGATAGCAGCCGGCTTTGCTGAAGCATTTCTGGAGTTCGCGGTCGGGAGAGGCGCGGATCGTCAGACATTGCTCGACCAATCGCGCCTGCCTCCTCAGGACCTTACGGAAAAGGACAACCGCGTTCCTTTGGCGACTTACCTCGCGTTACTGAAAGCCGGTATCAAATTGTGCGATGAGCCGGCGCTCGCATTGCTGTTTGGGGCAGAGGTCAGCTTGTCGGACATATCAATACTGGGCCTGGTCGGGCACGCCGCAACCGCAGAGGAGGGGTGCCGCCAGGTGAACCGCTATGCACGTCTCGTGATCGACGGCGGTGATGGCGAGACCGCGCACCGTATGGAATTTGTGCCGGAAGATGGGAAGGTCTGGGTGAGGTTTCGGAGCACGCTCTTCGCCGACAACCCGCTGCTCACGGAATCCGCTTTCGCGCGGTGCATCTGTGACGGACGGAAGGTGGCCGCGGCCACGGGCGGTGTTACCCGGTGGCCATCACCCAAAGCAATTCGGTTCACGCATGCCGAGCCAAGCTACCGCGCAGAATATGATCGAGTCTTTGGCGTCCCGCTCCAGTTCCAGAGCAGCATGAACGCGATCCTGTTCGATGAAAAGTTGCTTTCCGTTCGGATGCCGCCGCCGCCGAACCAGTATGTTTCCAGTCTGTTGAGAGAACGTGCGGAAGCGCTGCTCGAGAAACTTGAAGACTCAAAATCTATGCGCGGTCGTGTCGAGAGCTTGCTGATTCCGATCCTGCACACCGGCGAGGCAAACATAGAAACGATCGCGCGCAAACTTGCACTCAGCCGTCAGACGCTCTTTCGAAAGCTCAAAGCGGAGGGCGTTACGTTCGAGCAAGTATTGGACGAGTTGCGGCACAAGCTGGCGCTTGAATACCTGAACGGAAAAAATGTCTCAGTGAACGAGACCGCTTACCAACTGGGGTTCTCAGATCCAGCCGCATTCTCACGGGCCTTCAAGCGTTGGACTGGCGCGAGGCCAGGCACGATGAAGGGTGTTCCTCCCTCTCCCTCTGGGAGAGCATTTACCCGATGAGATTAATCTTATCTCACCCGGGTGAAGCTGAAGGTTTACTGCGCGCGCGACGCCATGAAGTCAGAACCGCCTGCGGTAGCAGGCGGGCTTGATTCATTTTCCAATCTGATCTGTTCGCGTCGGCAGAATCGTTTCATCCGCCGGAGCAATGACGAGCGCGATGCCTTACTCCGGAAAACTCAACGCGCCGCAGGGAAGGGCGAGTTCGAGCCCTTCAAGACATCGTCCATTTTTGATGGCACTGCTGGGAACCCGGAGTGGCTCGGCGACGAGCCGCGTGAGATTTCGCGAGCTCGTGCAGGCATAGGCGTCTCGCGTTTTTATGCGGAGCACTCACGCTGAAAGAGCCACTGGCGAGGTTTCAAAGCAATGCCGGATATCGTCTGCTTCGACTGTGTCGCGCTCGAGGAGCAACTCGACCAGGCGGGCGATTGAATTCTGCTGTGAAGTTACGACCTCACGCGCTCTGAGGAGTTGCGCGTTGATGATCTGATTGGTGGCGTCGTCCACTCGATCCAAGAGACTCTGACTCTGGCCAGGCGATCCGCCGGAACGCCCCGAATTGGCCTGCGAGTCACTGACATAGATCGGGCCCAACGGGCTCATGCCGAATTCGGCGACCATCTTTCTCGCGATTTCAACTGCCCGCTCGATGTCGTTCGATGCTCCGGCGGTCATTGTGTCCAGCACAATCTGTTCGGCCGCACGCCCGCCCAGCAACACTGCGATCTGATCTTCCAGATACTCGCGCTTCTTCATCAGGCGATCGCGCTCCGGCAAAGACTGCGTGACTCCCAACGCGCGTCCGCGGGGCAGGATTGAAACTTTGTGAATCGGATCGCCATTCTTCACTGCGAGGCCGACAGCGACGTGTCCGGCTTCATGAACCGCAGTCGCATAGCGCTCGTCTTCGTCCATCATGAACCCTTCGCGCTCGGCGCCCATCAGGATGCGGTCGCGCGCCGTTTCGATATGTTTACGTCCGACGGATTCCGCAATTTCGCGCGTGGCCGCTATGGCTGCCTCGTTCAAAAGATTGGCCAGATCGGCTCCGGAAAAGCCGGGCGTGCCGCGCGCGATCCATTTGAGATCCAGTTCATGATCGAGCGGAATGTTTCGCGCATGCACTTTCAGAATTGCTTCACGGCCTCGCAAGTCGGCCAGATTAACCATGATCTCGCGATCGAACCGTCCGGGCCGTGTCAAAGCCTGATCAAGCACATCAGGACGATTAGTCGATCCGATGACGACGATGCTGGATGACTGGTTAAAACCGTCCATCTCTATCAATAACTGATTCAGTGTCTGGTCCTGATCGGCGGAGCCGGAGTCGTTACCTCGACCGCGCTGGCGACCCAGGGCATCAATCTCGTCGATGAAAATAATGCAAGGAGAAAGCTTCCGAGCTCGAGCGAAGAGCCGGCGCACACGCGCCGCGCCGACACCCGCAAATTTTTCCTGGAAACTCGATCCGGAGACGGAAAGAAACGGAACGCCTGCTTCACCGGCAGCCGCACGCGCGAGCAAAGTCTTACCCGTCCCCGGTGGTCCATACAGCAAAATGCCGCGCGGGGCTCGTCCGCCAAGCCGCCCAAAGCGAATCGGGTCGCGTAGAAATTCGATTGTCTCAGCTAACTCAGCCTTTGCTTCGTCGACGCCGGCGACATCGGCGAAAGTGGCCTTCTGCTTGCCACTGTGATCGGCGAGACTAAAGTTTGCGCCGCGACCATTTACGGTGGCATGCACTCGCCAGCCGGCAAGCCCGAGCAAAAGGCAAACGAGTACCGGCCATGAATCGACGAAGACCGTGGCGATGAGAGTTGGTTGCGTCGAAGCGAACTCAACGGGTACGTGATTCTTTCGGAACAGCTCAACGACGCTCAGGCGGAAAGACTCGCCGGCCACCGTCGTCTGAAATACCTTGCCGTCGCTGCGCCTGACAGTTAACGAGTCGTTCTCGACAAGTACTGAGGCGGCCGAACCACTTTCGGCAATCGCGTAAGCTTCGGAATAATTAATTGTCTGAACCGGCAAGGTTTTGGCGCGATAACGTATGACTGATATCGAACCTGCTATGAGTACGATTGCGACTAAGGTAATGAGAAGTAAGGTCGTTCGCTGTGAACCACCGGCAAATTTCTTAATACGAAAAGCCATAAGAATTCCTAAGGCTATCGCTGCAAGCGTCGACACGTGCGGCGAGTAAATCAAATAATCCGAAAGCAGCTAAGGATTTAAAAGCGAAGGCGTGTCGGGGGAACGATACAACGCAAAACCCTGTGAGCTATCAAAAAAATGCGCTTGCCGTGCGACAAGCAGCGTCAATTTAGCAATTCTGCTCAATGAAAGTCCAGCGAAAATGTAAGGGATGGTGCTGATTAGGGCAGCAATATGTCTGACTCGCCGATAAGGTAATTCTCGATTTCTCAAGTAAAGACAATTCAAACGCCGAAGGCGTTCGCTAATTCCAGCCCAGGGCAACGCCCTGGGTAACAGTCAGTCTTTTCAACCTCATGCAACACCGAAGGTGTTCGCTAGTGGTTCAATTTGCTAACCCTTTCCTTAGGAGGGTCTAGCCTTCGACCAGACGACCATGAACCCAGGGTGTACCCTTGGCTGACGTTAGCCAACGCCTTCAACGTAAGTCCGCTCTTCGTCAAAAAACCACGAGCTTTGCCACTGCATGAGATAAAGACTGTCAGAAATCCTGCAGTGCCGCACTTTGGTACATTCCAACGTCATCAGACGGCTTATTCGCAAGTATTCAAGGGAAATTGTTGAAATCCAGCAACAGAGAAGCCCACGCAGTTGAGGCATAGACGTTGCCAACAACCTTCAACAGCTAGTCAATTTCCATCGCTGATAAGGGAGGAAGGCGTCAATGTTGTGGACAATCTTTGTGATCCTGTTGGTACTGTGGTTGGTTGGGCTGGTATCCAGTTATACGTTGGGTGGATTCATCCATTTGTTGCTGGTGCTCGCCCTGGTCGTCCTGATAATTAACTTGGTCACCGGACGCGAAACGGTGTAAGGAGTCGATAACTCGTCACATGGTTTCGCCGATCGGTGTGCGCGAAAACGTGGGCGTCTAAGATAATCATCTAACAGAGCACTATCGACTCATTTGCCTCTGCGCGGTCGCCCGCTTTTTGGTGGGCGGCTCTGACCTTCTGGTTAATAAAAGCCGAGAACATCGTTGAGAGCGGAGCGCCCGCACCTGCGCCGCCCACGAAGCACAAATAAAAATTAGATTGTGCGCGCAAGCCCTCATCCCCGACCCTTCTCCCAATGGGAGAGAAGGGAAAAAACTCATAGAATGTCGGCCGAGGAAATCTTATCGCGGCTCAGGGTCAAGTAGGATCGCAGAATCGAAAACCTGACCTCCTGATTTCTACGGATCGTGAATGTGACTATGGCAACTGCATTAGAATCCAAAGTTATTGCATCTTGTTATATTGTTCTCGTTTTGAGCTTCAGGGCCTGCGGCTGCCTCTAAACTGCAACGGCATTAGGTGATCTTCTTCATCCTCACACTTACTTCTATTAATCCTTTACTCGTTCATTGCATGGCTGCGGGCGTGGGCAACGTGTCAGTGATAAAACGCGTCGCACTAACGCCGGCGGTTTCGCCTTTCAGCTTAGAATTCCCGACACGGAATTCCCGTCACGCCGTTTCGGTAGGTTCCCCAACTTTCAACCAATTTAACCAAAGAAAGGAAAGGACTGATGGATGTTACGAAACAATATGACGACGCGGAGCGCCGCTTTCTTAAGAACCAGGCGCAAGAGCTGAGGAACAACAACCAGCCATGCGAACTTCACACGCGGACGCAGGGGTCGCTCTATCGGGGCCGCGTATTGCAGGCGGACGACGGCGGAATCGTGTTCCAACAGGAAGACGGCCGGCGCATCGCCGTGCCCATCTCGTTAGTAGAGAAGTTTGTTGGCATCCCAATTTCCTGGAGCCAGAAGACCGGCGACTTGGCGGGCAGTGCCGCCGCTGGTAGCGGCACCCCTTACTAAAAGCCGCCTTAGCTCGGAACACAGCGCGAGGCTGCTCACCCAGCCTCGCGCTTTGCTGCTCGCTTCTGTGGAATGTTTAGCCCGGATGGTGCTTCCTTATTTCGGATCATGGTGTGCGAAAGTGAGTGCAACGCAAAACGGGCGCCGCCAAAATCATTTGGGTCGCCCGTAGATTGCTAAAAATTTGGTGCCCGCTAGTAGATTCGAACTACTGACCCCTCGCGTGTGAAGCGAGTGCTCTACCACTGAGCCAAGCGGGCGTAAATCTTTTTAGAATCAACAATCTACAGACATTATTGGACCATTAAAAATGAGCGAGGCTAATGCTGTAAACGCCTGCATCTTAACTGATCTGTGCTTGCTTGTGCCAGCTATCGAGCGGTCCGATAGTGGGGTAATTACCCCACTATCAGCGGTCCGGGTGATGTGCGGAACTACTGTGTCCACAGGATAATCGAACATCGCCAGCGGTCCGGTACTGATCCGGAGCACGACCAGCCGTCCAACCCAGATAGGTTGCCGAATAGTTGAAGCGATTCGACGTGCCCATTTCGCGGCTGAGGACGCAGATGGCTCTTCCTCGTTAATGACTCTTATCTCGCTGAAGAGCCAAGAAACCGCTGGCGCTTACGTGCTCAGCCGCGTTACGCCTTTTCGGGCATCTCTGGCGGGACGCCTCCGTTCCAGTTCTACGCAAAACAAGTCGAGGTCCTACTGCAGTGGATCCTGCGGCACGAGCAGGGTTACCCGCGGACGTTGCAGCACATACTTGACACACTCGCCCTGGTTGCCGAAGGTTGTCGGAAAGTCGAATATCGCCCATCCATCGCTCGTGCACTCCTCGACTTTGCTCGGCGGACCACAGCGGCGTTGATTTTCGGGAATGAATCGCGTTAGCGGCTTGCCTTGTTCGCGGATGAAGACGTTGTATTCAACTGCATCGACCGTTCCCTCATTGATCGCGCGGTGGACGCGGCCTTCAGAGGTTTCGAATGCTTGCCCCGCGCTATATGTCGTCTCCCCGCCGCAGCCATCCTCGATCTTTATCGCTCCGGACGTGACGACGCTGTGAACATAGCCCGGATGATAATGCCACGCGCCGACGTCGCCAGGCGTCGTTGTTAGTTGGCGGAAGGTGACTGTTGCCGGACCGCTGACGAGCGGCGCGTCCGCGTTCGTCCCGGTTCCGAGGATGACCGGAATGATAGCCGCATAAGTAGCGATCGCCGAGATCATCAGAAAGGCGAGCCCGATCGACAATGTTAGTTTTTTTCTTGAGAATAGATACTTCATGAGTTTTCTCCTTCTGGTCCAAAGGTCCGCTCCGTTTTCACATCGCGTGCCGAGCAGACGAATATCGGCCAACAAATTCATTGTTTCGTATGCCGCTCGGCGTTAAACTGTGGGCATCGAGACGAGCGGCCATCTGGCTTTTCAGACGGGCGAATTTTCGCCGACGCCCTAACGGTGCGTCTTTCGGTTCGGGTGAAGTTTTTTTTCCGTTTTTTTTCCGCGTATGGGAAGAGGAAGCAGCGAGCGATACGAGTTCGGCGAGTTTCGACTCGACGTCGCCGAGCGGAGGGTTGAACGTCACGACGGTCGCGCGTGCAGCGCGCTTCCCGAAAAGGCGTTTCAGACCCTCGTTTATCTCGTCCGCAATGGCGGCAAGCTCGTTGCGAAAGAAGAACTTCTTTCCGCGATCTGGCCGGACACCGTTGTCGAGGAAAACAATCTCGGTAAAGCGATCCACGCCATCCGAAGTTTTCTCGGCGAACACCCGGGCGATCCGAAGTACATTGAGACTGTTCCGAAACACGGATATCGATTCGTGGCCGAGGTCACGCGGTCATTAGTCGGCAACGGATCGTATGGAATTACAGCAAGCGCAGGTACGCTGCCGATTCAATCGCCGGCATACGATCTGTATCTTCGAGGCAAGGTAAAGGCGGGCAGCGAAAACCGGGAAGACACCGAGGCCGCGATCAAGGTTCTTGAAGCGGCGGTTGCGATTGATCCGGAACTCGCCGGAGCGCACGCACAACTCGCACGGGCATACACCACTCTGGCGTTCAAGTTCTCGTCAAATTCCAAGGGCAAGTTCTATCACGAAAATGCCGAGGTCGCGATCTTGAAAGCACTGGCGCTCGACCCAGATCTTGCCGAGGGACACTTTGCGCGCGGTCTGATCCTCTGGACAAACACAAAGGGATTCCCACACGAGCAGGCGATCCAGTCATACAAACGCTCGCTCGCCATCGATCCGAATTCCGACGAGGCGCATCACCAGCTGTCGATGGTTTATTCGCACATCGGTCTGCTGGACGAGGCGCACCAAAGCGTCAGGCGAGCGCTCGAAATCAATCCGAACAATACGATGGCCCGGTTTCGCGTGGGCGTTTATTACGCTTACCAGGGAAAGTTCGATGATGCGCTCACGGTGTTCAAGACCATCCCACGCGACGTGAGTCCGATGCTGGTCGATCGCAGCATTGCGGACGTGCTCGTTCAGATCGGATCGCTTTCGGAAGCGGACGCGATGGTCGAACACTACCTGGAGAAATTCCCACAAGACGAGGGCGGAAGTTTCACGAGCGTGAAGGCTGTGCTGTTGGCGAAAAAAGGTAAGGCGACGGAAGCCGAAGTGGCGATCGAACGCGCGTTACGAATTGGCCGCGGCTTCGGACATTTTCACCACACGGCTCACAACATCGCGTCGGCTCACGCCGCGATGAACCGTCCCGAAGAAGCCGTCAAATGGCTCGAACACGCGTCCGATGACGGTATCGCGACCTAATTCTTCGGCGCCATATAAAGTAAGCAGGCGCTCCGAGAAGAACTATGCTGAGGCCTATCGCAGCGCGACCGATCTGCGTGGCGATGGTATTCAGTACAAGCGCAGCGGCAGCGGCTATGAACAGAAGCGGCGTCCATGGGTAACCGGGAACCCGGTAGGGCATTTCACGATCTGATGACTTACGGCGAAAGACGAAGATGCTGGCAGCACCCAGCGCGTAAAAGAGCCAGCCTGTGAAAACAACATAAGTTAAGAGTTGTTCGAATGTTCCGGTGGCGGCGAGGACGATGGCCCACACTGAGGTATTCCGAGGTCAGATATTTCACCACATCCATTTCGTGCGTCACCACAATCGATGAACTATTTCTGAAGTTCAGTCCGTGTTTGTAACAAACGTAGTATGTGACTGCGAGAAATAATTCCCGCGAGATGATGCTTACTCATCACGGGCAGTTGGTTTACATCTTTGCGGCCCATAGTTTCCAATGCCTCAGTCAAACTCGTCTCAGGTTTGACAGCGTGGAGTTTCGTCAACGGAAGCATCACATCGTCAACAGACAGTTGCGGCCATTGTTGTCGATTCACATCTTTGACTTCGTGCGGAGTAATCATCCCCACAACGCGACCGTCTTCCTCTACAACGAAACACCGCTTTCCTGATCGCAGCAGATGATCGTCGACGAAAGTCTGCAAACGGATGGTGCCATCAATCACCGGCCAATCGTTGGCCATAACGTCGCGGACGCGAACACCACGCAACCGCTCGATTGTTTCAAACTGCGCATAACTCGAACGCGCGGCGTCCAGGAGAAACCAGCCAATGAACGTCAGCCACAAGCCGCCGAATCCGGCGCCATTGAAGAAACGAAACAGTCCGACGATGATAAATGCAAAGGCGATAGACTGTCCGATTCCTGCCGCTATTCGCGTAGCGCGCGAAGCGTCTCCCGTGATCCACCAGATACTTGCGCGCAGCACTCGGCCGCCATCGAGTGGAAATCCCGGCACCATATTGAAGACTGCCAGCGCGAGGTTGATTACGCCGAGCCAACCCAACATGGCGGCCCCTGGCGATTGATGATGGTATGACGGATTCCACCCGAGGCCGGCTGCTATACCCAAGCAGATAAGACCGATTAGGGCGCTGGTGATGGGGCCGGCAATACCCATCCAGAATTCGGTCTTGGCGTCAGAGGCTTCCTTTTCAATCTGCGCAACACCGCCCAGAGCAAATAAGGTGATGGAACGAACCGGCAACCCTCGCGCTTTTGCGATCGCCGCATGCGACAACTCATGAATGATAATCGTCGCGAAGAAAAGCAACGCAGTGAGGATCGACACGCCCCAGATGATGTTCGGACTCCACTGTGGATTAGTCGCCGCGAATTGACCGGCAAGCGAGAGCACTATCAGCACTGCGATTAGCAACCAACTGTAGTGCAGACCGATTTGAATCCCAAAGATCCTGAAGAGCTTAATCTGTGCCTTCATTCCTCACCGATCTTTCTTCAGTTCTAAGGGGCGCGTTGTCTTTTTAACAGCATTAAGATTCCAGTTATGGCGACTGCCAGTGTCGAAAGAAAGCCAAGCCAGAACCAACCGGTCAGTTGAGCGGTAATTAGTCCAGACTCGTCATGCACCCGCAGTCGTTCGCGATTCATCAGGTATGCGGTTAGCAAACCGCACATAGTGCTCGCTAGTGCAAAGGCACGATGTTCTTCTCGTTTGATCCGAATGATTGCTGATAGAACCAGAGCGCCCATTAATACCGGAATGAACCACAACAGGCCCTGGCTGTCCCGGGCCAGGTCGAGCCCGGTCATCGTATCTTTGGCGCCCGCACAACTTACTTGCACCCAGGGAAGAAAGAAGCAAACAAGTGCGATGATAGCTGTGCTTGTGTTAATGCGGCGCAGAACTCTCAAAATTGTCTTCACCGATCCCTTCGCATTCCCGGCGATAGTCGACTTGCTTGTAAGGGGGATATTTGCTAGGGGGGTTGGCGACAGAAATTATAACAGCATGATTTGTCTAACGGATCAAAATCTTATCAATAGGAAATGCCACACTTTGTTGATGTCTGCTAAGGACCTTATCCTTTACATTTCCATTTTTAGGGCTTACCCTGATTTTGTTCCCCGTACAACTGTTCCTCCACAAGCCCTCTTTCAGGTTGGTTCCCGCTAGCTTGCTAGCGGAACAGCTCTAATCAGGCTGCGTATATTCTTATCAAAATTGAGAGTGAAAGTCTTCGCAGCAATAATTGACCCAACGATTTCTACGTAGCCAGGAGGTGATTTATGGCCAGCAGAGCGAGCATCGGAGGACACCCAATCCACCCGATGTTAATTCCATTTCCGATAGCACTATTGATTTTCTCTTTAATCGCCGATTTGATCTATCTGTGGCGAGGCAATCCTGTTTGGGAAACCTACATCGCTTTCTACACTCTGCTCGGAGGCATTATCGGGGCTGCGGCTGCGGCGATACCCGGTTTGATTGATTGGGCGACGCTCACCGATCCCGCCACAGTTAAGGTCGCCAACTGGCACGCACGCGTGAACATTACCGGATTGGTGATTTTCATCGCCAGTTTTTACTTGCGGACTACGAGCGGAGCCAAGTGGATCGGTACCATGCCGATGTTACCGTTTATTCTTTCTTTAATTGGCGTCGTTGGATTAGCCATTGCCGGCTATCTCGGCGGCGAACTTGTGTTTCGACATGGCGTCGCGGTAAACACACCGACAAGCGCACAGCCAAAGACCGAGGTAACGACTCGGGCGCGTGCGGCTTAGAAGCACCGCATAACGGAACGCGGACTGATGAACAATCGTGAGATTGCTTACGCGCTGACGAGAATCACGTATGGCGTGATCTTTTTGTTTTACGGCATTGGCAAATTCATGGGCGGCATTTCCAATTTCGTCGGCAGCATGAATCAGCAGTTCTCCGGCAAACTGCCGACGGCGATGGTCATGCCGTTCGCTTACTTCATTCCAGGAACAGGAAGTCCAGATAGAGAACGGAAAAATCTCTGGATACAAAGTGATAATAAAATCACTTTCGTCTTAGACGAGAGTTAGGAGCGAGATTTAAGATCGGCGTTTTTGTCCCCTCAAAAATACAATGACAAAGTTCGTCTCGCGTAAGCCTTTTCCCCAATGCTTACAACTTTGTAAAACCTCCGGTTTGAATCAGTTCCAGGTCCATCGGCACTCTGCTTGCGCTCTCGATCACGTTGCTTGAACAACGTAGCAAGTGACTTGTGTCTGGTGAATCGTAATCGGACAGATACACGTACCTGAGCGTTACACCATGCGTAGATCAGTAGATAAGGGAGGCATGATGATAAATCGAAATTTTGCAATGACGTCGGTAATTCTAATCATCTTCGGCGTCCTTGGCGTGTCATGGCATTCGTCAGCGAAGATAGCGGCGAGATCCAACATCTACAAATTCCAGGAGACGCCTACCCCGACCCCGACTCCTACTCCCTCGCCGAGTCCATCGCCAAGCGCTACACCTACGCCGGTTCCTGAACCTGAACCAGTTCCCAGCCCCACCCCAGCTCCGTCTTATCGCTTGTCAATTCTGAAATAGGAAATGAGGTGAGCTATGGCTAGGTATGGGAAGAAGGCGCAAAAGAAAGTTAAGAAGGCATGCATGAGCGCAAAGAAGGGACTCTTAAAAGTGGGAAGTCCGGTAAAAAAGTAACGAGCAAGAAACAAGCAATTGCCATCGGATTGTCCGAGGCGCGTAAGGAAGGAGGCAAGGTGCCGAAGAAGAAAACTTCGGTAACTATGTACTTGACTCACGGTCAAGTGCAGGGTTACGATTTGCGGCATGGTTGAGTCGAACGGTTACGGTTTACGGAAATGGTTTGGCAGATTCACCTTTCGCCATTTCAAGTGGGCCGTGATGTATGTCGCAGCCTTCATTATTGTCGCGTCTTATGCCTATGGGCTGTTGAGTGCCCTCGGAGTTGTGGATTGGGCAGTCCAAAGGCAAAAGTTTTTCGGAAGAGCTTGGAATTTCGCCATCTCGCGAGAGGGAAGTGTTCTTGTATCAGGCGGCATAGCCATCTTTATTCTGATGACGATATTGGTAGAGCGGCGAAGAGATGCTAGCAACTTTCGCGTTTGGCAAAGACGCAAGACGATTCTCGAATCACGAAGACGCCACCTGCGCACTGCGCAAGGCTTAGCTAACGCCGGTTCGGCAACTACAGTGGGACAGTTCCGTGTGCAACAAGAGCGGTATAACAATCTCACAATTGAGGAAAAAATGTTTCTTAGGCCCGTTGCTGAAACTGGTCAATCGGTGGGGCAATTGACAGAAGTTCAACATGGCCTGTTGCAAAGAATTAACGAAAAGACGGGCTTTCTAGATCGAAATTATGTCACGAGAATTTGGACAATTATCAATCCGCCTACGCGAGAAATTTTGTTGCGCTTGTATGAGCAAGATTCTTCCATCGAGCATCAACACCAATTAGGTGAATGGCGAGAAATGGTTACAGATGCGAGTGATGAATTTAGACATAGCGGAGATTCGTTTTGGGCAATCCTCAATCGCGATTCACGATTCGAAAGTCTAAAGAATCGCTTATCTACAGACCTACGTAAATTGTTAAAGCACGGTACAGGGTTTTTGGCTAGCGAGGTGAGTTCATTCGACGACATAGTAGCAAAGCTTAATCACGAGATTGATCGGATAGCTGAAAGTTGGGGACTTACTTGAAGGCTACTAACACTCATGCCGCTTGTTCTTTCGTTAGCTTTTTATATTCGAGTTTCGATGACGCGAGAAGTCTCAGCAAGGTGTCGCGGAATAAGTAAGGATTGTTTCGGTTGTTGAACCGAAACTCTAGTTCATCAAGGTAACGGTCAAGATGCTTCACAGAGATTTGATGATAAGACCCGATGATGGATCGCTTGAACAGCGACCAGACGTTTTCCATCGTGTTTGTGTGAACGTCACCGCGCACCCATTCTTTAGCAGAGTGATTAACTGTCTCGTGTCGCGTATTAGAATCACCGCACCCGTCATAGGCCGGAAAATCATCCGTCATGATCGCGCTAGTTTCATCGGCCAGCTTGGACGCGATGAAAGCCTTGAGAGTTTCACGGTCACGATTGATCGCCGCATCAAGTCTAACCTTGCCGCCGCGTTCAATGGCTCCGAGAACCATTGCCTTGCCATAAGCGCCGCGACCTTGAATCTTTCGCGCACGTTCGGCCTTGTGCATGTTCTTCGCCTTACCGCCTACAAACGTTTCGTCAAGCTCGCAGATGCCCTTGAGAAGCGAACTATCCGCATCCTTGACCGCTTCTCTAATACGATGGCAGAGATACCACGCGGTTTTGTACGCGACCTTAAGCGTCCGTTTCAGTTGCAACGCGGACATACCCTTTTTCGATTCGCTCATCAGATAGATAGCGGCAAACCACTTAGGCAACGGCAGATGCGAGTCGTGGAAAATTGTGGCCGTCTTAACGGAGAATTGATACTCGCATGATTCACAACGAAACAGATCGCGCGTGTGAATGCGATAGACTTTATCCGACTGACACCGGAGACACGTTACACCGTTCGGCCAGCGCATTTGTTCTAAGGCTTCGCGGCATTGCTTCTCAGTCCCGAAACGGTCAAAGAGTTGGACTAAATCCATGTTCGATTTTTGATTGATAGAACGTACTTTTTTCATAGTGACTCCTATGCGAAACGAAGAGACCGAACAAGAGAAACAGCCGATAGATATGACATCGGATGAACTGTTAGATCACGTGTTCCCGAAGCGTCTGGCGAACAAACTGCGCAAGATAGTGCGCGAGAATAACGAAGACTGCGAAACTGAATCAGATGAGCAAGATACCTAACCATGAAGGCATCTTAGCAGAATCGAGACCGTGAGTCAAGTAGATAATTACCAAAACTTCGAAGAAGAAGTCGTCGTCTAAGAAGAGATGACTGCGCCAAAGGCAATCAATTTCATTCGTGAAGTTGCTTAAGCTCTTCGCGTGCGCCAGCCGCGGTGATCTTTTTTTCAGAGCCAGATTGAAGATCACTTTCCTGATCGCGCTCTTGGCGGACCGACAGAAAGGAAGTTGAAATGGCACAAGCAACAAAGACGGCCGTCGCACAGGCGAAAGACGTTCAGATTCGTTCAGGTGCAGTACAGCTCTATGGCGATTTGAGTATTTCTGCCGGTGCTCAGGGCGTGGTCTTGTTTGCACATGGATCGGGCAGTAGCCGTCATAGTCCTCGCAATCAATTCGTAGCAAGGACGATTCGCGAAGCCGTGGTAGGCACACTGCTTTTTGATTTGCTTACCAAAGAAGAGGAAGCGGTCGACGTGCACACGGCTCATCTTAGATTTGATATTGGCCTGCTGGCGGGGCGCCTGATAGATGCGACGAATTGGATCAAAGGCGAATTCGAATACCTGAATGTTGGTTACTTCGGCTCCAGTACCGGAGGCGGAGCGGCACTCGTGGCGGCGGCGGAACTCGGTGATAGTGTCGGGGCCGTTGTTTCGCGCGGCGGCCGGCCTGACCTTGCCGGCGACGCTCTACCAAAAGTTAAGTCTCCGACACTGCTGATTGTTGGTGGTCTTGACTATCCGGTAATCGAAATGAATGAAGAAGCTTTAGCGCACATGCGTTGCGAAAAAGAATTGAAAATTGTTCCAGGCGCAACCCATCTTTTCGAAGAACCTGAGACCCTGCAAGAGGTTGCGCGGCTGGCGGCCAATTGGTTTCAAAGACATTTGCATTCGGTTGTGGCGCAATGACTCAACTAAAAAGAAGACGAGCACGGAAAACTTGAAATTTGGGGGTGAAGAATGATGCAAGTAAAGGACATAATGACGGGAGATCCGGCGTGCTGTACGGCTGAGACCTCTCTCCCGGAAGTGGCGCGGATGATGGTTGACAGGGACTGCGGCGAAATTCCCGTAGTCGATAACACGTCAAGCAAAGTTCCGATTGGAGTGGTCACCGATCGCGATATTGTTTGCCGCACTGTAGCCAACGGCCTCAATCCCCTGGATTTGACTGCCGCTGACTGCATGAGCAAACCGACTGTCACGGTGACGCCTGAGATGTCGCTTGAAGAATGCTGCCGGATTATGGAAGACAAACTGATCCGCCGCGTACCGGTGGTTGATGATCG
>WNGN01012731.1_pt1 | contig 20697 bp, 9 predicted proteins | sample 5400561 | NCBI WGS metagenome assembly WNGN01 (sample SAMN13153379, study PRJNA577476) | soil metagenome | isolation source: 115 cm soil or saprolite under Garry oak tree replicate 2 | place: USA:California | collected 2016-06-15
TGGTGCTGATCGGGGCGATCGCCACCGGCAACCTCGCACTGGCCGGGGTTTCCGACCGGACCGGCGTGCGAGCCTCGCTGACCTTCGGCGACCCGAACTACGCCGCCAACTATTTCTTCGTCGCCCTGATGGTCGTGATGGCCACGAAGATGCCGCGGCGGCGCAGCCTGCGGATGGTCGTCTATGCCGCGCTGTTGACGGCCTTGGCCCTCACCGGCTCCAACGGCGGACTGCTCGCGTTTGGAATCGGACTGGCCGTCGTGGCGGTGTCGTTCGTGCACCGCCGCTGGGGCGCGATGCCGTTCCTGGTGACGGTTTGCACCGTCGGCGCGGTCGGCGTCATCGCCCTGATGGTCAGCCAAACCCTGCCCATCGAAGCGTGGGCCAGAGACAGCGGTCAGCCGCTCCTGCGCGACTCGATCGGTCGCAGCTCGCAGAGCGCGCAGGAACGCGCGTGGCTGATACAGGAGACGACCGATCTCTTCAAGCAGGGGGTGCCGTGGGGGCTCGGCCCCGGCTCGACCAAGCCATTGCTGCAGACACAGCTCGCCCCGTACGCGTATCAGACCCATGACGATTACATCGAATCGATCGTCGAGCGCGGCGTGCTCGGTGCCATCGGGCTGGTGCTGTTGATCGGCTCGGTCGGGGTCCGCACGTGGACCGTCGCCACCAAGCCTCTCACTCCCGAGTTCGCAGCGCTCTTTCCACGCACCGCTCCATTGGTTGGCGGCGTGTTGGGCCTCGCCGTGTCAGCGTCGTACTACCAGATCCTCCATTTCCGGCACGTGTGGGCGTTTCTTGCGGTGATCGCCGCGCTGTACGTGTGGGGGCGCCGATGGAACACGTGATGCAGCTTGCGCGCAGGCTGCGGCACCCCTTCGCCGGCAACGTGGTCGCGTTGGCGGGCTCGATGGCTGCTCTCGGCATTGCGACGCTCTGGGTCGCACGCGTGGGCGGACCCGTGGCAGTGGGCGATTACGCGCTGCTGCGCATCCTGCCGTGGCTCGTCGCTGTGATCGTGTCCGGCGGGGCGGCCGGGTCGATGGCGTACTTCTTGGCGGGGCCGACGCGGGACGACCCGCGCGTGCGTTCGACCATGATCGCAATCGCGACGGGCGGCGCTTTGGCGGGCGCAGGGCTGTGGGTGATCGCGACGCCGCTGCTGCACCGGTTCTTCTTCAAGGACCTGGCAGCTGCGCTGATCGCGCTGGTTGCGGCGAGGGTTGCGCTCCGGCTCGTCGTCATCACAGGCAAGGCAGCGGCACAAGGCACGGGCGACCTACCGGGAAGCAACCGCACGATCCTGTTCGAAGAGCTCTTTTTCTTGCCGGCCTATGGCCTCCTTCTCGCCCTGCATGTGACGGGTACGTGGGTGGTCGTCGGCGCCCTGATCCTCAGCGACCTCGCGACGGGCAGCGTCGCCTGGGTCAGGTTGGTGCGTCGTGGCTTTCTCGCCCACGCATCCCCACCTTCCATGGAGCTCGCCCGCCGCATCTACATGTTTGGCACTCGGGGCCAGCTGGGCAGTCTGCTCAGCCTCTTCAACCTGCGGCTCAACTTCGTGTTCATCGCCGCGATCGCCGGTCCGGCCGCCCTGGGGATCTACGCGGTGGCGGCGAAATACGCCGAGGTCCTGCGGGTGGTGCCAATCGCCGCCAACTGGGTCCTGTATCCGCGATTTGCCAGGTCGGAAGCAGATGTCGCGTCGGCGAGCTCTCGGTGGTTCATCCCGCGCGCCGGGGCGGTCACCGCGGGCATTGCGCTTCCATTGGCGCTGGCGGCCGGCGCGATCGTCCCATTCCTGTTCGGCCAGGCATTCGCAGGGGCGGTCCTGCCGGCACAGATCCTACTGGTCGGCCTTGCGGCCGAAGGCGCCGCAGGTGTCATGACCGCATATCTCTTCGCACGAGGCCGCCCCGGCCTCAACTCACTGGCCGCCGGCACAGGGCTGGCCATGACGCTGGTGCTGGACGTGATCCTGATCCCGCGCATGGGCGCGGTCGGGGCGGCGATCGCCTCGAGCGTCGCGTACCTCACCACCACCGCAACCTTGCTGGCCTGGTACCGCCACGCCGCGCGACCGACACCTCCACCGCACCTTTCCGAGCCGGTGATCGAGGGGCTGACTAGCGTTGGCCCTAGCCTTGAGCGGCGGGCGATGGATGTCGCGATCGCGGCGCTGGTACTCGCCATCTCGTGGCCCCTACTGATCGTCCTCGCGGCCGCGTCGCGAATGAGCACTCACGGATCCTCGATCTTCACTCAGCCCCGTGTCGGACAGGGAGGAGTCGCGTTCCCCATGTACAAGTTCCGCAGCATGCGATGCGGGCTTGACGGCCCTGACGTGACGACGCCGGGCGACCGGCGCGTGACGAGGGTGGGGGCGGTCCTGCGCGCAACCAGCCTGGACGAGCTGCCCCAGCTCATCAACGTGCTGCGCGGAGACATGACCCTCGTGGGCCCACGGCCCGAGACGCTGGCGCTCGCACGGCGCTATCCCTCCGAATGGCGGGTCATCTTCGCCCATCGACCCGGATTGACCGGCCCCGTCCAGGTCACCCTGCGTGACTCGGTTCCCGACGGGCTCGAGGACGTCGAAGCTTATTACCTGAACGACCTTCTGCCCAAGCGAATGGAGCTCGACATGGCTTACCTGTCGAACCCGACGTTCGCATCAACCCTGAGCCTGATGTTCGCCACGGCATCCCACGTGACGTCGCGACTCGTTGTGAAGCTCGTGGCCGTTAGGCGAATGCGTCCGGTAGCCGGCTTGAAAAGGACCACGTCCCCGTGAGCGGTGGTGGTGCATCGGGCTCAGTCGGGCTGGGCAAATTGTCCCGCCCGACTCTGGGGTTTGTTGTCGATGGTGACAGATGTACCGGTTGACGGTGAGTAGGCGTGACTTTACGGTCGAGCCCAATGCCTCACTTCTCGCTTATTCATGGTTACAGCAATGATTAATAGGTCAACCGCCGCCGATCGCCTGTCCAAGAAGCTGCGCGTTGTACGTGCCACCGTAGTGGGTGCGTTTCTCGGTGGAAGCCTCTTGATCGCCTTCGGCGCGCAGGTAGCGGTCTCAGCGGGGCCCACCAACGTGGACACCTCGATTTCGTCGCAGGCTTACCAGCGTTCGGCACAGGACAAGGTGGCATATCTGCACGACGGTTCGCTCCTGGTCGGTTTCTATGACGGACACACTGGTGCAATCGACCACGTCACCAATCCGTCGACGTCGCCCGTATCGACCAGGGTCCTCACGTTTCTCGGCGGCGAAGAGGAGTCCCTCTACGTCTTGCCTGGCAGCGGCACCACCGAGATCTGGGTGCAGGAGGGCAACGAGATCTTCGGCGGCCCGAGGCAGGAGCAGATCCAGCACGGCACCTACGATGGAAGCACCTTCAGCTGGGACGGGGGCAACGTAAACCCAGAGCCTGTTGAGGTTCCCGGAACCCTCACCAACGGGCGCCAGGATCCGTCCGTGGTCTGGACAGGGCAGTGGCTGATCGCTTCGTGGTGGGACGACACCGTCGGTCATGACTCGGACAACGTGTTCTACAACTGGACCCCCGACCGCACCGGCAAGACCGGTTGGGCGGTCACCGCGAAGGCAGGTTCAGTCGCTGTGGACAACCATTCAAGCTCGAGCACGGTCGTCTACAACGTCGTCACAGGTGACGCCCCCGCAGTGAATGACCAGTTCCAGATTGGGCTGGCGGTCAGTAACAACGGGAGTCTTACGTGCGACAGGTTGACCACGTGCAACGCCGAGTTCCGGCAGGTGACCGGTGTTACCGGGACCGGTCCATACACCCTCACCCTCGACTCTCCGCTGGTCTACCACCACAACATCAACGAGCCGATCCGAATCGCCGCCGAGCTGCTGACGGCGACCGCCAGCAACCCTGTGCAGGTCACCATTCGACACTCCGCCAAGCTCGGCGCGACGATCGCCGTCTACGGCGCCGCGTGCAAGATCCTCTCACGCACCCTCCTGGACGGCGCGGCTGATCCGTCGCCGGCAAACTGGACAACTCAATCGACGGTCGATGTGGACGATTGCGAGGGAGGGCCCTGGCTGGGCGGCCCTCAGGTCGCCATCGACGAGACCAGCGGCGACGTCCATGTTTTCAAAGCCATGACCAGCGGCGAGCCATCGCCGATGGGCATCATCTACTGGCACGGGACGCCTGATGCAGTTCCGATGAGCACCGGCGCGATCACGTGGGGCGCCCGATTGGTGATCGATCCTGCGCACAGCAGCTTCGAAAGCGACCCGCCTGACATCGCAGGTGCGGTCGACCCGACAACCCACAGGGTGTATGTGTTCTGGGTCACAGCAGCCCTCACGGGCCAGCTCAAGTACGTCACCCTCGACAGCCCATACACTTCCGCGTCGCAAGAGAACCTCGTCACGACGGACGCACAGCCGCGGTCTCCGCACGTCCCGTCAGTGCTGAATGGTGCTTACGTGCCCCTGGTCTACCAATCCGGCACGGCCAGCCCCTTCAGCATCGTCCTGGACAACACCCTCAGCACGAGCGTGGCTCCCGACATCACCCCACCGACCGCCCCAACCGGCCTCACCGCGACTGCAACCAAGACGCCCGAGGTGGACTTGAAGTGGAATGCCTCGACTGACAACGTCGGCGTCGCCGGTTACGACATCTACCGCAATGGCAGCACGACGCCGCTTGCGACGGTGTCCGGCGCCACGCTTGTCTACGCGGACAAGGCTGTCACCGACGCCACCACTTACACCTATACGGTCGACGCGATCGACGCCGCCGGCAACCACTCGGCGCAGTCTGCCGCAGCCACGGCCAAGACCCCCGACATCACAGCTCCTTCGGCGCCGGCAAGCCTGACGGCCACGCCAACGCCGACGCCTGAGGTGGATCTGAGCTGGAGCGCATCGACCGACAACGTCGGCGTCACCGGTTACGACATCTATCGCAACGGCAGCGTCACACCGCTTGCCATCGTCTCGGGGTCCACCACCCTGACCTACGCTGACAAGGCCGTCACGGACGCTACCGCGTACAGCTACACGGTCGACGCCTTCGACGCCGCCGGCAACCATTCGGCGAAGTCTGCTGTGGCCATGGCAACGACCCCCGACATCACAGCGCCTTCGGTGCCCGCGAGCCTGACCGCCAAGGCAACCCCGACGCCCGAGGTCGACTTGAGCTGGAGCGCATCTACCGACAACGTCGGTGTGACCGGCTACACCATCTATCGCGACGGCTCGATGCTCGCCACCGTGTCGGGGTCCACCCTGACCTACGCCGACACCGCCGTCGTCCAGACAACCAGCTACAGCTACCGGGTCGACGCATTCGACGCCGCCGGCAACCACTCGGCCCAATCGGCCCCGGCCAGCGTAAACACCCCTGACATCTCGCCGCCGTCCGTCCCGGCCGGCCTCAGCGCCGCTCTCAACGCGAGCCACGGCGTCACGCTGACATGGAGCGCCTCGAGCGACAACGTCGGGGTGGCCGGCTACACCGTTTACCGCAACGGCGCGTTCCTGACCACGGTGGCCAGAGTGACCTACACCGACAACAGCGTCAGTGGGCTCACCACCTACACCTACACCGTCGATGCCTTCGACGCGGCCGGCAATCACTCGGCCAAATCGGCGGCCGCGCAGGTCACCACCGGTGTCGCGGCTCCGTGCCAGGTGCCCACCGTGACTGCGGCGCCAGCGTCACCTTCGTTGGCGGGCACGCAGGTCACCATCACCGCCAGCTCCTCTGGCTGTCCAGACCCCCTGTATGAGTTCTGGACCCTGGCCCCCGGCGTTACGTCCCAGGCACCGCTTATGTGCTGACGTCCACCGCTTGTTCGTCGGTGAGCGCCTCCGCCGCGCCCGCTTCTCCGCAGGCGGCGGGCACCGCCGTCACCATCAGCGCCACCGCGGCGGGCTGCCCCAACCCACGCTTCCAGTTCTGGATCCAGCCGCCGGGCGGCAGCTGGGCGGTGGCCCAGGCTTACTCGAACAGCAGCATCTTCAACTGGAACACGAGCGGCTCCGGGGTCTACCACTACTCCGTGTGGGTCCGCGACGCCAGCAGCTCGAGCAGCTACGACGCTTACTTCCCGGGCACCGCTTACACGGTGACGTCTACTGCTTGCACGGCGGTGAGCGCCTCGGCATCACCCGCCTCCCCGCAAACCGCGGGCACGGCCGTCACCATCTCCGCCGCCTCGTCCGGCTGCCCCCACCCGCTCTATCAGTTCTGGATCCAGCCGCCTGGAGGCGCCTGGACCGTGGCTCAGGCCTACTCGGGCAGCGCCACCTTCAGCTGGAACACGACGGGACGGCCGGCGGGCGTCTACCACTACTCGGTCTGGGTCCGCGATGCCGCGAGCGCGAACAGCTATGACGCCTACGTCCCTGGGACCGCGTACACCCTGACGACCAACGCCTGCACCTCGGTCAGCGTCACAGCGGCGCCGGCCTCCCCGCAGACGGCGGGCGCCTCCGTCACCATCACGGCGGCTGCTTCGGGTTGCCCCAGCGCGCAGTACGAGTTCTGGATCCAAACCCCTAGCGGCACCTGGACGATTGCACAGGCCTACTCCAGCAGCAATACGTTCATCTGGAACACCGGCGGGCTGCCAACCGGGACCTACCGATATTCAGTCTGGGTGCGCGACGCCAGCAGCGGTGCCAGCTACGACGCTTTCTTCCCTGGCACCGCGTACATGCTCATATGAGAAGCGGAGCTGCATCGAGCAGCTCCGACCCGGGACCGTCGACCACGTTGACGGGGCATCGGGTTTGCTGACGCTTTCCGCCCTGGTCAAGGCATTCCTCACCATCGCCTCGGGGAGGGGCGCCCAGCCGGGCCGCAGGCGCATTTCGATCAGCCTCGGCGCCGCGACGGCCCTCACCGCGTTCGGGCTGTTCGCAGCTCCGCTCACCGCGGCGGCAGCAGCCATCCCCTGCACGACGGCAGACCTCATCACAGCCATCTCGGCTGCGAACGTCGCCGGCGGCACTGTCACCCTCGCCCCGGGATGCGTGTACACGCTGACCGCGGCCAACAACGCGACGGACGGCGGCACCGGGCTACCCGTTATCACCCGGAACGTGACCGTCGTGGGCAGCGGAGCCACGATCACCAGGTCGACCGCAGCGGGGACGCCGTCCTTCCGGATGTTCGACGTCGCGTCGTCGGGCAAGCTGACCCTTGATTCACTGAGCCTGACCAACGGCATCGCGAACGACGGACGCTCGGGCGGCGGCGCCATCAACAGCCACGGCACGCTGGTGGTCAGCGCCACCACGTTTTCGGGCAACTCCTCTCCATCCACCACTGGCACGTCCGGCGGCGCCATCAACAGCAGCGGCCAGCTGACCGTCACGACCAGCTTCTTCACCAACAACCTTGCGCAGGAGGGCGGAGGCATCTTCAATCAGAAGTCCGCCACCATCACGAAAACTACGTTCTTGAACAACACCGCGACCATCTACGGCGGCGGGGCGCTCCTGAACGCATTCGGCACGATGACGGCGTCGACCAGCACGTTCGTCGGCAACACCGGGCCCGGTGGTGGAGCGATCGACAACGACGCGACCCTGATCATCAAGAACAGCACCTTCTACAACAACACCGGCGGCAGCAACGGAGGAGGCGCTCTTCAGAACTTCGGCAGCACGTCGATCAGCTACTCGACCCTGTCCGGCAACACGTCCCAGTACGGAGCCAACATCCACAACTACGGCTCCTTCACGGTGAGCCTGACAACGAGCATCGTCGCCAACGGCATCAATGGGTCGAACTGCGGGGGCCCGCCTGTGATCGACAACGGATACAACCTGGACACCGGATCGTCGTGCGGCTTCTCTTCAACCAAGCACTCGATGAGCAACACCCAGCCGCAGCTCGAGGCCCTCGCCTCGAACGGTGGCCCCACCCAGACCATGGCTTTGCCTGCTACCAGCCCCGCCGTCAACACAATCCCGGCCAGCGTGTCCGGATGCACGGGCGGCACCGACTAGCGCGGCGTTGTTTGTCCGCAGGGACCCGCATGTGACATGGGGTCGTTCGAGGTGATCCAATCGAGCGGCGACACTCAGCCGCCCACGGTGCCGACCAATCTGACGGCGTCTTCGGTGACCTCGAACGACGTGTCGCTGCAGTGGACCGCGTCGACCGACAACGTTGGCGTCACTGGCTACACGGTCTACCGGAACGGCGCCGCGGTGGGTAGCACCGGGGCAGGTGGCGTCACCACGTACAACGACGGCACAGCCGCGCCCACCACCGCGTACCAGTACACGGTCGATGCCTTCGATGGTGCGGGCAACCATTCGTCACAGTCGGCGCCGCTGGCGGTCACGACCCCCGCGCCGAGCGGAATCCAGGGAGCGCAGGGCCAAGCTGTGTCGACCTCGACCAGGGCGACGTCGACAACGATCCCGCTGACGGGTGCTGTTCACGCCGGTGACCTGCTCGTCGGGTGGTTCGGCCAGTTCGACGCGGCCGGTCAGGTCCAGGTGTCCGACAACATCAACGGCGCCTGGATCCGCAGCTCTTCGACGACGTTCTCCAGCGGTGCCGGCGACATCGCCCTCTACTACGTGCAGAACGCAGCCGCCTCGCCCACCGGCGTCACGGTGACGATAGCCGCGGCCACCGCGACGTACCTGGAGGGTGCGGCCAGCGACTACAGCGGGGTGTCGACCGTCGGAGCGCTCGACCAGGTGGTCGTGGCCACCGGCGTTGGCACCGCGGTCGACTCCGGTGCGTCGGGTTCTGTCGGCGCGGGCGAGCTCGTCGTCGGCGGAATCATCACTGGTGGATCGCCCGGAACGATGACTCCGGGAGCCTCCCAGGGGCAAACCTTCACGATACGTGCGATCACGGTCTCCGGCTCGGCGGGGCTCGAAGACATCCTTTCGAGCGCGGCGGGTGTGCAGGACGCGCGCGCCATGCTGACCACATCGACTGATTGGTACGCGGTGGCGGCCGTGTACCACCAGTTTGGAAGCGGCGATACCCAGCCGCCGACGGTCCCCACGGCCCTGACGGCGACGTCAGTGACCGCCACCTCTGTCGCCTTGAGCTGGACAGGGTCCACCGACAACGTTGCCGTCGCCGGATACACCGTTTATCGCAATGGATCCGCGGTCGGCACGACCGCGTCGACCAGCTATACGGATTCCACGGTCGCCGGTTCGACGACCTACTCGTATGCGGTTGACGCCTTCGACGTCGCCGCCAACCACTCGGCGAAGTCTTCGCCGATCTCGGTCACCACGCCGGCAGCGCCACCGCCGTCTGCCCAGTGGGTTCAGGGCGGCGTGGTCGGAACCGGAAGCAAGGTGGCGAGCGTGACATTGACACTTTCGTCGCCGGTTCCCGCAGGTGACCTGCTGGTGGGCTGGTTCGGCCAGTTCGACTCCACCGGGCAGGTTTTGGTGTCGGACAACGTCAACGGCGCCTGGACCCGGAGCGCCGCATCGACCAAGTTTGGCTCGGCCGGCGATATCGCCCTTTATTACGTCCAGAACGCCGCTGCGGCGCCGGCCGGAGTGACGATCACGATCTCCACCGCGGCGGCCACATACCTGCAGGCTTCGGCCGCCGAGTACTCCAACGTCGCGGTGTCCAACAGCCTCGATCAGTTCGCGGTGGCTTCGGGCACCGGAACCACCGCGGACAGCGGGCCGACCGCGACGGTGGGTGCTGGGGAGCTCCTGTTCAGCGGATTCATGACCGGTACGTCACCTGGTGGGGTTGTTGCGAACGGCGGTCTCGTAATTCACGACCGCAACGGATCCGGCTCCCTGGCCGATGCCAGCATGATCGTGACGGCGAGCGGGCCGCAGCACGCCGGCTGGACGCTGTCGACCTCTGCCGACTGGTATGAGGTCGCGGCCGTCTTTCAGACCACAGCCGCCATCTTCCCGCCCAGCAACCTGACCGCTGCCGCGGCCGGCAGCACGCAGGTCAACCTCGCGTGGTCGTCTGGCGGCGGCGCTGCCAGCACCTACACCGTCTATCGAAACGGTTCAGTACTGGCCTCGGTGCCGGGCGCCTCGACCGTTTACAGCGACACCACGGTCTTGCCGTCCACCAGCTACACGTACGCCGTGGACGCCGTGGGCTCGGGAGGCAACCACTCGGCGCCGTCGAACACTGCGTCCGTGACGACGCCGGCTGATACGACGCCACCGACCGCTCCGGCCGGCCTCACCGCAGCTCCGTCGAGCCTGACGCAGATCAGCCTCAGCTGGACGGGGTCAACAGACAACGTAGGCGTGACCGGTTACACGATCTACCGCAATGCCGCCAAGGTGGGCACGACAGGCGCCACGACCTTGACTTACACGGATTCCGGTCTTGCCCCCGCGACCTCCTACACGTACACGGTGGATGCATTCGATGCGGCTGGAAACCATTCGGCTCTATCCGCCAGCGCGACGGCCGCCACTTCGGCCGATACCACGCCACCGACGGTTCCGGCAGGCGTGACAGCACAGGTTGGGCCGGTCGGCGAGGTCGATGTTCAGTGGAGCGCGTCGACCGACGACGTAGGCGTCGCCGGATACACGGTCTATCGCGGCGGCGTATTGCTCGCGACGGTGTCGTCGTCCACGCTGACGTACGCGGACAAGACGGTTGCGAGCATCACCGCCTACAGCTACACGGTCGATGCCTTCGATGCCGCCGGCAATCATTCGGCACAATCGGCGGCCGCGACGGTGACCACGCCCGATTGGGTTCCGCCCTCGGTGCCGGCAGGTTTGGCCGCGACGGTCGTGTCGAGCGGTGAGATCGACCTCGCCTGGAATGCATCGAGCGACAACGTCGCTGTGACCGGCTACACCGTCTATCGCAACGGCGTCTCCATCGGCACAACCGCAGGCAGCACGCTGACTTATGCCGACACGACGGTCGGCCACGGGTTCACCTACTCGTACGCCGTTGACGCCTTCGACGCCGCCGGGAATCACTCGGCTCAATCAACGGCTGCTTCGGCGACCACGACCGACGACATCCCGCCAGCGGTCCCAGGCGGCCTGGCTGCGTCAGCCGCCTCACCGACGTCGGTCGCTGTCTCCTGGTCCGCATCGAGCGACAACGTGGCGGTGACGGGATACGACGTGTACCGGGACGGCGTATCAGTCGCCACGCTCGGTCCAACGGCGCTGAGCTACCAGGACACGGTCGCCTCCGGCAGCACCCATTCGTACACGGTGGACGCGTTTGACGCCGCCGGGAATCACTCCGCCACCGCCACCCCCGTCAGTGTCCGCCACCCCCACCCCCGTCAGTGTCACGACCTCGCTGACCGATTCGACGCCGCCTAGCGTGCCCGCGGGCGTCACCGCCGCCGCCGTCGGTTCCTCGTCAGTGACCCTGGCCTGGAATGCGTCCACCGACAACGTCGGCGTCACCGGTTACACGGTCTACCGCAACGGCGCCGTCCTGGCGACGGTCGGCGGCACGACGACGGCGTATTCCGACGCGACCGTCGCTCAGGCCACCACCTACGCGTATACGGTGGATGCGTTCGACGCTGCCGGCAACCACTCTGCACAATCCGCGCCGGCATCCGTCCACGTTCCCGGCGTGCCCAAGTTCGTGCAGAGCGCCGTCGGCTCGACCGGCACGACGGTCACCAGCATGACGCTCACCCTTGGCCCGGTCACACATGGCGACCTCCTGGTCGGCTGGTTTGGCCAGTACAACGCAACCGGCCAGGTCACGGTCTCGGACAACGTCAACGGAGCCTGGACACGCGGGGCCTCGAGAGCCTGGCACGGAGGGACCACCCCCGGCGACCTGGCGCTGTACTACCGCGCGAACTCGGCCGCTGCCGGCGGCCTCACGATCACAATCACGGCCGCCGCGGCGACATACATGCAGGCCGGGGCTGCCGAGTACTCCGGGGTGGCGACCGTCAATCCCCTCGACCAGGTGGTGATCGCCACCGGCACGAGCACCAGCGCCGACTCCGGGCTTACAGCCCCCGTCGCGGCAGGTGAGCTCGTGTATGGAGGCATGACGGCGACCAACGGTCCGGGCACGTTGACTGGTGGGACCAGCCAGGGCGTCGCGTATGTGAAGCGAGCCCAGAACACGAGCGGCTCACAGGGCGAAGAGGACATCCTGGTCGGCGCCGCCGGCCAGCAGCATGCCGGGTTCACGTTCCCGACCTCCACCCAATGGTTCATGGTCTGCGCGGTCTTCAAACCGGCGTAGTCCAAGAGAAGCAACGACCATGTGCGGGATCATCGGTTACCTCGGCCCACGCGAGGCGACCCCGGTCCTACTCGAGGGCCTGAAATGCCTCGAGTACCGCGGCTACGACTCGGCCGGAATCGCGGTGTTGGATCGCGGCGCCGGCTGCACGAGTACAACCAAGAGCGACAGCAAGGTCGCATTGCTGGCGGAACGACTCAACGGCAGCATGCCCAAGGGCCGGCTCGGCATCGGCCATACGCGGTGGGCGACCCACGGCAAGCCCAACCTCGTCAACGCGCACCCGCATTCGGATTGCTCAGGGCGGATCGTGGTCGTTCACAACGGCATCATCGAGAACTTCGTCGAGCTCAAGCTCGAGCTCGAGAGCCGCGGACATCGCTTCGTCTCCGAAACCGACACCGAGGTGCTGCCGCATCTGATAGAGGACTGTTATGCGGGCGATTTTGTGGCTGCCGTCAGGGCGGCGCTCAAAAAGGTCGAGGGCGCATACGCGCTCGCGATGTTTTCGCTGGACCATCCCGATCTGCTCGTCGGTGCGCGCCTCAACGCGCCGCTGGTGATCGGCCTCAACGGGGACGAGTTCTTCGTTGCGTCTGACATCACCGCGGTCATCCCGTACACGAAAGAGGTGCTCGTCCTTGGCGAAGGCGAGGTGGTGGAGGTCACAGCGTCCGGCGCCCGAGTAACGACCCTCGACGGCAAGCCTGTCGACAGCATCACCATCAAGGTCGACTGGGATGTCAGCCAGGCGCAAAAAGGCGGTCACCCCCACTTCATGCTCAAGGAGATTCACGAGGCTCCCGAGGCGGTGACCAATGCATTGCGCGGCCGGCTCGGCGCCGATGACACCGTCCAATTCCTTGAGTGCGACCTCTCCAACACGAGCCTCGCCGGAGTCCGCGACGTCCTTCTGCTCGGGATGGGCACCTCGCTCCATGCCGCGATGGTGGGCGAGTATGTGATCGAAGACTGGGTCGGGATCCCCGCGCGAGCGGCGGACGCGTCAGAGTTTCGCTATCGCAGGCCCAACATCGGTCCCGAAACGCTCACCGTCGTCCTGACCCAATCGGGAGAGACTGCGGACAGCATCGTCGCCTTGCGCCAGGCGAAGGCGCGTGGCTCTCGCACAATCGCCATCACCAACGTCGTTGCCAGCACAGCCGCTCGGGATTCTGATGGTGTGATCTACATGCACGCGGGCCCGGAGATCGGCGTGGCGTCGTCCAAGACGTTCGTCAGCCACCTCATGACCCTTTACATGCTCACCGCCCGGCTGGCCACCGCGAAGTCGCGGATGCCCCTCGAGCGGCGCATGGAGCTGGCGGCCGTGTTCCGCGGGCTGCCAGACACCGTTAGGGGCGTCCTTCGACGCGAGTCGGAGATTGCAGAGCTTGCCCGCCGCTACTGCCACTTCAAGAACTACATGTTCATCGGGCGCGGCATCAACTACCCCGTCGCGCTCGAGGGAGCCCTCAAGCTCAAAGAGGTGTCCTACGTGCACGCGGAGGGTACGTCGGCCGGTGCCCTGAAGCACGGACCGATCGCGCTCCTGGACCACGATTTTCCGGTGATCGCGATTTGCACTGACAGCGCCACAAGAGAGAAGATCGCGGGCAATGTCCACGAGGTCGCGGCTAGAGGCGCGCCGGTGCTAGCCCTCGTGACCGAGGGCGATCACAAGCTGGACCGGGTTGCCACCGACACCTTCGAGATCCCGGCGGGCGACGAGGTTGCGACGGCCGTCGCCAGCACGGTCGTGCTCCAGCTCTTCGCATACCACGTGGCCACCGTGCTGGGCCGCGATGTCGACCAACCTCGGAACCTGGCCAAGAGCGTAACCGTCGAATAGCCGGGTAGCCTGATGAGGAAGCCTTGGGTGGCCTTGTGGCTGGCCGTTTTGTGTGCATATGTGGCCGCACCGTTCGGACAGGTCGCCACTGCGGCGACGATTCCTCCGCACGTGATGATCGTCGTGATGGAGAACCACAGCTATGAAGCCGTGATCGGCAATGCGCAGATGCCCTTCATCAACAGCCTCGCCTCCGCCAACGCGGTGGTGAGCACGACCGACCTGAGCCATCCCAGCCTGCCCAACTACCTGGGCATGATCTCGGGCTCGAGCCAGAGCGACCCCCAGGACACGACTCCGCAGGATGGGACGTATCCCGGCCCGCAGCTCACCGACGAGCTTGCGGCGGCCGGCATCGGGTGGAAGGCATACATGGAAGACATGCCTACCGCTTGCGATCTGACCGACCAGTACAGCCCTGGCTCCTACGACGTCAACCACAACCCGTTCATGTATTTCACCTCGGTCCGCAACAACCCTGCACAGTGCAACCGGGACGTGCCCTACGGGCAGCTCGCGACCGACCTCAGCGCCGGCAAAGCTCCGCCGTTCATCTGGGTATCGCCCAACACCATCCACGACATGCACGACGGCATGGACGCTCAAGGCGACAGCTTCATCCAGGGGCTCGTGACGCGGGTCCGAGCCTCGAGCTGGTGGACGGCGAGGAGCCGGATCATCATCACCTGGGACGAGGGCACGCAGTCCGACCAGGTGGCCACGATCGTCGTCGGCGCCCCGCACGGAACCAGGGCGAATGGCGGCAACGAGTACGGAACGCTGCGGGGGATCGAGGAGGCTTATGGCGTGCGCCTGCTCGGGCAATCGGCGGGGTCCGGCGTCGGAGACATCCTGCCCCTGCTCCCAAGTGGTACTCCAGCGCGATCGGCACCACAAGGGCCGTCACCGACGCCAAGCCCGCTGCAGGTGACGCCCCTCATGCCATTCGCCTCGCCGGCGCCTCCGGCGCCAGGCTTCGTTCGCGGCGCGTACGGCAAAGAGTCCGGGACCACCGGGTTCGATGCCATCGCGGCCAGCGGTTTCAACGCCGTGATGACGGATCCTTACAAGCAAAGCCTGGACCCGCTCGTGGCCAGGGGACTCAAGGGCGTGGTCTGGCTGGGAGCATGGTTCAACGCACCCCGCTGCGCGTTCGAGAACGACGATGCCAAGATCCGTTCGCTCGTTTCGCCGATCGCCGGCCACCCCGCGATCCTGGCCTACTACCTGGGCGACGAGCCGCTCGTAACCGCATGCCCGGCGGCCCCGTCCATGTTCGCGGCGCGGAGCGGGCTCATCCATTCCCTCGATCCCGGCAGCAAGACCTTCACGGTGATCCAGCAGTTCGAGAATGGAGTCACGCGGGACTACGCGCCCTGGAAGGGCACGGTCGACATCCTTGGTTTCGACATCTATCCCTGCCACAAATCCAGCTCGGCCTGCGACTTCACGGCCATCGATGCCGCGATCACCGCCATCGCCAACGCCGGCATCACGACCTACTGGGCGGTCGTGCAGGACTTTCAGGATTGTTTCTACCGATTGCCATCGACGCATGAGCTGCGCTCTCAGTTCGACCACTGGAGCCGCTCCACGATGACCGGCTATTTCGTCTTCTCGTGGAACTACCAATCGGCAGACCTGACGTGCCCGGGCACCTCTCTCTCCACGCACCCGGACAATGTCGCGGAGCTGAAGTACGAGAACTCCCGCACATTCGCCCCCTCACCCCTTGTCGCCGCGAGCCCAGCTGCAGCTGGGCCGTCACCGCTTCGAGCTGGAGCTGCGGCCGCGCTGATCGTGTTGTTCGCAGTGGCCGTGCTTGTTCTGTTGGTGCGCCGCCGCTGGAGGTGACGGGTCAATCATGCGGCCGAGACGGTGTTGTTTCGCGACGCAGCTCCCTGGGAGTCGCTCAGGCGGTCGAACAGCTCGAAGTGCCTCCGCGCGAAGTCAGGGTGGTCGGCGGTCGCGGCCACCTCGGCCACACCGGCCAGCATCGCCTCGCGCCAGCGTTCGGGGTCGGCGCCCAGGCGCTTCAGCCCGTCTTGAACGAACTCCCGCACCACATCCGGAAACCACCCCTCCCCGTCGAAAGCCCACGCGATCCCACAGCCCCAGGGTCCGGCGCGGAGGCCGGGATGACCTACGACACGATGACCGGCACGTGTATGGCGATCCAGATAAAGCGCGTAGCTGAGCGCGAAACGGACGATGTCGCGGACCGGCTCGCCGCGTGTGGAGCCGGACTCCCAGTCGATGACCCCCGAGATCTCCCCGCCAACCAACAGAAGGTTGCCGAACCAGAAGTCTCCGTGCACGGCTGTGCGGGGAGTGGTGTTCGCGCGAAGCCGGGCATGGACGGCGTTGAGCCTGAACAACAACCCATCGAGTCGAGGCTCGCCGGCGAAGCGCATGCGCAGGGTGTCGGTCGTCCCACCGTCCATGTCGATCGGCGCACGCTCCGCGGCGCTGGCGGTCTGGAATTTGGCCAGCCAGGTCTGGACCGCGAGAAAATCGGCGCGCACCGCCGCCGGGGTGGCCAGGTGTCGCCACGCGTGGTAGCGGGTTGTCATCGGGCTGCCCGGCAGCGCGGTCGTCACGAGCGAGGCTCTCTCCGCTGCGATCGTCGCCTCCGCCCCCACCGTTGTCGGCAGCTTGACGGCGAGCGTCGGCTGGGTCCTGCCGCGAGGGATGAGGAGCACTGAAACCTTGGCGTTGGGGTCTTTGGAAAGCGCGATGAAGAGCGTCTGCATGCCGGGCATGTCGAGGAGGCTGCTGCCTTCATTCACCGCCGGCGCGACACGATCTCCCGTCGGGGCGGTCACGCCCGGCCGAACTCTTCCAAGGGCAATCCGTGCGGGCGCGGCCGAGCGGAGCAGCCCTGCGGGAAAGAAATAGCGCGTCATGTTCTGGATGGCGGCCAGCGCCGCCGTCATGACAGCGCCCCCGCGTGGCAGAGTCACCAGCTGCGTCAAGAAGTACCGAAGCGCTGATGGCGAGTCTTCGACGTAGCAGGTCGGCGGGTCGAGCGAAGGGATCCCGACGTACTCACGCAGGAGCTCGATGCCGGCATCCCGAGCAAAGCCGCGGAAGCGCCTGCGTGCCCCCAAAGCGCCACTTGTCAGCACGACGCCCGCGCCCGCGGGAAGCGCCCGCACCTGCGCCGCAAGCCGGTGCCGCCCAGCCGATGAACGCGGCACGTCGAACCGGACGGTGCCGGGCGCGGTCACCAACCGCCAGAGCTCGTCGGGTCGCGAAGCCGTTTCCGCGGCCTGCGAGGTGGACGGGTCTGCCACCTGCAGAGGCGCAACGAGACCCTCGAGGCTGCTTCCGTGCTGAACCAACATGACGCGTTAGAGCAGGGGCCGCAGCCACCTGGGGGTGCGGTAGTCGGTGCCGTTGAGCACGATCCCGCTGACTCGGTCCTTGCCGATGCGTCCGACCAGGGTCTCGAGATCCGCGGTCAGCGTGACGCCGCTCCGGGCGACGATCAGCAATCGATCTGCCAGCGCGCACGCCAGCGATGCGTACGAGATGTGCAGGGTGGGCGGTAGGTCGATGACGACATTCGCAAAGACTCCACGAAGCCCGTCCAAAACGTTCCTGTCGACGAGCTGATAGAAGAACCGGGCGGGCTCGCTCTGGGCCGCACCCGACGGGATCACGAAGATGTTGGGGACGATCGCCGCCCCGCGAACGATCCTCAAGCGGGAGGCACCGTCGAGCCACTCGCTGAGGCCCCCGTTCTCGTTGATTCCGAAAAACTTGTAGAACGAGGGTGCGGCAAAGTCGCATTCGATGAGCAGCGTGGGCTTCTTGGTGTCCACCGCCATCGCCGTCGCGATGCCGATCGCAACCGACGTCTTGCCCTCGCCATATGCAGCGCTGGTTACCCCGAGCACGCGGCAATCGGCAGCGGCATCGAACGCAACCGAGAGGTAAGCGCCGCGACAGCGGTCGATGAACCAGGGCGGCAGCTGGATGGAGTTGACCCGCTCCATCCGTGGATCGGCAAATCCGGGCAGGGCCTGCCTGCGGGCCAGCGCCTCGTTGATCGACTGGGAAAACTGGCTCGACAGCTCCGTGGTCTCGGCAACCGGCAGCTCGGCCTGCGCGACGACATGCTCGACCTCTTCCGCGAGCTGCGCGCCGGCGTTGGTGCCCGATTCAGCGTCAGGCGTCAGGTCCTTTGGGAGCGGGGCGCGGTCCTTGACGGCTCTAGACACCACCGGAGCCCACCAGCTTGGGAATCGTCGCCACCACCGGCACACCCAACCGGCGCTCCATCAGCTTGGAGTCGAACGCGGTCCGGTCGGCCCAGACGAGCACGGCGAGGTATGCCGCGACCAGGCCCAGGCCTAGCAGCGTCACCAGCACGCCTGGGGCCAGACTGTTTCCGTCCCCGACAAACCTGGAGCCCACCATGTGCGCGGGATCGACGACCGTGGTTCCGATCTGGAGGAATCGGGCGGACGCGTTCCCGAGGTACTGCGCCTCGCTCAAGCCGTTCTGGGCCTCGACCACCTTGGCGCGCCACAGCTGCACGTTTCCGGTCAGCTGAACGACGTGTGGATCGGCTGAGCCGGCATCGATGGAGACCGTGGGATTGGCGGCGGCGTAGCGTTGTAGCGCGGCCTCGGCGGCGGCCAGGTTGGATTGCGCGTCCTTCAGCTGGCTCGTCCAGAAAGAATTGGCGGACGCCGCCTGGTCCTGCTGAATCTTGACCAGCTGGTCGTGAAAGATGGCGACCGTGGCGGTGACGACGCTCATGCAGGTCGTTGGGTGCGGGCAGGTGAAGCTCAGCGTCACAAGGTGCGAGCTCGAAGCAACGGCTTTGAGGTTCGTGCTGGCGGATGCAATCGTCTGCTGGAGGTCGGACGTGCCCGCGATGGCACCTGAGCTCGCCAGGCGGCTGGACAGGCTCGCCGCGAACTCGGGGGTCTTCACCACCTGGCCGATGCTTTCAGCAAGGTTCTGGGCGGGCGTCTGGCTCGGGCTCCAGCCGACCGGCAGAAAGGCGGTGCCGTAAGCCGAGGGGTCTTCGATCCGCAGCGTCGCAGCGGCGCGATAGTTCGCGAACGCGACGACGACCGACAGCCCAAGCGCAAAGGGGATGAGCAGCAGGGCCACGAACCTGATTCGGCGCCGAAACACGTGCTCGGCGAATTTCGCGATCAAACGAAGCCCTCGCGCAGAGGGCGCGGCCACGCACGCCGGCACGCCACGGGTGAGCGTTCCAATTTCATCAATGGTATGAGCGCATCGAAGCCTGCACATGAGGCGCTGGTCCCGCTCGCGGCTGGGACAAACCGGGTACCTACGACTTGCGGCCCGGAACCGGGACATCAGCCCAAACCGCGCGGGACATCCGAGCGCCGCCGCCGAGCGAGCCGATATCTCACCGTGCCGTCGCTCCGGTCCAATAGGTGGTGACCTCATGCAGCAGCTGATGAACCTGGACGACATGCTGCACCGGCTGCTCGATTCGGGCGGCTCAGACCTGCTTCTGAGCTGCGGCAGCCGGCCCCGGATCCGCAAAGACGGGAATCTGGAGACGCTCGACGAGAGCTCCAGGGTCCTCGTGCCCTCAGACACGCTCCGGATGCTGCGCGAGATCCTCGATGCCAAGCAGTGGAAGGAGCTCGAGAAGCGGCGCCATGTCGATTTCTCGTTCACCTGGCGCGAACGGGCGAGGATTCGCGGCAACGCCTACCACCAGCGCAACTCGATCGCGGCTGCTTTCCGGCTCCTACCGTTGGTCATCCCCAACTTCGACATGCTTGGCATCCCGGAGTCGGTGCACCGGCTGCTCGAGCGCATGCACGGCCTGATCCTGGTCACCGGGCCCACGGGCTGCGGCAAGTCGACCACCCAGGCGGCGATGATCGACCTGCTCAACGCAAATCGCCCCTTCCACATCATCACCATCGAGGACCCCATTGAGTACGTCCACAAGCACCAGCTCTCGATCGTGGACCAGCGCCAGGTCGGCGAGGACACGCCCACGTTCGCCGAAGGACTTCGCTCGGCGTTACGAGAGGACCCGGATGTCGTCCTGATCGGTGAGATGCGGGACCTCGAGACGATGAGTGCCGCGGTCACCATCGCCGAGTCGGGTCACCTGGTGCTCGCCACGCTGCACACGAATGACGCTCCCCAGGCTCTCGACCGGATCATCGACAGCTACCTCGGAGCGCAGCAGCAGCAGGTGCGGATCCAGCTCGCCAGCTGCGTGGCAGGCGTCATCTACCAGGAGCTCCTGCCAGCTGTCGGCGGCGGACGCGTGGCCGCCTTCGAGGTTCTGATCGCCAACGCCGCGGTGCGGTCGATGATCAAGGAAGGGCGGACCGACCAGCTGCGAACGGTGCTGCAGACCAGCCTCCGCGAGGGCTCGCAGACGCTGGAGCGGTCCCTGAATCAGCTCCTGCGGGCCGGCCTCATAACGGAGCACGATGCCCGCCGCCACTCGTCGAACCCTGCTGCGATCAACGCATAGAGCGGCGCAGCCGGCCGAACCCCAGGCCCACCACAGCCAGCCCCACCACCAGCACCCCGCCCAGTCCGGCGACGGCCCCTCGCCACGGCCCTAGAAGCACCACCGAGACCAACACGGCCGCGCCG
>WNGN01003292.1_pt1 | contig 20644 bp, 18 predicted proteins | sample 5400561 | NCBI WGS metagenome assembly WNGN01 (sample SAMN13153379, study PRJNA577476) | soil metagenome | isolation source: 115 cm soil or saprolite under Garry oak tree replicate 2 | place: USA:California | collected 2016-06-15
TGAAAGCGCCCAACGATCAGAACAGGATGAGGAAAAGGAGTTGTGTCGTTCGTGATGTGCTCAAGCTGGGTGCGTTGAGAGGCGCACGCCCAGTTTCAAGGGGAGGGAGCCGTAGCAATACGACTTCCTTACCCGACTGGTCTGCTCCTTTCCTCTGAGGTCGCTGTAGATGGTCGTGACATCTACAGCGTGCCACATGCAGGAAAGAAGGTCCTGAAGCCTTTTTCTTGTTTCGGAAAGGCAATTATTGTTCAGTTAAGAAAGTGCGACTGTAGTGCTATAGCATATCTCACCCATCTGTAGATTACCCGTTCCACTTCTGAGTACGTTGCTCCTGCCGGTTCTACAGCCAGCCGCAGGCGCCTGCTGCTCGCTTGCATCCTTTTTTCCTCCTCTCTCGTGTTAAGAAGTAGCGTGGCACGATCGTCACGGCCCCAATGTCGGAGACGCTTTTGAGAGCGCATTTCTCCCAAGCGCCTCTTCTAGAGAGCCTGATAGACTTGGGAAGATAGCGTTGCTTCTGCAACAAGAAAGGATAATAAGATGTCACTTGCAACAGTCGTGTTAGCCGCAGTTTTGAATCCGGGGGGCATTGTTGCTTGGATCGTCATTGGTTTGCTCGCCGGTTGGTTAGCAGGCGTCGTCATGCCTGGCCGCGGGTTTGGTCTGATTGGTGATCTGATCATCGGACTCGTGGGAGCCTTTATTGGTGGATTGATCATGAATGTCCTGGTCCCCAATCAAGCATTTGGCTTCTGGGGCAGTTTCCTCGTTGCATTCATCGGCGCCTGTATTCTGGTTGCCATTTTGCATGCCATCGCAGGGAGACGCACCACCGCACAACCGTAAGGCTTCTCTGCAAAACACGTGCAAAAGCATAGGAGCCAGCATCAGAGGTTCTCAACTGCAACACTTGCGCCCTTTGTTCAGCCTGACAGGCTGACGTGACTCAGGGAGGAGGGAGCCTGGCGAGGCGGACGAGGACTTACCAGGCTCCCTCCTCCTTGCAGAGAGGGTTGCAATGGCTGCTTCGTCTATCCATGCACGGACAGGCAGTGAAAGACCCATAACTGCAGGTCGACATGGACTCCTCCTGCAAGCTTATGTGGGAAGTCGTTAGAGGACCGCCAACTCATCGTTGAGATGAAAGATATATTTTTGCGCCACATTGAAGTGAGGGCAAAAGTGAGGGCATAACAACCCAACGCGCATCGACAACGTTAGATACAATTGGACACAATCAACATGCCTTGAGCTTGGGAAGCCGACCAGACCTCTTCCCAAGACATCTCGAAAAGCCTGTTGCTGAGTTCAACTCTCCCCCATCTCCACCACTGTAACTGCCCGGGAAATGCCTTCCCGGGCGGTTTTGTTTTTATCACGAAATCCTCTCAGGTATGATAGCCTGGACGGTCTGACGAAACCACCTACGCTGGCACGGTGAAATGGAAGACCCAGGGAACCTTTGAACCAGGAATGGCGCTCGGCAAAATGGTCAGGGTCCACTCTCCATGCAGGCTTAAAAGTGAGTGATGCGGGTCGGTGATTACCAGTTCGAGGCCGATCATAGGCGAATTTCGCCCATTGACATACAGTGGATCATTGAGGATATCGCTCTCATAGCTGAGGTCCAGATGGCCTACCGTGAGCGGGAAGTAGGTTGGACCATTTGATGGAGGGTTCTCGTGCAACACCGCCGAGCTTAACTCCGTACTCACCAGGTCAATGCGCGTCTCGACGTGCGAGACCTTCACCTCTCTGAGGGTGATCGCGATGCCATTGGCTGTGACTTTCTGGTTCACCAGCGCGACCCGGCTGGGGTGTAGAGGCAGCGTAAAATCGAATGAGGCACTGGCCTGGGGGAATGAGTGGATGTTTTTCTCGTCCAGGTGCAGGCGCAGTTCCTGGATCGTGGCCGGAATGTTGTCCAGATAATAGCTTCCGAAGTCGTCCAACGCCTGCCCGGATGTATCCCATGTGCTCCCGCTTGTAGACTCAAAGAGCTGGCCATTTGGCAGCTGCTGACCTGTCAAAGTACCCTCTAAGAAAAAGAACGGCTCCTGGTTCGTAATCTTGTCCAGGTGGGACCAGATAACGATGGTGCTGGTATCGGCATAGCCTGCCACAAGTGTCAGGGTTTTATTGCCCTGGATTCTACGACTCTGGTTGACCACCTGGAATTCGTGATGCTGGCAGAGTCGATGAACGTCTGAAAAGTCTCTTGCTGACGGGCAGGGCAAGTTGAGTGCCGCTGGAGGTATCGTGGGGGGATGTTTGACAGTCACTGGCAGGGGAGTAATAGTAGCATTGGAAGAGCTGTGATGGTTCTCTATAATCAGGAAACTTGCTCCAACGACCAGGACGATAAGCACTACTAGCACAAAAAAATGCGCAACCTCTTTTCTCATACCAGGAGCATACATCATGCTGGGTAATTTACCAACAACTCTGCCTTCCCTGAGATCAAGGAGACGGGGGCTGAGGGGGAGAATCGGCTCGCTTTCTACAAGAGCGCGAATTTGGGTAATAATAGCATCATAGTCTTTCAGGGCATTAGCACATGCAATGCATGACTGTGCATGCTTTTCGAGTTCAGCGCGCTCGGAAGAAGTGAGGTCCTTTGAATGTCTTGCAGCGACTTTGTCGGCCCATTGAGTGCAGGGGGCATGATTTTTCACTGGACTGATTCCCTTTCCATATCAATGCTCTGCTCATTCTCTAAATGCAGATAGGCTTGTCGAAGTTCCTCTAACCCGAGCTTGATATGTCTCTGGACGGTTCGTACATGCTTTCTGAGTAAGGTAGCAATCTCTTGTTGCCTCACATCTTCGACGATGTACAGAATCATCGAGTCCCGATATTCAGGGGATACTTCTGCTATAGCCAGTCCGTTTAAGCACGCTTGCTGGAAAAAATCCACCTTCGCCATGCCAAAAAGTGACCTCAGCAATTCCTTAGAAATTGCTGAGTCCACCTTAGAGAATGCTGAGTCTTTTCATTGTTGACTTGTTCTCAATTGAGGAGGCTGTTATGCTGTAAGTAGTGGTATGCACTCTCCACTGCAATCGGAGGCAGATGGAGAACGGGTAACTATTTTAGCTAGTACGGCATTGCCTTTTGTTGCACACTGCTTTATGGAACGGACTACCAGTCAACAGTAAAGCGACGCGGGTAGATAGTTATCCACTGGTGTTCAAGCTCCGGTGCCTAAAGAAAAGCACCTTTACGGAGCAGAAGTAAGAACGTGTTTTGGTTGGGGCCTTTGCAGTGTGTGTTTAGTGAATCACGCAAGGTCTGAAACTCTCACGAAAGGAAAAGATAATGCAGGTACAGAAAGGTCATGGTCGAGGTTTTGCATCGATGAGTCCAGAGAAGAAGCGCGAGATTGCCAGTAAGGGTGGAAAAGCCGCCCATGCACTGGGCACAGCGCACAAGTGGACAAGTGAAGAGGCGCAGGTCGCAGGTCGCAAGGGTGGTTCGATAAGCCGCCGTCGTCCGAAGGCCACCGTCCAGGTTTAGTAGTTACATCTATACATACGATCGGGCTGGCATTTGATGCCAGTCCTTTTGTATTTTGTTTTGCGAAGAGGCCGGAGAAATACAGCGCCGCTGACTACGGCAGTTGGACGTAGTTCAAGGGATTCACCCAGATGTTGTTGTAAAGCACCATAAAATGCAGGTGCGGTCCAGTAGAGGCGCCCGTGCTGCCCTCGTAGCCAATAACCTGGCCGCGTGTCACATTTTGACCAACCTTGACAATGAAACGTTCCATGTGGCCATAGACAGTAGCGACATAGCGCCCATGGTTAATTTTGACTGCCCAACCAAGACCAGACACGTCCCAACCCGTCCAGATCACCTGGCCGCTGTCAGCAGCCATGATGGGAGTGCCAAAGGGGGCAGCGAGGTCGATGCCGGTGTGTGGTCTCCAGCAGCCGCACCACAACTGGTACTCCATATGCCCGAAATACTGCGTAATTACCGCGCCAAGTATGGGATGATGCAAATGTCCCGTTCCCATGACGCCGCTCGCAGTAATGGCAGTGGCGCATGTTCCCCAGAGATTGGTGCCGCCACAGTAGCCATCATTTGTTAGTAGGGCAGGCGTGGGCGTAGGCGGATCTACATGTTGTGAAGGATTGAGCGCACCAAATTGCCAGGTCGAAATCCAGTTACCAAAGGCCTGCAAACTACTCATTTGCTCCTGACCGTTATCCAATGGAACAACGAAAAGGGCGGCAGCAGCGAGCATCACAATACAGCCAGATAGTACAATAGCAAAGACAATTGGACGCCGCCGGGGTGACGTAGATATTTGCGGAGAACTTTGCCGCCGCCTGCCAGAACCGGGGATCACTACCGGTAGTCTCGCGCTGGTAATCGGCACAGGAGCCATCGTTGGATCGCCAAGCTTTTCAGTCGTGTTACGCAGGGGGTTAGTGATACGGGGGGGTTCAGGTGAAGAGAACATGACAGGCCTCACTCAAAAATAAATGGTTGTGTTAATACACAAAAATACTGTATCTGAGATCATCGACAGTTGCCAGGGGGCACGCTGCAAATAGTGCAAATAGGCCAGTGCCGCTATATGAATCTTTACCAGCTTGCCAGGATGTAGCTGCAAGATTTCCTTTACAGGTGCCACCCATCTAATGGATATGAACCAACTCTACGAGGAGATTTGCAGAAACTGTTCTTGAGGAATCAATAATTTTCTTGTATACTTAACGATAAGTTGGATATGAATCTCAGAGAGGAGTCATCCGTGAGCAGTTCTTCCGCGAGTAACTCGTCCCTTCCCAATCGTTGGATCATCGCTATTGCGGCCTTCTGTATGCAGCTCGCCCTGGGCTCTGTCTATGCATGGAGCGTTTTCCTCAAACCGGTGGCATCGCTGTATTACAATGTACCGGCGGCGCAACTAGGGGCAGCGCAGTTGAAGCCGACCAATATCACATTCAGTGTTGTCCTGGTTGCACTGGGTATCACAGCCGGTTTTGGCGGTTATTTAAACAACCGCTTTGGTCCGCGCGTTATGGCTACCGCCGCTGGCATCCTCTATGGGTTGGGTGTCATTCTTGCAGCGTTTGCTGCGCCCACTCTGTTCGTACTCTATCTCACCTTCGGCATCATTGGGGGCATCGGCATCGGCCTTGGCTACATCGTGGCGCTCGCTATGCTCATCAAGTGGTTCCCAGAGCGGCGAGGGTTCATCACTGGCCTGGCCGTGGCCGGCTTTGGAGGGGGTGCTTTTATCACGGGACTGGTTGCCGCAGCATTGCTTAAGTCTGTCGGGGTGGGAAGCACCTTTCTCTATCTAGGTATAGCCTACCTTGTAATTATCGTTGCTGTGGCACAAGTGTTCCGCACAGCCCCTGATGGTTACGCTCCTGCAGGCTGGACTCCTACAGCTCGACAGCAATCAGACCGCTCAGTGCGTGAATACACACTTCCCGAGGCCCTACGTCTCCCGAGGTGGTACGTTCTGTGGCTCATCCTGGCATTAAATGTCACCGCCGGTGCAGCACTGATCTCTGTAGCCTCGCCATTAGCGCAGAAGTTCACAGGTGTTGATGCATTGACTGCTGCAATCATGGTGAGCGTCATTTCGATCTTCAATGGTATAGGGCGCCTGTTCTGGGGATGGCTATCAGATGCCATTGGTCGTCCTTTCACCTTCTTGAGCTTGTTCATCATCCAGGTGATCGCCTTCGCTCTGCTGCCATCGATTACCACCTTTGGTCTACTACTCGTTCCTGCAGCCGTCATAGCACTCTGTTACGGTGGCGGTTTCGGTACGATGCCGGCCTTCGCCGCCGACTTCTTCGGACCAAAAAACGCCGGAACAATTTACGGCGCGATGCTCACAGCGTGGAGTGCAGGCGGTATTGTGGGTCCGATCCTGATTACCAGTTTTGGTGCGGGTAAAAGCATTGATTATGCCACACCGCTTTACATCATCGCTGTTCTCATGCTGGTGAGTGCTGCCCTACCACTGGTCGCTCGCGCACTAGCACGACGCCGGGGCGACATCATCGAAGTCACTGCTGGCACAGGGCAATAAGCATCCTTGCAGGGCAATACCATCCAGCATCGAGATATCGATGGCGGGGCTATCACACGTAACACAGCCCCGCCACGCGATATATCTACTGCCTGTGGTACAATATCGGCGTGCGGTAAGCAGTAAACGATATCAATTGGGTCTACATCCTTTAAGGGAGAAGAGCGACGCGGGCGACCATAAAGGCCCACCCTGCCACTCCTCACCACACTCGCCCCTACGGATACCTTCCCCCGCAAGGACGGAGGCCCTATCAATTGCAGTATCCTTTTCCTGAATCGAGGTAGTTCTCATGGAACAACATATCCTATCACTACCTGAGGCAGTACAGGCTACCGTGTCACAGGTTATGGAGCTGGGCTCAAGGGTAGAGCCTTTCAGCAGCGAGAGCCGCAACAAGGTTTCCCGCATTCGCGACGCGAAGGTTGTGAAGAGCGTCTGTCCTTATTGTGCCGTCGGATGTGGCCTCAATGTCTATGTTAAGGACGGCAAGGTGATCGATATCGAGGGCAACCCGGATAGCCCGATCAATCACGGCACACTCTGCCCCAAAGGATCAGCCACCTTCCAATACACGGTGAATCCCAGCCGGCTGACACAGGTGCTCTATCGCGCTCCCTACAGCGACCACTGGGAGGCGAAATCACTCGACTGGGCGATGGAGCAGATTGCTCAACGCGTGAAAAAGACGCGCGACGAGACGTTTGTGGAACGGCTGCCTGATGGCCGCGAAGTGAACCATACACTGGGCATTGCTTCCCTGGGTGGGGCGACGCTGGATGTTGAAGAGAATTATTTAATGAAAAAGCTCTTCAGCGGCGGGCTGGGAGTTGTCTCAATCGAGAACCAGGCCCGTATATGACACAGCTCCACTGTACCCGGTCTGGGTACCTCGCTGGGGCGCGGTGGCGCCACCACGTTTCCGCAAGATCTCGTGAATAGCGATGCTATTTTGATTATGGGCAGCAATATGGCCGAGGCCCATCCTATTGCCTATGCCAATGTGGTAAAGGCGAAAGAGCGTGGGGCAAAGGTCATCCATGTTGATCCACACTACTCGCGCACTTCGGCGCTGGCGAATCTCTATGTCTCTACACGAGCGGGAAGCGACATCGTATTCCTGGGCGCGATCATCCGCCATTTGCTGGAAAGCAACAGCTACTTTCATGACTACGTGGCACACTATACGAACGCGGCCACGCTGATTAATGAGAACTATGGCGACCCCGAGGAACTCGATGGCCTGTTCTCCGGCTATGATCCTGAAACAGAGACCTACGTGGATCAGAGCAGTTGGGACTACCAGCGCGACGAGCATGGCCGCCCGCTGAGCGACCCCACGTTACAGCACCCGCGCTGCGTCTTCCAGATCATGCGGCGTCACTTTGCCCGCTATACACCCGAGATGGTGGAGGACGTGTGCGGGGTATCTCGGGAACAGTGGCTGCAGGTCGCACAAACGCTAATAGAGAACTCTGGACGCGAGCGCACCTCCGCCATCTGCTACGCAGTAGGCTGGACACAGCAATCCAAAGGTGTGCAGATTATTCGTGCTGCGGCCATGATACAGCTCCTGCTGGGCAATATTGGTCGCCCCGGCGGCGGGATTATGGCCCTGCGCGGGCATGCATCCATCCAGGGTTCAACAGATGTGCCAACGCTCTATGATTTGCTGGCTGGCTATATGCAGCAACCCAGCGCCATGTTGCCGGCAAAACCTCGTACTGAGAACCTGGCAAACGCGACTACCGAAGGGGAGAAGAGAGATGTAGCGGCAAACGTGAAGTCAGAGCAGACGCTTGCCGAGTATATCGCCGCGGAGGGGCAGAAAACAGGCTGGTGGGCTAACTTCCCGGCCTATATTCGCAGCCTGCTCCAGGCATGGTATGGCGATGCAGCTAACGAGGAAGAGGGCAATTGCTGTTATCGCTGGATACCCAAGATCACCGGGGATCATTCGCACCTCACGACCAGTTATGCAATGCTCGATGGCAAGGTCAAAGGCTACTTCCTTTTTGGCCAGAACCCCGCTGCAGGCAGTACGAACTCACGCATGCAGCGAGAGGCCCTCAAGCAGCTGGACTGGATGGTGGTGCGCGACCTCTATGAAGTCGAGTCAGCAGCATTCTGGTATCGCGGCCCTGAGCCGCATCCCAACCAGGTTGATCCGACCACTATCAAGACAGAGATATTCCTCTTGCCGGCAGCCGCCTCTACCGAAAAAGAAGGCAGCTTCACGAACACACAGCGCCTGCTGCAATGGCGGGACAAGGCTGTCGATCCCTCCAGAGACGCTCGTTCCGATCTCTGGTTCGTTTATCACCTGGGCAAGCGCTTGAAAGAAATGTACTCAGAGAGCAGGGAGCCGCGAGATCGCGCGCTGCAGGCTTTGACGTGGGATTATGATGATGAAGAACTGGAAGCTGGCTCACGCATTCTGGACGAGCCGGATGCCCTGCTGGTGTTGAAAGAGCTCAACGGTTACTATGTGCATCCACCGGCCCAAACAGGCACGGAAGAGCGCACTTATAGCTTGCGCGATGCACCACATGTACCCGGCTTTGCCGCACTCAAGAACGATGGCAGCACGGCCTGTGGCTCCTGGATTTACAGCGGCGTTTATCCAGAGCCGGGCAACAATCGCGCTGCCTCGCGCAACCCGGAAGGCTACACCTTCCTGCAATGGGGTTATTCCTGGCCCGCCAACCGGCGTATCCTGTACAACCGCGCCTCAGCCGATCCTCAGGGTCGACCATGGTCGGAGCGCAAGAAGTACGTCTGGTGGGACGAGGAGCAGAAGAAATGGACCGGCGTGGATGTACCGGATTTTCCTGTGGCTAAAGCGCCAGATTATGTACCACCCCCTGGCGCAACAGGCATGGAGGCCATTTCCGGCAGCGATCCGTTCATCATGAAGCCGGACGGCAAAGGCTGGCTCTTTGCTCCCAAGGGGCTGAAGGATGGACCACTTCCCACACATTACGAGGCAGCGGAGTCACCTGTACATAATGCGCTGTATCACCAGCAGAGCAACCCGGCGGCAAAGTACTTCCGCGATCGTCCCGACAACCGTCTCGCGGGGGTAGGCGACGAGCACTACCCCATCGTGGTGACGACCTACCGGTTGACCGAGCACCATGTCAGCGGACCCATGACGCGCTGGATGCCCTGGCTCAACGCCTTGCAGCCAGCTCTCTTCGCCGAACTTAGTCCCGAACTGGCGGCCGAGCGGAAGATCAAACACGGGGGGTGGATGGTCATCAGCACCCCCCGTGGCGAGATCGAAGCGCGGGCGATGGTGACACGGCGTATGCGGCCCCTGCGTATCGGTGGGAAAACGATACACCAGATAGGTCTGCCGTTCCACTGGGGCTTCCAGGGGAAGAGTAAGGGAAGCATCACCAACGACCTGGCGCACATGGTGCTGGAACCAAATGTGAGTATAGAAGAGGCCAAGGCGTTTACCTGCAATGTGCGCCCTGGACGCCTCCCATAACATAAAGGAGAGCGCGCTATGGCAGTTGAATCTTCTCGCCAGCGTGGGACACAATCAACCCTGATTGGATTGATGCAGACCCTGCTGGAGCCACTGCGCAAGGAATCACCACCACCGCCACAACCGGCCATGGGCTTTTTTACGGATACCAGCCTGTGTATTGGTTGCAAAGCGTGTGAGGTAGCCTGCAAGCAGTGGAATGAGCTTCCGGCAAAAGATCCCGTCTGGACGGGTTCCAGTTACGACAATACGGGCGAGCTGAGCGCGATTACATGGCGGCACGTGCAGTTCATCGAAGAGATCGGGCGCACCGCCTTCGCTGCCGCTCTTTGAAGACAGTATCGCCGAGGCAAAGAACAATGGGAGCATCCCACAGACGCCGCCGGGAACGGCACTGCCTTTCTTCAATACGGAACGCTGGTTGATGCGCAGCGACGTGTGTAAGCACTGCGCCAACGCGCCCTGCCAGGAGGCATGCCCGACGGGCGCTATTATCCGTACGGAGTTCGACACGGTCTACGTGCAGCAAGACATCTGCAACGGGTGTGGCTACTGCGTTGTGGCCTGCCCATTCGGGGTAATTGCTCGTGATGATAGCGGTGACCACCGCGCGCACAAATGCACGCTCTGCTATGATCGCCTGAAGGATGGACTGGAGCCTGCCTGCGCGCAGGCATGTCCTACAGACTCAATCGTCTTCGGCGAAGTAGGGCAGCTCAAAGAGCAGGCGCGCAGGCGCCTCGGCATCCTACATGAGCGCGGGGTGAGCGAGGCCCAGCTTTATGGTGTGGATGACCACATCCTGGGAGGAGGTCTGAACTCCTTCTTTCTCCTGCTGGATGAGCCTGAGGTGTATAATCTGCCGGAGAATCCTCCTCGCCCATCCAATAATGTTGCGCCTGCATCGTTGTGGACGATTGTAGCAGCGCTGATGCTGGGTTTGTTCGGCATTCTCTTTTTCAGAGATTAAACACTATTACTTGATGTAAAGCATAGGGGTAACCCCTCAGTGCCCGATTCCTCGCCGCCTCCGGCGGCTCGCGCCTTTGTTCCTGCGGGCTTGGCAGCCTGCGGCTGCCAAGCCCGCAGGAACAACCTCTTGCGAACCACCGAAGGTGGTGAGGAGTCCTGAGGAGTTACACATAGGGAGGGTTCTCAATGGAGGAAACTCGTCTTGCGCAGGCTATCGCAGAAGGACTTTCACCATACAGCATTGCCGAGCAATTAGCAGCGCTGACCACGGGCTACACACCAGATCTTCAAGGTGAACAACAAGAGCCAACATACTACGACCGGCCAGTCTTGAAGGCCCCGCTCTGGCGCTGGGAAATCATCTGGTATTTCTTTTTTGGTGGGTTGGCGGCGGGCTGTTATATCATTGCCACTATTGCCTCGTTCTTTGGCTCGCGTGAAGATAGAGCCGTCGTGCGAGCCGGTTACTATGCCTCTCTGCTGGCTGTGTTACCCTGCCCATTCCTGCTGATCAAGGACCTGGGGAGGCCCGAACGCTTCCTGAACATGTTGCGCATGTTCAAGGTCAGGTCACCAATGTCGATGGGTACCTGGGCACTGTTTGGTTTCGGACTTGTCAGCGGCATTACGGCGACCACTCAAGCAGCCAGAGATGGCCTGCTGGGGCGATGGTGGGGAGCGAGGCTGCTGGCCGCGCTGCCGCAAAAATTGATCGCGCTCCCAGGAACCGCGCTGGGCATGTTCCTGGGTGGCTATACCGGGGTGCTGCTGGCAGCTACCAGTATTCCCCTGTGGTCGCGCAGCAAGTTGCTGGGGGCCGTCTTTATCTCTTCTGCGATATCTACCAGCTCAGCCCTGATATCTTTGCTCCTGCGCCTCAGCAATGCACCTGCGCGAACCCTGCACAAGCTGGAGCGCCTTGAATGGGTGGCGCTCTTGACCGAGATGGCGGGTATCCTCGCCTTTTTGCGCGGTTCTGGGCGTACAGCTCGCCCGCTCGTTGGTACAGGGCCAGGCGAACACGGTATGACCTTCTGGCGCTTTGTCTTCGGCACAGGGCTTGTGGTGCCGTGGCTGCTGCAAACGTTGTCGCTGCTAAGGCGAAGCTCGCAAAGGCGTGCAGGTGGCGGGTTACTGATTTCGGTGCTGGTGCTGGTGGGAGGATATCTCCTGCGGCGCACATTTATCGAAGCCGGGCGTACATCGAGCGCCGACGCACGCACGACACTCTGGAACGCAAAAAAATAAAAAGTTGTTTGTTCGATTGGTACTAGGAGGTGACTCGTGAATGTCATCACAGCGACCCAGATGTATCGTCGCTACTGGTGGATGCTGCTCATACGGGGAGTCGTCGCGGTCCTCTTTGGGCTGGCTGCAATTGTGTGGCCTGATCTGACTGCCCTGGTGCTTGTCTACCTCTTCGGCGCGTTTGCCTTTGTAGATGGCATCGTGGCCGTGGTTGTTTCGTTGCAAGAACGTGCCGTCGTTCCACGGTGGTGGGTGCTGCTCATTGAGGGCATTGTAGGTATTCTCATTGGTGTCCTGACCTTCTTCTCCCCTATCGTGACCGCGCTGGTCTTGCTCTACCTGATCGCAACCTGGGCGATCCTCACCGGCATTTTGGAGATAGCGGCAGCGTTCTCAATGCGCCGGGCTCTTGCGTTGGAGTGGACGCTGGCAATCGCCGGTATCCTCTCAATCCTTTTAGGTATTCTGCTGGCAATTCAACCTGTCAGTGGAATATTAGCCGTGGTCTGGATTATTGGTGTTTACGCCATTGTCTTCGGCGGGCTGCTCATTATTCGTTCCTTCCAGTTCAGGTCGGCGGCTACTACGTAATGCAACCAGCCAGCGCCCACTGCTCTGAATTTAGATGCGCTTGCCCTGGGAGCAAGCGAGCAAACGCAGGGCTTTTCGAATCGAAAAGCCCTGCATGCATTAGCTGAATGTCTTGCACTTTGCGTCAGGGTGAGGTATGCTGTCATGGAAGAGAAGACGTTGATGAACGCTTGACGTAAGGAACACAAATCATGTCTACCCCGACCGACCCTCGTCGAGAGCATCCTAGCACCTATTTTGTGCAGGATCGTTCCAGTGAAGATGAACTCACTCGCCTGCAACTGCAGGACCAGCAGGTCACAGCAGGCATGGGTGGAGTGCTGCCGGAGCAGCTGGACCCGGCGAACTTTCAGCGCGTGCTGGATGTCGGCTGCGGAAGCGGAGACTGGCTCATCCAAGCAGCAAAAACCTATCCGAGCATGTCGCTGCTGGTGGGGGTGGATATAAGCAGCAAGATAATGGAGTACGCGCAAGCGCAGGCCGAAGCTCAAGGGGTGAGTGACCGGGTGCAGTTTCGCACGATGGACGCGCTTCGCATGCTCGAATTTCCTACTGATTTCTTTGACCTGGTCAATCAGCGCTTTGGGGCGAGCTACCTGCGCAAATGGGATTGGCCCAAACTCCTGAGCGAGTTTCGGCGTGTCACCCGACCGGGTGGAGTGATCCGCGTCACCGAAGGCGATATGGCCCTGGAGAGTCCCAGTCCGGCTCTGACACGCCTCTTTGAAATAATGCTTGATGCGTTCTACCAGGCGGGGCACCTCTTTACCCCAGGGAGTAAGGGTGTGACCGGCGACCTCGCTCCCCTGCTGCGCCAGGATGGACTCGAGCAGGTACAGACGCACACCTACACGCCGGAATATCGAGTCGGCACCCCTGAAGGACAAAGGTTTTATGAGGATATGAGACTCCTCTTTCGGACGATGGCGCCCTTCTTGCGCAAGTGGACTCGTGTGCCTGATGACTACGAGACGATCTACCAGCAGGCGCTCAGCGAGATGCAACAGCCGGACTTCGTGGCAAGAGGGAACATGCTCACCGCGTGGGGGAACAACCCTTAGAGATGGATACGCTACCTGCTGACTATAGATGTTGACGCACCTCAATGGGGCATGTTATTATGCATATAATAGAAACTCAATGGGTTTCAAAGTGCAATAGTGGCAAAAGCGCTGACGGAGACGAGTAGGCGGCACGTGGTCAACACAGCGAGTGTACATAGGGTGCGAGATACACGTGACCTTCCGCTGAAAATCACTCCAAATAAGCTGAACGCTGAACCCGGGAGGCAGTAAGCAAAAAGGAATGGGAGCAGCAAGAGGAAACGAATGGGGCAAGCAAGCCGCACCACGAAGCTGCTCCTTGACCTCTCCAATCGCAGTCAAGGGGGAGCCAATGGCGAAAAACGTGCCGCACTGGCGGAGACAGCCAAGCTCCTGGATGTAGCTCGTGCCTTCTACGTGGCCTTTTTCCTCGCCCAGACCGAAAAAGTCACTGAGCGAGTGTCCTACTTCTCCCAACCCCATCAAGCAATGCGGGAAAGACTGCTATCGGCCGACACATTGCTCACCTGGACGGAGTTTCAGACCGTCGAAACTGCCGAGCATCCCCATCCTCTGCCCGAGTGGAACTTCAGCCAAGAATTTCCCCATTTTCCTTTCGTCTATCGCCGATCCGTCATCAAAGATGCCATCGGCAGGGTCCGATCTTACCTCTCGAATCTGGCGAATTGGCAGCAATCAGGCAAGAAGAGGGGAAAGCCGGGCCTGCCTGGAACCAGCAATCATCCGACCCTCTACGAAGGAGCTTTCAGCCTGCAACTGGACGGCCTAGATCTGCGGAAGACGTTTGTTCGACTCAAGGTCTACGATGGCAAAGCATGGATCTGGATCAACTATCCCGTTAAGTACAGCCGGTACTTTGAGCAGCGTCGAACTGAGCCAGAATGGGAGCAGCAGAGTCCCAAGCTGATCCTGCGCAAAACATCGGCGGAATTGCACGTCTCCCAAACCAAAGAGATCAAGGCCAAAAAGGTCAGAGAGAGCAAGCGTGATCCGGACCTGGTGACGGTGGCCGTCGACTTGAACGTGAAGAATCTCGCGGTGATCACCGTGCGGCGGAGGGAAACCATCATTGAAACCGTCTTTGTCACCGATCATGGCCTGGATCAGGCACGCTTCCGCCACCTCAAGCGCATTGCGAAGAAGCAATGGCAATCGGGCACACCCGTCAAAGGAGAACGCAGCAACCAGCAGCTCTGGCGGCATGTCCGTAGACAGAACAGAGATGCCGCTCATAAAGTGGCACGTGCGCTTGCCAATGTCTGTGCGAAGTATCCCGGCTGTGTGCTGGTCTTTGAGCGGTTGCGCAAGATTGCCCCCAAAGGAGGGAGCAAAACGCACCGACTGAACCGCAAACAGGCCAATCATCTGCGAGGACAAATCAATCAAATCACCCGTGAGAAGGTGTATGCCCAAGGGGTGGTCACGGTTGAGGTCAATCCGTGGCAAACGTCGCAGCGGTGCTCCCGATGCGGGGCGCAAGGAGAGAGGTTCTCACTTCGCGCCGGACGCCGGGAGAAGACGCGTGGGGGAAAGCTGTTCCGATGTTTGACCTGCGGCTATGAAGCGAATGCCGACCACAACGCCAGTGTGAATCTCCACCATAGTTTCTATCGAGAGTATTGCTGGCACAGGAAACCGAAGTCTACCAGAGGGAGTGGACACTCGCCCTGAGCGGCTACAGGTCGCTTGGGAGAAGCATCCAGGAGGGCAAACCCATTGATCGGATGCCAGGCCCGTATGCAGATGAGCATACACGCTCAAAAGTGGTGGGGCTCGCGTTGGCCCGACGGGAAAACGTTCCAATCCGCATTTTCTCTAGGGCATCACCTGATCCGATAACTGATCTCGCAATGTGGCAGGAACGGCGGAAAGCTGGACCGAATCAGGGCGGCGCAAACAGGAGTTGTCTAAGATTGTCTGACAATTTTGGCAACTGTTGACACCACGAACTGGTCACCTATCGTTTCAAGCCCAATCTACCCGTGCTTGGCAAAAAGTACGGCCGGCTCATCCCGAAAATCAAGACGGCGCTGGAGTCACTCCAGGGTGTAGCAGCGCTGGCAGCAGCCCACGCTCTAGAAGAGGATCAACCCATCGAGATACAGGTTGACGGGCAAGCGTTATGGCTTGAGCCTGCAGAGGTGCTGGTAGAAGCTACATCACCTGCGGGCTATGCTGTCGTTGAAGGCAACGGTGTGCTGGTCGCCCTCGACACCACGCTCACACCTGAACTGCTGCTGGAGGGCCAGGCCCGCGACCTGGTGCGTTTCATCCAGGATGCGCGCAAGGCAGCAGGCTTTGCCATCACGGACCGCATTCATGTCACACTGCAGCCGCAGGAGGGGTTTGATATCAAGCCAATGCTGGCGGCCCAGGGCGACTACATTCGCAGCGAGACGCTGGCAAGCTTGCTAGATGTTGGTACAAGCGAGGAGGGAAGCTACACAATGGAAGCGGAGCTAGAGGATAGCGTGGTGGTTGTTGGTGTGAGGCGAGTAATGTGAATGGAACCCCGCCTGGAGTGTGATTGGTAATCGACATCGATTCGGCTGATTTTTCCCCCGCGCCGGGCGTCTGACGCCCAAGGCCGCGCGGAGGCGATTGATCTGACAGACACTGACCTCGAGGCCAAACCGCTCGAAGAGGGCCGCTTGGGCGGTTCGTCCGGTGGACTCCGGCGCGGCACGACAGAGCTCTGCCAGCCATTCGCGCACTGGCCCGTGCAGCTTCGCCGGATGCCCGTGCCGCTGATCCCTCAGGGCTATTGCTCCTTCGATAAGAACGCGCTGGAGAAGCCGATAGGCTGCGGTGCGGTTCGTCTGCACTCCGGCTCTCGTGGCGGCTTCTTGCCAGGACTGTCCTATTTGCATCTGAGCCACCATCTGGGCTTTGGCGGCGCATCGCTCTTCCCGATCCATCGTTGTCTCCTCTTGGGGTAGGATGCCTGGAGGAGAGCACATCCGCCAGCCCCGCATCTCTCTGCGTGGCACGCAGAGGTGGCCTGAAACCTTACTGGAGAACCGTCTCGTGTGATGCTGCTTGCAGGGCCATCTGAACGGCAGCTACAGCCCGCTCGATATCACGCTCACTGGTTTGCCAGTTGCAGACGGATACCCGCATACACCGTCTACCACGCCAGGTCGTCCCACTGAAAAAGGCTTCTCCCGTGCGTTGAATCGCCTTAATCACGTGATTGGTGCGGCGGTCATGATCGAGATCAGTCGCGCCAGGCGTGCTGTCTCGAAAGCGCACTAAGCCCTGATTGATCTGGGGTTCCCAGAGGATGTCCGCCCCGTCGAGAGCGCCAATCTGCATGACCAATGTATGCGCATACTGACAGGTGCGCTCAATCAGTTTGGCGATGCCACGACGGCCCAGGTGACGGATCGCCGCATAGGTGGCAACCCCACGACCCCGGCGCGACCACTCTGGATTCCAATCGGCAGGTTCGCGCACCTGGGTGTTGCGTATGGTGTACGGGGCTGTATAGGTCATGGCGTTGCGGTGTGCCTCTTGGTCGGCGACGAAGACATACCCAGAGTCATACGGCACGTTTAACCATTTGTGCCCGTCGGTGGCCCACGAGTCTGCCGCAGCCACCCCGGCGAGCAGATGACGATATATGGGACTGGCGGCGGCCCATAAGCCAAACGCCCCATCCACATGCACCCAGGCGCCCGCCGCATGCGCTAGTGGGATAAGGTCAGCAAAGGGGTCATAGGCCCCAATGTTCAAGTCGCCAGCTTGTAACACCACAATCACCGGCTGCTGGGCTACGGCTTGGAGCGCGTGCGAGAGCGGGTCGGCTTGGAGGCAACCCTGGTGATCAACGGGGAGGTCGATCACGCTGTCACTTCCCAGCCCCAGCAGCCGCACCGCACGCTCAATTGATCCATGCCGCTCTTTGCTGCTCAGGATGCGCAGCGCGGGCGCTCCCATCAGCCCATAACGCTCGACGTCCCACCCCTGCTTCGCCAGGAGTGCATGGCGTGCGGCGGCCAGGGCAGTCACGTGTGCCATCTGTGATCCACTGACGAAGGCCACGCTGGCCGTTGGCGGCAAGCCCAGGAGTTCTTTTAACCAGGCGCCAGTCACTTCCTCGATGACAGTTTCCGCTGGGGCGCACGCATAAGACGCCGCATTCTGATCCCACGCTGCAGTCAACCAGTCTGCCGCGAGCGCCGCAGGCACCGCCCCTCCGATGACCCAGCCAAAGAACCGCCCGCCAGCACTGCCAAGAATCCCACCCGCCATATCCGCCACCAGGTCGTCAAGCACGTCCTCAGCAGCGATGCCATCGTCAGTCAGCAAGCGTGCTAACCGGACGTGGAGTTCCTCAAGGGTTGCGGTTGCAGCAACGGACGTTCCTGCGAGTGAATCGAGATGAGTAAGGCTGTGCACCAGAGCGCGCTCAAGGGCTGCGCGATATCGTGAGTGTGTTTCCATTTCTCCCTCCATAACATGAGCAAACCTCTGTGAGTTCCATCAGCAGCGGTGAGTTCCTCTGTGCATGTGTGCGCCAGAGGCCGTGTTGCCCATCCAGACCGATGACGTCTCAACCTTCGTCGGCATCGTGGCCTTGCTGGTGCGGCTTATGAGGGGAGCCGCGTCTCTCTCTGATCGGTCAGGCTGGTCCAGAAGTGCATCACCGCGTAGCTTCTCCACGGGCGCCAGGCCTCTGCACGGGCCGCAAGACCGCAAGGACTCAGAGCACATCCGCCCTGCTCTAGCGCGTGGTGCAGCCCCAGATCAGTTGCTGGGAAGGCATCGGGATCGCCGAGGGCGCGCAGGGCAATATACGCGGCGGTCCAGGATCCAATACCAGGCACAGCAAGCAGCTTGGTCACGGTTTGCGCGCGCTCTGCCCCCCGATCCAGGACGATCGCTCCTGTGGCGACCCCTTCCGCCAGGGCGCGCAGGGCTGTCGCTCGACGAGCCGTGAGGCCGAGCGCCTGGAGATTCGCCTGGGCCATCCGTTCGGGAGCCGGAAACAGATGGGTGAGGGTATCAACCGGGCGTGGCAGCGGTTCTCCAAGCGCCTGTACCAGACGCCCCACCAGGGTGCGCGCGCCAGCAATGGACACGTGCTGGCCAATAATCGCGCGCACCGCCAGCTCAAAACCATTGAGCGTCCCCGGGACGCGCAGCCCTGGGCGCCGGGCAACGAGTGAGGCAAGGAGCGGATCAGCGCTCAACTGCCCAGCAATGGTCGTTGGCTCGGCATCCAGGTCCAGGAGGTGGCGGCACCGTTGCACCAGCAGGCTGACATCGCGTAAATCCGTCAGCCACAAATGCATCACAATCTCCTGTGTTGCTCTGTTGGGTTCCAGTTCGACGATTCCGGTTGAGCGCGGCAGCGCCACCGTGCGGCGATAGCGCCCAGCGGAGACTTCTTCCACACCAGCAAGTGCGCGCTGCCCTAGAAAGGCAAGGAGCGCTTCGGCATCGAATGGTGGGCGATATTGGAGGCGAACGGTCAAACCGCCGCCGCCGGGGTTTTCGGGTCGGCCACGCCGCCTCAAAGCCGAGGGAGGGCAGCCAAAGGTCGCTCGCATGGTTTCGTTAAATTGCCGAAGACTAGCGAACCCAGAGGCAAAGGCGATCTCAGTCAGCGTCAGATTCGTTTCGTCGATGAGGAGTCGGGCGGTCTGGGCGCGCCGCGTGCGAGCGAGTGCCAGCGGCCCTACGCCCACTTCGGCCATGAGTTCCCGGTACAGGTGGCGCTCGCTGACTGCCAGACGCTGGGCAAGTCCGGCCACGCCTTCTGTATCAATAATTCCTTCGGCGATGAGCCGCAGCGTGCGCGCCACTAGGTCTGCACGGATGTTCCAATCGGGCGAGCCAGGACTAGCCTCTGGCCGACAGCGGCGGCAGGCCCGAAATCCATCTGCCTCAGCAGCGGCAGCACAGGCGTAGAAACGCACATGCGCTGCTTTGGGTGTGGGTGCCGGACAAATGGGGCGGCAATAAATGCCTGTGGACGTGACTGCCGTGAAAAACTGTCCATCAAAGCGCGCATCACGACTACAGAGAGCACGATAACACACATCGAAATCGAGCGGCAGGGGCCGCAAGTGAGCGAGTGATTGGAATGAGCGAGACATGGTGCTTCTCCTTGTATTCCAGTGCGCTAAGTCCAATAGCTAGACGTGTAAAACATCCCTCCAGAGAGCTGCACTTCACGGGCGCGCCAGAGAAAATATTTCTGGAACGCTGTGAACCAGCGGGGCGTCTACCCTAGATATGCGAGCGGCCTCAAAAGCGAGCAAACGCTCCTTCAAATGAAGCCCGCCAGCAAATCCGGTGAGAGAACCATCAGCGCCAATGACACGGTGACAGGGAATGACCAGCGGAATCCGATTGGTCGCGGTGGCGCGCCCTACCGCTCGTGCGGCTGTGGGACGTCCGATCATCAGGGCCACCTGGGCATAGGTGCGTGTGGCGCCAAAGGGAATTTGGAGCAAGGCGTTCCAGACGGCAATTTGAAAAGGCGACCCTCGGAAGACAAGCGGCACGTTGAAGGCGTGTGGTCTGCCTGCAAAATAATCTACTACTTCTCTACGCGCTTGCGCTGTCCGAGTCAGGTCTTGGTTGAGGCAAAAACCATCTCGCGCAAGCTCTTGCTGGAGGGTAAGCGGATAATGTCCGTCAAGAAACTGGAGCCCAAGCAAGGCTCCTTCGCTGGTGGTGGCAAACTGAAGAGCGCCCATCGGGGAATCGATGCTATCGAGATACGCTTGGAGCATATACTTCCTTCCTTTCCTTCCAGGGCATTCATGGGGTGGTCCAGGGACCAGCCTGATACCCCTAGTATAGACAAAAGGACAAGGCCCTGCTCGCGGAATTCGGACATGATTACTCGCCAGAGCAAAAAGCAGGGCGAGAGCAGAGTGTGGGACGCTGAACCCGGTGGGGAGAGGAGCGGGGAATAGCAGCAGCATGGTTTCATCGGGCAGCAACTCTCGCAGAGCAGCGACTCCATTCAGACCCACAGCATCGATCGCGCCCCGCTCGCCACAGATGCGGCGCGCTATCCCGTGCTCATCTTCGAGCCGGGGCTGGGCAATATCCCGGCGTACTACACGACGCTGCTCGAGGATCTCGCGAGCCACGGTTACGTCATCTTCGCCATTACACCCATCTATAGTTCCGCTGTGGTCTTCCCTGATGGGCGCGTCGTAGAAGCAACACCCGCCGGGAAGCTCGACA
>WNGN01000749.1_pt1 | contig 20630 bp, 17 predicted proteins | sample 5400561 | NCBI WGS metagenome assembly WNGN01 (sample SAMN13153379, study PRJNA577476) | soil metagenome | isolation source: 115 cm soil or saprolite under Garry oak tree replicate 2 | place: USA:California | collected 2016-06-15
CGGATCCTCGTCGAAGGCTGCCGCGGTGGATATCCCGGCGCGTTGCTCGCGGAAGTCGTCGGTCCCGAGCAGGTGGTCGTCGTCGAGACGAATCCCGAGCGCCGGAACCGGACGATTCAACGGATGCAGGCGGCCGGCTTGGACGCGGTCCGCGTCCTGCCGTCCCTGCCCGATGCGACGTTCGACCGGATCCTCGTGCTCGATGCCACGCCGCCCCGGCAACTCGTGTCCCGACTGGCGGACCCGGGCTTCCTGATCGCGCGCGGTCGCGGCGTGCACGATCTCGCCTTCGTGAAACTCATCCGCAATTCGGGAGAGACCCTCCAGATCACGTTCAACGAGGCTCCGTCCGCGGCGGTCGAAGGATCGCGGGACGAGGTGACGCCGGTGGACTTCGGCCGGCTCTTCGCGGTCGAGGACCTACTCGCGCACGCGTGGGAAGGCCGCGTGACCGGCCATTACGACCAACACTTTCGGGACATCGTGGTCGACACCTTCGCCGGCGGGCCGCTGGACCTGAACGCGTTCGACGCGGCGGACGAACCGTGCAAGGACGCGGCGCGGCGGGCGTTCCAGGCCGCGTACATCCTCCAGAGTGCGGGGGACCTCGAGCGGGCCTCGGATGCGTACGAGCGGTCGGTCCGGCTCGCGCCGTCCGGGGAGGGCCACACCTTCCGTGCCTGGACGTTCAGCTTCATGGGCCGCTACGACGATGCGATCGAAGAGTGCAAGCGGGCGATTGCCGTCGACCCCTCGTTCGGGAACCCGTACAACGATATCGGGGCATACTTTATCGAGATGAATCGCCTCGATGACGCGATTCCGTGGCTCGAGCGGGCGATCTCCGCGCCGCGGTACTGTTGCTATTTCTACGCGCACACGAACCTCGCCCGGGTCTACCTCCAGAAAGGGATGCGCGAGAAAGCGCGCAAGTCACTCCTCGCCGCCCTCCGCGTGAACCCGGACTACGAACCCGCGCAAGAGCTGCTTCGTCGGATCGACAGCCGCGCAGGCTACTTCGCCTGACGCCCGACGACCGCATCGCGCAAGACCGCGAAATCGGCCTCCGAAAGGGTGGGCTCGGGTCCGCGCGAAACGAGGAATTCCTCCATGCCATTCGACGCTGTCAACTGAAGTCGGTCCTCGACCCGACGGTTGCCCGCGGCGTCGACCGCACCACGGACGACGTGTTCAATCTCCCGAACGGAAGCTCGGTCGATCGAGCGTTGGACCATGTATCCCTGAAATTCCTTCACATTCCATGCGCCGTGGACCTCCAGGTGCGCACGGAATTCCAGGATGCGGCGGTCCGTGACGAGGAGTGTGCCGCCCTGAACCGGAAGGAGAACGAGTGGCCGTTCGCCGGAATCGAGGTGGGCGCCAAACAGGGAAAGTCGATAGGGATCGCGCTTTGCAGTGCGGGCCATCCCGAGGAATGTCACGTCATCGAATGCGTCTGCGTCCTGCATTCGGCGGCCGAACGACTCAAGGGAGATGAAGGTTCGTCCTCGACGGACCGAAGGCAGCCTTAAGGCAACCGCGCCTTTGATGCCTGGGAACGTGACATTGACGAAAGTCGCGGAAGCGAAGGCGGCCCTCGAGCGGGGCGAGTTCGATGCCGCCTTCCGTCTCTCCGCGGAAGCACAGGCCGAACTGCCCGAGGATCCGGAAGCCCGCGAATTGTATGCGGTCATCCATCTCGCGAAGGCGATACGGCTCTCGGACCACGCGCGCGAAGCGCGTCGGTTGGACTTGCTGCACCGCGAGATCGATTACGACGTCGAGTTCCAGGACAGCCCGGAAGTCGCGCGCGCGTACGACGAAGCCACGGCCGCGATCGACGATGTCCTGCGGGTCGCGCCGGACCACTGGAAGACTCGCATGCTGAAGGCCGCCCTCGTCTTTCGCCGCGATCGCGAGTCGGGACGGCCGCAGGCGCTCGAGATCCTCCACGCCCTGGCCGAGGCGGATCCGACGAACAAGCAGATTCCCTTCACGATCCGGAAGATCGAGCGCCCTTGCGTCCGCTGCGGCGACACGGGATTTTGTCCCCATTGCAAGGGTCGCGGGCAGCGACGCGTCTTTCGCATGGAACGAAAATGCGAACAATGCTACGGCCGCGGCATCTGCCCCGCGTGTGGCGTGTTGTAATCATTCCTCTTCGTCGTCCAGGTCCGCGAGGCTGGGGTCTCGCCCTTCGATCCACTCGACGCGGTCCGCTCGACCGATCTCGCCGCACTGGAGGCATTCCCACCCGAGCGCATAGTCTTCGAACATCACGAGGCCCCGTTCCTCCTTGGAGCACTTCGGGCACGGTCCCGGCACATAGCCGCTGACCCGGAACGCCCGGATGACGACCTCGGTCATGGACGGATCTCTGCGAGCTCAGTCCTCGGGGGCGTCGTCTTTGCCGGTCGGGTTCATGTACCACTCGGGCACACCCTGGTCCCCGCCGAGGTCGCACTTCGGACAGACGTAATCGAGGATCGGATAGTTCCCGTGGGAGTGCTGGACGAAGAAGACCTTATCGGAGCCGCACTTCTCGCACTTCTGGGGCTCCGCCCCGATGTTCTTCCGGCTGAACATTATCCGCGCCACGCCGGCGGGCGAACATAAACTTGCCGGTCTCCGGAAGGTCTTTGGGAAAGAGGCGCGGTCGGCCGGACGTGTTCCTCCGGTTCTCCCGATTTCGGTTCAAGGAAGGCAAAGAGGTCGAAGGACTCGACATCCTCCGACGGCACGCGGCGGCGGTCAGGACTGCTCCGGGTTGCCGGCAGGCGTGGGTCGCGCAAGGTCAGCATCCGGCGACGGAATGCATCGTCGTCGCATTGTTCGAGGACGAGGACTCGTTGCGACGCCTCGAAGGCAAGCTCCGTTCCGATCCTCTGAGCGGTGGCGATTTCTTTTCGCTCCTCTCCCTGACCACGCAGCCGCCCGACGTGACGCAGTACGAAATCCGGTCCTAATCGATCGGGCCTGGCGACACGCTTATGCTCGATGGACGGCATTCCGACCGGGGGAGAGCATGGCGGTCGGCTTCGTCGCCCTCGACAGGCGGATCAATCGAGACACCGAGGCGCTCCACGACTTTCTGTGGCACGGGGAGAAGAAAGACGAGAAGTCCCTGATCCGGAGTCTGCGTAACGACGCCCGAGCCGCCGATGCATTCTTACAGCTCGGTGGTCGCCTTCGCACGAACGTGGATGAGTTAGCAGAGGATTTGCAATCCTCTGGCAAGGGGGAATCACTCTTCGAATTGCTGTCGCACTCATGGGGCCTCGGCGCGGCCACGGTCCTTTACTCGAAACGGAACTACCGCGGCGCCGCGGACCGATCCAAGTCTGTGATTTCGAGCGCAAGCATCGGAGTTTGCGCGAATGCAGGATGTTTCGAGTTCGTCGAGGAATGGGAGGCCGGGAAGACTGATTTCGAAACGTACACGGGCAAGCTTGCGGATTTCTTGGAACCGAAAGGATTCATGGACTCGGGCCAGTTCAAACGAGTCATGAACGCGGTGTACGAGTTCGCGATGAATTGGAACGCCGTGGCGAGCAAGTCGGAGCAGACCTTGGCCGCGCGGACTTCCGTCGAAGGTGCGGGATGGTGTCTCCTGACGAGCGTCTCGATTCGCGAATTGCTGGGAGCGCCTCCTTGGTTCTCTGCGCGCGATTTCGCGGGTATCGTTGAACGGATCATCGGGCGGATGTAGTCTGGCCGATGACATCAAGAACTTCCCGACATAGGGCGCTTCTTCGTCCCTCCCCGTTGTGAAGATTGTCGATTGGAGAGTCCAGCGGGCTCCCAAATTTGCCGTGGAACGTTCGCTGCACCCATCGGCACGTTTATGAGGATTACCGACGGAGGTGAAATAGCATCTCGAGAACATCTAAGCGCACTCTGGAAGCACAGAGGATTTGGTTGAAATTGCGTAGCTGGGCATCTTGGGAAGATCACCACCTAGTGTCCGCTTATCGGCACGTTCCAACCGCGTCCATCGCCAAGGAACTTGGTCGAACCTTGCTCGCGACGAGACAACGCGCAGCTGTCTTGAACCTGGCTAAGGAGACCCCTCGGTGGCACCGTCACGAAGACGCGTTCCTACGTCAAAACTACGGAAAAATCTCGACCCAACTCGTGTCGAGGAAGCTTGGACGAACTTTGGGAGGAATCTACTCCCGCGCCTGGAAAATTGGCCTAATGAAGTCGGTTCCTCGTTCTAGGCGTTGGTCCTGGACCCCGGCTGAAGATCATGTGCTCGAGGAGAACTACGGGCAAGTTCGACCTTTGAAACTGGCACGAGCCCTCAAGCGGACACGAGGTGCAGTGTGGCACCGGGCCAAGAAGCTTGGGCTTGTCAATCCCCGCTGGAGCAACGAGTTCGCTCGGAGGCACTCGTTGCCTCGCACCGCGCGGCCGTTTACCGGCCTACGTGATCTGGTGGATCGCGGGTACGTCGCGGGCATCATTGATGGGGAAGGATCCGTGGGGCCACCCCCGAGAGTAGACGTCTCGGTCGGCACGACGACGAGGTCATTGGCCTTCCGCCTGCGGAACGTTGCGGGAGGAAGCGTCGCGGGACCCTACCACTACCAAAAAACCAAGGTCTTTGGCTCTAGACGGTGCCCGGTCAAGCCGCAATATCGCTGGAACTTCGCTTCCCGATACCATGTTTACCTATTGCTTAAGGCGATTCAGCCGTATCTGGTCGTGAAGACCCGCGAAGCGAAAAGAGCGATCAGTTACTTTGAGAACCTTGGGTGGAAGACAGATGAAGTCAACGAGACCGGTTGTCATAAAGATTGGAGAGACGCGAATCGATCGAGCGGGCGTAGAACAGATGCTGAAGGCGCTCGAAGTTTCGGGGGAGGGGACTCAGCGCTTCGAGAAGGCCCCCGACAACGGCGAGACGCTAATCGAATTGGCGGGCCGGATCTGCTACGAATCGTTTGAGGTCGGTTTGAACCCGAATGTGACCCGCATCCGTCTCAATCCGAAAGACTATTTCGAGAACCTGCTCCGGAAGGGTGATGGAAGCGTCGCGGAACACGCCTGGGTAAGTTTCGCGCTGATCGGCGTTTCACGCATCATGACACACGAGCTAGTTCGGCACCGGGTGGGCATTGCCGTGAGCCAAGAGTCCTTGCGATACGTTCGGCCGAAAGACATCAAGTTCTGGACGCCCGACGAGCTGAGTCCTGAGCAGAGTTCGGCGATGCAGGTCGCCGTCAAGCAAATGGAAGATCACTACCGGCGCCTGGAGCAGACAATCCCGTGGGATACAATGGACATGGACTCGAAGAAGAGACTCACATCTGCGATTCGCAGGCTCCTACCGGACGGCATCGCCACAAACGTCATTTGGAGCGCCAATCACCGGACGCTCCGCTGGGTCATCGAGATGCGGACCGATCCGTCAGCCGAAGTCGAAATCCGAATGGTGTTTGACCAGGTTGCCCAGATTTGCAAGCGCGACTTCCCTAGTATTTACCAGGACTTCGTTCGAAAGGAACTGGCTGACGGCACAGGAACCTGGAAGCCTTTGCTGCGCTCAAAAGTTTGAGGGCCGGTGGAGTCAGAGCCACCGGAAGAGGACTTTCCAGAACTCGACCTTCTCGGGCTTCCGGACGCCGGCGAGGACTGTCGTCTCGACATGTTTCCGCTGGGCCTCCGCCGTTTCGAACCCGGCCGACATCGCGTCGTAGGACGAGAGTCGGTCCAACGTGGTCCGCTCGACGAGGATCGCCTGGCCTTCCCCGACGACCTCGTCCTTGAACTTGACCACGAGTCGGTTCCCAGGAACGAGGGCGAGCCGATCGTGCTCTTGCGAGGAGAGGTAGGTCTGGTAGACGTACTGCTTGCGGAGCTTCTCCTCGGCCCCCGGATAGGCGATCACGATCGTCTTCGGCGGCGCGGCGTTCGGCGGGATCATCGGCTTGCGGCGTCGGAATCGACGAACGAAGATGAAGCTTTCTGGTCAGAGGGCGGCGAGCACCTCGTCCGTGTGGCCTTCGACCTTAACCTTGCGCCAGACCTTTGCGATCGATCCGGCCTCGTCGATCAGGAACGTCGACCGCTCGATCCCGAAATACTCTCGGCCGTACATGTTCTTCCGTTTCCAGACGTCGTATGCGGTGGTGACACCTCCGTCATCATCGCTAAGCAGCGGGAAATTCAGGTGGTATTTGTCCTTGAATTTCACGTGGCTCTTCGTGTCGTCGCGGCTCACGCCGAGGACGACCGCGCCCTTCGACGTGACGCGTCCGAGGTTGTCCCGAAAGCTGCACGCTTCCTTCGTGCAACCGGTCGTGTCGTCTTTCGGGTAGAAGTAGAGGACGACTTTCTTGCCGCGGAAGTCTTTCAAGGAGACCTTGTGTCCGTCGTCCGCGGGCAGCGTGAAGTCCGGCGCCCGTTCGCCTACCGCCAACATCGTCGCACCGAGGCCACCCACGCCACCGCGCGATTTAACATCACCGATTCATCGGATCGTCCGGCCGGGGACCGCAAGACGCGCCTCTGTCCCATATAGTATCAAGTCTGGTATTTCTCAACGTATCCTTTATGTAAACGTACCCGGTTCGTTTTGATTAGCCCTCCTAGCCGCAGGTGCGAACAGGCGTATCATGGCTCGCAAGGCGTCTTCTCGAAAGCCGGCGCTGACGCTGCCCAAGCCGTCCGCCCGGCCGCCCAACGGGAGGGGGAAAACCGCCCGTGGCCTGTCCGCGCCGGCGGCCGCCGATGCGGCCCAGCAGGGCCTCCTGCAGCTATCGTTCGCTCGGCGCGCCCACGGCTACGGATTCTTGGCCGCTGCGGCGTTCCTGCTCGACGCGGTCCTCTTGCTGACCCTTGGCGGTCAGGCCCAGGCCCTCCCTCTTCCTCGCAGCGTCACGACCAACATGGTCCTCTGGCTGCTCCCGGCGGTCGCGGGTGCGCTCGCCTCCTGGGACGCGGTCCGATTGAAGCGGGAGCCGTACCGTCGGCATTACGTGTCGACTCATTTCGGAACCTCGGCGGCCGGGATGGTCCTCTTCTTCATCGTCGCGTTCGCGATCATTCTGCTCATGCAGCAGAGCCTCCCGGAAGCCCTTGTTCCCTGGATTTACCCGCTCACGGTTGCGGGCATCCCCCTCACAATCATCTCGATGGGGATGACGTGGCAAGGCATTGGGCTCCGCAAGGTCGGGAGTTTCGCGGCCGCGCTCGTGATGCCGATTCTGATGGTCTTCCTCGTGCTCGGTGGCGCGCGGATCACGGACCCTAGCGGAGCCCCGGACCTGGGCGGGATCCGGCTATTCGTCCTCACGTTTGTCATCGGCGCTCTGACGTCAGAAATCGCGGGCTCCCTCTTGCACCTGATCGCATCCTCCACGAGCGTGACTCAACGGGAAATCCTGAAAGCGGACAACTCGAAGGTCGCGCTGATCCAGCAAGACTACCAAAAGAAACGGGAAGCACTTGACTACAAAGAGCGCGCCCTTCGCGGACGCGAGGCCCACCTGGAAGCGTTGCAGCAGGAGCTGGAAGACCAGGCCAAGGAACTGAAGGCAAAGTTCTCGGACGTCACCGCGCGCGAGAATGCGATCGAGAAAGGCACGAAGGACCTACGGGACATCGACCGGAAGGTCGCCTCCGCCCGGGCGGAGATCGAGGCGAAGGCCGAGGAGATCCGCCTCCGCGACGCCGACATCTCGACGCTGAAGACGGAACACGAGAAGATGCGTCAGACGCTGAACGCGCGGGAGGCTTCGCTCGCGGAACGCGAGAAGGAGGTCAAGCGCACCTCGATCGAGCTCACATCCCAACTCCGTTCGTCCGAGACGAAGGTCAAGTCCGTCGAGGAGCGCGAGGCCCGCCTCCAAGAACTCGAGAAGTCGTTCGACTCGAAGCGCACGTCGCTGCTGAAGAAGGAAAAGGAGCTCGAGCTCAAGGATTCGGAACTGCGGCTGAGAGGAGAGCAGGTCGAGGCCACGCACCCTGGAGCCGATGCGACCCGGATTCGCGAACTGAAAGAATGGGAAAAGAAGATCCTGGCGAAGGAGAAGGAACTCGGGAAGCAGGAGGTCGAACTCCGGACGATGGAAACCCGTCTCAAGGAGCGGTACGAGAACGCGACTCGGATCGAGAAGCAGTTCCAGGGTCAGCGCAGGATGTTCGACGACCGCGAGTCGGAGTACGTGTCCCGGGAGAAGAAGATCTCCGACCAGGAGGCGGCGCTCCGCGAACGGTCCGCCGAGATCGAACGCCAGGCCTCGGCGGTCGAGGAGGCCCAGCATCAGCTCGATGACAAGACGAAGAAGTACGCGGAGCTGTTCAAGGACGCCAAGATGAAGGAAGCGGCCGCGGGATCGAATGAGGCGGACACCCGCCGCCAGAAAGAGAATCTCGATTCGCGGGAGCGGAAGCTCCACGAGATGCAGACGAACCTTCAGGCGGAGATCAAACGTCTGAACGAGGAGAACCGCAACCTCCTCGAGAAGGCGAAGGAGATCGAGGAGCGCGAGTCGGACCTGCAGTTGAAGTCCCTCGAATTGGAGAACAAGACGCGGGAGGGACGCGCGCCGGGCATGCGGGACATGGGCCGCGAGGGGCAGCTCGAGGAATGGGAACGCCGGCTCCGGGAACGAGAAGAGGACCTCAAGCGGCGGACCTACCAGAAGGAGAAGGAGATGGAGATGCGGGAAGGCGCCGTGAAGGCCCGCATCACAACGGCCGCTGGCGAGGCAGAGGCTGAGGAGGCCGTCGCCGTCGAGAAGAAAGCGGACCGCGTGAAGACCGGCACTCCGCGTCTCGACGACCTCCTGTACGGAGGGATTCCTTTCAACTCCAATGTCCTGTTCGTTGGCCCTGCGTTCGTCGGGAAGGAGGTCGCCCTCCTGAACTTCATCGCAGAAGGCCTGAAGAAGGGCATCCCCGTCATCATCATCACGACGACCAAACTGCCCATCGACATCGCCAGGGACATCGCCCCAATCCTGCCGACGTTCGTTGAGTACGACCAGCTCGGCCTCGTGCGCTGGATCGACTGCACCTCGCCGATGGCGTCCGGGAAGCCGGTGAAGGAGAAGAACGTCTGGCGCGTCAATGGCCCGACGGACTTCGACAACATCTACCAGCTCGTGGGCCAGCTGGACGAGGAGTTCAAGAAGAAACATCCGTACTTCCGGCTCGCGTACCTCACCCTCAGTTCCTCGATCACTCAGGCGGACGAGCGAGAGGCGATGAGCTTCGTCCAGCGTCTCGTGAATCGCCTGCGGCAGACGAAGGCGGTGTCCGCCATCGCTCTCGAGCGGGGCATGCACACGGACCAGACCCTCGAGGCGCTTGAACACATGGTCGACGGCGCGATCCACTTCAAGTCCGACAAGCAGAAGACGATGTTGCAGGTCGTCGGCCTGGGCGAGGTCCAGACCCACGACTGGGTCCCGTACAAATTCACGAACAAGGCGCTGATGATCGGCTCGTTCCAGCTCGAACGAATCCGCTGAGCCCCGCTCCCGTCACGTCGAGCGTGTCCGGAGCTGCTGCGCGAGCACCACGCCGGCGATGACCATCGCTCCGCCCGCGATCGCGCCGACCGTCAGGGATTCTCCGAGGATCACGATCCCGCCGATGACCGCGACGAGCGTGCTCGCGTAGATGTAGGCCCCCGCCGACGCGGCGGGGATTCGCTCCAGCGCGCGGAACCAGATTCCGTACCCGACGAACGTCGGGAAGATGCCGAGGTACAGGACCGGAATCCAGCCCGCGAGGCCCATCGACTGGATGTCGGTGAAGACGCTGCGTCGCGTCACGATCAGGAGCGGCAGCAGGAGGACCGTTCCGATGAGGAGCGTCCACGCGACAAATGTGAAAGGAGGGTACCGCCGAAGGTAGCTCTTGCCGAGGACCGCATAGAGGGCGGAGAAAATCGCGGGCGGGACCACCGTCAGGGCGCCTTCGGAAGCGCGGAACGTGAATTGACTCTCCGGCCGGACGAAGAAGATCATCACCGCGAGGCCCGCGAAGGCGAGGGCGATCCCCGCGGATTGCCAGCGCCCGATCCGTTCCTTCAGCAGGGGGATCGCGAAGATCGCGATGAACGCCGGGGCGGAGGCGATGATCAGGGCCGCCGTACCCGCGCTAACGTTCGGATCTGTCTCCCCGAGGTTCAGGAAGAGATGATAGCCGGTGAATCCGAAGAACGCGAGGAGGACGAGCATCGGGAGGTCTTCCCGCGCCGGCGGATGGCGCACCTGACGGGTGGCCACGAGATACCCGACGAACAGCGCATCGGCGACCGCGAATCGGAGGAAAGTGAGCGTGATCCAGGACATGAACACGAGGGCTTGCTTGATCGCAACGAACGCGAGCCCCCAGAAGAGGATGAGGAGGATCAACGAGGCGTGCAGGGTCCAGCCCCGGTCCGGCCGGCCCCGGAACGCCATATCCGCGGAAGTCGCAGTCGCGATAAAAAGATACGCCCGGCAGGCGCGGCCGTCGGCCGATTCACAGGAGGTACACGTTCGGGAAGTCGGGTACTTCGGCCTTGAAGAGGTTCGGGGCGTCGGCCGTCCGGGCCGCGAGACGCCGGCTCAGTTCCGCCTGCCCGCGCTCCAGCATCTCCGGGTTGTATGAGTACTGGATCCGCACGTAGTTCGTCGCCCCCACGGACGTCTTGCGGTTGAGGAACTTCCCGAAGTCCTTCCATCCCGGGGGCTGCCGCGAGAGGACGTTCGCCATCTCGACCGCGAACCGTCCTCCGATGAAGAACGCTTTCCACTCGTTCACGTTCCGTTCGTCGAGTCGGCCTTCCACGAGTTTCGCGACGCCGTCGGCGTACGTGGGATTGATGTACTGACGGAACGCCTCGAGATTCGCCAACGCCTCCTCCAGGTTACCGACGTCTTCCGGATTCATGATCGGCTTCGGCGGCGCGTTGTACCAGGCGGCCTGGTACGGCGCGTATTTCGCGGCTCCCTCCTGCGCCTCCCATTCGGCCGCGGCGCGGTCGACCAGGAAATGGATCCGGTTGTGCGCGAGGAGGTAGTCGAGGACCAAGGTCGTCTCCACCTTCTCCGCCACGTCGTCGACGTTCCGATCCGCGTACTTGCCGAGGTCCCGCCAGATGATCCGGTGGTATTCCTCTTTCAACGCCCGGAGCGCGCCTTCGCGGACGTAGATGCCCCATCGATCGGGGACCAATCGAAAGCTCACATAGAACGCGACCGCTTCTGGGCCCATCTTGAGCATGCTCGGGAGCGTCGCCGGATCTTTTGGGACGTTCACCCGGTACGCGGACAACGCATCCGCGGTGAGCTCGAACGGACGCGCGCCCTCGAGGGACGGGACGGCCGCGTGGCCCGGCACGCGCACCGCTTTCGAGTCGCAGAACTCGGGGTGCGCGGTGGCGAAAGCCGAAAGGTCCTCCATGGCGGCCCGATGGCCGGGGCCGACTTAAGCCCTTGTCCTATCAGTAGAGAAGGCACTCGACGAGTCGACCCTCAACTTCTTTCGGCTCGAGCGGTGCGGGTGGCCGGAATCGAACGACGACGCCCTCCTCCTCGACCTCGACGGCTTCGATTGCGCGGGTCATCGGAGACACCACGTCGGCAACGATCGCTCGCACCTGGCCGGCGAGCGCGCCCGGATCCGCATCCCGGACGCGCCTTCGAGCAATCGGGCCATCCGTCGTCCACTGTTTAACCGGGCCCAGCGCGGTCTCCGCAGCCGCGGTCTCGGGGGAAAGCCACCGCAGCTCGAGGAAATCGACGAAGTCGCGGCCTTCCCATCCGCAGGTGGGCATCGCGACGGGACACCTCGGATGGAACCGACACCCGGCCGGCGGGTGCACGGCATCCGGCACCTCGCCCCGGGGAAGCACTTTCCTCCCACGGCGCATCGGGTCGGGAACCGGGACCGCCTCCAGCAGCGCCCGGGTATACGGATGCTTCGGGTCGGCGTAGATCCCTTTCGAAGGGCCCATCTCGACGATTCGGCCCAGGTACATGATCGCGATTCGGTCGCAAATGAATTTCGCGGTCGCCAGGTCGTGTGTGATGAACAGGTACGTGGGGCCATACCGGCGTTTCAAGTCCAGCATCAGTTCGAGGACGCGGGAGCGAATCGACATGTCGAGCATCGCCACCGGCTCGTCCGCGACAATCAGCTGCGGCTTCAGGATCATCGCCCGGGCGATCACCGCCCGCTGCTTCTGGCCGCCACTGAGGTCCGCCGGATACTTCCGGTACATCTGTTCCGCCGGGGAGAGGCCGACCTCGGTCATGATCTCTAACGCGGCCTCCTTCGCCTCTTTCTCATCGGCCGCTTCGTGGATGATGAGCGGGTCCGCGATGCTCTGGCCGATCGTCATACCGGGGTTCAGCGAGGCATGGGGGTCCTGAAAGATGATCTGCATTCGCTTCCGCAGGGGCCGAAGTTCCGGTTCCTTCAGATGGGTGATGTCCGTCCCCTCGAAACGGATGGTCCCCGCGGTTGGTTCGAGGAGACGAAGGACCGTTCGACCGACGGTCGTCTTCCCGCACCCGCTCTCCCCGACGAGCCCGAAAATCTCGCCCGGTCGCAGGGAGAACGAAACGCCATCGACCGCGTGGACGGCCAGATCACCCCCCCAAAGGATGCGTGCGATCCCGGGGAGCTTCACGGGGAAATGCTTGACAAGATCTTGCACTTCCAGGATCGCGTCGGTCACAGGAAGTCCTTCCCGAAGTGGCAGGCGGCGAAATGCCCCGGGCGGTATTCGACCCACGCGGGCTCTTCCGTACGGCAGATTTCCTTCGCGTAGGTGCACCGCGGGTGGAACCGGCACGCCGGAGGGGGATCGACGAGATCGGGCGGGAGCCCGTCAATCGAAAACAGCTCTTTCGATTCGAGGTGGATTGTCGACGCGAGCAGCGCCTGCGTGTACGGATGGACGGGCGTCCGGAATACATCGCGCACGCCGCCGAGTTCGACGAACTTGCCCGCATACATGACCGCGAGGCGATCGCACACCTCGGCCACGATTCCGAGGTTGTGGGTGATGAGGAGCAGCGACATCTTGTACACCCGGCGGAGATCCTCCAGGATCTCGAGGATCTGGGCCTCCACGATCACGTCGAGGGAGGTCGTGGGCTCGTCCGCGATCAGGAGCTTCGGGTTCATCACGAGCGACATCGCAATCATGATCCGCTGACGCATCCCCCCGCTGAACTCGTGGGGATAGTGCTTGAGACGACTCTCTGGAATACCCATCGAGGCGAGGGCTGTCACGGCCCGGTCAATCGCTTCCTCCTTCGAAGCGTCCTCGTGGGCGCGGATCGTCTCGACGAAGTGATCCTCGATCGTGAACAGCGGATCGAGTCGCGTCATCGGATCTTGGAAGATGAGGGCGATTTCCTTTCCGCGGATCTTGCGCAGTTCTTCTCGCGGAAGGGATGCAAGGTCCTTCCCGAGGAACCGCAATTCGCCCTCGACGGTTGTCCGCGGAGGAAGAACGCCGAGAATCGACTTCCCCAGAGTCGACTTGCCGCACCCGGTTTCGCCGACCACCCCGAGCGTTTCCCCCCGGTTCATCTCGAACGATATCCCGTCGACAGCCTTCACGGGTCCTCGGCGCGTGTTGTAATAGACTCGGAGGCCGGAGGCCTCGAGCACGACATCGCTCAAGACCGCTCCTTCCGGAGGACCGGATTGATGATGTCGTTCAATCCTTCTCCGAGAAAGCTCAGTCCGATCGTGAGTAGGACGATGATGAGGCCAGGGAAGAATGAAGACCACCAGATTCCCACGCTGATTCGACTCGCCGCCGCGGACAAGTCCAGCCCCCAATCCGCCGTGGGCGCCTCGACGCCCAACCCGAGATAGCTCAAACCCGCGGCCGTCAGGACGGCGTCCGCCGCGCTCAGGGAGAAAATTACCGGAATCGCGACGAGCACGTTCGACGCGATGTAACGCCAGATGATCCGACGGGGTGAGGCGCCCAGCGCGCGAGCAGCCTCCACGTACAGCTCCTCACGGACCGACAGGACCAAGCTCCGTGTGGATCGAAAGTATAGAGGAACATAAATGACTGTCACGGCAAGCCCGATGTTCACCACACCTTTGCCGATCAAGACGGCAATGAGCCCGGCGAGCAGGAGACCCGGGAACGCGTAGAGGGAGTCCATCACGAGGACGAGCAGCTTGTCGATCCGTCCGCCGCGGTACCCCGAGAACAGGCCGACGGGAAACCCGACTAAGAGGGCAACGAACACGCCGATGGACATGATCTCGAGAGATGTGGCCGTGCCAAAGAGCACCCGTGAGAACACATCACGTCCCACGGGATCGGTTCCCATGAGGTGCCAGTAACTCAGCCAGACAACGTGCAGGGCCGCAAAGTTGAGCGCGAGCAGCCCGGTCGTGTTTCCGTCCGCGAGATGCGTCAGTCGGAGCTGAAAGGCACCGGCCGTCACATTCGCCAGGGCCCACGGACGCTGCGTCGAGACGTCGACCTGAACGAATTGACCCAAGGCTCGAATCGCCGTCCGCGGTGACCACGAGGCTCCATGATCGCTGCTGAACTCGACGCCCAGGTACTGCCCCGGAGCGGTCTCACTCCCGTCCAGCAACACGGCGTATGAGACGTCCGTCACCGAATCCCGAAGGACCCGCACGAGGAACTCCGACACGATGACGGAGTCGTTCACCGTCGCGGACGAAGCACTCCGCCCATCGATCGCTTGGCCGTATGTGAGGTTCGTCCAGTTCGAGGCGGAGAAGGAGTAGTACGTGCTGTTCGCCAGGATTGGCGCATTTGCCCACGGCGGCACGTCGCGCTCATCCACGAAGGCATACGGATTCCAAGGAGCCAGGAGGGGCGCCAGGAAGGCGACCACGATGAAGGCGACCACGATGACGACCCCCATCCACGTGAGGACCGCCGGCAGACTCCGTCGCTCTTCGAGGAGGGGGAAGAGCACGCGACCGAGAATCGAGTGTCGAGGGACCCATCGGCGGATCGAATTGGCCAGCGCGCGACGCGGGCTCTTGGCCATGGCCACCTACAGCCGGATCCGCGGATCGATCATTGCCCCGAGGACATCGATCACAAGGCTGATCACGACGATGATCGTGGCGTAGAACACCACCACGCCTTGGATCATCGTCATGTCTTTGGACGTCACGGAGTTCAACAAGAGAATGCCAATGCCCTCAATCGAGAACGTCTTCTCCGTCAGCACGGCCCCGGCGAAGAGGATGGCGAACTGAAGCCCTAGTACGGTCACGACGGGGACCAGCGCGTTCTTGAACGCGTGCCGATACACGATTGCACGTCTCGGAATCCCGCGGGCGCGCGCGGCTTCCGTGAAGTCCGCCGAAATCGTCCGGAGCATGTTCGCACGCACGGTCTTCGCGAAGAAGCCCGAGAGCACGAGCCCGAGGGTCAGGGAGGGCAGGACGAGGTGCGCGACCGCATTGACGAAGTGAGTGAGGTTCCCTTCAATGAGGCTGTCCACGGTGTACATCCCGGTACGAAATAGGCACGATGACGGAGCTGAGCACGGCGCGTCGGCGCCGCTCCAACGGCCGTTTGCGGGGAGCCACTGAAGCCACACGCCAAAGACAAGTTGGAGCACGAGGCCAAGCCAGAAGATCGGGATGACCCAGATGATCGTGCCGAACAACCGGACGGCAAGGTCGACCGGCTTGTCCCGATTCGAACCAGCGAGGACCCCGAGCGGGATTCCGACGAGGCACGCGACGGTCATCCCACCGATCGCAATCTCCACTGTCGCGGGGAACCGAATGGCGATTTGGTTCCAGACGGATTGCCCGCGATAGAGTTCGCCGATCGAGAGACCAAAATTGCCCGTGAAGATATTTCGCAAGTATGTGAAGTACTGAACGATCAGAGGCTGATCGAGGCCGAGTTGTTGCCTCGCTGAGTCAATCGCGCTCTGCGGGGGGGTCCGACCGCCCCACAAGGCAAGGACGGGGTCACCCGGTAGAATCCGGAGGATGACGAACACCGCGGTCAGAAGGATCAAAAGCATCGGGACGGCCAAGACAATCCTTGTCAGGACGTATGCGAGGAGCGATCCGTCACGGGCCATGAGGCACCCGCCGGAAACAGGATGGCGTCAGCCGATAAAGACCTTGAGAAAAGGATAAGGGGCCAGGGCCTCAGCGGTCCCTAGCCACGGCGACCAGCTCTCGTGTGACCTCGATCGTGTATCCGACCTGCGAAAGCAGGGCGTTCGCCGAAGCGCACTGCGCGTCCCCGTATCGCGACTGGAACACGGGCGAAGCATACGGCAACTCCGCGGGAATCATGCTGTATAGCGGCGAGACCTGGCCGAGGAAGACGAGCGAGTTGATTGCGCTCCGGTCGATCGAGTACGCGATCGCCTGTCGCACCCGCTTGTCCGGAATCAGGTTTACGTTGAACACCAGGAACCGAATTTGCGGGCTCGACCCCAGTTTCACCGTGATTCCCAGGCTGGTCTGGCGCCCTTGGAGATCCGCGAGGTCGACCGGCGAAATCGTCCGGAACGCGACATCCACCGCCTTGGTCTCAATGTCCTGCTTCAGCGCGGCGTCGGTGCTCTTGATGTTGATTACGACCCGATCCATCTGGGGGACCCGGCTGATGCCGTCCACCGCATACAGGTCGGGCTTGTAGTACGTCGGGTTCCGGTTTAGCACGACCAGCTGGTCGACCGTGTGAGTCGAGAGGACGTACGGTCCCGTACCGATGACGTTGCCGACGGTGGACGGTTGCTCTCCGATTTGGCTGTAGGTCCATGGCACCGGAGCGGAGACGGAGAACGCCATCAGCTGGTTGAAGAAACTCACCGGGCTGAACAGATGGAACGTAATGTTGTAGGGGTCCGGTGTAGTGATCACACCCGGTGCCGAGTTGCCTTTCGCGTGGTCCGCGCGGAGCGCGCCGACATCGTACAAGAGGAACGCGGCGCTTCCGGCGAGATCGAGGCGCATCGTTCGGTCGATCGACCGCTTCACCACGGTCGAGTTGAAGGCAGTTCCATCGGAGAAGGTCACTCCTTGCCTCAGGTGGAAGGTGTAGTTCTTCCCGTCGGCCGAGACCCCGCCGTTCGCGACCGTCGGCACCTCCGTGGCCAGCCCCGGCAGCAGGGCGGTCGTCTTCGCGTCGTATACCAACAGGGTGTCGAAGACCTGGTTGATGACTTCAATGGACATGAAGTCGTAGGCACTCGCCGGATCCAAACTGATGATGTGGTCCGAGGTCGACGCATTGAGAACCGTCGCCCCGGGCTTGTTGACGATGAACCACTTGTACGAGACCGGATGGAGTTCCACGTTCTGGACACCGTTCACGTACGCGACTTGGGCGGCTCCCGTGAAGAGGGGGATGTAGGGCACGTCCTCCGCAAGGGCGGCTTGGACTTTCGCGAACCGGTCCGCCCGAATCGTTGGGTCGCTCGTGCTCGCCTCATCTCGAATCCACTGGTCGACCTGGGAGTTGTTGTAGAAGGATCCTTCGGATTTGGCACCGGAAATCGCCAGGAATGGGGAGATGTAATCGTCGGTGTCGAAGTAGTCCGGATACCAGCCGAGCAGGAACAGGGGCATCTGCTGGTTTACCCACCGCGTCTTGTACGCGGTCCAGATGTCGGACTTGAGGGTCACCTGGACCTTGCCACATGACGCGATGCTGTTCTGCAAGGCCAGGGCGACCGCAACCTCGGTGCTCCCGTAGTGGTTACTGTTGTTATACCACAGCTCAACTGGCAACTTCGCGCTGGCTTTGGGAATAAGCGCGTACGCGCTGACGGCGATCAAGGCGATTACGAGGATAACAACGGCCACGATCAACAGACGACTGCGGCCCCCGCCAGCTCGCGCCGGCGGCGCAACGGGTGCACCAGATTCAGCCAAACTCTCTCCTCCCTCAGGTCGGACACAACCTGCGCCCGGCCTCTGATTCGGCAGCAACGGGTGGACCTTATTTAATGGTTTCTCGTGCCTCCGAAAAATCGTCGAGCCGGGGACGAGTCAGGCGCCGTTTGGACAATCGCTGAACCAACGACTCGACCCGGTTCGCCGCGAAGTCGCGTTCGTCACACAGAAATTTCCTGAGGCCCTCAGGACTGAACCCGCCGGGGACGATTTGGTCGATCGGTGCGACCGGCGGATGCAAGAAGAATTCGTGAATCGCATCGATGTTGTCCGGGAGCGACCGCCGGACATCCGCGGGCAGTGACGAGAGAGAGTGATGTTCACGAAGGAGTCGAACCGCGGTCTTCGGGCCGACGCCGCGGACACCAGGGTTGAAGTCCGTCCCGATCAGGATCGCGGCGTCGATGAGTTCTTCTCGCGTCAGACCGAGGACTCGGAGATTCTCATCGAGATCGAGCAGTTCGGGCGGCACGGCGCGCGATCGGCCGCGGGACGGGAGGAATTCGGTCGAAGCGACCGCGAGGAACCGAACAAGCCGGGGCGCGCCGAACAGGAGCGAGTCGTAGTCCTTCGAGCCGGTTGCCCAGGTTTGCCCCTCGATCGAGAGGTAGGAAGCTTGGGCCTCTCCTTCACTGGGCGCTTGGATCCACGGGATTCCGATGAGAGTCAAGAGGGTCTTCGCCTCCTCCACCATCGTGCCCGTGAGACGCGAAGTCATCACGGCTTTCGACCAAGCCGTTGCTGTGTCGCCGGCCGCGACCGCGGCATTGTATTCCCGTTGTGACTTCTCGCGGACCTCGATCCGCTTCTGGATCTCCTTCCGTTTCAGGTCCGGCGGGCGTCCGTCGAAGACGAACACCGGATGGATGTCGTAGTCGGCCAGGAGGCGTGTCGTTCGAAAGGCCAGTCCGTTCAGGTGCGATGTAATGCGTCCCTTCGAGTCCTGCAACGGCTGACCGTCTCGCGTGCGCATGATGGACAAGAACTGGTACAGTTCGAGATTCCCATCCACCGCGATCGAGCGCCCGCGCAGTGCTTCGAGGCTCGTTGGATGACGCACGGTAATCGGCGTGAGGAGGACGCCCATGGCGACTCTCCTCATCGCACCGTGGGTTATGGCGTTCTCGCCGACCAGGCCGCGATGAAATCCGGAGCCCGGCTAGCGGGCCGGTGCCGTGAAGGTCCAGGCATCTCGATTCGCCGCAATCGCTTCGAGCACTTTCAGTGCCTCCCCTTTCGGAAGGCTCAGGAAGAACCTCCCGACATGTTTGCAGAAATCCTTCCGAGCGACGAGCTTCTCCCAGTCCTCGCAATCGTGGACGATCGTCCGTGCACCGGGGTCGAGCTCCACGCGGTAATCCTTGATGCGCGCCAAGATTGCACCTCCATCCCTCGAGATTTCCACATCCCGCGGATCGATTCGCTTCGCCCGATCCAGCCGGGTCGGGTCGATGAACCGTCCTAGTGCGGCCTCGACGAGCGGGTCCTTCGGGACATCGGCCCCGAAGTCTTCGAGCGTGAGCGACCGGAGGCGAACGTCCGCGGGACTCGTCTGTTTCCGAAACGTCTCAATCCGCTGCATGGCCCGCGCCTGCTCTTGCGTCTGGACCCCAAGCATTCGGAGGATCTGGAGACAGTTCTCCGGCGCATATCCGTGGAAGTGATTGTTGAAGAAACCGTAGACGGTCTCCGCCTGGGAGGAGACTTGTTGCACCCGGGGCACCCAGGATGTGATCTCTTCCTCGCTGTAGCGGTAGTTGTACCACGGGTCCGTGCCGTGGCCGTGCCACCGCAGGTACGCGAGGGCCGACGTCACGTGGAGGTCCGGAGGGAGCAGCGGCTCATCGACGATCGTGTACGCGACGCCGGTCGCGCGCAGGAGATCGAAGGCCTCCATCGTCATCCACGTCTTGTTACGCGGCTCGAGCGCGAACGTGAAGTCGCGCGGCAAGACGTCCAAGAAGCGGTGGATCGCCGCCTCCTGGAACCGCAGGCGCGGCGGCAGCTGGAGGAGGAGCGGGCCCAGCTTCCCCGCATCGAGGAGGGGCCGCATCAGTTCGCAATACGCGCGGAGATCCTTGTCGGCACCCTTCGCCAGGTCGAGGAGCCGATCGTGCGTGACGGTCTGCGGCACCTTGGCGGCAAAGACGAATTCGTCCGGCGTGTAGCGCGCCCAGCCGATGACCATGCCGGGGGACGGGGCCCGGTAGAACGTCGAGTTGATCTCGGCCGTGTCAAAGATCCGGGAGTAGGCGCGGAGCTTCGACTCGCTGGCGTTGCGATAGACGGGGCCGATCCATTCCTGGTAGTCCCAGCCGCTGCACCCGAACCGGAGGCGGACCATCGGTGCAACCCAGATGCGCCCGCGATAGATTATCGTATAGCCGGACGTGTCGAAATGGACGCAGTTTCGCGGGCCTCCGGCCTCGAGGTTTAAGCCCGTTGATGCCGATGCATTCGACGATGGCGGCGTCGCTCGTCGGCGCGGGCGGCTGGGGGTACTTCTCGGGAGGCTTGGCTGCCTACGCGCAGGCGTTTCGATTCGTCGAGGTGAATGCCACTTTCTACCGCCAAATCGCCGATTCCACGGCGAGGCGCTGGAGGGCCCGGGTTGCAACGGACTTCGTCTTCTCCGTCAAGGCCTACCGCGACGTCTCCCACGCCGACCGCCTGCGAGCGTCAGCCCAGGCTCGGGCGGCGTTCGCCCAGTCGCTTCGGACGGCGCGGCTCCT
>WNGN01002647.1_pt1 | contig 20604 bp, 23 predicted proteins | sample 5400561 | NCBI WGS metagenome assembly WNGN01 (sample SAMN13153379, study PRJNA577476) | soil metagenome | isolation source: 115 cm soil or saprolite under Garry oak tree replicate 2 | place: USA:California | collected 2016-06-15
CTCAGCCACCGCTCGAGCCGGCACTGATAAGTGCCACCGAAAGGGCGGCAGCGACCAGTCCGGCGCCCTGCGCCCGGTTCCATCGCTCGCCCAGAACGAGCCGCGCCAGCGCGATCGTCACGGCTGGATACAAAGCAGTGAGGACGGCGACCACCGCGAGCTGGCCTTGCCCAGTGGCGCTTAGGAAGGAAAGAGCCGCCAGGGCGCCCAGCGCGCCGGCGGCCGCACCGTAGGGGACGGCCCGCCGGCGATGTCCCTCCCCCCGTGACATCCAAAGGCCCAGCGGGATGGCAACCGCGAAGGTCACCGCCTGCCCCGGCAGCAGCGGCCAGGCGCCGCTTGCTGTTCCTGCCCGGTCCAGGGCAACGAAGAGCATGCCGAATCCGACGCCGGAGGCAATGCCTTCCCACACTCCTGCATGCCCGACGTCCTGTGGCATCGCGTTCAAGCACACGAACACGATGGCTGGAATCGCGACGCCCATCCCGGCAGCCTCCGGTACCGTCAGACGCTCTCCGAGCGCGATGCCAACAGCCGCGGGGACTACGGCCGCGAGGACGGCGGACAACGGTGCGACAACGCTCATCCGCCCGAGGGCGAGCCCGCGATAGAGAGCCACCGTGCCGAGGCCGTTCCCCAGGCCGCTCAGCGCGCCCCATCCGAGGGCGGCGGCGGTTGGCCCCGACGGCCGATACACCGCCCACACGATGATGGTCGCAAGGAGGGCGAAGGGTTGCTGGACGAGGACCACCGAGCCGACGGACGCTCTCCGTCCGCCGATCCCGCCCATGAAGTCAGAGGCGCCGTAGCTGAGAGCCGCCGCGAGGCCGAGGAGGATCGCAACCTTGTTCACCGGCCGCATCCCTGTAGTAGCCCCGCGCAAACGGACCGAGCCAAGACAGCGGGCGGTGGTGGGAACGACAGACTGAAAAGGCCGGCGAGCCTGATCCCGGTTCCGGCCGTGACCCCGATTCCTGCAGCGGCTTTCGGACAGTGCTCGAGCAGCCATCGCAGGGCGCGAACCTGCGAATGTCCCGCGGGAAGCCAAGATTCAGCGGTGTGGCCCAGAATCGGCAGAGCGGCAGTGCGCGCGCGAGCGCCAGATACTCGTTCTTCCGGTTCCGCTGTCCGGCTCGACGTCCACGGCAATGCGGGCATTGTTACCTCTGGTCGGGTGGTGCGGTGAGCCGGTCAGCCGCCGCGGTGCGCTGGAGGCTGGCCGATGCCGGCAGGGCGGTTCACGACCCTATGTGGCAACCCGGCGGGCCGAATCCGTCACGAATAGGTAGCCGCAGAGGTCACGGCCCGGCCGCGTTCGGCATGCACCGTTCGGTCAGTTCTCGAGGTGTCCCGGAGTTGGCTGGCTGAGGTGACGCCGAGCTTGCGGTAGGCCTTGTGCAGGTGGTAGCCCACCGTCCGCGAACGGCGGGCCGGCGACGGGCCGCTGTGCTCCCGCTGCCGCTCGCTCCCGATCCTGACCTGCTCTATCTGCAGCGACACCACTCCGTGCGGCCTCTCCCGCGTCACCGGCCGGCCGTGGTGCCCGGCCTGCCAGCGCCGCTCGGCTGCCTGCACAGCCTGCGGCCGTCTCGCGGCGATCACCTCCGGCACTCTGGCCGATCCGCTCTGCGCCGCCTGCACCCCGCCCCCCGCCTGGGCCGATTGCCCCACTTGCAGCGATCCCGGCCATCCCAGCCCTGGCCATTGCGCCCGCTGCCGCATCAACAGGCGCCTGGATGAGCTGATGGGTCCTCCCACCCGTTCCTGCCACCGGGGCTGCAAGCCCTCCGCCGCGATATCGCCACCGCCGAGCACCCCGTCACAGCGATGCGCTGGCTGACCAAGCCGTCCATCGCCCCCATCCTGTCCGGCCTTGCCACTGGCCGCATCCCGCTCACCCACCAGGCCCTCGACGAGTTCCCCGGAAGCCAGGCCCTCGCTCATCTCCGCCAGGCACTCGTCGCCGTCGGAGCCCTGCCCGGACGCGACGAGGAAATGGTCCGCCTCGAAGCCTTCCTGGCCGGCCTGCTGGTTTCCCAGCACGACACCGCCCGCCGTGAGACCGGGCTGTGCGGAGCCCATGACGGGGCCTGGCGCGTCGCTGGCCGCCCCGACCTCGCTTTCCGCGCCAGTGCCTCGCCCTGCCTGGCCGACCGCAGCGGGCGGGGTGCTGGCGGGCCTCGACGAGAATGTGATCGCCGAGGTGCGCTCTACGGCGTCCAGGCATCGGTGGCCGAGGGCCGGCGAGTCCTGACCACGAACCTGCGCGGCGTGGTGGCTCACCTGCGCCGGTGCGGCGCCGCGAATGTCACTGACGCGGTGACGACAGCAGCGCAGCGCACTCCGGTGCGGTGGTTTCTCGCCTTCACCGCCGACCGGGTCGCCCTGGCCCGCTCCGATCCCGGCACCGAGGCCGACGTCTATATGAACGATTCCAAGGGGTGCTGCGGCGCGTCGCGCCGGGAATGGGGCGAAAGGTGTCCAAGATCGACGTTGCTACCCGACGTCGAACCCGGAGGCCCTCGTGGACGCCGACCTGGACACCCTCGCCACTGCACTGTACGTCCGTATCGATGACATGCTGAAGGCCGCGCCGGAACAAGCGCCCCGGCGCCCGGTGATCGGGATCGCCCCGGTGCTCAGCGACGCCGAGGCTGTGACGCTGGCAGTGCTGCAGGCGCTGCTCGGTCATGTCGGTGAGGCCCGGTGGCTGCGGTTCGCCCGCGGGCACCTGCGCCACCTGTTCCCCTGCCTGCCCGGCCAGCCCGGCTACAACAAGCGGCTGCGGAAACTGGCCGCCACGATGAGCTGGCTGATCGGCATGCTGGCCGCGACACCACGCTGTGGACCGATGATGTTCAGGTGGTCGGCTCTACCCCGGTGGAGTGCGGCCGGTCCCGGGAGACCGCGCGCCGGTCCGACCGGGCTGGCCGGGCCGAGTACGGCTACTGCGCCTCGCACTCGCGCTACTTCTGGGGATTGCGGCTGCACCTGCTGTGCACGCTGCAGGGGCTGCCCGTCGGCTTCGCGCTGACCGGTGCCAAGGCCGACGAGCGCCACGCGCTGCTGGACATCCTGGCCGACGGCAGCCTTCTCGCAGACCGGTCCGGGCAGATCATCATCGGGGACAAGAACTACTTCGGCCGTGACTTTGAGGCCACCCTCGCCAAGGCCGGGCTGAGCCTGCTCCGCCCGGCCCGCAAGGGCGAGCCCGAACGGGCGGGCGCCAGGTTCTTCAAGCCGCTGCGTCAGATCATCGAGTCGATCAACGAGACCTTCAAAGGGCAGCTTGACCTGGAACGTCACGGCAGGCATACCCCGGCCGGGGTCCTGGTCCGAGTCCTGCAGCACGTCCTGGCGCTGACCGCGGCGATCTGGCACAACGACCGCACCGGCCAGCCCGTCAAACGCTCATTGCTCGCTTACGATCACTGAGCCCTTGGAATTGATCATCTGGATCGTTGACCGGGAATTCAAGGGATGGCGGGGAACGTGAGCGGCGACACGCCGCAAGTGGTCCGTGACTGTTAAGTGAAGAGTGTCCAGGATCGGCGTGTTCACACACGTCCGGACCCTGGAGCCCGTCATGATCGCCGACCTGGACACTCTGCTGACCGCACTCTACGTCGAGCTGACCGACCGGATCATCCCGTCGGCGGGAACACGCCGCAGCGGGCCGGGCCGCCCGCCGGAGGTCACCGACGCCGAGCTGGTCTGCCTGGCCGTCGCCCAGGTGCTGCTGCGCTTCGACGACGAGCGGCACTGGCTGCGCGCCGCCCGCTCGCGGGTGGGGCACCTGTTCCCCCGCCTGCTGCGCCAGTCCGAGTACAACGAGCGGCTGAAGACAGTGTCTGCGCTGATGGAGGCCGCGCTGCGGTGGCTCGCGGAGCAGACGCCGGGCTCGGCGGAGCTGCTGCGGCTGATGGACGGCACGCCCGTCCCGTGCGGCCAGTCCGTGGTCACCGCGAAACGCTCTGACCTGGCCGGCTGCGCCGGCTACGGATACTGCGCGAGCCACAGCCGCTTCTACCGGGGATCGAAGCTGATGCTGATCGTGACCGCTGACGGCACGGTGACGGGGTTCGGCCTGGCGAACCCCAAGCTGGCCGGCGAGCGCGAGGAAACCCGGCAGATGCTGGAACACCAGCCCGCGAACCGGCCTCGCCCGGGCACCGTGATCGTGGCGGACAAGGGCTTTTCCGGGGAAGACTTCGAGGAGTTCCTCGCCAGCCCGGACCTGGGCCTGACCCTGGTCCGCCCGGCCCGCAAGGACGAGAAGACCCCCAGGTACTTCCCGAACTGGCTGCGGCAGCGGGTGGAGGCGATCATCTGGACGCTGAAGAGCCAGCTCGGCCTCGAACGCCACGGCGGCCGGGTCCCCGCCGGGCTACGGGCCAGGATCGTGCAGCGGCTGCTGGCCCTCAACGCCGTCATCTGGCACAACTGGGTCATCGGCGCACCCGTCAAGCGATCCCTGATCGCCTACGACCACTAGGCCATTGACCAGCGACGATTTCCCGGTCAACGATCCAGAGAGGCTCCGCCTCAGACCGCCGAGGCGCAAGGTTCCCCGCGTGACTCCGTTTCCGGGCAAGCTCACGCACGGACCTGCGGTCAAGATCGGCTGACCGCCGCCAACCCGCTGCGCCTAGTCCGACCGGTCCTCGCATCGGCTGTGCCACCCAAAGTGGCTGGTCAGGGCTCTGCCTGCAAATGTGGAGCGGGCTGTGACAACGTTACGTCCGCTTAAAACTCAGGACAAGTGTCAAAGTCTCCGGGACAAAGGAGCCCTAGAACTGCGCCTGTGGGGAGCCGCCGGACGTCTGTCGTTCACCGGAGGCGCGGCAAGCCGTCGCTACCCAGGCGCAGAGGCGACCCGGGCCATCACCCAGCCGTGGGTGAAAGCGGCCAAGACGTGGGCGGCCAGGCTCTCAGCACCATGACGGCGGGGCCAGTGCGGGCCGTCATCGGCGCCGTCGGGCTGCTGTCGCGCGGCGCAGCGACGGCGGCATCGACCCCGCAGCCCTCAGCCATCGGGACGTGAAGGACTTCCTTGCCCGCCTCATGCGCTTGGAGCGGGCCGGCAAGCTGTCGGCGTACCGGCGGGCTCAGAGCATCAACATGGTGGCCAAGTTCCTGCGGGACTGCCGGGAGATGGGCCTGACGCAACCTGGCGCGATCCTCGGGCGCCTGCCCGGCGACGTCGTGATCCGGCGGGCCGAACGTCCCCGCGCCACTCGCCGGGACGACGCCGTCGGTGCCGCGCTGCCTGACGTGGTGATGAGCCAGCTCCTCAGTCCGGGCAACCTGGAGCGCCTGGAGATCCTGGCCGGGCCCACCATCCGGGCAGCCGCCGAGCTCGGCGCTGGGGCCGGCCGGCGCACCGCCGAGCTGTGCTCACTCCGCTTCGCCTGTCTCGACTACGACGAGCACACCGGCGAGGACGGCCAGCGCCGGGCCAGCCCTGTGCTCGTCCACGACATGCCCAAGGTCCTCAAGGTCGGCAGCCTCGCCCAGCAGCAGACAGTGCGCGCCGCCTTCCCCCAGACCCCAGCGGAACGCCTGGTGCTGTTCCCCCGGCCGCTGAAGAATCCCGAGGGCACCAAGGCGATCGGAACGTCGCATCTCCAGCGGGAGATGCGGGCCTGGGTGAGCGCGCTGCCCCGTCTCGACGGACCCGAGCAAGACGCCGCCGGCCGCCCGATCCCCTTCCCCAGAGAGCTGGTCATTCCCTACGCGTTCCGGCACAGCTTCGCGCAGCGGCATGCCGATGCCGGCACGCCCGTGGACACGCTGAAGGAACTCCTCGGTCGACACGGTGCGCACCACGCTCGGCTACTACCGGGTCACGGCCCGCCGCAAGCGGGCAGCCCAGGAGACGCTCGGCCCGCTGCAGCTGGATGCTGGCGGGCGACGAGTCCCGCCTGACGGACGCGAGCTCCAGCCCGCCGAGGCATTGCACGAGCAGATCGGCCAGGTGACCGTGCCGTTCGGGATCTGCACCGAACCCAGAAACGTCTCAGCCGGCGGCGGGCCGTGCCCCTTCCGGCACCGCTGCTTCGGATGCGAGTACTTCCGCACCGACCCCTCTTACCAGCCCGAGCTGCGGGGCTATCTCGGCCAGCTGCTCGCCGACCATGAGCGCCTGACCGCCGCCATCCCGCAGCTGGCCGAATGGGCCCGGGCCGATGCTGTGCCCCCAGGCGAGGAGATCTAGGTGGTGCGCCGGCTCGTGCTCGCCAACCAGGAGCTGCTCGCCGGGCTCGACGCCGATGACCGCCAGCGCGTCGAAGCGGCCATCGCCACCGCCCGCACAAGCCGCGCCACTCTCGATGCCACCTTCCCGGCCATCGAGCGCGCCAGCCAGCACGATGTTCGCTATGACTGAGCCCGGTGAGCGCCTGACCCGTCCTCGCCGGGCCGACTCCGACGCCAAGGCGGCACGGGTGCTGGCGACTCTCGAAGCCATGGCCGCCGCCGGCGAGCCGCCCGGCGTCTCGGCCGTTGCCCGCCGCGCCACGCTTCGTTTACGACCACCCCGAGCTGCGCGCTGAGCTCGCCCGCCGGGCGGCGCAGGTCGCCGGTCATCACGCCGGCTCGGTGAGCGCGAGTGCCCGGGCGACCACCGCCTCGCTGCGAGCAGACCTCGAGAACGCCAAGGCAAGAAACCACCGGCTCGACGTCGAGCTCGCGGCGCTTCGCCGCCGTCTCAGCGAGCTCACCGGGCGGCAGGTTCTCGGCGAGATCAGCGCCGCCGACGCCCCGGCGGTCACCGGACGAGTCGCCGAGCTCGAGCAGGCGCTCTTCGACACCCAGGAGGCCCTCGGGCGGCGCACCGAAGACCTCGAAGCCGCTCGTCAGATCAACCGCGCTCCAGAGAAGGCCCGGAGCGCGCCGAGACGACACAGAGCTACGTCCATGAACTAACCCTGAGCGTGCGCGCCTTCGATCTTGGGAAGGCTGGCACGACGTGGCGAAGACGCAGAACTACGGCAGGGAGACCAGGGCGCGGGCGGTCCGGCTGGTGCGCGAGCACGCCCGGGATTACCCGAGCGAGTTCGCGGCGATCAAGGCGGTGGCCGCCCGGCTGGGGATCGGCAGCGCGGAGGCGCTGCGCAAGTGGGTGCGGCAGGCCGAGGTCGAAGCCGACGAGGCTGCGGGGGTTTCGACCGCCAAGGCCAGGCAGGTCCGCGACCTCCAAGCGCAAGGTGGCGGAGCTGGAGCAGACCCTGGCGATCTTGGTGGAGGCGGCCCGCCGCGCACGGACAGCTACCTATTCGTGACAGATTCCGTCTCCCCGCCCGCCGGGTAGCGTCCGCAGAGCACCCGATCAACGTAGGAGCCGGCCAGCTGGCGCGGACCGAAGGCGCGGACTGGCGCCAGTGAAAGGAGACCGGAATGAGAAGGATCGTGGCAGCCGAGTATCTGTCGATTGACGGCGTGGCCGAGGACCCCGGCCCGATGGGGGATTACGAGCACCGTGGGTGGACTGTCCCCTACTGGAACGACGAGATCGCGAAGTGGCAGACCGACCAGCTGTTCGCCAGCGACGGTCTGCTGCTCGGACGGGTGACCTACGAGGAGTTCGTCGCATCCTGGCCGTTGCGGTCGGGCGACCCGTTCACCGACAGGATGAACAGCCTGCCCAAGTTCGTCGCCTCGACGACGCTGCAGGAGCCGCTCGAGTGGAACTCGACGCTCCTCGCAGGCGCTGTCGTCGATGCGGTCGCCAAGCTGAAGGAACAGCCCGGCGAAGACATTCTCGTCTACGGCAGCGGCGCGCTCGTCGACACGCTGCTGGCGCACGGCCTGATTGACGAGTACCGGTTCATGATCTACCCGCTCGTCCTTGGGACAGGGCAGCGCTTCTTCAGAGACGGCAACGACAAGATCACGTTGGCGCTCAAGCGCGCCGAGACCTCCAGCAGCGGCGTGACGATGCTCGTCTGCGAACCAGTCGGCTGATCCTCACGGACACGTCAAGGATGACATGGCAGAAATAACCGAACTATGGGTCGCCTTGACGGTAGCAGAGTTCGACGAGGCGCTCGCGTTCTACCGCGATGCGCTCGGGTTGCGGCAACTCCCGGACTGGAGTTCGGTCGGCCGTGTCGTACTCCTCGAAGCGCGCAGAGCAAGGCTCGAGCTGATGGACGAGGCGCAGGCCGCGACAGTCGAGTGTCCGGAACGGTCCGACTTGCGCTCGAGGTGCCAGACAGCGAAGCGATCGCCGGATCACTGGTCGCGGTCGGCGCCGACGAGCTCGCCAAACCGGTGACCAGGTGCCGAGCCAAGTGACGGTGTCGGCGATCGTTTTCCCTGGCTTGGTCATCGATCTCACCTGGCGCGATTCTGCCGCCCTCCCCGTCGGCGTGGCGGTCGATGCCTACAGCGCTGCCTGCGCGCACTGGGGCGAGCGGCGCCCGCCTAGCGTCGCCGGCATCAATCGACTGTCGGCGCTCGCCGAACGCGTCATCGACTCCGCGAGCGCCTCGGCGCTCCCTTTGTTCGCCGCGTCGCGGGCGTGGCCTCGCCCCGAGGGCGGCGGCGCGCGAGCCGCCGCCCCTGGCCGTGCTGCGGGAGTTGCGGGGGCGGGGCTGCTTGCGGCCAGATGGACAGCCGCCGAGGAGGACACGAACTTGACCTTCGCAGACCTGCTCGGTGTCTTGAGGGACGCCGAGCAGGATGAGCTGGGAACCCTGATCAGCCAAGCCGAGACCGCTTCGCGGCCGCAGCCGTTCTCGCACATACCGGCAGTTTGATGAGTTCCAAATGCCGGTTGAACTGCCTGGTTGGTTTCGGCGCACCATGCGAGGCTTGCCGCGTTCACCGGCGCGCCTCCGCGTTCGCTATGCGCCTTCTTGTGTCGCTCTTTGAAGATGAGAACAGACATGTCGCGACATTACGTCACCCTCACTGTTAACGGCGAGCCGCGGCACGCCGAGGTCGATGCCAGAAAGCTGCTCATCCACTTCCTGCGGGATGACCTGAGCGTCACCGGCGCACATGTCGGATGCGATACGACTCAATGCGGCGCGTGCACTGTGCACCTCGACGGCCGCGCCGTGAAGTCATGCACGGTCCTGGCAGTCCAGGCGGACGGCGCAGCGGTCGACACGGTCGAAAGCCTGAGCCAGGCCGGTGACGGCGAGCATCGGCTGTTGTCGGCGTTTCGCGAGCATCACGCGCTGCAGTGCGGTTTTTGTACCCCAGGCATGATCATGAGTTCGCTGGAGCTGCTTCGCCGCGAACCGCACCCGAGCGAGGAACGCATCCGCGCTTGGCTTAAGGGAAATTTTTGCAGGTGCACCGGGTATCAGCACATCGTTGAAGCGATCCGCGCGGCAGCCGAGACGACAGCCGTTCGTGGTGCTGCCGAGGTGGCCACTCCGCAGGCTGCCCGATTCTTCGGCCGGTCCCTGACGCGGCGAGAAGACGACCATCATCTCAGGGGACGAGGACGTTTTACCGACGACGTGAGGCCGGCCGATGCGGCTGGCGCTTTGCATGTCGCACTACTGCGCAGCCCGCACGCCCACGCCCGGATCCGGTCGGTTTCGGTGGAACGCGCACTCAAGGTGCCGGGCGTCGTGACCGTCGTGACCGGCGCGGATCTGCTGGACACAGTATCCCCGCTGCCGGCGAACTGGGTCTTGCCGGGCATGCAGGTCCCGGATCACCGGGTGCTCGCCGACGACGTGGCCCGGTTCCAGGGTGACGGCATCGCCGCTGTCGTCGCTGCCGACGCCTACACCGCCGCGGACGCCGCCGATGCCATTGACGTCCTCTACGAGCCACTGCCTGCCGTGACGGACCCGTGGCAGGCGGCACAGCGCGGCGCGCCGCTGGTGCACCCGGGAATGGCGGGCGCTTCGGAGGATAGCAACATCGTGTTCCGGGCGCCGATCTATGCGGGCGACTACGCGTCGGCGCACGAGCGCGCCGACGTCGTCATCCGCCAGCGGCTTCGGAACCAGAACCTGATCCCCGGCGCCTTGGAGCCTCGGTCGGTTCTGGCCGAATACGACGACCGCGCCGGGACGGTGACCGTGCACAGCAGCACCCAGTCACCGCACATCATCAAGCGGATGCTTGCCGAGGTCCTTTCATTCCCCGAGGAGCGGCTGCGCGTCGTGGCACCGGATGTCGGCGGCGGTTTCGGATCGAAGCTGCATTTGTATCCCGAAGAAGTCCTGCTGACCGCGCTGGCCATCCGGCTGCGACGCGCGGTGAAGTGGACGGCCACCCGGACTGAGGACTTCCAGGCCACCAACCACGGCCGTGACCACGTCCAGGACGTGGAACTCTGCGCCACCGCCGACGGCGTCATGACGGGGATCAAGGCGACCCTGTTCGCCAACCTCGGGGCCTACCTGTCCGATATGGCCGCTGGCATCCCGACGGCGAACTGCGCCCTGATGGTGACGGGCCCTTACCGGATTGCCAACATCCAGATCGACACGTTCGGGGTCCTGACCAATACCTCACGTGTGGACACCTACCGGGGCGCCGGCAGGCCCGAGGCGACGTACCTCATCGAGCGCATGGCCGACCAGCTCGCACGGGAACTGAGCATCGACCCGGCAGACATCCGTCGCCGAAACTTCATTCGGCCGGATGAATTCCCGTACCAGTCGCCGCTGTTCGTCTACGACAGCGGCGACTACGAGCACAACCTGGACAAAGCCCTGGGCGTCGTCGGGTATGAGAACCTGCGCCGCGAACAGGCAGAGCTGCGTCCCCGGGGCCGCTACAGGGGAATCGGGCTGGCCACGTACACCGAATTCACCGGCCTGGGTTCGGGCAGGGCGACGGCCGCGGTGGGCTTCTCCTATGGTGGCTGGGAGTACGCGCGTGTGCTCGTCCATCCGACCGGCCGGGTCAGCGTGCACGTGGGCACCGCGGACCACGGCCAGGGGCACGCCACCACCTATGCGCAGATCGCCGCCGACGCGCTCGGCCTCCGGCCAGACGACATCGATGTCGTCGAAGGGGACACCGCGAGGGTCGAATTTGGCCAGGGCACGTTCAACTCCCGGTCGATGCCGGTCGGCGGGAGCGCCGTCTACGAATGTGGCCAGAAGGTTCTCGCCAAGGCCCGCCGCATCGCGGCCCACATGCTGAAGACGACTGTCGAGGACGTGCGGTACGAAGCCGCCGAGTTCACCACCTCCCAGCACGCGGACGGCGGCTCGCCCGGCAGTGTGACGTGGGACGATGTCGCACGAGTAGCTCATTTTGTCCCGGATATCCCGCCCGGTCTGGAACCCGGGCTCGATGAGCGCGTTTTCTACGACCCCAAGGAACTCGCGTTCCCGTTCGGCACCTATGTCGCCGTTGTCGAAGTCGACCCCGCGACAGGGGACATCACCATCGAGAGGTTCCTCGCGGTCGACGACTGCGGGCCGCTGATTAACCCATTGCTGGCGCGAGGGCAGGTACACGGCGGCATCGCGCAAGGGCTCGGCCAGGCGCTGCTCGAGGGCGCCCGTTACGACGACGAAGGCTCGCTGGTCTCAGACAACTGGACGACGTACGCCTTTCCGCGTGCCCAGCACATCCCGCGCCTCGAAACCGCGCACACCGTCACCCCGTCACCGTTCACTGCCCTCGGGATCAAGGGAATCGGTGAAGCGGGGGCCATCGGGGCACCGCCGGCCATCGTCAACGCCGTCCTCGACGCGCTCGCGCCGCTCGGCGTGACGCATCTGGACATGCCGCTGCATCCCGAGCAGATTCTCGCCGCTATTCGCCAGGCCACCGGCGGCGTTCGTGGAGGTGCGCGGTGATACCGGCCGGCTTCGACTACCTGCGGCCGGCCACCGTCGCCGAGGCCCTTGAGCTGGCGAGCGTCAACGAAAACGCCAGATACCTCGCAGGCGGTCACGCGCTCCTGCCCGAACGGAAACTTAGGCGCGCGGGTCCGTCCACCCTGATCGACCTGGGGCGCATTGCCGAGCTGCGCCGGATCGAGGTCCTCGAGGACCGCGCTCTGCCGCAGCCGGACGGCAGCGGCGGCAGCGGCGGGCCGGGCAGGGTGGTGCGCATCGGCGCCATGACCACCTCGGCCGAGATCGAGTACTCGCCCGACATCGCCCGCTACACACCGCTGCTGGCGGAGGCCGCCGCGGTGATCAGCGACCCTCTCATCCGCAACCGCGCCACGCTGGGCGGCTCGCTCGCAGAGGCTGACCCGCATGGCGACTGGCCGCCGGTCGTTCTCGCCGCCGGCGCGACCGTGCATCTGCGCAGCCGCGACGACGAGAGAGCGGTGCCGGCCGGTGAATTCTTCACCGCGAACAGCGACGGACACGATGCGGGATCCACCGCGCTGAGGCCGGGCGAACTGCTCACCGCCGTCGCCGTGCCGGCGGCCGGCGCCCGGACCCGCTCCACCTACCTCAAGCGCATGCACCCCGCGTCCGGGCACGCCATGATCGGAGTGGCGGTCGCCGCCGCCTTCGACGCCGGCGACACGTGCCGTGAGTGCCGCATCGCGATCACCGGCACGGCAACCATCGCCACGCGGGCGGTCAGGGCGGAGGACCGCCTCATCGGCGCGCGCTTGACCCCGGACACCATCGAAGCCGCGGCAGACGCGGCAAGCAACGGAATCGCATTCACCGGTGACGCATTCGGCTCCGCCACCTACCTCGCCGAGTTGCTTCCGGTCTACGTGAGCCGAGCGCTGTCCCGGATCGCTTCTGGGGAGCACCAGGAAATGAAATCCGGTTAGGAAGCGGGGTCTCGTGGCGCGCCGGTGGAAGGTTCTGATCGTCACTTCGGTAGCGGTATTCATGGCGATTCTGGATGTGACGATCGTCAACATCGCATTTCCCGACATCCGCGCATCGTTCCCGCACAACTCGCTCAGTGACCTGTCCTGGATCCTCAACGGCTACAACATCGTGTTCGCGGCCGCCTTGGTGCCGGCCGGCCGGCTGGCCGACCGGATTGGCCGCAAAAAGCTCTTCATCGTCGGCGTGCTGGTGTTCGTTGCCGCGTCGCTGTTGTGCGGGGTGTCGGTTTCTGTCGGGATGCTGGTCGCGGCCCGCGTGTTGCAGGCGCTCGGCGGGGCGATCCTCACCCCGTCCTCGCTGAGCCTGATCCTGCCCGAGTTCCCAGTCGAGCAACGGGCCACCGCCACCGCGCTATGGACGGCGACGGGAGCGGTCGCGGCGGCCACCGGCCCGTCGCTCGGCGGAGTGCTGGTGGACTGGCAGGGGTGGCGCGCGGTGTTCTTCGTCAACGTGGCAATCGGGCTGCCCGCGCTGATCCCGGCGCAGCGGCTGCTGCGCGAAAGCAAAGACACCCGGGCCCGAGATTGGCCGGACGCGATCGGCGCGGCGCTGCTCGCCCTGGGGGTCGGCGCGCTCGCGCTGGCGATCGTCAAGGGCCCGCAGTGGGGGTGGACGTCCGCCGGGGTGCTCGGCGCGCTCATTACTGCCGCGGTGCTACTCGCCCTGTCCGTCGTCCGCTCCGCCCGCCACCCATCACCCGTGATCGAGCTCGGGCTGTTCCGGGTGCGTTCGTTCACGGTGGCTAACGCGGGCGGGTTCGTGTTCGCGATTGGTTTCTTTGCCCTGCTGCTGTGCAACGTACTGTTCCTGACCACGATCTGGCATTACTCCGTGCTCGGCGCCGGCGCCGCCCTCACGCCGGGGCCTATCACGGCCGCGGCAATGGCGCCGCTGGCCGGGCGGCTGGCCGACCGGTTCGGGCCGCGGGCAATCGCGGTACCGGGGAGCCTGCTGTTCGCCGCGGGCTCGGTAGTGTTCACCCTGGCCACCGGCCCTGCCGTCGAATACTGGAGCGTCTTCCTGCCCGGTGCCGTGCTCGGCGGCGCCGGGATCGGCCTGGCGCTGCCAGCGTTCGGCAGCGCGGCGGTAGCCGAACTACCGGGGCCGCGGTTCGCCACCGGCATCGCGGCCTCGTCGTGCTTCCGGCAGATCGGTGCCGTAGTTGGTGTCGCCTTGCTGGTGGCCGTGCTGGGCACACCGTCACCCGGTCAGCTCCTGAGCACGTTCCACCGCTGCTGGGCGGTGATAGCAGCCACTGGGCTGGCGTGCGCCGTCATCTCGCTCGCCCTCGGGCGCATTCGCGCCCGCCAGGTCGAGACCATCCCGGCCGGTCCGCCGGCCCGCGCCGCGGAAACCCCATGACCATGGCTACGGCAGTGCCCGCGGCGGCCCCGGGGTCACAGGGCGGTAATAGCGATACTGGGAGATCATCGTGACTACGCAGCCCTCCCCCACCTTCACCCTCATTACCGGCGGCAGCAGCGGAATAGGGCTCGAGCTCGCCCGCCAGGCCGCGGGGGATGGGTGCGATCTTATTCTGGTCGCCCAGAACGCGCCCGCCCTGGAAGCCGCCGCGGCCGAATTGACGCAGAAGGTTTCGGTACACATAATCTCGCTCAACCTCAGCCAGCCCAGCGCAGCCGAAAATGTATACGATCGGGTCCGGGCGATCGGCGCCGAAGTGGACTGCCTGATCAATAACGCTGGGTTCGGCGACTATGGCTCGTTCGCCGCCTGCGACCTGACAGGCAAGAGCGCATGATCAGCGTCAACATTACCGCGCTGACAGGGTTGACCCGCCTGTTCTTGCCCGCGATGCTGGACGGAGGGCACGGGCGCATCCTGAACGTCGCTTCGGTGACGGGCTTCCTGCCCGGCCCGCTGCTGAGCGTGTACTTTTCCAGTAAACACTACGTCCTGGCATTCTCCGAGTCGCTAATCGAAGAGCTGCACGGCAGCGGCGTCACCGTTACCGCGCTGTGCCCCCCGTCGGCAAACACGCAGTTCGCCCGAGTGGCCCAGATCGCCCCGGCAAACTACATGGCCACCGCGAAGATCACGCCGGCCGAGGTCGCTCGTTATGGCTACCAGATGATGAAGCGCGGTAAGCCGGTCGCGGTTTACAGCCTGAGATACAAATTGCTGACGTCCTTTCTCGTCAGGATTACGCCGCGCTTTGCGCTGCGCCGGCTGCTCCGCCGCCTGAACGCCGGAGGTGCCCATTCATCTCGGCCTGCCGTGCGCGCGGCCGGCTAAATCGGAGGAGTCATGACCAACATCGACCCGTAGGAACTGGTCAGCCGTTACGTGGCGGTCTGGAATCAGCCGGACTCCGAGCTACGCCGCAAGGCCATCCGCGCCCTGTGGACCGAAGACGGCGCTCACATCCTCCAGCCACCCGAGCAGATCAGGAAGGCCGCCGGTGGGCTCGGCTTCAGTTCCACGGTCCTCGAAGCCCGCAGGCACGACGCACTCGAAGTGCGGGCAACCCGCGCCTACGAGGAATTCGTCGCACCAGGAGGGTTCACCTTCAGGCCGCGGGACAACGCTGACCGCCTCTGCAACGTCGTCAAATTCAACTGGGAAATGGTTCCCTCTGGCGGCGGCGATGTGGCAGGCGTTGGACTGGAGATCCTCATCCTCGACGAGGACGGGCGCATCAAGTCCGACTATCAGTTCATCGAGGGCTGACGCGACGGCCGCCGCAGCCGAGTTGAGCGCGTTTGCCCACTACGGTCAGGCCGTTTCCGGTCGCTGGGCTCGGCGCGGTTGCGGATGGCTGGCGCGAGGGCGGCCTGGCCGAGCGCCGCCGCGGCGGCGACCGCGCCGCAAGTAAGCCAGAGCACGGGCGCCCCGAGGCGCAGGAGCTGGGTGGCCAGCCGGGCGAGCAGCGCGCCGAGCGACGAGGCGGCGCCATAGACCCCAGGTACCGGCCACGCAAGTGAGCCGAGGCCGCGATGATGGCGCCGCCGGCCGCGGACGGCGTCCTGGCGCAGGCGGGGACGTTCGCGACGACGCCGGAAGGGGTTCACGGGTCGTGGCCGCGGTCGGTGACTTCACCCGGTTCCGGACGCCGGACAAGCTGGTCGCCTATCTCGGCCTGAACCCCCGGGTCCGCCAGTCCGGCGGCCAGCCAGCCACTCACGGCCGGATCACCAAAGCCGGACCAGGGCACGCCCGTGGCATGCTGGTAGAAGCGGCGTGGCCCGCGTCGAAGGCACCTGCCCCGCTGCGCGCCTTCTACTGCCGGGTCCGGTCCCGCCGCGGCATGCAGGTCGCCACCATGGCCACCGCCCGCAAGCTCGCCGTGCTGTGCTGGCACCTCAGCGTCAAGGGCGAGGACTACGCCTTCGCCCTGCCGTCGCTGGTCGCTCACAAGCGCCCCAAGCTCGAGCTCCGGACCGGGATGCCCGCCACGGCCGGCCGCAAGGGCCGCGCCACAAGCTATTCGCTCAAGCAGATCCGCGCCACCGCTGAACGCGACCTCGCCGCCCAGGCTGAAACCGCCTACCGCACGATGGTCGCCGCCTGGCAGTCGGCCAGGCCCCAGCCCAAGACAGCAGCCGCCAGCAGATAGGACGCGACTGATCAGGCCCGCAGGCCAGGCAGCGCGGCAGGACTTCCATTCCCGTGCCCTGCTCTTCGCCACGGCGGTCAGCCGTTCCCCAAGCTCGGCATCACGTCGCGCAGCCAGCTCAGCTCCAGGGCTCTCAGATCGCAGCCGCCCCGCCTGGCCGTTCCAGGCTTGAGACCCAGTTACGGCCGCCGAATCACTTGCGTCTGGTGGCACGCGAGGGCAGCCGAGACTGCCGGGCTTCTTCCTGCCTTGTGCCTGGTTGCCTCCCGCACGCTGGGCTACGTTCGTGGTCATCAGGTCGGCGCGGCACAGCTGCCGGCGGCCGGCGGCCGGCGCAAGGCTGGCGGAGACATATGCGTCTGACCCTCACGGCGTTCCTGCCACTGGACGGCGTGATGCAGGGCCCGGGAGGTCCGGCAGAGGACCCGAGCGGCGGTTTCAGGCACGGGCGGCTGGTTGGTACCTTACGCCGACGATCTCATGGGACGGTTCCTGGCCGACTGGTTTGCCGTCGCGGACGGCTTCCTGCTGGGCCGGATCACCTAGGAGATTATGGCCGCATACTGGCCGCAGGTGGCCGGCGATGATGAGGTCGCCGACACCCTGAACAGCCTCCCCAAGCACGTCGCCTCCACGACGCTCAGCACGCTGACGTGGAACAACTCACAGCTGATCAGGGGCGACCTGGTCGCGGAAGTCATCAGGCTGAAGCGCGAGGCGCGCCGGGACTCGAGGTTCACGGCAGCGGGATGCTCTCCCAGCCCCGGATCCGGCATGGCCTGATCGACGAGTACCGCCTCTGGTTCCACCCGGTGATCCTGGGCAGCGGCAAGTGGCTGTTCCCGAGGGCAGGGCACCGATCACGCTTAGCCTCATCGGGGCCAGAACCACAAGCACGGGTGTGGCCATCCACGTGTATCAGCCGACACGCTCAGGGAGGTCGAGATGCCCACCGTCGTCGTGACCAGGCTCCGGCTGCGAGACCCGACGCTTACTGACGAGTTCTTCCTGGCTGCGGTGGAGATCCTCGAATAAGCGAAAAGCGCCGACGGCAACCTCCGCGCGGACGTGCACGCCGACGGGAACAACGCGTAGTGGACCGGCACCGCCTGGCGGGACCGGACGTCGATGCGTGCCTTCGTCGGGACCGAACGGCATCTGAGCACGACGGCCCGCCTGGACGACTGGTGCGACGAGGCGACTTTCGCCGACTGGGAGCAGGCCAGCGACGATCTGCCGGACTGGCGGACGGCCTGCCGCCGCCTAGTCGCCGACGGCCAGGCCGCGAGCCTCACCCATCAGTCGGATGCACATCAGGCCCGCGCGTTCCCGCCGCCCGTCGAATCGTCTTAACGGCGGCGGCCAGGCATAGCACGGCGTCGCGGCATCGTGTGGACGGTGCTCGGCTTGCCGGCGCGGCAGATACCTATTCGTCCCGACATCTGCCGGCGCACTCGCCGGGCCACGTCGTCGCCACCCGCTTGTCGGTTCTCCAGCACGCCAGCGTTCATGCGGATGGTCCTGCAGGTCCGCAGGCAGCTGTCAGGCGCGCGGCCTCATCGGTACACGCTGGACGCCCGCCCGCCCGCGCCCACGCCCGGTACTGGACCCTGTCGGCGCGGATCGCGATGCTCTGTACCAGTTTGTGGCGGCCCGGCCGCACTCAGCTGTCATGACCAGGCGCTGGGCAGACGCGCGCCCGGCTCGAAGCGGAAGACGAGCGCCAGTCCTGAGCGCATCCCGATGCCGGTTACCTATCAGTGACGGATTCGACGACCTGGTGGGCGAGCGTAGCCTTGCGGTCTTCGTCCGCTAGACCGCCGGCTCGGAAACACCAACTCCGGCAAGGCAGCCTGCGTGCGCGTCCCAAGCTTGATCTGGAAGGAGATGTCGATGGGCAGGATCGCAGTACATGAGTTCATCACCCTGGATGGCGTCATGGACAATCCGTCCTGGGCGTCTGATTACTCATTCGACCCAGGCATGGGCGACGCGATCGCCGCGATCATGAGTTCCAGCAAGGCGATCTTGCTCGGACGCCGGACCTACGACGAATTCGCTCCGTCCTGGTCAACGACGACGGTGGAGGACGACCCCGGCGCGCCGTTCATGAATGACACGCCCAAATACGTCGTCTCCGCTTCGCTGAAGGCCGCGGACTGGGGTCCCTCGACCATTCTCCCCTACGCCCCGGATGCTATCGAGAAGCTCAAGAACCAGATCGACGGCAACATCTATGTCAGCGGTAGCGGGACGCTCGTCCGGGCGATGCTCGCCGACAGCCTGGTAGATGACATGCACCTGTTCATGTATCCGCTCGCGCTCGGCAGCGGCCAGCGGCTGTTCACCGAAGGCGCCCGGCCAGCCAATTTCGCCCTGGCCAGATCGGTGGCCTATGACAACGGGGTCGTCTACCTCGCATATGCCCGCACCGAGTCAGCGTCGGCCGCGTGACGGCATCGACCGCGGAGAAGGGAGCATCACGGTGCAGGCAACACTCGATGGCGACCGGGTGGGCGGTACGGGCAGTTACGTGCGGGTGAACGGGCTCGACGTGTATTACGAGATCCACGGCTCAGGGTTCCCGCTGGTCCTCCTGCATGGTGCCATGGGAACGATCGGCAGCTGCTTCGAGGACCTCTTGCCAGCTCTTGCGACGGCGCGCCAGGTCATCGCCCTCGAGCTGCAGGGTCACGGTCATACCGCCGACGCCGACCGGCCTTTGTCCTACTCGCGGATGGCCGCCGATGTCGCCGCTGTTCTCGAGGCACTCGGCGTCGGAACGGCCGATCTGGTCGGTTACAGCCTGGGCGGCGGCACTGCGCTGGAGCTGGCGATACGGCGTCCGGAAATGGTGCGTCACCTGGTCTTCTATGGCGCTGCCTCGTACCGGCGCGACGGTCTGTACCCCGAGGTACTCGCTGAGCCAGAAGCTGGCACGGACGATCTCATCGGCACGCCCTGGCATCAGGCCTACCAGCGGGTGGCTCCCGATCCCGACCACTGGCCGGTCCTGGTAGCCAAGACTCGGCAGCTTGACCTGACGTTCGATGGCTGGACCGACGCCGAGATCCGGTCACTGGCAATGCCGGTCCTGCTGATCATCGGAGACTCGGACATCGTCCGGCCCGAGCACACGCTGGCGATGTTTCGCCTGCTTGGCGGCGGTGTCGTCGGCGACATCGCGGGGCTCCCGGCTTCGCGACTGGCCATATTGCCCGGCACCTCGCACGTCGGATTGATCGATCGTCCGGACTGGCTTCAATCGATGATCCTGGAATTTGCAGGCTCGCCCTAGCAGGCTCGCCCTAGCTCCGGATCGCACGGCGTCGGTGATCATCCACGAAGCGAGCTGGCGCAGCGCGTTATCGGCCGCCTCGACGCTGGCCGGGGCGAGGAAGGCGCCCCAGCCGCTGCAGGTACCGACGCCGGCGGTACTGTTCATCCAGCCAGTCGTTGGCCAGGTGCAGGTAGACCCTGCTCGATTCGATGCTGCGGTGGCCTGCACCGCCTCCAGCGCCATCCCCGCCTCCCAACTGATAGGGAGCGGTTTACCAACCTCGCTGAATTCCTCAAGCGGCGGCTCCCGGCTCCCGCTAGCATGCGAAGCGGCCTTGAGTTCCGCCATCTCGGGACGCTCTAGCCGACCCGCGTGTGATGAAAGTTGAGCTCGTCAGCCGCGGCCGCAAAGACATCCCAAGCGACGCCTACAACGACCGCCAGCCGCTCCAGCTCGATGTCGGTTTCCCGCATCGTGGAGATTCTCCAGGTCACAGCCGAGCCGCAGACCCTGAGGTCCAGCAGATCACTGCCGACGGGACGTTGCTGAGGATCTGACCCAGCCTGATCGGCAGGCGACAGGCGAACACCATCAACGTCCTGACCGACAGCGGAGAGCCTTCACTGACCTGCCGCAGTCCCCCTCATCGACGTTCAGGTCCGGCAGCGCACCGATGAGCGCCTGGCGTCGGCGGCGAAGCGGCTGAGGCTGCGGGGGCTGGCGTTGGCGGGAGGGTTGGCGTCGGTCGGGCTGCTGGCGGCTGCGGTGACCGGCGCCGGGGAGCGGGCGGCCGGATGGGCGCTACTGGCGGTACTGGTGTCGGCGCTCGTGGTGACGGCCACCGGGGTGAGGAGGCGGTGAGGTCACGGAACCTGGCGCAAACGCGTGGCCGCCACAGCGGTGATCGCCAGCTGGTCGGCTGCCAGCATCTGTGGGTCGAGCTCGTT
>WNGN01000997.1_pt1 | contig 20601 bp, 26 predicted proteins | sample 5400561 | NCBI WGS metagenome assembly WNGN01 (sample SAMN13153379, study PRJNA577476) | soil metagenome | isolation source: 115 cm soil or saprolite under Garry oak tree replicate 2 | place: USA:California | collected 2016-06-15
TGAACTTCATCGCCCTCGCGCTCTTCCTCACGCTCCGCGCTCTCGAAGCGCGCCGGTGGAAGGGATGATCCGGAAGATCCTGGATTGGGGCGGCTACGTTGGTCTGGCGGCGCTCGTGGTGGCAGCCGCTCTGAAGTTCCAATACCTTCCCGGGTGGGCGCATTACTGGGGCTTCTTCCTTCTCGCGGGCGTCCTGCTCGTGGCCGCATGGCTACTGTCCCAGATCGAGGACTACCGCACACTCCTCGGCCGCCGGACGACGCGCTACGGGCTGAACGCGACGGTCATGATCCTGCTGGTGCTCGGCGTCACGGGCCTCGTCCAGGCGCTCGCGGTCCAGCACACCTGGCGATACGACCTGACCGAGAACAAGCGTTTCAGCCTCTCGCCCCAGACCATCCAGGTGGCCGGCAGCCTCAAGACCGATGTGAGCGCGATCGGGTTCTTCCGGAGCGACCAGCCCGGCAAGCGGGTGGCGGAGGACTTGTTCAAGCAGTACGCGCACTACGCGGGCGGGCGCTTCACGTGGCGCACGGCGGACCCGGATCGCGAGCCCGGCCTCGCGCGCCGCTATGGGATCGAATCGTACGGGACGATCGTGCTCGAGACCAAGACGAAGTCGGAGAAGGTCCTCGACGCCGAGGAGGAGAAGCTCACGAACGGGCTCGTCAAGGTCACGCGGGAGGGCAAGCGCATCGTGTACGTGGTCCAGGGGCACGGCGAGCACGAGCTTACGAACACCGAGCGGCCCGGCTTCAGCGAGGCGAAGGCCGCACTGGAGCGAACGAATTACGAGGCGAAGCCGCTCGCGCTCGCGCGTGAGGGGAAGATCCCGGTCGACGCCGCGGTGGTGATTCTCCCCGGGCCGAAGAACGATCTCTTCCAGCCCGAGCTCGACGCGCTCGACGGCTACATCGGCCGCGGCGGCAAGGCGCTGATCATGGTCGACCCGTTCCAGAACGAGGGCCTCCGGAAGTACCTCCTGAAGTACGGGTTCGTGCTCGACAACGACCTCGTCGTCGAGAGCAACCCGCTCGGCCGGCTCTTCGGCATCGGGCCCGAGGTGCCGATTGTCCAGCAATACGGGACGCACGCGATCACGCGCGAGATGGGCGGCGTCAGCACGCTCTTCCCGCTCACGCGCTCGATGTCCATGGTGACCCCTCGTCTACGGCACGTCGAACCTCGCGTCCAACCAGTTCCTGAACCTCCAGGGCAACCGCGACTTCTTTCTGAACACGGTGAGCTGGCTCGCGGAGGAGGAGGATCAGATTTCGATCCGCCCCAAGGACGCGAAGCAGACGCCCGTCTTCCTCAACGCGAACCAGGCGCAGCTCGTATTCCTGCTCCCCGTCGTCGTGGTGCCGGGGCTCGTGCTCCTCGGCGGCATCGTCGCCGTCGTCCGCCGCCGCGCCCAGTAGCCCCCCGCGATGCGCTGGCAGACGACCGCGGTCGTGGCCGTCGTCCTCCTGGCGCTCGGCGCCTTCTACTACGTCTACGAGATCAAGGGCGGGCCCGCGCGCGCGAAGGTCGAGGCGCAGAAGGGGCGCCTCTGGACGGTGGACGCCGGCGACGTCACGGAGGTGGAGCTCAAGCGCAGCGGCGAGGTGGTCAAGCTCAAGCGCGAGGCCGACGGCTGGCAGATACTCGAGCCCGTGACGGCGCGCGGCGACCGGGCCAAGGTCGACGAGACGCTGACCACGCTGACGACCGCGCGGGTCGATCGCGAGATCGAGTCCGCCCCGAAGCGGCTCGACCAGTACGGGCTCGACACGCCCGCCGCCGACATCACGCTGCGGCTCAAGGACGGCCGGCAGCTCGGGCTCCAGCTCGGCGCCAAGAACCCGACGGGCGTCTGGGCCTACGCGCGCGAGGCGGGCAAGCCGGCGGTGTTCGTCGTGTCGGACATGGTCCTCCGTGACGTGACACGGCCGCTCGTAGACTTCCGCGACAGGACCGTCCTCGCCTTCGGCCAGCGCCAGGTGACCGCGTTCGAGGTGGCCACGCGCGAGGAGACGCTCGCCGTGGAGCAGGCGAATGATCGGTGGAAGCTGACGCGCCCCGTCGCGCTCCCCGCCGACGCCCAGGCGGTCACCGACTTCCTCGATAAGCTCCAGTCCATGCGAGTCAAGGAGTTCGTCGCCGAGGCGCCGAAGTCGCTGGTCCCCTATGGCCTCGAGCGCCCGATCCGTGTCTCGATCCACACGGGCAGAGACAAGGACCGCGCGACCAAGGCGCTCCTCATCGGAGAGATGGACAGAACGAAGCGGGGGGTCTACGCCATGCGGCCCGGCGAGTCGTCGGTGCTGCTCCTGCCCGCCGAGGCGTGGACGATCGTGCCGAAGAACGTCGCGGCGCTCCGGGATAAGGTCGTCGTGGAGGTCGACCGGGACAAGGTGGCGCGGGTGGATCTCGAGAGCCCGAGAGGCACGGTCGCGCTCACCCAGGAGGGCAACCGCTGGCGGATCGTGGCGCCCGAGAATCTGCCGGCCGACCAGGTCGAGGCCGGCGCGCTCCTGTTCAAGCTCCGCGAGCTCAGGGCCCAGGGGTTCCTCACCGACGACGCGTCGGGCATCCCGCGCTACCTCGCCAAGCCGACCGTGCGCGTGACGATCACGGCCGAGGCCGCCGCGCCCACGACCATCCTGCTCGGCCCCTCGCCCGACCGGCGCGCCGGCAAGGCGATGGCCTACGCGGCGGTCGCCGGCCGAGGGCCCGTCGTCCTCGTCGACGCCGACGCGCTCGGCGGGCTCGCGCGCTCGGTCACGGAGCTGCGCGATCGGACGCTGCTCCCGGCGTTCGAGCCGCGCGACGTCCGGACGATGCGCGTGCGGGCGGGCGGCCAGACGGTCGTGGTGGAGCGCAGCGGCGACGCGGAGTGGAGGATGGTGGAGGGGGGACGGGGCGCCGCGAAGGGCGCAAACGTAGAGAGCCTGCTCTACACGCTCCGCGCGCTCAAGTGGAAGGCGATCGCCGCGCCGGGCGGCGAGGACTCCGTCCGCTACGGGCTCGACTCACCCGTCCTCGAAGTGACTCTGCTGCGCGAGGGCGGCGCCGAGATCGCCACCGTGCTCGTGGGTAAGCGTGAGGGCGACCACGCGTACGTCAAGCTCCGGGTCCTGCCCGCGATCTACTCCGTCGACACGAAGGCGCTCGGCGAGCTACCGAAGATTCCCGACGACTTCAAGGGCTAGACAATCGGAGGGGGCCTCGATGGCGAGCCCGGGCTCTCGCCTAGCGCAGGGAGCGCATGCGGTACGTCGGGGGGAGACGAGGCGTCGACGACGCTCCCGTCACACCCGAGTCGACCAAGACCGAGTCGAGCCCGAACGCGCGGGCGCCGGCGACGTCCGTCTCGAGCTGATCGCCGATCACGATCATGTTCCGCGTCCCGCTGCGGCGGAGGGCCTCGGCGAACATCGCCCCGTGGGGCTTGCCGAGGCGGACAAAGCGCAGATCGGTCCGGTCGGGATAGCGCAACCGCATCGCGGCCTCGAAGATCAGGGCGATGCTTCCGCTCCCGATGCCAAACCCCTGCGCACTCGGATAGATCAGGTCGGGATTCGCCAGCAGCAGGTGGACTCTTTGCCGGCGGTCGAGCGCGTGAAAGAGCGCGCTGAGCGTGGCGTCCACGGTCTCGAGAAAGGGGAAACCGGACTCGTCGGCGATCACCAGTACGTCGAACGCGTCGGAAGGCGACACGATCCGTCCGCCCGCATCCTCGACGTAGCGGAGACTGTCCCCAGGACCAAGCACGGCGCAGCGAGCCCCGACGAGTCGCTGCGCGGCGAAATGGCCCTTGAGGAGGAGGCCCGACGTGATGATGCGGTCGGGATCGATCGTCAGCCCGCACGCCCGGTATCGCGCTGCTGCGGTCGTCGGCAGCCTCGAGGCGTCGTTGGTCAGGATGTAGTAGGGCTTCCCCGACTCGCTGAGCCTGTGCGTCAGCTCCGCGGCCCCGGGCAGGGCGCCGGAGCTGTTGACGAGCACGCCATAGGCGTCGAGAAGCAATACGTCGTATCGGTCGATCAATGAAGCGATGGTGATTTCGGGAATGGTGTCCATCGCCCGGCGCCGGGTGCGACAGCGACTAAATTAGTGGGCCGAGGCGGCCAGGCGCGCGCGGATCCGTGCGCGGATCCCGTCGATCAGCGTCTGGACGTGGTCGTCGAAGAACGCCGCGGCGAACCGCCCGTCCCAGTATGCGCCGTGGCTGTCCCGGCCGCAGAAGTCGCACAGCTCGAGGACTCGCGGGCGGCTCACGCGGACGATCCGGAGCCACGGCGCCCGGCCGGCGGTGCGCGTCGCAAATCCGTCCCACTCGGCGACGTCGTAGTAAGAGTCGCCTTCGTAGACGAAGATCGTCCCCTGTGCGCGCAGCCGCTCGGCGAGCTTTACCAGCTCCTTGGCTCGGCGCGCGCGCACCTCCGGCGGGTGCGGAAGCTTGCCGTGACACGTCGGCGCGAACGCGAGCACGCCGCCGATCGTCGGATACCTGTAGGCCGCCGCGTAGAGCGAGCCCCAACCGCCGCAGCTCTGGCCTGCGAGGATGATGTTCTCGATCGGCACGCCGCGCTCGGTATGGAAATGCGCGACGGCCGACTCGATGAACGCGGCGTGGTCCGCGGCGGTCGGGTTGGCGATGTTGCGGACCTGGGAGAACACGACGACGTCGGGGTTGCGGTCGGCGGCGAAGCGTAGAATAGGGGGCGTCGCCGGCCGATAGGTCCCCGCCTGGGCCCGTGAGAAGCCGTGGTTGTGGATCAGGACGATCGTCAGCGCCGGTTCTGCGTGGCCGTTCAGCGGACGGCCGGCGAAGTCGCCCTCGACGGTATAGGAGGCGCACGCGGCGGCGGTCAGCGCGAGTGCCAGGAGGAGGAGGGGCAGCGGGCGGGGCGTCATCGGCAACACTCATTCTAGCGCACGGCCGTCCGGTAGAATACGATGGAAAACGTGAACGCGAACACGATCTACCTCAAGCAGATGGAGCTCGGGCCGATGCAGAACTTCGTCTATCTCGTCGGCGACCCCCAGACCCGCGAGTGCGTCGTCGTGGACCCGGCCTGGGAGATCGACACGATCGTGGAGACTGCCCAGGCCGACGGCATGACGCTCACGGGCGCCCTCGTCACCCACACCCACCAGGACCATGTGGGTGGGAGCCTCGAGTCGTGGGGGATGCCGGGGCGCATCCCCGGCCTCGAGGAGCTGCTCGAGCGCGTGAAGGCGAAGGTGCGTGTCCACAAGGCCGAGTCTCAGTTCCTCAAGGGCTTCGGCTCCGACCTCGTGCAGGTGGACAACCACGACACGCTCAAGGTTGGCCGGCTCACCCTGACCTTCCTGCACACGCCCGGCCACACCCCGGGCTCCCAGTGCTTCCTCGTCGACGGGCGGCTGATCTCGGGGGACACGCTCTTCATCGGCTCGTGCGGACGCACCGATCTCCCGGGGAGCGACCCGACGGAGATGTACTACTCCCTCACGCAGCGGCTCGGCGCGCTCCCCGAGGACACGACCCTGTTCCCCGGCCACAACTACGGCGGTCTCTCCTCGACGATCGGCGACGAGAAGCGGCGGAACCCCTTCATGCGCTTCACCTCGCTCGGCGACTTCTTACAGACGATGGGCGGGGGCCGGATCATCCGGTCGTGACCGGCTTCAGCGTGATCTAGGAAATGGGGGGCCCCGACATGGCCCCCCAAACCCCCCAGCGCTCGGAGCACCCCGGCGAAGCCGTGGCGCTCCTCGATACTCCGAGAGGCTTGTAGAGGGCCGCGCCCGGGGGTCAGTCCACGTTGCGCACCCGGCCCGTGACGGCGCGCGGGCAGGTCGCGAAGAACACAACCGCGGCCGCCACGTCCTCCGCCCCCTTTACGCGGCCGCGCGTGAGCCGCTTCCAGTGGGCGAGAGGGAAGCCCGGCGGCCGGAGCACGGCGCCGGGCGCCACGCAGTTGACGGCGATGCCCAGCGGCTGGAGCGCCGCCGCGAGCCCGCGCGTCAGCGCGGCGGTTCCCGCCTTCGAGAGCGTGTAGGGGATGTAGCCCGGCCACGCCTTCAGCGCGCCGACGTCGCCGATGTTCACGATATGCCCCCCGTGGCGCCCCATCACGCGAGCGGCGGCCTGCGCGCAAAAGAAGGCGCCCCGCAGGTTGAGGTCGAGGTGGCGGTCGTACTGCGCCGCGGTGGCGTGGAGGAACGGCGTGCGCTCGAAGACGGCGGCGTTGTTGACGAGGACGTCGAGCCCGCCGAGGCGCCGGGCGGCGTCGCGCACGAGTCCTCGGGCCGCCCCGGGGTCGGCGAGGTCGGCGCGGAGAGCGAGGGCGCACGCGCCCGCGGCCTGGAGCTCGCGGACCGTCCGGCGCGCCGCACGCGCCGAGCGGTGGTAGCCGATCGCCACGTCCATGCCGGCCCGCGCCAGGGCGAGCGCGATCGCCCGTCCGACGCGCACCGCGCCTCCCGTGACGAGCGCCCGAGGGCGATGTGGTGTTATCCTCGAGTCCGTCATGTCGTCCCGCGTGAAGAACTGGTTCAAGGTCCGCTTCATCGCGGGCTTCTTCTTCACGGTCCCCGTCTTCCTCACCGCATGGCTTCTCTGGATCTTCTGGAGCCGCATCGACGACGTGTTCTTCCCGATGTATGAGAAAGTCTTTGGCCGCGCGGTGCCGGGGCTCGGGTTCCTGACGGCGATAGCCATCATCTTACTCATGGGCACGATCGCCCGGAACGTCGTCGGCCGTCGCGTGCTCGCGTGGGGCGACAAACTCCTCCTGAGGGTGCCGATCTACCGGCGTCTTTATCCGTCAATCAAGCTGCTGATCGACTCCTTCTCGCCCGAGCGGCGGAGCGCTTTCCGGGCGGTCGTTCTCGTCGAGCATCCGCGTGTCGGCGAGTACGCGTTCGGCTTCGTCACGAGCCAGCTCCTGCTCGAGACGCCCGACGGCAAGCGCGACATGGTGACGGTCTTCGTCCCGACGAATAACCTCTACCTCGGTGACGTCGTCGTCGTTCCCCAAGACGACGTGATCGCCACGGGGCTCACGGTCGAGGAGGGGATTCGCATCGTCCTCTCGGCGGGCAACGCCACGCCCGCGCGGCTGCCGCGCGGCTAGATCATCGGAGGGGGCCTCGGCGGCCCCCTCCGAGACCTCCCCCAGGATTCGGTTGCGGCGGCAAAGCCGCCGCTCGAGAGCCGGCGCTCGAAAAGCGGGCAAAGCCCGCGCTCGAAACGGTGGCTATTCCGACGCACGGCTAGGTGCGCCCGCCGTGATCCACCCCCGCGCCCAGCCGCCCACCGCCTCGCCCAGCGGGTAGAGCTTGCCGAAGAAGAAGTGGTCGGCGCCCTCGATGACCGCCGGAGTCACCCACGCGAACCGGGCCGTGAAGCGCCGGAAGTCGCTCATCGGGCAATACGGGTCGGCGCTGCCGGCCACCGCGAGCGTCGGCACGCGCTTGCCCTCGACTCCGCCGAAGTCATCGCGAGCGGCGGTGCGACCAGCGCGAGTGCGCTGACGCGCGCGTCGCGGCACCCGACGAGCGCCGCCACCCACGCCCCGAACGAGTAGCCGGCGATCGCGAGCGGTACCTCACCGGTCGCCTGCGCGAGCACGTCGAGCGCGATCCTGGCGTCGTCCTGCTCAGCCACGCCGCCGCCGTGAGTCCCGCCCGATCCGCCGACACCGCGGAAGTTGAAGCGCAGGGTGGCGAGCCCGAGCTCGGCGCACACCTCCTGGACGCGGACCACGACGGGGTTGTCCATGTCGCCCCCGTAGAGCGGGTGGGGATGGCAAATGACGACGCCGGCGCGCGCACCGGCTGGGACCGCGAGCCGGCCCTCGAGGACGATGTCCCGCGCCACCGCGACGGTCGCCGGCCGTTCGGATATCATGCCCGCATGAGAATACGGGTCGGGGGCCCGGTCGTCCAACGATCGTGCTGACCTGCTACCGCACGCGGAAGCGGATCGGAGCCTATCTCGATGGGGCCCTGGACAGGGCCCAGGCAGAGTCGGCGGCCCGCCATCTAGCCACCTGCACCGCCTGCCAGCGAGAGGCCGCGGGCCTGCGCGAGATGCGAGCACTGCTGCAGCAGGCCCTGAGCCCGGTCGGCACCGTACGGGAGCCGGACTGGACCGCATTCTGGCCCGGAATCGTTCGGGGGATCGAGGAGGCGAAGCGTCGGGTCCCCGTCCAAGGGCGCCGGCGCGCGTGGCTCAGACCCCGTTGGGCGCTCGGCGGCGCGCTCGTGGCGGCCTTCCTGGTATCGATGATGCTCAGGACGTCGGCGCCCCCGCCGCCCGCCGTCGAGGCGCCAGTGGTCGTCAACTCGGCCAACTCCGACTATCCGGGCGCAAGTCTCATGGTCTACCACACGCCCGAGCGCGACATGACGGTCGTGTGGGTCTTCGGCGTCGACGACTAGCGCCGTCTATCTCTTCAGCCCGGCGAGCCGTTCCCTGGCGAGCGGCGCCTCTTCGGCCTGCGGGAAATTCTCCACGAGATATTGCAGTCGCGCCGCGGCCTGCTGGGGCTGCTTGAGCTCGATCAGCGCGAGCGCTTCCTTGTAGAGCGCGGTGGAGACCTTGTCCGCGCGCGAGTAGTTCACCAGGACCTTCCTGAACTCCTGCACCGCCTGGCTCAGGGCCTCGGCCTCCTTGTCCGCCTGCACCGCGTTGGCGTAGGCCCGCGCGAGGCCCAGGTACCCTTCGCCGAGCCAGTACTGCGCGTTGCCCGCCAGGTCGTGCGCGGGGTAGCGCCGCAGGAACTCGCGAAAGCCCGCGATCGCGAGCGAGTAGTTCCCCCTGCTGAAGTCGATGTACGCCGCCTGGTAAATGTCCTGGGGCTGAAGGGCGCCCGTCGCCGGCGGCGCGACAGCGGCAGGCACCGCGGGCGGCGCCGCCAAGGGCGCCGGGCTGGGCGGCGCGGGAGCGGCGTTAGGCGGCGCGGGAGCGGGGCGCACGGGCGGGGCGGCCGCACCGGGCTGGCGGCCGGCAGCCTCGAGCTGCGCGGCGAGCTCGTCCACCCGCGCGCTCAGGGTCGCGAGCGTAGAAGACAGGCCTTCCATGCGCTGCATGAGCGTTGTGGTCTGGCGCTCGCCGTCCGACTGCTGCTCGCGCACGCGGCGCTCGAGCTGGGCTGTGAGGGTGTCAAGCTCCGCCCTCGCGCGCTGGGCGTGCTGCTGGGCCTGGGCGAGGTCGGCGCGCAGCTGAAAGACGTCCTGCTTCGTCGCGTCGCCAGTCACCTCGACGGAGCTGGCGCAGCCGCTGGCGATCAGAAGCAGGGCGAGGAGGAGGATCACGCCCCCCCTCCTCGCCGGAATATCGGAGGACGTCAGCGGGACTTGACCAGGAAGTGGGCGCGCCGGTTCTGGGCCCAGCACGTCTCGCTTTGCTCGGTGCACAGCGGTCGCTCCTCGCCGTAGCTGATGATCGTGATGCGGTTCGCCTGGACGCCTTGAGACACGAGGTAGTTCATCGTGGACTTCGCGCGTCGCTCGCCGAGCGCCAGATTGTACTCGTTGGTGCCGCGCTGGTCACAGTGCCCTTCGATGAGGACGAGCCGATCCGCGTTCGCCTTGAGCCACGCAGCGTTCGCGTCGAGCATCTTTGCGTCGTCCGGCCGGATGTCGTACCTGTCGAAGTCGAAGTGGATGTCCTGCAGGTCGCGGACCGCGACGAACTCTGAGGGCACCGGTCGCGCGGCGCCTGAAGGGTTGGACGCGGAGGACGAGCCTGGCGCCCCCGCGGCGGGCGCTGGCGCTGACCGTCCCGCCCCTGACGCCGCGGTCGTGGCGGGGCGCATCGCACAGCCGGCGACCATCACGCCGAGCAGCAGGAGCGATATCACCGCGAGGTGAAGCCCACGCGTACCCATGAAGCCTCCTTTTGGCCTCGACATCGAGTGCAGAGTCACAAAATTAGCCTATCACGGGAGTCGCGGCGACCACGAAGGACTTGTGCGATCCTCGGCCCCCTGCGAAATCTGCGTGGGCGGCGAGCCGTCGAACAGCATCGCGAAAAGCTGCCACCGCCCGAGGCGATTCGACTGGAACGCGAGGTGGCGCGCGTTGGGCGCCCAGCCCGCACCCTGATTGTCGCCCGGGCCGGCGGTGAGACGACGCGGGTTCGAGCCATCCGGGCTCACCGCCCAGAGGTCGTGCGTGCCCTGCCGCTGTGTGTAGACGATCGTGTCGCCCTTCGGCGACCAGCGCGGCTGAGTATGGAAGCCGCCGGAGGTGATCTCGCGGATGTTGGCACCGTCCGGATCCATCACGTGGATGTGCGGCTGTCCGTTGCGGTCGGACACGAACGCGATCTGCTGCCCCGTCGGCGACCACGTCGGCTCCGTGTCGATGCCGGCGTGCCTGGTGAGGCGGCGGAGCGTCCCCGTGGCGACGGCGAGGACGTAGATCTCAGGGTTGCCGTCCTTCGAGAGCGTCAGCGCGAGGTAGCGTCCGTCCGGGCTCCACGCCGGCGACGAGTTGATCCCCACGAAGGATGCGAGCGTCTGCACCGGGCGGCGCTCGAACGGGAAGATGCGGTAGAGGTCGGGGTAGCCCTGCATGAACGACGTGATGGCGAGCGACCGGCCGTCCGGGCTCCAGACCGGCATCAGATTGATCGAACCGTTGCGCGTGGCGGGCGCGGGGTTGACGCCGTCATAATCCGACATCCAGACCTCCTTCGCGCCGGCCGGGCCCTGGACGTACGCGATCTTCGTGTCCGCGATCCCGAGCTCGCCGGTGAACTGCAGCACGACCTGGTCGGCGATCTTGTGCGCCAGGCGCCGCGGCTGCGCCGTCGCGCCCTCGAACTTCTTCGCCGCGATCAGCCGGTGCTCGGGCGTCGTGAGGTCGTACAGGCGCATCTCCGTCTCGAGGCGGTCGCCGCGGAGCGCGAGCAGACCATGAAGGGCCGCATGCGCGCCCGCCGCGGCGAACTCGGACCACAACTGCCCGCGCGCGTCCGGGCTGTTCGGCGGGATCGCGCCCGTGCCCGCTACGACGCTGAAGAGACCCGAGAAGGTGAGGTCGTTGCCGGCCACCGAGGCGAGCAGCTTCCCGAGCCCCGCCGTGTCCGTGCCCGCGACCACCGTGAACTCCGGAACGGCGATGTTCAGCTTCTTCGCACCGCCTCCGGTGACGTTGATGTAGACGTCCACGCCCTGGGCGCGGGGCGCCGGCGTGCGCGGCCACGGGGGAGCCACCGCCGCGAGGGCGAGGACGCCGATCACGACGATGACGCTCGTTCGTCTCACCGGGTTACCTCGTCGCGGTCGGGTCGTAGGCGAACTGCAGGCCGACCGTCAGCGTGGGCTTCTTGAAGTCCTCCGGCAGCGGCGGGAACGGCTTGGCCTGGGTGACGGCCCGGATCGCCGCCTGGTCGTAGTACTGGTTACCGGAGCTCTTGGCGACGACGATGCGCTTGAGCTCACCGTCGCGCGCGATCTCGAAGATCACCGCCGGCTGCTGGCCGGACAGCGCGTAGCCGTCCCACTGTTCTTTGATCTTCCGGTGGATCACGGCGATGTACCACGCGTACGGGAAGTCCGTGATGTCCAGTGTGAGCGCGCCGACGCCCTGGGGCGAGCCGCCGATCTGGCCGAGCGGCGGTGCGGGTGGCGGCGCGGCGGGCGTCGGCGCGGCTGCGCGGGCAGTCGTCACGGTCGGCAGCTCCTTGTCGCTCGGCCGCGGCAGCCCCGGCGCGCGCGGCGGCAGGCCGGGGTCCGGGAGGCCCGGCGACTGGTCGCGCGCGGGGAGATCGCGTGCCGGAAGATCGCGCGAGGGCTCGCGCTGGGGCAGATCGGTCGGGGTCGGCCGGGGCGGCGGGAGCTGCTCGGGCTGCTGGCGCCCCTGCGGCACGCCGACGGCCGCGATGGCGGGGACGAGGTTGACGATGACCGGCTTGGGCTCGCTGCCGCCCCACACCGCGTTGCCCCAGAGCACCGCCGCGCCGAAGGCCGCGTGGAAGACGACGGAGACCAGCGTGGATCTGACGGGGAGCCGGAGCCGTCGGAGGGCCGGACCGAGGTGGAGGCGTCCACGCAGCCCCATGGAAGCGGTTGCCGCCAGACGTCAGCGCTCCCGCGCCGGCTCGGTGACCATTCCGAGTCGCTCGATTCCCGCACGGCGCACACGATCCATGGTCTCTATCACGGCGCCGTAGGCGAGGCCGGCGTCCGCCTTCAGGTAGAGCGTCTTGTCCCTCCGGTTGGCGAATGCCTGGCGCAGTGTCGTCTCCAGCGCGCCCGACCCGACGCGCTTGTCGTTGAGGAACAGCGAGTGGTCCCGGGTCAGCGTGAGGACCATGCGCTCCTCGACTGCGGTCGGCTTGGCCGAGGCCTTCGGCAGGTTGACGTCGATCCCGCGGTACATCATCGGCGCGGTCAGCATGAAGATGAGCAGGAGCACGAGCACGACGTCGACGAGCGGAATGATGTTGATCTCGGCCAGGCTGGTGCCGACGCGGCGGGGGCCGTCGGACGGCTCGGCGTTGAACGCCATCGCTAGTGCGCGACCTTGGGCGCGGGCCGGCTCAGGAGGTTCAAGAGGTCGAGCGTGAAGCCGTCCATCTCCGTTGCCCAGTGCTTCACGCGGTTCACGAAGTAGTTGTAGCCGATGACGGCCGGGATCGCGGCGCCGAGGCCCGCCGCCGTCGCGATCAGCGCTTCTGAGATGCCGGGCGCCACGACCGCCAGGCTCGCCGAGCCCTGCTGGCCGATGCCGTGGAACGCGGCCATGATGCCCCAGACCGTCCCGAAGAGCCCGATGAACGGCGCCGCGCTCGCGGTCGTCGCGAGGAAGGGGAGATAGCGCTCCAGCAGCGCGACCTCGAGCGCCGCCGCCCGGCGGAGGGCGCGGTTCACCGCCTCGAGCCGCTCGGGCGGCAGGCTCTCGTCGGCGTCGTCGACGATGCGGTCCGCGACATCGACGAGGCCCGAGACCTCCTGGTACGCCGCCGTGTAAAGCTGGGCGAGCGGGCTCTCGCGCGTCCGCCGCGCGACCGCGTAGATGATCGAGGGCCGCCGGCCGTCGCGAAAGACCTTGAGGAACTCGATCGTCTGGCGGCGAATGCGGCGGAACTGCCACGCCTTGTCCACGATCAGCGCCCAGCTCACGATCGAGAAGACAAGGAGAACGACGAGGACGATCTTGGCGATCGGCCCCGCGTTCCAGACGAGAGCGAGGATGCCGGTGTTCAGCGCATCGGTGGGCACGGGCCCTCCTTATGGTTTGCGTTCACGATGCTGCAAGCATTATAACCAGATAACGTGGCTGGCGCCGCCGTCCTCCTGCTCCTCCTCGCCTCGCTCGGCGTCGACGCCCCTCGCGGCGCGGCGCAGGACGCCAAGGCGGCGGTCGAGGCGTTCGTCGCCCGGCTCTCGGACGTCAACGTGACCGACCTGGTCATCGTCCAGAACCTCACGCTCTACCACCCCAATGGGCGCCACGCCCAATCGACGGGCGAGCAGCGGGTGCTCTTCAAACTGCCCCGGCGCCAGCGTCTGGAGCAGACCGTCGAGGGCCAGCGGGAGGTCCGGCTCGCCGTCGGAGACCGGCTCTTCGTCCGCCGGCCCGACGGAAAGGTCTACGAGGCACCGGCCCTCCCGCGCGGGAACGCTCGCACCGACCTGCTCGTGCCCTTCCGGCGAAGCGCCGCCGACCTGCTGACCGAGTGGCGTGCGCTCGGGGTGCGCGACGACGTGAGCCACGTCGTGCGCGTCGGCGGGCGTCCGGTCACCGTGATCGGCGCGATGCCGGGCGACCGCGACGTGCCGGCGGTCTGGCTCGACGCCGAGTACGGCGTCGTCCGCTTCGTGACGCGCGAGACGCTGCCGACGGGGCCGGCACTCCTCGACCTGGCGTTCTCGGAGCACCGCCTGCTGCCGGGCGGCTTCTTCTTTCCGTACCGCCAGGAACTGTTTGTGGGTGGCAAGCTCCTGATGCTGTTCGCCATCCGCTCGGTGCGCGTCAATACGAACCTGCCCGACTCGCTGTTCGACCCTGACGCGCTCCGTCGGGAGCCGTGACCCACTTCGCCTTCCTCGGCACCTCCGGCGCGATCCCGTCGCCGTCGCGCGACACGACCTCGCTCGTCTTCGTGGCGTCGGAGGGCGCCGTGCTCGTGGACTGCGGCGGGAGCCCCGTGCAGAAGCTCAGGCGTGCGGGGGTGGACCCGCTCGCCCTCGCCTACGCGATCGTCACGCACCTGCACCCGGACCACGCGTATGGCCTGCCCGCCCTGGTCCAGAACCTGATTCTGCTGGAGCGCGAGACGCCGCTCGTGGTGCTCTGCCGGCCGGAGCACGTCGAACCCCTCGAGAGCCTGCTGAAGCTCTTCGGCGTCTGGGCGCGTCCCGGGACGTTTCCGTTGTGGGTGCGGGCCACCGGGCCCGGCCAGGGCGCCCACGCCTTCGATCTCGGCCCGCTCGCCGTGCGTACCTCGCCCGTGGAGCACGGCTCCATGCCTAACTTCGCCGTCCGCGTGGACGTCGAAACGCGCGGCGTCGTCTACTCGTCCGACACGAAGCCGTGCGATGCCGTCGTGGCCCTCGCCCGTGGGGCCGACACGCTGATCCACGAGGCGACGTTTCCCGACCGTGATCGCGGGCGCTTCGGCGTCCACTCGACGGCGGGCGAGGCCGGCGCCATCGCGGCGCGTGCGGGCGTGCGGCGACTCATCCTGGCGCACATCGAGGCGGACTACCACGACGAGCTCGAGGCGATGGCCGACGAGGCGCGAAAGCGCTTCGGCGGCGTCGTCGAGATCGCGCGGGAGTTCGTGCCCTACCCGCTGTGAGAGGAGGGCGTGTGGATCCGCACCACGGGCACGCGCACGGCGTCGTCGATCCGTCGATCGCGTCGACTGCGCGAGGGCTCTGGACGCTCAAGTGGTCCTGCGTCGGCCTCACCGCGACCGCGCTCCTCCAGACGATCGTCGTCGCGTTCTCGGGGAGCATCGCGCTCCTCGCCGACACCATCCACAACTTCGCCGACGCCGCGACCGCGCTCCCCCTCGGTGTCGCCTTCTGGCTCGCCCGACGCGGCGCGACCCGTCGCTTCACCTATGGCCTCGGGCGCGCGGAGGACCTCGCGGGGCTGGCGATCGTCGTCACGATCCTCGCCAGTGCCCTCGTCGCGGCCTTCGGGTCGATCGCGCGCCTGCTCGAGCCGCGGCCCGTCGAGCACCTCTGGGCGGTGGTCCTCGCGTCGCTCCTCGGCTTCGCCGGCAACGAGGCCGTCGCGGTCTTCCGGATTCGCGTCGGAAGACAGATCGGGAGCGCCGCGCTGGTCGCCGACGGCCAGCATGCCCGCGTCGACGGCTGGACGAGCCTCGCGGTGCTCGTCGGCGCCCTCGGCGTGGGCGCGGGCTATCCGCTCGCCGACCCGCTCGCCGGCGTCGCGATCTCGATCGCGATCCTCGTCCTCGTCTGGCAGGCCGCGCGCGCGATCCTCCTCCGGATGCTCGACGGGGTCGAGACCGAGATTCTGGACCAGATCCTCCACGCGGCGAGCCACGTCGCGCGGGTCGAGGACGTCACCGACGCGCGGGCGCGGTGGATCGGCCACCGGCTCCATGTCGACGTGAGTGTGAGCGTGCGGGGAGGCTTGACGGTCGCCGAGGGTCACGGGGTGGCGAAGGAGGTGCGCCACCAGCTCCTTCATCACCTGCCGCACCTCGGGGGCGTGACCGTTCACGTCGATCCGCATGGTGAGGGCGGCGAGCGTCACCACCGGATCACGCCCCACGCGCACGACGGCCTGCCGCTCCACTCCCACGACTAGCTAATCGGAGGGGGCCTCGACGGCCCCCTCCGAGGCCTCCCCCAGGAGGGATTGCGCGGGCAAAGCCCGCGCTCGAACCGGCGGAGCCGGCGCTCGAACTGCGGTCACTTCGACGCGCTTCTGGGCGGCGACACGTAGGAGTTCCCGGCGATCCAGAACCTCAGGCGAAGCTCGACCGAGCGCGTGATCCCCACGCGCGGGCCCGAGGCGATCCGGAAGTCGCGCGGGCGGTCGGGCGGCTCGATCGTGAGTCGCCCCGCGGTGAGGTCGGCGCCGTTGTCGGCGAGCGTCACGCCGAGGGCGCGCGTGAGGTTCCCGGGCCCGCTCGCCGGGCGCGGCCAGGCGCGGGCGCCGCCGCGCCGCCGCGCCATCGTCGCGAGGCCGAGCGTGGGCTCCAGCGCCCGGATCAGCACGCACCCGGGACGGCCCGCTCGTCCCGCGATCGCGTTCAGACAGCAGTGGATCCCGTAGTTCAGGTAGATGTAGGCGAACCCGCCCTCGCCGTAGAAGAGCGCGCGGCTGCCGGGCCTGAACGCGGCGTGTGAGGCGGCATCCTCGGGGCCGAGATACGCCTCGGTCTCCACGATCCTCCCCGCGGTGATGGTGGAGCCGCGGCGCGAGGCGAGGACACAGCCGAGGAGGTCGCGTGCGACGGCGCGCGCCGGGCGCCGATAGAAGCGTCGGGGGAGCGGCATCGACCGACGCCGGGATTACTTGGCCGCGAGACGCTCGGTGACGAGGCGCCTGAGCGAGTCGTAGTCGAACGCGGCGCCCACGCGGCTCGGCACCTCCGCCTCGGTCTTGAGCCCCGTCTCGCTGATGATGACGCAGATCGTCTGCGCGGGCTCGAGCTGGCGTCGCGCGAGCAGGCGGATCAGCACGGCGAGGGTCGCGACGCCCGTGGGCCCTGCCCAGACGCCCTCGGTGCGCGCGAGCCGGCGCTGCGCGTCCAGGATCTCCTCGTCCTCCGCGTCGCCGGCGAGCCCTTTCTCCTCGCGCAGGAGACGGAGCACCCAGTCGCCCTTCTTGCCGGGGTTCCCGGCGGCGAGCCCCTCGGCCACGGTGTAGCCGATCTTGAGCGGCGTGATCGCGGTCCCCTCGCGGAACGCCTGCGCGATCGCGTTCGCCCGTGTCGCCTGGGCCGCGACCATGCGCGGCACGCGGGGGATCCAGCCAGCCTCGCGCATCTCGCGAAAGCCGCGCAGCATGGCGATGAACGTCTCGCCGACCGCGACCGGAGCGACGATGACATCGGGCGGGACCCAGGCGGTCTGCTCGGCGATCTCGTAGGCCAGCGTCTTCTTGCCCTCCTGCTTGTAGGCGTTGCGCGAGGCGCCGCAGTCGAAGAAGAGCTTCTCCTCGACGAGCCGGTCCCAGAGCGTGATCAGGTCGTCGTACACGCCCTTGTAGATGATGAGGTCCGCAGTCGTCGCCGCCATGTGCAGGAGCTTCGGTGCCGAGGCGCGCTCGTAGGCGAAGATCAGCGAGCGCAGGCCGGCGCGGGCCGCGTAGGCGGCGATCGACGAGCCCGCGTTGCCCGAGCTGACGACGGACGTCGCGCGATAGCCGAACTGGAGGGCGGCGCCGACGGCGGTGGCGGACGAGCGGTCCTTCACCGTGCCCGTCGGGTTGGAGCCGTCGAACTTCACGAGCACTCGGCGCACGCCGAGGTCCCTGGCCAGGCGCGGGCAGTCGAGGAGCGGCGTCCCGCCCTCGCCGAGGGTCACGCGATGCGCGGGGTCGGCGATCGGGAGGACAGGCGCGTAGCGCCAGAGCCCGGTTCCCGTGAAGATCGCGGGCCCGTCGCGCCGCAGGCGGTCGAGGTCGTAGGTGAGCTCGAGGAGGCCGTGGCACCGCTCGCACTGGAGCAGGTAGGCGAGGGGATGAGCGGCGCCGCAGTCGATGCAGGTGAGGCGCCGGGCGAGCGAGTCGGTCACGCCCGCCTCCCGAGCCGCTCGCCAAGCGTCGCGATCATCTCCTCGACGCGATGGCGTAGCGTGTGCTCGGCGAGGGCGCGCCGACGGGCGTTCTCGCCGATCGCGCGCGCCTCGCCTGGACGCGCCAGGTAGAAGTCGAGCTGCTTTCTGAGCTCCACGAGGTCACGGTAGGTGACGACCTCCTCGCCCGGCTTGAAGAGATCGCGCAGGTCGTCCTTGAGATCCACGAGCTGACAGGCGCCGGCCGCCGCGAGCTCGAAGGTGCGCGTGTTCACGCCGACGATGTCGTTCATCGGATGATGGTGGTTGAGGGAGACGGTGGACGCCGAGTAGACCAGGAGCTTCTCGCGGCCGAACACGGGCGGCCCCGCGATCGCGCGGACCGCGTGGTCCTGCACGCGCGCCCAGCCGCCGCCCCATACGCGCAGCGGGTACTCGCGGAGCTCGCGCACGAACCGCTCGCGATAGGGGTAGCAGTTGCCCACAAAGGAGACCGGCGCGCCCCAGCGCTGCAATTCCTCCTCGGTCAGCGTCACGGGATGGTGCGCGGCGGGGACGCAGTACATGGGCAGGTACGCGAGGTTCCGGAGCCCGACCTGCCGCAGGCTCTGCATCGCGTAGCGCTCCTTCGTGAAGAAGAGATCGTACGCCTCGATCGCCTCGACGGGCATCATCCAGAGCGGGTTGTCGGGAAAGAAGTTCACGAACACGGTGTCGAGCCTTCCCTTCACGCGCCCGATCAGACCGGGGGTGATCGGCCCGCCCTTGATCACGAGGACGACGCCCGGACGCCACGCGAGGCAGGCGCGCTCGAGGCGGTGCAGGATCCAGAGCTGGTAGGCGGCCTTCGTGGACCGGTTCTTGTAGAGCGGATTGTCCTTGCGGTACCCGAACGTGCGCACCTCGCGGCCGAGCGCCCTGAGCTCGTCGGCGAAATCCATGCCCATGAGGCCCGGGCGCTCGAACGGGAGGACGATCAGCCAGCGCACGGGCCGTAGCGTAGCATACGGGCCGCGCGCTATCATGGGCGCGCCGTGACGGTCGGAGTCCTTCGGCGCTACGTTCCCTCACTCGCGCTGTTCGGCGCGTTGCTCCTGATCTGGCAGGTCGTGCCGCCGCTCCTCCGGATCCGCGAGTACCTGCTCCCCGGTCCCATCGCGGTCGTCCGCGCCGCGCTGAACTTCTCGATCCCCTGGCACGCGCACATCTGGATCACCACGCTCGAGATCCTCGGCGGCTTCGCGCTCGCCGGCCTCGGCGGCGTGGCGCTCGGCGTGGCGATCGCGTGGTCGGAGACGACGGCACGCGCGCTCGTGCCGTTCCTCGTGGTGGTCAACACGCTCCCGAAGGTCGCGGTCGCGCCGCTCTTCCTGCTCTGGCTCGGGTACGGCGTCGTGCCCAACGTGCTCATCGCGGCGCTGATCGGCTTCTTCCCCGTCGTGATCAACACCGCCGTCGGCCTCACGCAGATCGACGAGGAGCTGCTCGACCTCGGCCGCGTCTTCGGGGCGCCGAAGTGGAAGGTCTTCGTGAAGATCCGGGCCGTCGTCGGGGCCATCGTCGGCGAGTTCGTCGCCTCCCAGGCCGGCCTCGGCATGGTCATCGTGACTGCCCAGACGAACCTGAACACGCCCGTCGCGTTCGCGGCGCTCGGCTGGATCTCGATCATCGGGTTGACGCTCTACGGCGCGGTCGGGCTGGCCACGCGCTGGTGGGCCCCCTGGGCGGATACGACGTGAGGAGGACACGATGAGACGCGTGGCGCTCGCGACGCTCGTGACGTTCCTGATCCTGGCGGCGACGCTCGGGGTGCCCGGCGCGCAGTCGACGCAGCGAGTCACCTTCGCCCTGAACTGGTTCGCCGTGGGCGACCACGCCGCGTACTGGGTCGCGCTCGAGAAGGGCTACTACCGTGCGCGGGGCCTCGACGTCGAGCTCCAGAACTCGAAGGGCTCCGGCGACTCGATCGCCAAGGTGGACACCGGCCGCGCCGACATCGGCCTGGCCGACGCCGCCGTCGTCATCCCGAGAGTCGCGCAGGGCGCCAGGGTGAAGATCGTGGGCGCCGTCTTCGACAACACCCCGCTCAACATGTGGATGTGGAAGTCGAGCGGCATCGTGACGCCGAAGGACCTCGAGGGCAAGACGCTCGCCGCGCCGCCCGGCGACGCCCAGCGCCAGCTCTTCCCGGCGTTCGCAAAGCTCCACGGGATCGACGCGTCCAAGGTCACGTGGGTGAACATCGAGCCCGCCGCCAAGTTCGTGACGCTCGCCGAGAAGCGCGCCGACGTCGTCGCCGACTATCTGACCGGCCTGCCGTTCTACGAGAAGGCGCTCGGCCGAGAGCACGTCGCCAGCATGCCGTGGTACAAGCACGGCTTCGACACCTACTCGATGTCGATCATCGCGAGCGAGAAGACGCTCAACGAGCGCCCGAAGGTCCTGCGCGATTTCGTCACCGCGTCCTACCTCGGCTGGCGGGACGTCATGGGCAACCCGAAGGCGGCGCTCGAGGTCTTCAAGAAGCGCGTGCCCGAGATCGATCTCGCGCTGATCGAGCCGAACATGATGCTCGGGCTCGAGCTGATGAAGACCGACCGGTACGCGACGAACGGGATCGGCTGGATGGACCGCGGCAAGATGTGCGCCACGGTCGAGCTCATCAACACCTACATGCCCGACATGCCGCGCAGGGTCGGCTGCGACGAGGTCTTCACCAACGAGTTCCTGACGAAGATCGAGCCACCCAGGCGTTGATCGTTCTCGACGGCGTCGGGATGACGTACCGGGCGGCGTCGGGCCAGGTCGAGGCGCTGCGGTCCATCTCGTTCAGGGTCGAAGGAGGCGAGCTCGTCGCGCTGGTCGGGCCGTCCGGCTGCGGCAA
>WNGN01001754.1_pt1 | contig 20598 bp, 19 predicted proteins | sample 5400561 | NCBI WGS metagenome assembly WNGN01 (sample SAMN13153379, study PRJNA577476) | soil metagenome | isolation source: 115 cm soil or saprolite under Garry oak tree replicate 2 | place: USA:California | collected 2016-06-15
TTCGGCCTGCTGGCGCCGACCGGCACGCCGAAGGATGTTCTGGATAAATTGCACGGCGAAACCGTCAAGGTCCTGGCGATGCCGGAGGTGCGCAAGAAGTTCGACGAACTTGGTCTCGAGCCGGTCGGCAATACGCCGGCTGAGTTTACCGCGATCATCAAGAAAGAAACCCCCGAGTGGGCAAAAGTAATCAAGGATGCCGGCATCAAGCTCGGCAACTAACTTCCTGTAAATTGAGGTTTTCTTCGCTCGCGCGCGGCGGCAATGCCTTCATCGACGTCGTGAGAAAATTCAAGCGCCGAACGGAGTGCGTCGGAAAGCTCGCGTGCCGCGCGAGAACCTGCTGCTTCCCTCAGCTTCACAATGCGCTTGGTGCCTCGTGTTGCCAAAGGCCCGTTGCCGGCGATAACTTCGGCAAGCGCGTGCATTTCCGCATGAACATCGTCTCGCGGAACCACACGTTCGACCAGGCCGTATCGTTCCATTTCAGTTGCGTCGATTTCACGACCCGTGCAGAGCAATTCGAGCGTTCGGGCGGTGCCTACGATATTTGGAAGCCGGACTGGCGCGCCTGCGCCGGGAAATCCGCCCCATTTTGCCTCCGGCGACGAGAGGCGGACATGATTGCCGGCGATCCGTATGTCGCAGGCAAGAGCGAGTTCGACAGCACCGGCGCGAACGTAACCGTTCAGGCCGGCGATGACGATCTGCGGCAAGGCTTCGATCGCATCGAAGGTCTCGTTGGCCAGCCGGATTAAATTCAGGACCTGATCCTTGGCAAGTTGTCCCCGCAACGCCGGCGTCAGAATGCCTGTCGAAAAGCATTCGGTTCCCTCGCCGGTGAGCGTCAGGACCTGGATCTCGGGGTTCGAGGCTAGATCCTTCGCTATTGTCCGCAGCTCCAGCAGCAGATCCCGGGAGAGAAGGTTCTGTTCGTTGGGACGATCGAAAACGATGCTGGCAATACGGCCCTGAATGCTAAAGGCAAGCCCGGTCATCACGTATTCCTTCAGATTTTGCGCCGTATTTCCTTCAATTGCGGCGCGACGCATTCGCGCTTGCGGTATCAGAGAACTCCATTGTAGGTTTATGCAATGTGAAATCAATTATGGATTTGGGGAGGCCGCCAAGTGCCACACAACGCTTTGTCGTCGAGAGTCGGTCTGCATGCGAAGCTGGCGTGCATCGCGGTTTTGGCGGCGATAACGACAGGGCTGGTACATCAAAGTTACGCTCAAACCCAATCGCCGGTTGCCGTCAGGGCCGCCTATATTCCGGTTGTAACCTGGCTTCCCGCGTGGGTTGCGAAGGAGAAAGGGTTTTTTGCAGCGCACGGGCTCGATGTCTCGCTTAGCGTCGCGCAAAACCTTTCGACACTGCCGGGAACGGTTGGAAAGCAGTTTGAATTTGTTCCAAGCACCGCGCCCGATCTGCTGAAATCGGTCGCCTCCGGGCTCGACGTCGTCGCCGTCGCCTCCGAAGTTTTTGAGACCGAGGATAACCCTTCGACGCATGTCATCGTTGCCAAGGATTCGGGTATCGCCGGGCCGAAAGATCTGGCCGGAAAGCTGATTGCGACCCCCACGATCGGCGGCGTGATCCACGTGTCGGTGCTTTACTGGCTGAAGAAAAACGGCGTCGACCCCGCGAGCGTCAGAGCCGTGGAAGTGCCGTTTCCCAATATGCCCGACCAACTCAAGGCCAAGCGTGTCGACGCCGTCGAATCCCTTGAACCGTTCGCCGGCGCGCTGCGTGCAAACGGCAATGTCTCGATCGCGACCCCTCTGCTGTCAGTCGGCAAGGATGTGCTGTTTCCGTTCTGGATCTCGCAGGGCGCGTGGGCGCGCGCCAATCTTCCGACGATCAAGGCCTGGATTGCAGCCCTCGAAGATGCAAAAAGCTTTATCGAGAAAAATCCCGCGGAAGCGCGCAAGATCATGGCGCAGTACACCAAATTGCCCGAGGCTGTGGTGCAGGCGACGCCATTCCCGACCTACCGCTTTGCGATCAAGCCGCAGGATATCCAGGTCTGGGCCGCCGCACTCAGGGATGTCGGTCAGCTCGACAAGGAAGTCGACTCCTCCAAATTGGTTGTGACGCCATAGATGAGCTCGGCGGAAAAGAGATCCGATCCCAGCGAGAAGGCCGCAGGTCCGGCCTTCGAGTGCCGATCGGTCACCGTCGAGCTTCTTCACAAGTTCAGCCGCAAGCGCATCATCGAGGATATTTCCTTTCTGGTTCGATCCGGAGAGTTCTTGACCATCGTCGGTCGTTCGGGAACCGGCAAAACCACGCTGTTGAGGGCCATGGGAGGTCTGACGCCGACTGCGAGCGGTTCAGTCCTGGTGCATGGAAAGCAGCTCGACGGTCCGCCCGACGACGTCGTCCTCGTCTTCCAGGATTATTCCAACGCTTTGTTACAGTGGCGCACCGTCGCGGCCAACGTCGCGTTTGGAATAGAGCGGTCGCTCGATCGCGGGGAAATCGAACAACGGGTCCATGACGCGCTGGCCCTGGTGGGTCTTGAAAACAATGCGGAGGATTATCCGTGGCAATTGTCCGGCGGCATGCAGCAGCGTGTTCAAATCGCGCGGGCGCTGGCGCTGCGTCCGGCCGTGATGCTGATGGACGAACCGTTTGCCGCGCTCGATGCCATGACCAAAGCATCCATGCAGGACGAACTTCTCCGGGTCCGCGATCGGACCGGGACCAGCTTCGTCTTCATCACCCACGATATCGAGGAGGCGGTCTATCTGGGCGACCGGATCGCCGTCCTCAAGGGCTCACCCGGACGAATTGAGCAGATATTCGAAATTGGCCTGCCGGCGCCGCGCGATCAGCTATCGACGCGCCAGCTGCCAAAGTTTCTCGAATATCGCTACGCCGTGCACCAGACCATTGGGAGCGGACATGCATAAGAATAACTTCATCGCGCGGATCAATTGGCCCGGAACCGCCGTGTTCGTTTTCGTCGGCCTCGCATGGGAAGCGGCGGTCCGGTCGGGATTGCTCGAATACGAATATCTGCCGGCGCCGTCGGCCATCGGTCTGGGTTTTGGCGAACTCGCCAGCCAAGGGATTTTGGCGCCCGATATTGCGCACACCCTGATTTCTGTCGCGATCGGATGGACGGTGGCGATCGTGCTTGGTATCTCGCTCGGCTTCCTGCTTGGTTTATCGCCGACAGCGCGGCGTTACAGCCTGGCGAGCATCGAGGTTTTGCGGCCGATGCCAGGGGTTGCGTTTGCGCCGGTTGGACTTTTGCTGTTCGGCTTCTCGCTGAAAACCGAAATGGTCGTCACGATCCTTCCGGTACTCTGGCCTGTGCTCGTCAACACCATCGGAGGCGTCACCGGCGTTCATCAGAGGCTTCATGACGTCGGCCGGACCTTTCGTCTCAGCCGCAAAGATACCATCCTCCGCATCATTTTGCCCGCGGCGATGCCGCCGATTGTCGTCGGTGCGCGTATCAGTCTTGGTCTGGCGCTCGTGCTCGCCGTCGTCGCCGAAATGGTGGGCAATCCGGAAGGCCTCGGCTACGGCATTGTCCGTGAGCAACAAGCGCTGCGTCCCGACCTGATGTTTGCTTATATCGTGACGGTAGGGTTTATTGGCATTGCTCTGAACGCGGGAATGCTGGCCCTTGCGGAGGCCTTGTTTCCATCCTTCCGTCAGTTGCGAGGCGGGCAATGACGTACTCTCGTCCGTGGCGACAATATTTCACACTCGTCGTGGAGGCGCTTCCGTCGCCCAGAGGATTGTTGCCGCTGGTGGCCCTTCTCGTCGCCTGGCAGCTCTTGCAGACCGGCAATTCTCCCTATTTTCCCCCACCCTCGGACTGGTGGAACGGCCTGATGCTGCTGGCGAAAAGCGGGCGGCTTTATCCGGCATTGTCGGCCACCACGATAACCCTGCTGCTTGGATTGGCTGTCGCAGTCGTCATCGGAACCGGAATTGGCCTGCTCATTAGTGTATTTCCGCGGTTCAGCCGCGCCGTCGGGCCGCTGCTGGAATTTCTGAGGGCTATTCCGCCACCGGCTGTCGTACCCGTGGCGATTCTCTTCATGGGCTATGACGAACGAATGAAGCTCACCGTGGTGGTGCTTACGGCGATCTGGCCTATTCTCCTGAACACCTCATCCGCAGCGGAACGCGTTCATCCATTGCTGCTCGACGTTGCGCGTTCGTTCCGGCTTTCCGCGGTCGATCGCATGAGGCTGATCATCCTGCCGTCGGTCGTCCCTGCGGTATTGCTCGGCATTCGCGTGGCGCTGCCCGTCGCGATTGTCGTGACGCTTCTGGTCGAGATCCTGACCTCGATCGAAGGGATCGGTGCGCTCATGATCGGTGCCCAGCGCAACTTTCAATCTCCGCAGGTTTATGGACTTCTTGTCCTGATCGGCCTGTTTGGATTGCTCGTGAATAGCGTCTTCGCCGTCTTTGAGGCGATCCTGCTTCGTCGCTGGCCCCCAAAAACCCAGAGTGAAAATTTCTAGGAGTTCAAGATATGGAAGTCGGCTTCTTTTTCTGGCCCTACAATCCCGGTTTGGTCGAAAACCTTGCCGATCGCGCGGACCGATATGGCTACGATATGATCGGCATCGCCGATACGCCGGGGAATGCGATGGATCCCTGGGTTTCCGCAGCCCTCGCGGCGCGCGTGACCAAAAAGGCGCGCGTGGCGCTTAGCGTGACAAACATTGTGACCCGCGACGCCGCTGTCAGTGCCGCTGCGATCGCCTCGATCGATCAGATCGTCGAGGGCCGCGCCGTTCTCGGCATCGGTGCGGGCCACAGTGGAACGAAGAACCTCGGCCGCAGCAATTCTACCGCGAAGGAGCTCGGGGAGGGCGTCACCTTCATCAAGACGTTGCTGCGGGGCGAAGCCGCGACGCTCAAAGGAGCAACGGCGCATTTGCCGTGGGTCAAGAAGCCGTCAAAGGTGTTTCTCGCGGCTTCTCACCCGCTCGGTCTGGCGGCAGCCGGACGCACCGCGGATGGTGTTTTTCTTAATTTCGGCCTGGGCAAGGATAACATCGCTCAATCCGAGGCCATCGTCGCCAAGGGAATTTCGGAAGCGGGCCGGTCCGCTGGCGATGTCGAGATATGGCAAATAGCGGCGTTGGACTGTGCCTTGGATGGCGACGTCGCCCGTGACAAGGTCGGGGCGATACTGGCGTTCGTGGCGGGATATGTCATCGGCGACAAAAATCTTGAAACGCGTGGGGTCCCCGAACATCTTCGCGAGCCGCTCTTGGAACTGCGCCGGCGCTACAGCACCCGGCCAGGCGATGCGGACATCAGATTGGTGCGCGAGCTCGGCCTGTTTGAATATCTTTCCGGGCGTCTGTCGATCTGCGGCACGCCGGAACAATGCTTGAAGCAGGCGTTGGCCGCCAAGGCAGCAGGCGCCAGGCGGTTGATGCTCACGGTCAGCCTCGCGTCGGACCCGGTCCGGACCGTTGAGCTCTTTGGGGAACATGTGCTTCCGAAGTTGCGAAACTGATGCTCCAAGCCCGGGCAGCCGAGCCGCTTGGGGTCGGACTTGCAGCGGGACGGGCAGACAAGAAGGCGGTGAGAAGCTTGAGCAGAGCTGACAGGCGGCAGATCGGGGTTCAATCTGTTGAGATCGCAGGACGTCTGTTGAAAACGCTTGCGCAGCTTGGGGGACCTCAAACGCTCAAGGATTTCTCGGCCGTGGCAGGCCTGTCTCCAGCCAAAGCGCATCGCTACCTGGTTAGTCTTATTCGAGAAGGCTTGATCGAGCAGAGCGCGATTGACGGTCGCTACGATTTCGGCGGTGCCGCCCGGGAAATCGGCCGTGCCGCGATCAATCGGCTCGACATCATGCGCATCGGTGCCCCGCTGCTGGTCGACCTGCGCAACGTGCTCCAGCAAACCGTTTTCCTGGGCGTGTGGGGCAATGAAGGGCCGACCGTGCTCTATTGGCTTGACGTGCCGCGGCCTGTGTCTGTCATCATCAGGCCCGGCTCGATACTTCCGCTGCTCACCTCGGCGCTCGGTCTCGTCTGCGCCGCTTACCTGCCGCCGGATTTGACGAAAAGACGTATCGCCAAGGAAATCGCCGAACATAAAAGATCAGGGTTGGACTTCGCCGTGAAAAGCGAGGCAGATGCTGCAAGGAAACTGGCCGATGTTCGCGCGCGTGGTTTCAGCTTGGTCAGAGGAGACTTGATCCGCGGCATAGACGCCATGGCCGTGCCGGTGCTGGACTTCAAGAAGGACCTCGTGGCGGTGCTGGCTGCGGTCGGGCCGTCGAAAAGTATTGATGTTTCGAGCAACGGCAAATCGATTCGCGAACTCAAATTGGCGGCCCAAAAATTTGTCGGCCTGATCGGGTAAAGCATGATCCGGAAAACGTGGTACCGCGTTTTCCGAAAAGATCGTGCTCAAACAAATGCGCTTTTATGTCGAGGTCCGAACGAAATTCGCTGTTCCAACCCAACCTACACGCCGCAGAGAAAGCTAAGATTATCTCGTTCATTTGCTGTCGTTGCTGCGAGTATTTTATGTATCGGCGCGGGGTTCATCGCATCCGCCACCGCCGCGCAACTGACACCGGTGCGGGCCGCGTATATTCCGGTCGTCTCGTGGCTCCCGGCATGGGTCGCCAAGGAGAAGGGCTTCTTTGAGCAGAACGGCCTCGACGTCACGCTGTCCGTTACGCAGAACCTGTCTGTCCTGCCGGGAACGCTGGGACGCCAGTTCGATTTCGCGCCGTCGACGCCGCCCGATCTCATCAAGGCCGTGCTCGCGGGGATCGATGTCGTGGCCGTGGCCGGGCAGGGGATCGAGACCAGGGATAATCCGAGCACGCATTTGATCGTCCGGAAGGACTCCGCGATCACGAGCATGCAAGACCTCAAAGGCAAGGTGATCGCAACGCCGACGCTCGGCGCCATCATCCATGTCTCGGTGCTCCACGGCCTCAAGAAGAACGGCATCGATCCTAATTCCATCCGGGCCGTCGAAGTGCCGTTTCCCAACATGCCCGATCAGCTCAAGGCCGGAAACGTCGATGCCGTCGAGGCGCTTGAGCCGTTTGCCGGACAGTTGCTCGCAGCCGGCAACAGGTCGCTCGGAGACCCGCTGCTTTCCGTAAGCGATGAGGTCCTCTACACGTTTTGGATCTCCGAGCGAAAATGGGCGGCGGACAATCATGTGGTGATCGACGCCTGGGTCGCCTCGCTCAATCAGGCCAAGCAATTCATGGATGCGAATCCGCAGGAAGCGCGCGCAATCCTCGCCAAATATACCAAGCTGCCCGAGGCGGTAGTCCAAAAAATACCGTTTGTGACGTATCGTTTTTCGCTCAATCCGCGCGACTTCGCTGTCTGGGTGAACGTGCTGAAGGACCTTGGCCAAATTACCCGATCGATCGACGAGAATAGCCTGGTGATGAAACTCAAATGAGCGCGCATGCCGGCGAATATTTGCTGCCAGCACTTTAAACGGAGCGCCGCTTTTTTAAGTTTATTTCAGCTTATTTTCCGTCCTGTAGAATTTAACGGTACCATTCAACCGAAAAAATGCCGCATTCGCTATCTACCCTCGGATGTGGGGGACCAATCAAACACTTCGCTGCCCTTTTTGCTGCACCTGGACACGGCGGCAGACTGCTTGTGACATCCACCTCGCAAACCCCCGATATGCGTGTGCGCCTGGTCTGTGGAGAAACCAAATGTCTCGTGCCGTAGCGTTTTTCGCGATCGTGTTGGCTTTCGTTATGGCGGCACTTCCTGTGGGCGCGGCCGAGTTCGGGACCAGGGATGAAGCACTGGCGATGGTCCGGCGCGTGCAGCAGAAATTCAAGAAAGAGGGCGCCGAAGCGGCCTTCAACGCCATCAACAGCAAGGCCCCAGGATTTGCCGATCGCGACCTTTACCCCTTTGTGACCGAATTGACGGGTCTTTGCGTTGCCAACGGCGTCACGCCGGCGGTGAGAGGAAAGAACCTGCTTGATCTCAAGGATCAAGACGGCAAGTTCATGATTCAGGAATTTGTCAGGACCGCCAGCACTTCCCCCGAACACGGTTGGGTCGACTACCGCTGGCTCAACCCCGTCACAAAAACCATTGAGGACAAGTCTGCCTGGATCGAAAGGATGGGCAATTATTTCGTCGGTGTCGGCGTATATAAAAACGAGCAGCCCAATGAAAATACAATTGGTCTGATATCCGGCAGTCCGAACTCGGACGATACCTATCTGCAGATCGCGTACGATCTCGCGGATGTCCTCAATGACGGCGACAATCTTCGCATTCTCCCGATCGCCGGCATCGGTGGACCGAAGAACATCCGCGACGTGCGATACTTGAGAGGCATCGATATCGGCCTCACGCAAACCAACATTCTCAACAATTTCCGCCGGTCGAACGAGCGGATGGGGCAGGCTGATAACAAGATCGTCTATATCACCAGGCTGTTCACCGAGGAGGTCCATCTCGTTGCGCGTAACGAGATCACCTCGATTGAGCAGTTGCGGGGTCTTAAGGTCAACCTCGATGCAAAGGGCAGCGGAACGAGTTACTCGATGCGCGATGTCCTCAAGACCCTTGGCGTTGAGATTCAGGAAGTCAGCATGTCGCAGGCCGAAGCCTTCGAAAAGGTCAAGAGCGGTGAGATAGCTGCCACGGTCCTGATTGCGGGTAAACCGGTGCGGTCGATGACCAAGCTGAACCCGGCAGATCGCCTGCACTTCGTTCCAGTTCCGTATCCTGCGCAACTCATCGCTGATTATTATCCGTCCTCGCTCACGCATGACGACTACCCCGACCTTGTTCCGGCGGGGCAATCCGTCGATACGATTGCGGTTGGCGCGGTCCTCATCGCGTATAATTGGCCGAAGACCAATGTCGATCGCTATCGGCGGGTTCAACGGTTCGTGGACGCACTCTTTCCCAAGATCGGCGAATTCAAGAAGCCGCCGCGCCACCCGAAATGGCGTGAGGTTAGCCTCGCTGCCCAATTGCCGGGTTGGACCCGGTTCGAGGCGGCGCAAGCATGGCTTGATGCCCGAGCCAGCCAAGCGACACAGGCAAGCTCGGAGAAACCGCCAGGTTTCCCGCAGGCTATAAAAATAGACGGACCCGCGCGCCAGGGCGCCCCCAATGGCCTTTCGCAAAGCGACGCCGCACTTTACCAGCAGTTTCTTCAGTGGAAGAAGTTGCAGCCTGGCCGGTGACTTTTCCAAGCGAATGTTACTGAATCCGAGCGGACGTCTGCTCTCGACAGAACATCCAGAGAAGCCGCACCCTCCTCGCGATCTTTCCGCCAACGGGTCGAGACTGCGATAGAGATCGAAGAGAAAAATCGCTGCCCAATATTTAACGACCAATCTGGAGCAGGAGTTCGAATCTCCTTGGGCGCGCCACTTCGGTACAAAACTGGGCACTCCAAAACCTGCCGTTTTTGCGCTTGAGGCGGCACCAGCGTGAGCAAAGCTCTGTATCGGCTGGTTGCCTTTCTCAAGCAAGCCAATTCTCAACCTTCAAACCGCGAATACGCTTGAACTCGCCGGTATTGGCGGTCACGACGGCTGCGCCAATCGCATAGGCATGAGCCGCGATCAGCAGATCGTTGCCGCCGATCGGCTTTCCGGCCGTTTCCAGTTCCGCGCGGATTTCGCCGTAATTGGCATCGGCAGGTACATCAAACGCAAGCACATTGATCTCGCCGAGCAGGTCTTCGACTGCCTTGAGCAGCCGTCGCGAGCCGCTCTTGGCGCATCCGTAGCGCAACTCCGCCGCAACGATGATGCTGGTACAGATGTTGTCCTCGCCGACCCTGGCGATCCGCTTCGCAGCTTTGCCCCGTGGGTTTCTGATCAGGTCGGAAATGATGTTCGTGTCCAGCATGTAGCGGGTCAAAACGGTTTCTCCGGCGCCGGCACGGGGTCGTCGATCTCGGGAAAGTCTTCCTCCAGCGGCTTCATCGTCTTGAGCAAGGCGACGAGTCCGCGCCTGCGCACGGGTTCGAGCACAAGCCGGTCGCCGTCGCGGTGCATGATCGCTTCATCGCCCGGCAACTCAAATTCGACGGGAATGCGGACCGCTTGATTGCGGCCGTTGCGGAATAATCTGACATGTCTTTGTTCCGGCATAGGCTGTTGTCTCTCATTATGGCATATGCTATCGACATATGCCATAAGGAGGCAGCCGACAAGGGGGCCGCCCAGCGGGCATAGCCCTTTCCTTGATGATGCTTGTGGATCGCAGGTTGCCCGAGCAGGGTCACTGGCACCGGGCCGGGATCGGGGCCGATGGCAGGCGCCAGCACACCTGCGATTATCGCGAGGGTGGTTGCCGCCAGGCGAGGAACGCCGAGCTATCAGCCAATCTCGGCTGGGCGATGCCCGGCACGGGATCAGCGATGGCGATGCGGCGAGGGCAGGTTCTCGTGCGAGGCGAGAGGCTTCGTCTGCACGTCGCGCCGGGCGCAGGGAATTAAAGCCGCTCGCGAATAGAATTCAAAACGCCGGTCGTTGCATCTATAACTTTCAACGCCTCCTGCGCCTTCCCCGATCCCACCGGGTATTTGGCACACTGCTCGGACAATGCAACCAGCCGTTTTCTTTCGGTTGAGAGAATGCTACTGGTCTTGTCGACCGCAAACTTCACTACGCTGCGCGTGGCATTGTCATCGCCAACCTCGGTCAGATCCTTCTGCATCGTGATCAGATATTCGTAGCTGGTGAGTTCGTCCGAGATCTGGAGAAGCTCTCGAATAGTTGAGTTGATACAGCCTGCATCTCCGCTGGGCACATCGGGCCGCTTTGCCGTCTCGACGAGATCGATCATGAGGTTCGCAAATAGCGGCTTCAAGCTCTCGGCCTGTTTGAAGTCGGCCTCGGAAAGCACGCCGGCTGCCGAATTGCCAGCACAGAGGAGACCCAGCACGAGGCCTGCCGCAAGCATCGCTTTTCGTTCGTGCGTTGCATGCACGTGCCTGCACTTCTTGAGCGTCATGCTATATCCAGCCTTCGTTCTCCAGTCGCCGGCGCTTATTGTTAGATCGTCCGTTCTGTGCGAATATGCCCTCAGCCTGATCTCATTGCTCGCAGACATCTGGGTCTCCGGACAACCCGAGAATAGATGGATGACCACTGCGCCGCAACGGACTTATCGCGCCGCAGCTCTGGAGGGGGCGGTCTCTCCGGAGCAGCTTGACCATCTCGTGGTCGTCAGCAGGCCGGCGGACTGGATCATTGTCCTGGTGGTCTTGGTCGCGGTCGCGGCGGCATTGGCGTGGGGCATCTTTGGGCGTGTGCCCTCTCGGGTTTCGGGCGAGGGAATCCTGATTAGCAACGGCGGCAGGGTGGTGGATGCGGTCGCCGCCGCTGCCGGCCTGCTGCAATCTGTTGCTGTTACGGTCGGGGACCATGTTACCCAGGGGCAGCCGATCGCCCAGATAGTTCAGACCGATATCGAACAGAAGCACAAAGCGGCAGTGGAAGTGTTTCACGCGCGTGAACACGAATACAGGGACCTCAACTCCAAAGTCGCCAGGGAGCTTGCGGCGAAAAGCCAAAATTTCCAAAAACTAGAGGCGGCATTTGAACAGGTTATCAGGGCAACCAGCCAGCGCGTCGATTACCTCCAGGTTGACGTCCGAAATCTCGAGAGTCTGCTCGCGAAGGGCTACACGACGCGGCGCAATCTCGAGGAGCGTCGTCAGGAAATGACAGATGCGCAGCAGCGTCGAGCCGATGCTCAAAACGAGATCCTGAAGCTCCGTTCGCAGAAAACGGACTTGGAAACACAGCGCGAGCGGGAGATCGAGCAGTCGGAGTTCACATTGAACGAAGCTCGCCGGCAAATGAACGCCGCCGCGGAGCTGTTGAGTCAGAACACGCGGGTGCTTAGTCCGATTGAAGGGCGTGTCGTCGAGGTCAAGATCTCCGCCGGCTCTGTCCTTGCGATCGGCACGCCAGTGGTGGAGATCGAAAGCGAGGGCAAGGAGCTTCAGGCCGTCATCTATATCGCCGCGGAACATGGCAAACAGGTCAAGCCGGGAATGTCGGTTCAGCTTGAGCCGACCACGGTCAAGCGCGAAGAGTTCGGGATGATGCTGGGTACTGTCTTGAGCGTCTCCGATTTTCCGATGACGCCGCAGGGGATCAACGCCGTACTGCACAACGAAAACCTTGTCTCCCGTTTTTCCCACAATGGGGCGCCCTATGCCGCCGAGATGGCGCTTGAACAGGATGCCTCTACCAAGACAGGCTATCGCTGGGCCGTGGGCCAGGGACCCGACACTCACTTGACGAGCGGGACCCTGACGCGCGCAGAAATCACGACCCGTCGGCAACGGCCACTCGATCTAGTGATCCCGCTGATCAGGCATCTCACAGGAATCGATGGATAGGCCCGCTCCTCCTGAGCCCTCCCTCGGACGCTCGCGGCTGGGAGGCCGCTTCCAAAAACTGTTGCGCAAAAAGGTGATAAATACGCCTATCATCCTGCAGATGGAGGCAGCGGAGTGCGGAGCTGCGGCTCTTGCAATTGTCCTCGCCTATCATGGCGCCTGGATCTCCCTGGAGCAGCTTCGTATCGCATGTGGCGTGTCGCGCGACGGCAGTAAGGCGAGCAACATCATCCGCGCGGCGCGTCGCCATGGACTCGTCGCAAGGGGCTATAGCGTCGAGCCGGCGGCACTTGGCCAGCTCCCGATGCCATGCATCATCCACTGGAATTTCAAGCACTTCGTGGTGATGGAGGGCGTCAGCGGCAGGCACGCCTACATCAACGACCCCGCGACCGGCCGCCGCCGTGTCAGCATGGCGGAACTCGATCGCGCCTTCACGGGCGTCGTGTTGACCTTTGAGCGCGGCGAAGAGTTCAAGAAGCTCGGCGCCAGGCCGAATGGTATCGGCCTGCTGCTGCGTGAGCTGCGTCGCAGCAAGTCAGCGGTTGCGCTGCTGGTGATCGCGAGCATGGTTCTCGTGATACCCAATATTATCGCTGCCGGTTTTTCCAAAATATTCGTTGACGACATTCTCATCCAGCGCATGGACAGCTGGCTTGCGCCACTCCTGATCGGAATGGCACTGATGGCGACATGCCGCGCGGTGTTGGTTGTGGTTCGCCAGTCGGTCCTGCTACGGCTGCAGGCCAAGCTTGCCGTTGTCACGACGAGCCGATTCCTTTGGCGCTTGATGATGCTGCCGTTTGAGTTCTTCACGCAGCGCCATGCCGGCGATGTCGCCAGTCGGGTTGCCTCCAATGAGCTAATCGCCCGCCTGCTGTCGGGCGGCATCACCATGAACGCGCTTAGTTTGACGTCGGTGCTGCTGTTTGGTGCTGCAATGGCAGTCTACGATCTCACTCTCACGGCCCTTTGCATCGCGATCTCGCTGGTGAATGTCCTCTTGCTGCGGCTGGTGGCGGCACGGCGGCAAGAGCTCAGCTACCGGCTTGCGGTAGAGCAAGGCAAGCTCCTCGCTGCTACTGTAGGCATTGTGCGTACCATCGAGACCATCAAGGCGAGCGGTCTCGAAGACGACGCCTTCAGTAAGTGGGCCGGTCTTCAGGCCAACAATTTGAACGCTCAGCAGAAGCTCGGCGCATCGGCCATCATAATCGATATGGTTCCGACGCTGCTCTCGGGGATGACAGTCGCGGCCATCCTTGGCCTCGGCGGCTTGAGGGTCATTCAGGGCTCGCTGACACTCGGCAGCCTGGTTGCATTCCAATCCCTCGCGGCAAGCTTCGCCGAGCCCTTCGGCAATCTCGTCAATTATTTCGGCGGGTTGCAGACAATCAAGGGAGCGCTCGAGCGACTTGAGGATATTTACAAGTACCCTCTTCGATCGGCACCACCGGACAGGGCGACGAGAGATGATTTTCCGCCCAAGCTTGCGGGCAGTGTTGAGCTTCGCAACATCAGCTTCGGGTATTCCATTCTCGAGCCTCCGCTTCTCGACAATTTGTCGCTCACGATCCCTGCAGGATCCCGCGTCGCGCTTGTTGGAGTTTCGGGCAGCGGAAAATCGACACTCGGCAGGTTGATCTGCGGGCTATACCAGCCCTGGTCCGGTGAAATTGTTTTCGATCGATGGGCACTGGAGAATATCCCATCCCAGGAATTTGCCAACTCCGTTTCCTATGTCGACCAGGACATCTTCCTTTTCGAGGGCAGCGCGCGAGACAATTTGACCCTATGGGATTCAACCACCGAGGAGAGCGACCTGGTCGCCGCGGTCAAAGATGCGCTGATCCATCACGACCTGGCGACGCGCCCAGGGAACTACGATTGCCACGTCAATGAGGGGGGCGGCAATTTCAGCGGCGGTCAGCGTCAGCGTATCGAGATAGCCCGAGCGCTTGTCTCCAATCCCTCTGTTCTGGTGATGGACGAGGCCACGGCCGCACTCGATCCAATCACCGAGAAGGCCATCGATGACAACCTCCGGCGGCGGGGCTGTACCTGCATCATCATCGCGCATCGACTTAGCACGGTACGCGATTGCGACGAGATCGTTGTGCTGGAGCGTGGGCGGATAGTCGAACGTGGCACCCACGAACAGCTCATCGCGTTGCAAGGCACTTATGCGCGACTCGTGACAAACGAATGAGCAATTCCCTCGACAAAGACGAATTTTCCGCAGCCGCACCGATCGCGAGCCTGGGTCGGCGCCGCTTGGCTGTCGACCCGCGGCGCCCCATTCTTCTCAATGACCGCGATGAGGTGCTTCGGTTGATCACGGGTCATGTCGACATCTTCGCGATCGAGACTAGCGGCACTCGCCATCATCTGTTCCGGGTCGAGGCCGGCGAGATCGTCCTCGATCTGCACACTGCCTGTGAACAATCCCCCGGTCGGCTGCAGATCGTCGCAATTGGAGGGCCGGAAGCCGAGCTTGTGGCCGTTTCGCGAACCGAGATTGAGTGTTCTGACGAGCTTTGCAAGTGGATTACCCGTCTCTCCGAACTGACGGTCATATCGGCCGCATCGGATAATGGTCCCGAATCGATTGGCGGCGAGGCGATAGAATTGCAGGCAGGCGAGCGTTGCCGCGGCCCAAAGCGGAGCGTCGTGTGGGCACAAATCGAAGCGGGTTCTGCAGGTCCTTTCGATCTGGATCTCGATCTTGAGCCCGCTAGTCCGCCTGTCCCGCTCACGGCGAGGTTCGGGCTCGAAGCTCGCGAATACGGCTGCAAGATAGCAATCAGCGCAAATGCGCCCGAAGCACCGCTGCTCTGGTCTGCAATCGACCAATATCATGCGGCCATTGTTGCAAATGTGGAGAGGACGATCGGACGTGACCTGCTGCTGGAACGGCAGCGGCTCAGCCGTCGGGCGGAATTCACCCATGCGCGGACACGCCATACGCTCGAGGAACTTTCCGATGCTATCGGCAAGCAAACTGAACGGACCAAAATCGACCCGGACACTGTCGCCGACCCCCTGCTCGCCAATTGCAAAATCATCATGGAGTCCCTGGGAGCCACGATCACGCATTCCCGTCGAAGCGATCCGGCGAGCAGCACCTTTGAAGACGTTTTGGAGATCGCTCGGGCATCTCGATTTCGAATTCGCCGCGTTCAGTTGCGCGATCGCTGGCGGCAATCCGATGCCGGTCCGCTGTTGGCCTGGCATGGGCGCGATCGAACACCGGTTGCTCTGATTCGTGACCGGGGCCGTTACGCGATGGTAGATCCGGCGAGCGGGACCAGCCATGCTGTCGCCGCTTCGACGGCGAATGAGTTTGCACCGGAAGCCATCAGCTTCTACAGCGCGCTGCCGGCACATCCACTCCGGTATCGCGATTTGCTCTTCTTCGCTGCGAGAGGGCTGGCCAGCAGCATTTTTCGTATCGCATTGGTGGTCGTCGCAATCGGGCTGTTGTCGCTCGTTGCGCCGCTTACGACCAATGTCCTGGTCAGCTCGGTTATTCCCCGCACGGAGATCGACCAACTCGTGGTCTGTGCGGCGGCCCTTGCCGTCACGGCGGTCGCAATGGGCGGCCTCCAGGGGATGCAAGGACTGGTTACGCTCAGGCTTGAAGGTCTGCTGGACTACAAGCTTCAAGCGGCTCTCATCGATCGACTGCTCAGGTTACCCGCTTCCTTCTTCCGTAACTATACGACAGGCGATCTGGTGAACCGTTCGCTAGGCATCGAATCGGCGCGCCTGATTTTCACCGGACGTGTCTTGCAAGGCTTTAGCGCGGCCCTGTTTGGCCTGTTCAGCGTCGGGCTCCTCTTCTATTACGACCTGAAGCTCGGCCTTGTCGCGCTGTTGCTGGTTATCGTCAGGGCGGCGGCGATCCTGATCGCTGGCGCCGTGCGGATCTACTACGAAAGCAAGCATTTCAACCTTCAGGGCAAAATCAGCGGATTTGTGCTGCAATTGATCGCTGGGGTCAGCAAGCTTCGAGTAGCCAACGCCGCGGATCGGGCGCTGGCCGGATGGGCGGGGCAGTTCGCTGTTCAGAAGCGCTACTTCATCGCCTCTCAACGGGTAGGGAATGTTCTTGTGGTGTTCGAGACGATTTTCCCGACGATCGCCACCTTGATCATCTTTGCGTTGGCCGCGCATACCGGCAGTCAGCTGATGACCAACCTTGGCGTATTTCTCGGATTTCTTGCCGCATTTGGCCAGAGCACAGCAGCCTTCGGCAGTTTGGCATCGAGCGTGAGTGAATCCCTGGTAGCGGTCCCGCAGCTCATGCGCCTGGAGCCGATCATTGCCGCCGCCGCCGAGATTGCAGAGGATCGGAGAACACCGGGAGAGCTGTCGGGGGAGATCGAGCTTTCAGGCGTTACGTTCCGCTATGTGGAGGGCGGCCCAAAAGTTCTCGATGACATCACCCTGCGGATTGCGAGAGGAGAATACGTTGCGATCGTCGGACCATCCGGTAGCGGGAAGTCCTCGCTGCTGCGATTGCTGCTTGGATTTGAGCAGCCGGAAGCCGGAACCATCTTCTATGACGGAAAGGCGCTGAATACGCTCGATATCAGTACAGTCCGCCGTCAGCTTGGGGTCGTGCTGCAGGATACGAAGTTGGCAACAGGTACCCTGTACGAAAACATTTGCGGCGGCGTGGAATTGACGCTGGACCAGGCGCAGGAGGCCTCGCGATTGGCAGCGCTCGACGTCGACATCGCACAGATGCCGATGGGAATGCACACGTTGGTCGCTGAAGGCATCAGTACCTTGTCCGGCGGACAGCGCCAACGCGTTCTGATTGCCCGCGCCCTTGCTCGTAGACCGCGGCTCCTGCTCTTCGATGAAGCCACGAGCGCCCTCGATAATCAGACGCAAGCCGTAGTTGCCAAAACGCTCGAGCGGCTTGACGTTACGAGGATTGTGATTGCTCATCGGCTGAGCACTATTCGCAACGCCGGTCGGATCGTGATGATGGTAGATGGAAGAATAGTGCAATCCGGCAGCTACAAAGAGCTGATAGGGGCGGACGGACCGTTTTCGGAGTTCGCGCGCCGGCAACTCGCATCGTAGCAAAAACAGCCTGGCGTCACGGACAGCCCCGCGAGCCACGGCGAATGCTCGACCTCGCCAGCGGGTCCATCGAGGACTTGAATCTGCCGATAGGACGGTTGACAGCGCCCGGGCGTTCGGCCGCAATGGCCTGCCAGCCCGAGGTGGCGCATGAACATCCAGACCTGTCCGGACCCGGTCGCCCGCGCGCGCGAGCTCGGGGCGGAGATTGCCGCTGCAGCCGATGAGATCGAGCGCACGCGGCGCATCACCGAGGCGGTGCTGGGGCGGCTCCATGACGCGCGGCTGTTCCGCATGCTGCTGCCGCGCTCGGCCGGTGGCGACGAGACGGAGCCTGCGGTCTACCTGGCGGCGGTCGAAGAGCTCGCGCGGCACGACGCCTCGATCGCGTGGAACGCATTCGTCGCCAACAGTTCCGCCCTGATCGCCGCCTATCTGGAGCCTGCGGTCAATCACGCCATCTTCGCTGATCCGCGCAGTATCGTGGCCTGGGGACCTCCAAACGCTTCGCGCGCGAGCGCGGTCGACATCGGCTATCGCCTGACCGGCAAGTGGGATTTCGCCAGCGGCTGCCGGCAGGCCCGCTGGATGGGCGCGCACTGCCCTGTGCTCGAAGCGGACGGCACGCTCCGCCTCAACCGCTTCGGCCGGCCCACAGTCCGCACGCTGCTGTTTCCGGCGAGCGAGGCGACCCTGCTCGATACCTGGCGCACGATCGGGCTGTGCGGCACGGCGTCGGACTCCTATTGTGTCAACGACGTGTTCGTATCCGAGGCGTTCAGCACCACGCGCGAGGACCCGACGCTGCGCCGCGAGCGCGGCCCCCTCTATGCCTTTACCATGCAGGGCCTCTACGCGACCGGGGTCGCCGCCGTGGCACTCGGCATCGCGCGCGCCATGCTGTCCGAGCTCATCACGCTGGCCTCCCGCAAGGCGCCGCGGGGCCTCGCCCGGCTCGCCGACAACGCCGTCGTGCAGGCCGACGTGGCACGCGCGGAAGCGCGGCTCGGCTCGGCGCGCGCCTACCTCATCGATACGCTCACCACGATCTATGCGCAGGCCGACGACGTGGCGCCGATCGATGTCGCCGATCGGGCCCGCGTGCGGCTCGCCTGCGCCAACGCGATCCATGGCGCGGTCGAGGTGGCAGACTTCGCCTACAAGGGAGCGGGCGTCGACGCGATCTTCCCGGGCAGCCCGTTCGAGCGCCGCTTCCGCGACATGCACACGCTTTCTCAGCAGATCCAGGCACGCACCGCCCATTTCGAACAGGTCGGGCGGATCCTGCTCGGCGTGCCGCCCGAGGAGTTTCTTTAGAGCATGATCCGGAAAAGTGGGTACCGGTTTTCCGAAGAAGATCATGCTCAAACAAACAGATAGAGCGGGATGACGATTCGAAGAAAGTCATCCCGCTCTAGTGTGACGAAGGTTCGCCAGACCCAGGCGCCGATGATTCAATTCGGACCGCGCTGCTGCCACTGTAGGGCGTACGTGATTTCTCTCACAGATAGAAAAACCACCCTCCGGTATCAAACACGAGTGAGGCACTGGCTTGCTTTGAGCCGGATGTCGTTCACATGGAACTCCTGAGGAGGGAAGTCATGAATGAAGTGCATGAACTGATCGATACCGAACTCGACGCCGTGTGTGGAGGGGCGCTCTTCGACATCAGCATCGGCAATATCGTCGTAGAGCCGCAGATTGCTACGCAGATTGGTGTTGCTGTCGGCGGCTTCAGTGTCTTCGGTAACGGTGGTAGCGCTAACGTCGCGCAGCTGATCGCTCAGACGGGCATCAACTCGTTCGGTTTGTGACGAATGCCCGCACACTCCCTGGCTGCTGCCAGGGGTGTGCGGACACAAATTTCAATCGAGAATTCTCATCGACACGAGCACCCTCGCTCGATGAATTACGGGAAGAGGGTCTCGACACGGTGTCGATGCCCTACGAGCGCACCTGCCGCGAGATGCTGATCCCACAGCGGATGGGCCCGGCCGGGTCCATCAAAAGCGATCAGGAAACCATCCCCCGCCGCGTTCGTCTCCCGGCCACGGAACCGCGCCAACTCCTTCGCACAAGGACGTGGTGTTGCTGCAGCAGTTCATCCCATTTCCGGTCACCCATCTTTGCTGCCTGCTTCGTAGAGTCGACGATATCGGTGAAAAGAACTGTTGCCAAAATTCGATCCGGCTCGGCACCGGACGAATCCCCGTGAGAAGTTCCTCGATCCCATCGAGCAGCGCGTCAACCGTCCCGTCCGATAAGGTCGCAGAAATTGTTCGCGCCAGTCTGTGAGGATCACTACCTCCATAGACTGGTGTCCTGCACTTGCTGTCACAACGAAGCAAGTACTGCCGCCCGAAGTCGTGAGCGCCGGAAATTTGTTGAGCACACCTCCGAATGCCCCGAGTGCCGCAAGGATGCCGATTGCCGGTAGCGAATCGGCAGGATTGTTTACTGCGCGAATATTTCGGATCGACAAGACTACGCCCGGTGGCAGAAGCGCCGTGGGAACAAAAGTCACACACAGCGTAACTCCAACGGGTCATATCGTAGCCAAAGCTGACTGCCACTGTAGTGGCGTACGTGATTTCTCTCACAGATAGAAAAACCACCCTCCGGTATCAAACACGTGTGAGGCACTGGCTTGCTTTGAGCCGGATGTCGTTCACATGGTACTCCTGAGGAGGGAAGTCATGAATGAAGTGCGTGAACTGATCGATACGGAACTCGACGCTGTGTCTGGAGGGGCGTTCTTCGACATCAGCATCGGCAATATCGTCGTAGAGCCGCAGATTGCTACGCAGGTTGGTGTTGCTATCGGCGGCTTCAGTGTCTTCGGTAACGGTGGTGGCGCTAACATCACACAGCTGCTCGCTCAGACGGGCGTCAACTCGTTCGGTTTGTGACGGATGCCCGCACACTCCCTGGCTGCTGCCAGGGGTGTGCGGACACTAATTTCAGTCGAGAATTCGCATCGACACGAGCACCCTCGCTCAATGAATTACGGGAAGAGGGTCTCGACACGGTGTCGATGCCCAACGAGCGTGCAGCAGTTCATCCAATTTTCCGATGCTGCCTGCTTCGTAGAATCGACGACATCGGTGAAAAGAA
>WNGN01000752.1_pt1 | contig 20584 bp, 14 predicted proteins | sample 5400561 | NCBI WGS metagenome assembly WNGN01 (sample SAMN13153379, study PRJNA577476) | soil metagenome | isolation source: 115 cm soil or saprolite under Garry oak tree replicate 2 | place: USA:California | collected 2016-06-15
TAGAAAAGGTGTTATAAAAATGTCGTACTGTATAACAACCGATTGAGGCTTAAGGGAGAGCGAGGAATACATGTCAAAGGATCGATTCGAAAGAAAGGCTTATCGGCGCAGTCCTGGACGGCAATATGGCTATGACTATGATCCAATGCGTTCGTCGAACCAGAATGGATCAAGCCAGAATGGACGAGGAGAGGCTTCTCTAACTGGTGACCGCTGGTCTTCCAACGGCGGAGCCGTCAATCACTCCAGTGGGCCACTAGCACCAAGACCTGATCCTCGCCGGACGCGCCAGTTACTCCGTCAGAGTATCATAGCCAGTAAATATCCATCCACAACAATCACTGAAGATGATGCAGAGCAGGGTTACGATGCATTAGACGCTCGTGCCCAACAATACGCGAACGAAGAAGTTGATTATGATGACTATGAAGAGCGTGAGGATAACGCGCTGTATAGTAATCGCTTCCGTGCCCGCAATGGTGGAAGCGTGCCCCTTGCCGATGCCCGCCGCTCTCCTCAACCACCCGCGTCGGCCTCACAACAGTATATCGAAACTCGTGATAGCGAAGAATTAGGCGAGTGGAACGAATTTGAGTTTGTGGATCCGGATATTGGGTACGAAGATCCACTTGATCGACGCTCAAGCTACGCACAAGGCCCCTCGCTCAAAGCACCAGTACCTCGCTCTCCTGCGCCCGTTCGCCGCCGCGAAGTCCCGGAGGAGTATGAATACGAAGAGGACGAAGATATTGATGAGCGCCCGGCACGTGCGGTACGCCGCAAGTCCAAAAAGAAAGGCCTCACGCGGCGCAAATTATTGGTAGGGCTTGGCGTCGCTGCCGTCGGCGGCGTCGCTGCCTATGAGCTTGGGCCAAAGGTTCCACAGGCTATCCATGATGCCAGTGTCAACATCGAACATCAAATAGAGGACGCCTACAACAAAGGGTTGGCCGCTGGTGCAGCGGCTGTGCGCAAAGAGTTTATTACCGGCCTGGATACCCTGGAAGGCATCTCGCTTTCAGGGGCAATCAATGCCGCCAAATTGACACGCGTTGCCTACGATACATTCGTTGCGCCTTTGATCACTCTGGCCGCTACCGTTACTGGCGATTTTCTCAACGTGACCCTCAGAGCGCTTATCCAGGGAAGAGGCTGGCTGGCGAGAATCAACCAGGATAACGATACACTTGCGGCACTGCAATCCGTCCTCGAAAGCTGGGTGAAGCAGGTGAACAGCGTGCCCAAGGAGTGGAAGACGATGGCCGATTCCGACCTGGATGCCGCGCAGGCCTACCTTCGCGCGCTCCAACGCAAAATACAGGATGAACAGGCGAAGCTGAACGCGCCCGCCACAACGAGCACACCAACGTCACCCAACCCAACAGCAACGCCAAAACACTAACATTACTACTATATGTGTGAGGTTGCGGATTGGCTGCCGTCGGCAGCCAATCCGCAACCTCACAAAAAAATCAGCATTCCCACTTGACGTAACATCTTTCAGCAACTATCATAGAATTACTTCATAAACATATGTGGCTAGTTGGGCGTTTTCCACCTGATCGACTGATGGATTGTACCGTTACAGCATGGTAACTATGCTGTCTATACAGGAAGGAGATGCTCTTTTTTTCTCACCCAGAAACCCTCGCGCAAAGAACCGTGTGAAAACGCTCATTACAACAGCACCAGTCTCTCATCTGTAACACCTCTGGCACAGAATCGCCTTTCATGTTACAGACATTCTAAGGAGGTAAAGACGCATATGGCATCAACTGCTGAAAGCGGAAGCAGCGACGTCCTACGTTCTGAACGTATTGCAGGGGGCATCCTCCCCAAAGTCTTAAACACGTTTGACATGGTTGCCATCTTTGTTGCAATCGTCCTTTTTATCAGTAACTCTGCTGTTATGGCAGGCGGCGCTGGCCCGTCCGCATACTTCTACTGGGGCCTGGGTTTCATCACGTTCCTCATCCCTGGCGCCATCGTGACCGGACAGCTTGGCCTCATGTTCCCGGGCGAAGGCTCCATCTATGTGTGGACGAACAAAGCGTTTGGCGCTTTCCTGGGCTTCTTCGCCGGCTTCTGTGCCTGGTGGCCCGGCGTGCTCGTCATGATCGCCACCGGCGTTGCCGTCGTTTCCTTGATCCAGCAACTCAATGCCAACTTTTTGACTGAGCCATGGCAGCAAGGAGTGATCATTATCGCCGTCATTGCTTTCTCGTTCGTCCTCTCCATCTTACGCTTCCGTGTCACACAGAACTTTGTCAATATTGTCTTTGTGGCCTACGGTGGCGCAATCTTACTCATCGGCCTCGCCGGCCTGCTCTCACTTGGGCACCCGGCTCCAGTCGACTACTCCCCACATGCCTGGTTCCCGACCTGGGCCACCGCCACGTTCTACGGTACCGTCATCCTTGCCCTGCTGGGTATCGAAGTCCCCCTCAACATGGGCGTCGAAATCACTCATCCACGCTCGATTACACGTTATCTCCTCTGGGGATCAGTGTTAGTCATGGCAGCCTATCTCATCGGAACGTTTGGCGTCATGGTCGCCGTTCCCCTGAAAGATCAGGGCAGCCCGTCAGCGATCGCGGAAGCCGTACAGTTGGGCTTTGGCGCGGCAGGCAATTTCCTGGGCACACTCGTCACCTTCATCTTTATCGGTTTCTTCATCTTCAATACCGCCGTCTATAATTACTCGTTTGGACGCCTGCTCTTCGTCTCCGGCCTGGACCGTCGCATGCCGGCATTCATGAGTAAAGTCAATGCCAACAGGGTGCCGTGGGTCGCCGTGCTCGTGCAGAGCATTATCTCTTCTGTCCTGACGGCGGTGACCTTTATCATTGCCCCTTACTCTTTAAGTACTGGCTTCAGGCCAAGCGACCTATCCACGATTGTCTATGTTATCTTGCAGGCAGCGGTCACTGTGATCTGGTGCATCTCAATGGTGATTCTCTTCATTGATGTGATCATCATTCGCTACAAGTATCATGAAAACTTTACCCGCAGTCGCCTGGCGCCCGACTGGGTATTCTATCTCTGTTCGGCATTGGGTCTCATCGCCAGCGGCTTTGCTGTCTATGTGGTCTTTACTGGCTCCTGGACGCCATTACTCAGCAGCCAGGTCTGGATCGTGTGGATCGGCAGCATCGCCGTCATATCGCTCATAATCGGCGCGGCCCTCTTCTTCATCGGTCAAGCCACCATCAAAGGCGACGTCACCGACGAAGAAATCATCACCAAAGTTACCAGCTAACGCCCATTCCCCCTGCCGCTTCGCCCATGGGGGGCAGGGGCGAAGCGGCAGGGGGAATGGGGTCTTTCAACAGTAGTTTTTTTGGGGCAGATCGTCACAGTCGTAGGGGCGGGAGAGGGGCGCAGTGGAGTGGGGACGCTTGCGTCGCCCATCGTAGGCTGGTGCAATGCGCCAGGGGGGAACAGGACGCGGGCGACGCAAGCGTCCCTACGGATGGCTGGTTCAAAAAAAACTACCACAGGGGGGTGCGATATATCGCACCCCCCTGTCTATTTTAGCTTTTATACAACAGTTACTCTGTAACATTTCGTGAGGTACAGTTCAATTGGTAGACAACAGCACACAGCAATTATTGCGTATTGATGACTTTGCCCACATATCAGGCGTCCCAAGCAGAACCATCCGTTTTTATAACACGCAAGGTCTATTACCTGCTCCACTCATGCAAGGCCGCGTTGCCTATTACAACCAGGAGCACCTGCTGGTACTCAACATCATCAAAGAGTTCAAAGAGCAACAAAACCTACCTCTCGATGTCATCAAGCAATTGCTGGAAATTCGCGCGCAGCACGGGGACGTACAGATGAACCTGGCCCTCAAGCAGCGGCTCCTGCGAGCACTCACCTCCGGCGGCCAGGATGTGAAGTTATTAAAGGAAGAATTGATACGGCAGACAGGATCGACCGGGGAACAGGTTGACGAACTGACCAGACAGGGCCTGCTCTTTCCCATCGAGCAAGACAAAACGCTGCTCTATACCGGAGATGACGTATTGCTGCTACAGCTTTATCAACGGCTCACGCAGGTTGGCTTACCAATAGCACTGCCCTCGTTGATCCGTTTTCAACTGCGCCAGCTTGTCCGCAGCGAAATGGCCGCCTTTGAGCAGCACCTGTTCTCCCGCTGGCGCGCAAATGGCCTGCCGCCAGAGCGACAGGCCACACAGTTTGAGGAGATACTCACCCTCACCGATACACTCATCTCAGTGCTTCACTGCAAGCTGTTGTACCAGGTGTAGGGGCTTCATTTCCACATCAACGATTCTCTGCCGTTATTTCCTCACTAGTAGATGTAACCTCATCTGTGGACTCTACAGGTTCTACAGGCTCTGCGGGCTCTGCGGGCTGCTTATGCGCATCATCGATTGCTTCTTGCGCCTGTCCCGTCACCGGCTCCCCACCATCTTCCACAGCTTTTTGTGGAACACCATATGTCGCGGCAACTTCGCCTTCCGGCACTGGCTTCGAATAGCGCAACACCAGGTAGGTCACAGGTATCAAAATGATCATCACCACCAGAGAAGTCCACTGGGCCTGTTTCAAACCCCAATCCAGACCTAAGAAGCTGACGATTACATTATCACGGGCGAAGAAGAGGAAAAACTGTGTAAAAGCATAGCCAAAGAGGTAGACCAGCATCAGGATACCCGGTCGACTGACGCGCCGGGCAAGATAGAACATCACACTCAACAAGACAATATTGGCAAGCAACTCATAGCCTGCCGCGGGTTGAACAGGCACATTGCAGGTAGCAGGATTCAAACACGCCCAGCTATTAGGATGTTGGTAGACCGTTGACCATGGCAGTGTACTGCGGTAGCCGATAATATCGCCGTTGATCAGGTTACCAATGCGCCCAAAAATTTGCGCTGCCGCCGCAAACAGCACACCCGCGTCGAGCAGCACCAGTGGATTGATATGCTCCTTACGCGCCCGCCAGATCAGCGTGGGAATCACGAAAAAGATCGCTCCAAAGAAGGCCATTCCGCCCTCCCACGTCGCCAGGATATGCTGGGGCTGAACAAGGTAATGAGAAACCAGGTCCGGCTGCTGAATCACAAAGTACAAACGTCCCCCGAGCAGACCGGCAGGAATACACCACCAGATAATGCGGTATATCATAGCCGACGTAATGCCCTTGCGTGTTGCATAGCCGCGCACAATCAGTAAACCCAGGATAATGGCCACGACATACATCAATCCATACCAGCGCAAAGCAAACGGTCCTATACTAAAGATCACAGGATCAATATTAATGTAGATATAGGGCGGGCCAATACGCAGCCACCCCCAATCAATAAGATAGGTTGTAAGAGTAGGGATAGCTCCCATGGAATACTCCGTTCTTAAATAAACATAACTGTACACACTATCATAGTATGCTTTAAGCGTTAGTGCAAGTGCTTGAAGGGGAGAAACATAAGGGTAGCAAGTTACTCATTTCCATGCTACTATGCATACTATAGGAAAACGCAGGAAACAAAGTTGTTTCCAACACCGTTCCAGGGAAGGAAGAAAAGCCCATGGTAAAGCAAATACACCCACACACCTCTAAGCACGCGCCGGGACAAACCGTCTACGAACGCTATCTGCGCACCGAAGAGCTCCTCTCTTTACAGAAACCAGAAGAGGAGTTAGCTCACCATGACGAATTACAATTTCAAGTAGTACACCAGGTCTTTGAGTTGTGGTGGAAGGAGACCGCGTTCGAGTTACGCAGCATTCGTACGCTGTTGCAACAGTTCAACCTCCCAATGGCCATACACCTGTTACAGCGCGTCATCCGCATCCAGCACCTGTTGCTCGAGAATATGCGCATGTTGGAAACCATGTCCCCCTGGGACTTCCACCAGTTCCGCAGAGTCCTGGCCGACGGAGCCGGTACCGACTCACCCGGTTTCCATGCCCTTTTGACGCTCTCACCACTGCTCTGGGATGATTTTTCTCAGGTGCTTGCTCACGAGCAGGTATCCCTGGCCGACATCTACATGCGCGCCGATCGCTATCCGCTGCTGGTGGCCTTCGCCGAAGCTCTCACCGATTACGACGAAGTCTTTCAAATCTTCCGCTCCCAGCACCTCAAGCTGGCCAAACGCATGATCGGCCCCGGTTCCGTCGGCACCGGCGGCACCCCCATGGAATTGTTGGAGCGCACCCTCCAGGACGCCTTCTATCCAGAACTGTGGGAAGTACGTAACCAGCTCACCAAAATCGCCGATGAACAAGGATTAAAATAACAAGAAACGAAGGGCATTGAGAGGCCGCGCCTCTCAATGCCCTTCGTTTCTTGTTATGATTTCACTCCGCCATCGCCATAGCCATTCTAAGTTAATCTCTGCAAGAAACTCGCCACAGTCCGTATGCCCTTATAAAACTGGCTCAGCGAGTACTTTTCGTTGGGAGAATGTAGATTATCGTCGGGCAACCCGAAGCCCATCATGACTACCGGCACATTCAGCACTTCATGAAAGAGAGCCGCTACCGGTATCGAGCCACCCTCGCGAATAAAGATAGGCTCCTTGCCAAAGTACTCTTTCAAAGCCGCTGCCGCTGCCTGCATCGGCGGTGAATCTGGCATGACCATGACGCCTTCGCCACCGAGGATTTTATCGACCTTCACCTCTACGCCTGCTGGAGCCAGTTCTTTAACCCGCCGCTCGAAGAGCATAAATGCCTCTTCCGACTTCACATCAGGCGGCAAGCGCAGACTGATCTTAGCCTTGCTGACAGCTGGAATAACCATCTTGGCCCCCTCACCAGTAAAGCCGCCAATAATACCGTGCACTTCAAGCGTCGGACGCGCCCATATGCGCTCCATCGGCGAATATTCTGCCTCCCCGGTAAACTGCGAAACGCCCATCTCCTCGAGCAGCAACCCGTTGATATGCAGCATATCCTCGTTCCAGAATTTCAGTTCCTCCGTTGTCGGCTTGCGCACCTTGTCATAGAGACCAGGAATATGAATGTGCTCCCCGGCGTCCTTCAATCCGGCAATAATTATAGCCAGGGTATGTAATGGGTTCGGCGCTATACCGCCATACTCTCCAGAATGCAGGTCGCGTTTGGCCCCGCGTACCTCAACTTCGGTATAGATGATCCCCCGCAATCCATAAATCAGCGCAGGAAGATCCTTAGCAGGCATACCCGTATCACAGATCAGCACTACATCGCAACCTAACCGCTCAGGATGAGTCTTGACGTAATGCTCGATCGACTCACCCCCCGCCTCTTCTTCTCCCTCAATAAGAACTCTGACATTGACCGGCAGTGTGCCATTGACCGTCATCAGTGATTCCAGCGCCTTGAATACCAGCATAGTCTGGCCTTTGTCATCACATGCCCCCCGGCAATACAGGTTATCGCCGCGAATCGTCGGCTCAAAGGGAGGAGTATGCCACAGATCGACTGGATCAACTGGCTGCACATCATAATGCCCATAAACAAGCAGCGTCGGCTTCCCCGGCGCCTTGAGCCATTCGCCATACACAAGTGGATGTCCCGACGTCTCAATCAACCTTGCGCGTTCAAAACCAATAACTGTTAACTGATCAACGGCATACTGCGCAGCCCGCCAAATATCAGCTGCATGCTCCGGCAGTGTGCTAATACTGGGAATGCGTAACCAGCCCTTCAGATCCTCAAGAAAACGGCCCTCATTCTCCGTAATATACGCTTCCAATTGCGTCATAATACATACTGTCCTTTCCATAATAGATATCCCCTATCCTAACACGAGTACACAGGTACCCACAAGAGTCACCCTTCTCTTGATGTGGAATGGGTTTGCCCATGGCGGCGCCATGGGCAAACCCATTCCACATCATTAAATTATTGGCGAGCGACCTGCGGTCGACCATGGGGGTGGGGACGAAGGGACGAACCAAAACTTGACATCCTCCAACATACCCATTAGACTGTAGCTAACAAAACCAAAACAACGACGAAGAGCAGGAGGAGTAAGCACACCGTACTCCGCAAGAGAAGGAAGATCAAAAGGCTGCAAATCTTCCCCGGAGCAACAGTGCCGAAGGTCGCCTGGGAGTCTGGAAAGAAACACAACGCCCATGTAATGTGTCTGTGCAACTTCCACGGAAGTGCCCGATAGCGCACACAGTGAGGATCAATAATCTCATTGATCGAAACAAGGTGGCACCACGAGCTAACACCCTTTCTCGTCCTTGGCGGGGAAGGGTTTTTATATAATCAGGGTAAACAGGAGGAGCCTTTCATGATCGATCAGGATAACATAGAAAACGCCGGCAAACATCTCAGCGCATCTTTAGCATCGCTGCCAAAGGCCTATGAGCCACAGGCCGTAGAGGGCAAATGGTACCGCTACTGGGAAGACGAAGGCTACTTCAAGCCGCGTCCCGACGCCACCGGTACACCCTTTGTCATCAGCATGCCGCCGCCCAACGTGACGGGCGCGCTTCACCTCGGCCATGCCATCACGGCTACCATCGAAGATATCCTCATCCGCTACCATCGTATGCAGGGCGACGACACCCTGTGGGTGCCGGGAGAAGATCACGCCGGCATCGCCACACAAACCGTCGTTGAGCGATTGCTGACGCAGGAAGGCACTGATCGCCACCAGATCGGCCGCGAAGCCTTCCTGGAACGCGTCTGGCAGTGGGTAAATCAATATAAGAGCCGCATCCAGGATCAGCACCGCCGCCTCGGCGCCTCCTGCGACTGGTCACGCGAGCGCTTCACCCTCGATGAAGGACTATCCAGGGCCGTCCGTGAAGTCTTCGTGCGTCTCTACGAAGAGGGACTCATCTACCGCGGCGAGCGTATCATCAACTGGTGCCCTCGCTGTATGAGCGCCCTCTCCGATCTCGAGGTCAATCACATCGACACTCCGGGAAAGCTGACCTACGTGCGCTACCCGTTGAAGCCGCTCAGCGAGGGTGAACCAGCTCAATATATCAGCGTTGCTACCACGCGCCCGGAGACTATTCTTGGCGATACCGCCGTGGCCGTCAATCCCAAAGATACCCGCTACAAAGACCTTGTTGGCCGCCTGGCGATCCTCCCCGTCATCGGACGCGAGATCCCTATTATAACAGATGAAGCCGTCGATCCCACCTTTGGCACGGGTGCGGTAAAGGTCACTCCTGCCCATGACCCGACCGACTTTGAAATTGGCCTGCGTCACGACCTGCCCCGCGTCCAGGTCATCGGCTTTGACGCGAAGATGACTGACGAGGCTGGCCCTTATGCTGGACAGGATCGCTATGAAGCCCGTGACAACCTGGTGGCAGACCTGGAGAAGCTTGGCCTGGTCATCAAGATCGAGGATTACATGGTGCCGCTGGGCTACTGCCAGCGCTGCGATTCGGTGGTTGAGCCGCTGATCTCCAAGCAATGGTTCGTCAAGATGGCCCCGCTCGCCACTCCTGCCATCGGAGCGGTCAAGTATGGCCTGCTGAAGATCGTGCCCGAGCGCTTCAACAAAGTCTACCTGGACTGGCTGGAAAATATCCACGACTGGTGTATCTCGCGCCAGCTCTGGTGGGGCCATCGTATCCCCGTATGGTACTGCGACAACTGCGGCCAGATGACCGTCAGCCTCGAGGATATCTCCATCTGTCCCCATTGTGACAGTACCGCCATCCATCAAGACGAGGATGTGCTCGATACCTGGTTCAGTTCCTGGCTCTGGCCCTTCAGTACCCTCGGCTGGCCCGATGCCACCGCTGACCTGCTGCGTTACTATCCCACCTCCGTGATGGAGACGGGCTACGACATCATTTTCTTCTGGGTTGCGCGTATGGTCATGGCGGGCATTCACTTCCTGGGCGTGATCCCCTTCCGTACCATCTACCTGCATGGCCTGGTGCGCGACGCCAGGGGCGAGAAAATGAGCAAGTCCAAGAACAACGTCGTTGATCCGCTCGAAGTGATGGACAAGTACGGTACCGACGCCTTGCGCTTCACCCTGGCGACCAGCAGCGCTCCTGGCAACGACATGAAACTGGTGGAAGAGCGCATCGTCGGCAACCGCAACTTTGCCAACAAAATCTGGAATGCCTCGCGCTTCGTGCTCATAAACACCGCCGAAATACCGGGCGGCGTGCCCTCGATCGAGCAGGCGCAGCCGCAAACGCTCGCCGACCGCTGGATACTCAGCCGCCTGGCACGCCTGACGAACAACGTCACCCACCTGATCGAGGATTTCCAACTGGGTGAAGCTGGCCGCCAGGTCAACGAGTTCTTCTGGTCAGACTACTGTGACTGGTATGTCGAGATCGCCAAAGTGCAGATGCAGGGCGATGATGCAGCCCGCCAGGCCACGGCTGGTATCCTGCGAGCCGTGCTCGACCAGAGCCTGCGCCTCCTGCACCCGTTCATGCCCTTTGTCACGGAAGAGGTCTGGCAGTACCTCTATCGTACCAGCGAACCAGAACTGCAGCGTTGGCCCACCGCCGCGCTGATTATCGCGCCCTGGCCCAAGGCGAATGCCCAGGCAGTCGATGACGAGGCGGAAGAGCAGTTTGGTCTCGTACAGGAGATCATCACGCGTATCCGCGACGCCCGTAACCAGGTCAACGTCGAACCAGCCCGCCGCGTCCCGGTGATCATGGCTGCTGGCAATCAAACTTCCATGCTTGAGCAGCAGGCTTCTCTCATCGAGTTCCTGGCGCGCACAGAGAAACCCCCACTGCACGAACATCTTGCTCAGAAACCAGCGCAGTCAATGAGCCAGCTCGCCGGTTCCGTGGAGATCTACCTCCCGCTCGCTGGCATGCTCGACATCGGCAAAGAGCTGGAGCGCCTCGACAAAGAGATTGTCCAGACCCGGCAGTAAATAGCGCGCCTGCAAGGCAAACTCTCCAACGAAGCCTTCGTCACCAAAGCTAAACCAGAGGTCGTCGAGAAAGAGCGTGAGAAGCTGACCGCCCAGGAAGAGCGCGTGACCAAGCTAACCGCAAGAAGGGCTGAATTGGCGGGATAAATAGCATCATTTTGAAAGGTGGCTGAGCAATGACTAAAACAAGCTGGGTTGAGATTTGCGTGAGCGACTTCGAGCAATCAATCACATGGTTTGAGAATGTCCTGGGCTTTCGTGTCGTCGCCCGCGATGCAGACGAATATGCTGAATTGTCTCGCGGGGAGACCTCTATCCAACTGGCGACAGATAGCGCACCATACTGGGCATCCGAGCGCTCTCGCCTTCTCCCGCCGGGACAACGCGGCAGCGGCGTTGAGATCGCCCTCCTCGTAGAGAACATAAACGACCTCTATCGCCAGGCCCAGCTGGCCCAGGCGGACATCGTGCGTGAACTCGCCGACTATCCCTGGCACATGCGACAGTTCTGGGTGCGCCATCCCGATGGCTATCTCATACGCCCCGCCCAAAAGATTCTCTCCGTAAACCCGGCTACCTATCGTCGCCAGGTAGCCGACGCTTTTCAACGCGATACGCCGCGCATTACCCAGGAACTGCTCGCCGTGAAACAGACAGCTGATAGTCTCGTGCAGCAAAGAGACTACCTCGGAGCGGCAACGATCTATGAAACCCTGGTGACGGAGATATTCGAGCAGTCACACCTCTACTATAATGAGGAAGCTGAGTACGATAACTACTACGAAGAAGAAAGGTACTTTCCAGAAGAGGAAGGATTAGATAAGCTTGTCGGGGAGTGTATTGAGGCACTGGGCAACTGTTTGGCTGACGAACAGGCTGATAGGGTAGCGCGTGAGAAGATCATCGAGGTGCTATTTGACATCTACCAGCATGACCTGCATGCCGACAACAGCCTCGGTTTCGCTGCCAGCGCAGCGGACCAGCTCGTGAGATACACAACTCAGCTGGAACGACAGACTATCGCGGAGTGGATTCGCGATGCACTTACCGACGAAGAGGAAGAGGTCACTGGCTCCCAGCGCAAGGCCTATGGCAGGTTCTTGCTGGACCTGGAGAAAGATATCCTCGACGATGAAGCATACCTGCAAATCTGCCGCGAGACTGGTCGCACCTCTGACCTGATTGAGCGGCTCTTGACGCTTGGGCGCATTGACGAAGCTGCCAGAGAAACACAACAGGTTGACGATCATGCACTCCTCGGACTGGCCGACCTCTTTATTCAGCATAAACAGGATGCCGTGGCCGAGCACCTGGTGAGAGCGCGCATCAAAGAGAAACCGCCCCAGCACATCCTGGAATGGCTCCAAAAATACTATCGCACCAGAGGCAACCAGGTCGCCGAATTGGAGGTAACCGAGACATTGTTCCGCACACAGCCCTTTCTCGGGCGCTACCAGAAGCTACGCGATCTCGCCAGGCAACTTGGTCGCTGGGAGACCCTACGACCGGAGTTGCTCGCTTTCCTGGAGCAGGAACAGAACACCCCACTGTTGATCCAGATCGCCCTGGACGAAGGCGAAATCGACAAAGCCTTGCAGCTGCTGAAGGGGATCGCCAAGAAGGACATCTACGGCTACACCTACAATGTTGGCTACACTTATTACGGATACGGCAACATCGCCCTTGAGGTCGCACGGGCCGCCGAAGAGACGCGGCCGCGTGAGGCAATAGAGCTGTATCGGCAGCATGCCGAACGGCTGATCGCCCAACGAGGTCGCCAGAACTACCAGGCAGCCTGCACGTATCTCGCAAAGATGCGCGCCTTATACGAGAAGCTCGGCGAGAGTGAGGCATGGACGAGCTATATTGCAGCGTTGCGTGAGCAGAACCGCAACCTGCGCGCATTGAAGGAAGAACTGGCGCAAGCTGGATTGTGAATGAGTATGTCGAGGCAAAGCCTGTCCCCTTTTATTGCAGAATCGTCCAGGTCGCCTGGGTATGGGGCGCAAGCTTCGCAGTATCGACCTCTTCCGTGCTCAGATCGACAAACATGGGCAGTACAATCGAGAAGACGCTGCCTTCTCCCGGAGTGCTCTGCACATCGATGCGTCCGGCATGCCGCTCTACCAGTTTGTTTGCAATAGACAATCCTAATCCTAACCCGGTCTGCGAGCCTGATGCTCCTTCAACATCCGCTACACGATAATACTCATCGAAAATGTGCTCCAATTCCTCCGGTGGAATGCCCACTCCCCTATCGTGCACCGAGATAGTGACCTCACATCCTACCTGTTGCAGCGTGACCGTAATCGGGCAACCTTTCGGTGAATACTTGCGCGCATTCGAGAGCAAATTCAGCAGCACCTGGCCAATGCGGTCAGCGTCCACTTCGGCTTCAATCGCCTCCCCAGGTGCCTCGAAGCGCGGCGCAGAACCACTTCCCACTGCATACTCGTCGAGGATGTGCCGGCAAATTTCCACCAGGTCACAGCGCCGTCGATGAATGACAAACGCGTTCGATTGCATGAGCGAGGCATCCAACAGATCATTTACGAGTCTTTGTAGGCGATTGATCGAGCGTTCTATGTCCTCCAACCCCTGGCTGACCTTCTCATCTATCGCCGCCCGTTTGACCTGGCGCTGGAGAAGCTGTGTTCCCACTTTTAGCGAGGTGATCGGTGTTTTGAGTTCATGCGCAACCATGCTGAGAAACCTATCTTTGGTCGCGTTCGCTTCGACGAGTTCGCGCGTGCGATGTTCGACGATGCGTTCGAGCGATAGTGCATGCAGTTCCAACGCGAGCTGGTTTTCTGCTAGCTGGCGACGCAAGCGGCGCGTTTGAATAGCCCGGCTCAATGCGGCCACCATGTAGTCACGGTCAATTGGCTTCTGTATGAAATCATACGCTCCGCCTCTCAGCGCCTGGACGGCCAGGTCATGCTCACCGTGACCCGTGATGAGCAGCGTCGGCGTCTCTGGTCGTAGCTTCTGTATCTTCGCCAGCAGCGCCAGGCCGTCCATGCCGGGCATCTTTATATCGCTCACAATAGCATCATAATCGCGTTCCTGGATCTGCCTGAGGGCATCCAGGGCCGAGTCCGATGTATCCACCTGGACGGCGGTTAATCGGAGAGACAACGTTTGAGGGAGCGCCTCCAATAATCCTATGTCGTCATCAACAATGAGGAGATAGGGTATTTCATTCATAACTGGCCACCTCCTAGTCAAGCTAGTCAAGACGTGTTCGCGGAAGTTGGATCAAGAAGTGAGCTCCTTCACCGGGATGATTTTCGACCATGATGGTACCCTGATGATCTTTGATGATGCCATAGGTGATTGAGAGGCCCAAACCTGTTCCTGCTCCAACCTCTTTTGTCGTGAAGAATGGATCAAAGATACGCTGTTCGAAATCCGCGGAAATACCCGGACCAGTATCACACACACGCAGTACTACGCTCTCTGCCTCCATAGTACAGGTGATGGTAATCACTTTATGTGCCACGTTGGCAAGCGCATCACGCGCATTGGTCAGGAGATTAATAACAACCTGTTCCAGTTGAATCGCGTTGCCAATCACCAGCACCTCTTCTTCAGGAAAATGCAACAGCACCTCGATCTGGCGCAGGCGTAGTTGTTCTCGCATGAGTAAAATCGAGCGTTCAACCACTTGCGAGATGCTGACTGGCTCAAAGCTGACCGGGGTGGCGCGGCCAAAGGTACGCAGGTGCGAAATAATTTCGGTGGCTTTGCGCACTTGCTGCATGGCATTGGAGAGTTCGCAGAAGACACGTTCTGGATTGGTATCTACTGTCCCCAGATCTATCAGATCGATGGCATTGCCCACGAACAACCCGATATTGTTGAGTGGGTTATTCAGTTCATGCGCTATGCCGGTCGTCAGTTCACCAAGCGTGGCTAATTTGGCCGCCTGCACAAGCTGTTCCTGCTTTTCGCGTAATTCCTGTTCCCGGCGCTGCACCGCCTCCGTCGTTTCGCGCAGATCGCTCATGATGTGGATCATCGCTTTGCGGCTATCCTCTAAACGGAGATTGGAACGATGCGAGTCTTGCAGGATATGCATAAGTGCGCGGCGCGAATTATGCAGGCGCTCCGTCTGCCCGGCCAGGCGGCTGCGATCCTGTTCATAGTCGGCAAGAATATGGATCATGGCCTTGCGCTGATCGGCCAGCTTGCGATTAACCGTGTTCAGGTCACTCAGGATATGGATGAAGGCGCGGCGGCGCTCCTCGCTTTTGTGCAAATGCATTTCCAGCGCATTTTTCTGCTCAAGCAGCTTTTTATTTTCCCGCCTGGCTGTCTCCAGGTCCATCTCTTCCGCTGAAACAGCCTGAGTTGTATATTCTGCTAGCTCATTCATTGAGCAAGACCCTGGCGAGCTCTCTCTAACTCACGCTTTAAATTCTCCACTTCTTTTTCCAGTGCGATCATTTTGAGTTCGCGCCCGACCACTACCTCTTCGAACTTTTCCAGGTCGAGAATCTTTTCCTGCAATTCGGATTTTGATTCCTGTAAATCTTGCACGACCTTTTCATAGGTGCGCATATCGCGCAGGATACCAATAGCGCCGATGACTTTGCCATCCGCGTCACGCAGCGCGGACGCATTGAGGGTCGTGGGAATAATCTCACCAGAGGCACTACGCGGATTGAGGCGCGCATTGCGCGTCGCGCCACGCTCGATCACTTCGCGCAGAGCAGACAGGAACTCGCGGGTTTCTTCGGGGCTGATAAAGCGCGAGAGCGACTGCTCCAGCACTTCGTCTGGCCGGAAGCCAAGCAATTCGTAAACGGCGTCATTGGCCTGTAAAATCTTGCCTTCCAGGTCGGAAACGAACACCGGGTCGGGGGCGTTCTTAATCAAGCTATCTGAATAGGCCAGCGCCTTATCCAGTTCGCGCATATCGCGCAGGATACCGATGGCGCCGATGACTTTGCCATCCGTGTCACGTAATGCCGAGGCATTCAAGCTGGTTGGAATCACCTCACCAGAGGCGCTGCGCGGATTGAGACGAGAATTGCGTGTTACTCCTCGTTCGATCACCTCGCGTAAGGCAGCCAGGAACTCACCGGTTTCTTGAGAGCTGATAAAGCGCGAAAGCGACTGCTCCAGCACTTCGTCTGGCCGGAAGCCAAGCAGTTCGTAGACCGCATCATTGGCCTGTAAAATCTTGGCTTCCAGATCGGAGACAAATACCGGGTCCGGGGCGTTCTTAATCAGGCTGTCAGCATAGGCACGCGCCTTATCCAGTTCGCGCATATCGCGCAGGATACCAATGGCGCCGATGACTTTGCCATCCGTGTCACGCAGCGCGGACGCATTGAGGGTCGTGGAAATAATTTCGCCAGATGAGCTGCGTGGATTGAGGCGTGCATTGCGCGTTGCGCCGCGCTCGATCACTTCGCGCAATGCTGCGGTAAATTCGCGCGTCTCTTCAGGACTGATAAAGCGCGAAAGCGATTGTTCCAGCACTTCGTCTGTTCGAAAACCGAGCAGTTCATAGACCGCATCATTAGCAGTAAGGATCTTCCCTTCCAGGTCGGAGACAAATACCGGGTCGGGGGCGTTCTTGATGATGATGTCGGCGTCGAGTGAGCTATACGGCTTCGTTATGCGGGACGAGGCAGGAGTAACTACCCTCGCGGTTGTAATAACGTCATCAGGCATAAAGCAAAACCTCCTATACGAAATTTCGGGTATTTTCTGCATGTTCGACACTAGAAAGTATAACAAACAAAAGCTCTTTGCGCACAAAAATGAGAGATTAGTCACGCTGAGTTAATAGCCCACATTCCGCTATTATCTGTAGCCCAACCATGATTCGTGTCGATGAAGTCTATTGAGGCTAGTTATATGGGAAGTTACACAGCCATCTCTTCTTGCTCGATCTGCGAGAACTGTTCGTTATACAATCTCGCATACAAGCCATTCTTTTCCAGCAACTCGTGATGCGTACCACGCTCCACGATCTCGCCATGATCAACCACCAGGATCACATCCGCCGCCAGGATAGTCGAGAGGCGGTGAGCAATAGCCAGCGTGGTGCGATTCTTCATCAATGGCTCCAATGCCGCCTGGATCAAGCGCTCAGAATGGGTATCCAGCGCACTGGTAGCCTCATCCAGGATGAGTACTCGAGGATTCTTTAGAATCACACGAGCAATCGCCATACGTTGTTTTTCGCCGCCTGAGAGCTTGTAGCCCCGCTCACCAACCAGGGTGTCATAGCCATCCTCAAGCTCCATAATACGATCATGGATAGCAGCCGCCTTTGCCGCCGCAATCATATCCTCTTCCGAGGCATCCATGCGCGCATACAGTAGATTCTCTTTGATCGACGCATGAAACAGATACGTCTCCTGTGTGACAACCCCAATTAACTCGCCCAGCGATTCCAGGGCAATATCCTTAACATTGTGCCCATCGATCTCAACCGCGCCGCTATCCACATCGTAGAGTCGTGGCACAAGGTACGTAATGGTTGTCTTACCCGCGCCGCTCGGTCCGACGAGGGCCGCCAGTTGCCCGGGCTTGATCTCGAACGAAACATCGTTGAGCGTTATACGCGGTATCGCTTCCTCGGCTGGCGTCACAACAGGAACGGTCACAGCCTCTGGCGAGACAGGACGATTCCCATTGCCCTCTTTCTCGTTCAGACCGTTAAGCACACTGGACTCGTCGCGCTTATACGTAAAGGCGACATCTCTAAACGTCACATCTCCCTGTACATCATTCGATGAAAGCTTGAGCGCACCAGGCCTATTCTGAATCTCAATCGGGAGATCAAGATACTCGAAAATGCGGTCAAACAGCGCCAGTGAACCCTGGATCTCAACCTGGACATTCAGTAACTGGCCAATGGGGAAGAATATCCTGCTTTGTAAGGTAGTGAAGGCCACGATAGTACCCAGGGAGACGCCAGGCACATTATTAATGATTTGCCAGCCAGCTACGAGGTAGATAATGGCCGGCATAATTGAAAAGAACGTACCAATCAACATGAAGAACCAGCGTCCAATCATTTGCTGGCGTACTTGCAGGTCAGCTAACTTCTGATTCTCTTCTCTGAACTGATCCTCCGCATATTTCTGGCGACCAAATGTTTTTATCAGCAGAATGCCACTCACTGAGAGCGTTTCCTGCATCTTCGCGGTCAGTGCAGCCATACTTTGCTGCGTCTCCTTGCTCGTCGCTCGCCTGACGTTTCCTACTTTGTAGGTGATCCAAAGAAAGATAGGGAGAAGCCCTAATGATATGAGGGTGAGCAAGGGACTAAGGATAAACATAGCGATGACTGTACTTACCACTGTCGATATGTTTGAGACGACGCTCGTAGCCGTATCGGTGACAACGCCCTGTACACCCCCCACGTCGTTTGAGAGGCGTGACTGGATCTCACCTGTACGCGTCGAGGTAAAGAAGCGCATCGACATACTCTGCAAGTGATGGTAGAGTTTATTACGAAAGTCACGCATCACGCGCTGACCTATCACATTATTGAGATAGCTCTGCCCAACGCCAATAACGCCAGTGACGATCGGTGTCACAATCATAATGATCACTAAAATGATCAACAGTTTTAAGTTCCCTTTGCCGATCGCGTCATCGAAGACATAACGGATCAGTAGCGGGTTAACCAGGCCCAAAACAGTTGTGAGGATGATAGCGATGAGCACCAATACAACCTGAAATTTATATGGGCTGAAAGCCTTGGCAACCCGTCGCAATGTTCGTGTATCGGTCTTTCGCCCCCGTTTTTTTTGTTCCTCTGCATAAGCGGCCATACCACCGCCCATTCCATGAAATCCCATTTATAGTATCTCCTAATATATAAACCACATCACCATCAGTCGCCACAAGTGCGAACGGCGCAATGCAGTCCATTACAAGTTAATTACTTTTTATAAGTATATCCGGTGATCACTCTAAACACACTGGCCATGCGTACTGTTATACACCTGTAAGTTTTGACAGGCAGAGGCGAGAAATCAACCCTGCCAGCAAAGCGCCACGCAATGGAATAGTATCCACGCGCAAATATTCGCGGTTGAGATCGTGCATCCCACCACCAATCGGACCAAGGCTATCAAGTACCGGGATTCCCGCCTCCATCAGTAGATTCGCATCGGAGAGCCCTCCTTTGCCCTCGGCAACAATAGAAAGCCCCAGCGCCTTCCCCTCTTCCTGAGCCATTTCCACCAGCCGCAAAATTTCAGACGTGGCCGCATACGGTGCGCGACCACGTATACACGTCAGCTTTGTACGCGTATCCGGAACGCTACATCCCGCGGCGACCTGCTCCAATGCCTTTGCCGCTAAATTCAAACCCTGTTCATTATACGCCCGTACAGAGATGTGACAGCGCGCAACCTCGGGTACGATGTTAAGCGGCTCACTGCTGCTCAAGCGCGTCACATTGAACGTTACACCGGGATAGAGCATATTTAAGTTATGGACAGCTATCATCTTATGTGCCAGTTCAATCACCGCTGAGCGACCTTTATGTGGCTCCGCCCCCGAGTGCGCTGGAATACCAATAATCTCCATCATGTACTTATCTGCCCCCTTGCGCGACTTCGTGATCACCTCCGCAGCGCGAGAAGCCTCCAACACCAGCCCCAGATCTACTTGCTGGGCAATTTCACGTAAAAGAGGAGCGCTTCCAGCAGAACCCACCTCTTCATCATTATTAAAGACCACAATGATCTCACCAAACTGATCGAAGCCCGACTCCAAAAGAGCGCGTAAGCTATACAAACCCATCAACACGCCCGATTTCATATCGATCACACCCGGACCAAAAGCAAGACCATCGGCCACGTGAAAAGGCCTGGCAGTCGCAGCTCCCGCGCCATACACGGTATCCAGGTGTCCGACCAGCAGCAACCGCACTCCCCCAATACCCCGCAGTCTCGCCACCAGGTTCTGCCCAAACCCTTCAGAATCATGCAGACTAACACTACATCCAATCTCACCCAACCACAGCGCCAGGTACGCCATAATCTCGTTAATACCCTCCCTCTGCCCTGTTCCCGAATCTATATTAACGAGCAGTTCCAACCGTTCAAGCAATTCAGTCTGGTAGCCCTGCAGTTTCGGCAGAAAATGTTGGGAGTAGGTTTGCATATAGAAAAAGCCCTCTAGTGGTGTAAACCCGGTGAAACAGTTGTGTATTCCTTTATTCTATCACAGCAGAAACCAGACAAAGAGCAAAACACCGTGCCCCTCGTTCCGTAGGGATGCCCTCGTTCCGTAGGGGCGGGAGAGGTGAGGAGTAGAGTGGGGACGCTTGCGTCGCCCCCGTAACCAGTTACGCAGGCCTCAAAAAGAAAAAAGCAGCCAGAGTAGAAACACAATAGTATGTCCCTACTCTGCCTGCTTACCACCCCGTTAGAAGTACCTCCTGGGATGTGACAGGTATACTCCTATGACCAGGCCAACTATGAGGGTTACCAGAACAATAATGATCAGCGTTTGGGGGTCAATGTAAAACATTTTGGCCTCCTTTTAGTTCCATTCCAGGAACCAGGTGTCGATCTATGTCACATTCGTGAATGCTAGAATTTATTAAGCATACATTCTTCAAACGGCACTCCTCTCCTAACACCCATTTTCTTTCTGGCTATCCAGGGGAATCCGCCTGATCTTTGGATTTCGCGGAATATACCTGTAACCAGTCCTGGCAATCTTATTGCGCCGAGCCAGCACCTCTTG
>WNGN01000753.1_pt1 | contig 20576 bp, 13 predicted proteins | sample 5400561 | NCBI WGS metagenome assembly WNGN01 (sample SAMN13153379, study PRJNA577476) | soil metagenome | isolation source: 115 cm soil or saprolite under Garry oak tree replicate 2 | place: USA:California | collected 2016-06-15
GGGTTGGAGAAGGTGAGCGAAATCTTCGCATCAGGGTACAGGCGCCGCAGTTCTGCGAGAATGGCTCTTACCTGTTCAGGCGATCCGGAAGGTGGGCCTGCGTAAGCGGGTGGTGAGACCTTATTCATCAAAATGCAGCGTGGAGACCCATATGCCTTCAGGCTATGGGAGGAAACACTGCCCTCCTTTCTCGTAATGAGGTCGAAGCCCTTTGCACTAACTTGAGTTTTTTGGAATTGGCACTGGCAGGAATAAGTGCCTACTATACTACTATAGCATAGGTGTTCCTATAGCTTTGAGGCAGGACAACAGGGTGTATAATATGGGTTGGGGATGGGCTAGAGCCCCAGCCCCCAATGGCGGTCGCCCTGCTGTGCGACCGCAAGGGTCGCCAGGCGGCATGCCGTCGCTTGTCACCCTGAGCGTAGCGAAGGGTCTGACTCGCCTGACACAGAGATGCTTCCCCTTCGCTGCGCTCAGGATGACATGATAGGGTGGGCGGGGCGACCGTCTCGGTCGCCCTGGACATGAAGTGAACGCCTATGGGGCGCTCCTACATTTATTATGGATTCGTGTGGCGATGCGTCGTATAAAGGATGGAGGGATAGCTTTATGGAAATCCTGAGGACACCCGAGGAGCGGTTTAGTGATTTGCCGGGCTACAGTTTTGAGCCACATTATGTTGAGGTTGATGGGCTGCGCATTCATTACGTGGACGAGGGGCCGAAGGGCGCCGAGCCGGTATTGATGATGCATGGAGAGCCGTCCTGGAGTTATTTGTACCGCAAGATGATTCCGGTTATAACGGCGGCAGGCTACCGGGCGATTGCGCCCGACCTGGTGGGGTTTGGCCGATCTGATAAGCCTGCCCGGCGGGAGGATTACACGTACCAGCGCCATGTCGATTGGATGAGGGATTTTCTTGAAGCGCTCGATCTCAAGGGTATTACGCTGGTGGGACAGGACTGGGGCGGGTTGATCGGGCTGCGCCTGGCGGCAGAGCACGAGGAGCGTTTTGCGCACATTGTGGCAGCGAATACCGGCCTGCCGACCGGGGATATAACGATGGGTGAGGCATTTCTGCGCTGGCAGCGCTATTCCCAGAGTGTGCCTGTATTTCATGCGGGGGGCATCGTCAAGGGTGGGTGTGTGAGCGAATTGTCAGCCGAGGTGATCGCGGCTTATGATGCGCCATTTCCGGATGACAGTTATAAAGCGGGAGCTCGCCAGTTCCCGCTGCTGGTGCCTACGACGCCGGATGATCCGGCGGCGGTACCCAATCGCAAGGCGTGGGAGGTCCTGGCACGCTGGGATAAGCCCTTCCTGACGGCGTTCAGCGATTCCGACCCGGTTACGCGGGGAGCGGATCGTCTCTTCAGGCAGGTGATTCCAGGGGCGAAGGATCAGCCGCATACGACTATTGTGGGCGCGGGGCACTTCCTGCAAGAGGATAAGGGGGAAGAGCTGGCGCAGGTTGTGGTTGATTTTATTGGAGGGACCAGGAGGGCATAGGCTTCTTTGGCTGAGCATTTGCGAGTTTATTTGCTGGGCGAGTTTCGCTGCTACCGGGACGGGGAGCTGGTTTCGTCGCGTGACTGGCACACGCGGCAGGCTCGCCAGTTATTCAAGCTGCTGCTCACAGAGCGAGGGCACACGGTGTCAGTGAGAAAACTGATGCATTTGTTGTGGCCGGAATATGGTGACAGCGCCTACAAAACGCTGCGCAGCGCGGTCAGCACCCTGCGAACAGTGCTCGAGCCGGGTCGCGATCCGCGGGCGACTGCGCGCTTTGTACCACGAGGCCGGGCAGGCTACAGGCTGATATTTCCAGCCGATAGCACAATCTGGATAGATACGGTTGAGTTTGAGCGCCTCATAGACGAGGCGCTGGCAGGCGGCAATTGCGCCGGTGGACGCAGGCTGCTGGAGGAGGCGCTGCAGCTTTACACGGGGGATTACCTGGCGGGCGATGAAGAGGAGAGCTGGACACGCTTGGAACGCGAGCGACTGCGCGAACGGTATTTTGCCGGGGTGAGCAAGCTGGCAGAATGGCAAGGCGAGGTGGGGCTGTATAGTGAGGTGATCATGCTTTGCCGCAAGGCGTTGTGTTTCGACGCGTGTCGCGAACCTCTCTATCGTTTGATGATGCGCTGCCAGGCCAGCCTGGGCGATACAGCCGCTGCCCTGCAGACATTCGAGCGGTGCCGCCAGGCGCTGGATGAACACCTGGGCGCCGACCCCGACCCGCAGACGATGAGCCTGCACGTGAGCATTCTGCGGGGTGAGTTTCAGGCCCAAATGAACGGGCAAAAGGCTCCCGGGCCGGACTCAAAGAGATCAACGCGCCAGGAAGGCATTCCTCCCCTCGCTAAAGCGGGCTCCCACGATAAATCGGGGAGCTACAGCGAGCCGCCTTTTGTGGGGCGGAAGGCAGAACTGCACTGGTTGATGCAACGACTTGAAGAGGTAAAAGCGGGACGGGGAACGCGCACGATAGCGCTGGTGGGAGAAGCGGGGGTAGGCAAGAGTTTTCTGGTACGCCTCTTCTTAGGCCGCGCCCGCGCTGAAAACGTGTTGACCCTGGCTGCCGCGTGCCAGGCCATAGAGCAGAACCTATCCTTTGCGCCGCTGGTCTCAATGTTGGGGCCCTGGCTGCGCGAGGTCAGCTCTAAAGTATTAGATAAGTTGCCCCGATCTGCTCTAGCACAGGTAGCGCCCCTGCTGCCTGAGATAGCGGCGCGCCTGGCGGATTTACCTGCAGTACCGGTTGTTAACTCCGAGCAGGCTTACAGCACCTTGATTGCTGCCCTGGCCGAGTTGTTCGCGGAATTGTGCCACCATCGCCCACTGGTACTTTCCCTGGATGATTTACAGTGGGCCGACGAGTCGACGCTGTTAGTGATCAACCGGCTGGCCAGCCGGGAGGATTTATCGCTGTTATTGCTCATCTCCTACCGTCCCGAGGATTTGAGCGAAAATAGGGCATTGGACGGCATGTTGCGCTACTTGAGCCGCAACGCTCGCTTCCATACACTTGGCCTGGAACGATTCAGTCGAGAGGAGGTCAGCGAATACCTGAAGCTGCATATGACCCATACTCCAGGCAAGGCTATTGCACAGGAGACTTTTAGCGGGGAAGAGTTGTACCAGTTGACGCAAGGCAACGCCCTCTTTTTAGCAGAGGCTGTACGCACGCTGCTTGAGCAGCAAGCGATCGAGACAGTCCCAGGCGGTTCATTGAGCGACTCGGTGCTACGCTCACAGCAGATCAGGGATGTGGTGCTGGCACGTATGGGACGGCTGCCGCAAAGGGCAATCGAGCTACTGGAGACGGCGGCAGTGATCGGTCATCCTTTTTCGCTCGACCTGCTGCGGCCCGAATTATCAAGCGATGACTACCAGGCCCTGGAAATGTTACTGGCACGTCGCTTTCTGGTGGAAGTGGGTCACGGCAGCGAAGACGAGATGCGCCTGGCATTTTCTCACGATATGGTGAGGCAGATCGTATGCGCCACCTGCTCGTCTCTCAAATTAATGCAGTTACATAGGCAGGTGGCCGAAAACCTGGTGAGGCGCTACAGTCCCACTACCAGTATGCATGCCGTCGAGATAGCCTTTCACTACAGGCAAGCCGGATCGCGTTACAAAGCGCAGGCGTTGCGCTACGAGGTGGAGGCCGGGGATTATGCCCGGCACATTTTTAGCTACCGGCAGGCGCTCGCTCACTATGATGCTGCTTTACAATGGCTGGAACAAATGCCAGATCATGAACGCAGCCGCTACACTCCTACAATGGAGGAGTGGATTGGGCGGGCTTATCACGGGCGCGTCCTGGTCTGCGAGGCACTGCTCGATTGGGAGGAAATCCAGGAGAGTCATCGCCACCTGAGCACGTGGGCAGCGGCCAGCAGGAACGGCACGCTCGCCAGCAATAGCGTCCAACGGATGGCCGTCAACCGCTCTTTGATGGGGTATCTATCAGAAGGCGCCTGGATGGCGCTCTCGTTCGTGCAGAACCTGCGGGACGAAGCAGGTTCAACCCAGGAGTTGGCACATGGAGCACAAAAGGGTTTAGAGACGATGATTGATATGGCCCAGCGCTGGACCAACTTGCTCATGCTGAATGCACCCGAACAAGCCATCTCTATGCCGCCCGGTCACTTCCCGCCTTTTTGCCCGGCCCCAGCGCCGCCGATAGGGGATTGGCACGAGATGATCGACGCGCTGGGTGCGCCGCAAGCGGCTTTCATGCTGACATCGTATGGCTGGGTGCTATTGTTGCAAGGGTTAAACGCGGAGGCTGAACAATGTTTGAGAGTAGCCTTACAGGCGGCAGAAGAAACCGAGCAAACGACGCGCTGGATACTGGCGTCGATGCACCTGAGCCGGGTGTATTACCTGTGGGGTCAGTACAGCGAAAGCGAGACCTGGTTCGAATACTGCATCAAGCGCGGTCAAGAGATACCTGAAGCAGCCTGGGCGCTGACCTGGCCGCTGCTTAACCAGGCGTACTGTCTGATCCATCTAGGGCGACTGGACGAGGCCGACCGGATTTTGCACACGTTACGAGCTCAACTGGCGCAGCAAAATGATTTCCTGTCATACCGCTACAGCGTGCAAATCGGCCTTGGATTACTGTCCCTGGCACGAGGCGAACTCGACGAAGCTGAAAAGCTTTTGCAAGAAGCTCTCACTAACCAAAAGAGCCTTTATATCGAGGTGTATGTAATGGCCGAGATAGGGTTAGCCGACATTGCCAGGCGAAATGGACGCTATGACGAGGCCTACAGCCGACTCCAGAGAATGTTGAGCTTTTGCGGGCAGCGCAGCCTCTTGCAATGCTATGGCAGCACCTCTCTCGCGCTGGCCGAGCTCTCTTTGCAAACGGGACAGGTGGCAGGGATCATGGATCTGCTTGAAACGGTGAGCGGATTGCTGGCTAGAGCTGGATACATTCATATGCAGATGCGGTGTGATAAGCTGTTGGCGAAAATGGCTGTGGCGAGCGGGGATAGTAGGAGTTGAGTGGCCGGATAGAAAATCTGCCATATGCTCACCCCGGATACTGTGCCGGATCGCGTGCGAAGGTGTAGATGGCCTGCGCATCGACGCGTAAATAGGCCCCTTCGCCCCAATCGCGCACGCTCAAGCCAGCGCTCGCTCGCTGAAGCTCCTCCAGCGCAGCAAAGTCTGGGTGATCCTGCGATATCACTGTGGCATGGCCATGTACGATAATTGCCAGATCGTTGCCAACGAAGTGCGTCAGACTGACGGCAGAGTGCTTCATCACATGCCTGGTGCGTACAGCGGTGGCAATTGTGGGAATGTAGAAGCGACCCCGAAAGAAGAGCGAGCCTATCGGGGCAACACGTGGTTCGCTGCTTGCCGTGACGGTGGCGAAGGCGACATTCTGGATACCTTGAAGGTAATGCACAAGCTGTTCTGCCGAGAGCGAACACTGCGGCATCTGAAACGAACTGCGCAGAAAGCTTCCCGCCTGCCCGATACTGTAATCCAGTAGCGCCTGGAGTTGCTCTAAATCCCCGGGTGTCTCCTTCATGCCGGACTCCTGTTTATAGTTTCGGAGGTCGTTCCAGCTACTGCCCTTGCGGCCAGATCTTTCTCCAGATCATGCTTAAGGCGAAACAGGGTCTCTTCGATCCAGGCGCCCGTTCGCCCTGTGTGGATCGAAAAGAAGATACGGCGCGCGCTGGCCCACAGGGTGATTTCCAGGGTGCCACGCTGGCCGTCGCGCTTCAAGTGCCAGTGGAAGCAGCCTGGATATTTCGATAGCGACCCCTTCAAACTCACCGACAGGCCTTCGGCCATACAACGCTGCTCGATGATCTGTTCTGCCCCAGAGAGGTTCGCCTGTAACGGGACGGTGATTTCAATTTCTGTCATGGGTAACCTATGATTTCAGACAGTACAAAGAGCTATTGGAAGTCAGATTTATTTTAGCACAGCTATACAAAGCGCATTCTACGAGGAGACTACCGGGCTAGTGATATAATCAGCTTATCTATTATGAGGTTTAATAAATTCATCCGGGTATGTGGTGGGGTTCCTGGGGCCGATAATGAATTTTAACGACCAAAACCGGAATTGTCATGCTGAGCGAAGCGAAGCATCTGTCGGTCCATCGAGAGAGACCCTTCGCTTCGCTCAGGGTGACAACACGGTACCGATGTTGGGTGGGAAAGTTCATAATCGGCCCCTACAGAGGCTCGGATTATTTTTGCAAGGTTCGTAATCGCGCTCCTACGAAAATCTGTATATCGCGTTATTTTCCAGAGAAAGATTGGGAGATGCATTTCACGTTCAGGCAGATGAATGAGCAGGATGCGCGCGCCATCGCTGAATGGCATTACGATGGTCCTTACGCTTTCTATGACTGGGACCGGGATGCTGATGACCTGGCGGAGCTTTTGAATCCGCCAAGCTGGGAAGAGAAGTATTATGCTGTTCTTGATGGGCAGAGCGAGCTGGCTGGTTTCTTTGGCTTCACGAAGGAGGGCGAGACGGTTGAGATAGGACTTGGCTTGAGACCTGACCTGACGGGGAAGGGCAAAGGAGTTGGCCTGGAGTTCGTAGAGGCAGGACTTGAATTTGCTAAGAGCAAATACGCCGTTAGCGCATTTCGTTTGAGGGTGGCTACATTTAACCAGAGAGCTATACGCGTGTACGAGCAAGCGGGCTTCCGTCCTCTGCGCGTGTTCATGCACGAGACGAATGGCGGGAAGTACGAGTTCCTGGAAATGGTCATGCCATGAGCAGTTCCACGAATGTAGTGATAGTGGGAGGTGGCATAATTGGCTGTGCCATTGCCTATTTCCTGCGCAAAAGAGGCATAGGCGTCACGGTACTGGAGCGAGGTGAGATTGGCGCGCAGGCTTCGAGCGCGGCAGCGGGGCTGCTTGCACCTCTGGGGCCGCTCTCGGGCCCAGGACCACTGGCAGACCTGTTGCTGGGCAGCTTCGCGCTCTTCCCGGAACTGGTGACAGAACTTGAGGATGCGAGCGGTATACGAGTTGAATATGAGCGAACAGGCGCTCTACGGACGGTGCACAATGCGAAGCGTGTCGCCAGCCTGCGCAAGCGCATGGAGGAATGGCAGCCCCTGGGCTTGCGGATGTACTGGCTCAGCGGAGACGAAGCACGCCAGCGTGAACCGCTGCTGGCACCCGATACCTGCGGCGCTATCTACGCGCCCGAGGAGTCCCAGGTCAGGGCTCCGCTGCTTGTGAAGGCGTTCGCGCAGGCGGCTACCAGGCTTGGCGCGGTTTTCTACGGCCACAGGGAGATCAATGGTATACAGCGTCATGGAATGAAGGTGACAGGCGTACATACAAACGTGGGCGAAACGATTGCCTGTGATCACCTGGTGGTAGCAGCCGGGGCGTGGGCGGCACGCTGTGGCGACTGGCTGGGATTCGAACTGCCCGTCAGCCCTTTGCGCGGCCAGATTCTTTCTTTACGGCAACCAGGGCTACCCTCGCCACCATTGCGGCATATCGTTTTTGGCGAGGCGATCTACCTGGCGCCGAAAGAGGATGGAACGATCGTTGTAGGCGCAACAAAAGAGGAAGTAGGCTTCAATGCACATGTCACGGCGGATGGAGTTATATGGCTGCTTGAAACTGCCATGAAGCTCGCGCCTATGCTCAGAAAGAGTGCTGTGGAAGCGCTGTGGGCAGGGCTGCGCCCAAAGACGCCCGACGGACAACCTATCCTGGGAGCAGCGCCAAACTGGGAGAATGTGACGCTCGCCACGGGGCATAATAGCGTGGGGGTGCTTTTGAGCGCTATTACAGGGCAAAGCGTCGCTGAGCTTGTTGCTACAGGGCGAACTTCCGGAATTATAGCTCCCTTCGCGCTGACGAGGTTCAATAAGGAATGACCAGCCGGGCAGGGCGACCGCAAGAAATGTAGGGGCGGGGCTTGCCCCCGTACTGTCGCGACACCCCTGCCCTGTCGCGACACCCCCGCCCCAGCCGGGCGACCGCGAGGGTCGCCCCTACATTTCTATAATTGATTGACCAATTTCTTGGAGTAAGGAGACTGAAGGATGGCTTTACTTGATCTGTCAGCGGACGAGTTGCTCACAACAACGCGGTCGGTGCGGAAGCGGCTGGATTTTGCGCGGCCAGTAGAAGCGGAGTTGATTCGAGAATGCCTGGAAATTGCGGCGCAGGCGCCCACAGGCGGGAACCGGCAGAACTGGCACTTCGTGGTGGTGACCGATGCGCAGCAGCGACAGGCGTTGGGGGACATCTACCGGCGGGGTTTCGCCCTGTACCTCCAACGAGCATTATCTACTTACTCAGGCAGCAAGCTCACGCGAGAGCAAATGACGACGCTCGTAAGGGTGAGGGATTCTTCGCAGTACCTGGCCGACCATATGTACGAGGTGCCGGTGCTGGTCGTTCCATGTATCCAGGGGCGAGTCGATGGGCTATCGCCCGTTGACCAGGCTGGTACCTGGGGTTCGATTCTACCTGCTACGTGGAGCTTCATGCTGGCAGCCCGCGCACGCGGTCTGGGGACATGTTGGACAACGGTTCACCTCTCCTACGAGCAAGAGGCAGCCGAGGCGCTGGGCATTCCCTTTGAAAAGGTGTCGCAGGCCGGGCTGATCCCAGTGGCTTATACGCTTGGAACTGAGTTCAAGCCTGCTGGACGAGTGTCATTGGATTCAATCGTGCATTGGGACAGGTGGTGAGCGCTAAGGGAAGGATACAACCGTGCCGGTGCTGGCGCTTTGTTGAGCGGCTTCGATGACACGCAGGGAGGCCACGGCGCCGGCGGGGTCTACAGGCGGTGGGCCGCCTGTTAAAAGGGCGTCGCGTAGAAGGGCATAGTAGCGCTCGTAAGCGCCGGGGAGGGTCTCAAGCGAGCCGTCGATATGCACGCCGTTGAAATCGGTGGAAAGGCGCCCCCAACGTTCTCTGGGCTCCTGACCCCAACCCTGGTCGCCAGGGCGCATGCCCGCCTTGAGCGCGTCTTCCTGGGGATCTACGCCCCATTTTTCATATGTGCCATTTAAACCGTTGACACGCAGGCGAGGCCCGGGATTGCGTGCGACGAGGCTCATCCAGAGGTGGGCGCGCACGCCGTCAGGGAAGGTGAGCGCAACAAAGGTATCGTCGTCCACCTGTGCAGTGGGACGCCGCCTGTCTACTTCGGCGTAGACGCTCACGGGCTGTCCAAACAGCAGCAGCGCCTGGTCAATCAGATGACTGCCTAGATCAAAAAGCAGTCCCCCAGCTTCCTCAGGAGCAGAAAGCTCACGCCAGGCACCTGGCCGTGGTTCTGCACGATAGCGATCGAAGCGAGACTCAAAGCGTATGATGGAGCCAAGCAGGTCAGTAGCGATCAATTGACGTACCATGAGAAAATCACCATCCCAGCGCCGGTTCTGGAAGACTGTGAGGAGCTTAGCGGTACGCCTGCTGGTCTCGATGAGTTGTTCGGCAGCGGTGACGGATGCAGCAAACGGTTTGTCGATAACGACGGGTAAATCGGCATTCATTGCAGCCAGGCCAAGAGGGAGATGTGCCCGGTTAGGAGCTGCTACCACCACAAGATCGTAGTCCGAAGCATCGCGCCAGAGGTCCTGAGCAGTCGAAAGAATAGCTGAGCCTGGGAAGTCGCGCCGGGCTTGCTCTCGACGTTCGGGATGGTTGGTCACTATGGCGGCAACCGTCATTCCTGGGGTGCAGGCAATCAGGGGCGCATGGAAAACAGAGCCCGCGAGCCCGTAGCCGATGATCGCTGCACGTAAGGGGCTGGTAGCGCCTTCAACAATGTTCTCTGGCATATTGTTCCTCCAGGCTACTGTTTGAATCCACCTTGCTACTGGGATAGTAGGGAGACCAGGATTATGGTATTATTGACGAAATGTATTAAGCATCTTCTACTTACATAACATATTACCCTTTTACTGGGAACAGAGAATAGTACTTCTGAGAGCGTGTCTGATTCTCAGAGGCTTCGCCCTCTCTCGCCGAGTGCTCGCGCGGCTTCGCCGCGCAAAATTTTAGTATGTTGTGTGGAACATGCGCTTCGCGCATGTTCCACACAACATACTAAAACAGGCAAGCGCTTGCAAGCGACCGTGATGGAAATCAGACAGACTTTGAGTCAAATTGCTGAGATCTAAATAAATTTTTAGAAAGTGGGGACAGGACTCGTCTAGTGAAAAGGAGGATATTCACCTGGCTTGTATGGGCGGTGTGCTTAAGTACGCTCATGGCGCTGACCGCGCGCATAGTTACGCAGTTCACCACACCTCCTCCTCCGCATCGACTGGTCTTTGAAGAGGATATTCCCCTACCAGGGGCGCTACCGGATACATATCGAACGACCCAGAATCCCCTGGCGCCCGGCGTAGCGGTACTTTTTGATCATTTTGATTTCCAGGCTCTAGATGCGCAAAATCATTTGCTGTTCATTGCTCATACGGGGCCATCACCTGACCGGGAACAGCAAGTGAATCCTGATTTTGATCCCGCGACCGATGCCAGGACGGACGGCAATGTCATCGTCTTCGATACTGTGCGCAAGAAGGTAATCGGGCTGCTGGATATCCCGCAAGTCGCGGGTATTGTCATTGCCCCCGATCTCCAGAAGGTTTACGCTGCCGACTCGAACGACAATATCATCTATTCGATTAACGAGTTTACGTTACATGCCACTCCTATTGAATTACAAGCTAATGACAGTCCAGATGCGCTGGAATACGATAAGACCGATCACCTGATTTTTGTCTCCAACCCGGGTACTCCTGCCAACCCGGACGAAAGCCAGGTGATTGAGCGGAAAAACCAAAATGAGACCCTGATTGATGCACTGACCGACACGGTGGTGGCGAGGATTCCGCTGGGCATCGATGGACAATGGGGAGATGATGTAGGGCATGTGCGTTTTGATCACGGGCTGCACCGCGTCTTTGTGGCGGTGCAGCAGTTGCCCAATCCAGATGACCCCAATCCCAATGTACTGCCTCCGCCCGGCACGGCCTGGCTGGTCGAAATCGATCCTGCTACCCGGAGCGTGATTATGCGCATGCCGTTGCCATATAATTGTCTCACGCCTCATGGACTGGCTATCGACACACACGAGCATATTGCTTTTATTGCATGCGTTGATGAAAACCCACCAAGCCTTGTACGGGTGGATCTGCGAAGCATGCAGGTCATGCCTGAAGCACCCTGGCCGGTGGAAGTCAACCCTGATATTATTGCGTTAGACCGGCCCCTGCACCTGATGTACGTGGCCTGCGGAGCGGGGTTGTCCCTCTTTAGAGAAGACGGGCGGGCACTGGTGTGGGTAGGAAATTATGTTTTCGGGATCAATACGCACACGATAGCAGTGGACGAGGGGACACACGAGATTTATCTGCCGATCACGCGCGTAGGAAACCGGCCCGTCCTGCGGATCATGCGTTATAACGCGAACGGCGTATGAGGGAGTTCTTCGTACTGGAGCACGATGGAGGAGTCGATAGAAATACGATCTCCATTGAGGAGAGCAATTTTGTCGATGCGCCGTCCCTGGTAGCTCAATCCGTTTAAACTCTCCGCGTCTTCTATTACCCAGCGCCCGTCCTGCCGGTGAATGAGCGCGTGGAAACGCGAAACACGCTGCGACGGTATCTGGATATCACTCGTAGGGAAGCGGCCAATCGTGAGTATTGATTTGTCCAGTTGATATTTTTCTACGATTTTCCCGTTCATTTCGACGAGGATGCGAGCTTTGATGGATATGTTTGTTTCTTTTCTCTTGCGCACGCGTTCGCTCTCTCGTGTTTTGCTCCTCTTGTCTGCATGCCCATTGGATGAAGGCAGGAGGACCGGTGTGGCGGGCACGGACACAATGTGTGGCAGTTCAAGCGAGTGCGGCGAGAGAGGGTGCACACGAGGATCTTTACGGGTCCGTGAGGCTGTACGCACCGGGATAGCTGCAAGCCGCTCTGTCACGGCAGTCAATGGCGACACCGACCACAAGGGAGCTGTATCTGAAAATGCTGACAGAATAAGGGTGTCTTCGCCATCATCCCAATCCAGGTTGTAGCGATTTTGTTCTTCGAGCAAGCTCGCAAAGAAGCCTTTTTTGCGTTTTAGCTCTTTGAAGGTACCGCGTTCGATAATCCGGCCGTGATGCATGACCATGATTTCATCGACATGGCCGAGGGCACTGAGGCGATGAGAAATCGTTAAGACAGTACGCCCGGCGATGAGGGTATTCAAGGCATGCATGACCTCTGCTTCCGCCTCGACATCCAGGTTTGCGGTTGGTTCGTCGAGGATGAGAATGGGGGAATCGCGCAAAATAGCGCGAGCGATAGCCAGCCGCTGGCGCTGGCCAGCAGAGAAATTGTTGCCTTGCTCGCGTACGATAGTCTCGTACCCATCCGGCAAGCTTATGATGTGTTCGTGGATATTGGCTTTTTGGGCGGCATCGATGACCTCTTCCAGAGAGGATCCGGGGCGACCGATCTCGATATTCTCGCGGACAGTGCCCGCGAAGAGTACAGAGTCTTGTAGCACCATGCTGACATTCTGGCGCAGTACCTGTAATGGATAGTTGCGCGTATCGATGCCATCAATTTTGAGAGAACCCTCATCGATCTGGTAGAAGCGCGGGATCAATTTTGCGAGGGTGGTTTTGCCGCTGCCGGAGTAACCGACCAGGGCAACACGGCGTCCTGCAGGGATATGAAGCGAGATGCCTTTGAGTATTGGCTGCTCTTTCAGGTAAGCGAAGGTGACATTCTCAAAGCTAATATCGCCTATAAGTCTCTGCGGGCCATCGTAGGCAATGCCGGTATCGACCACTTCCGGAGCCTGGTCAAACACTTCCTGGATACGCTCGGCGCCGGAGGCGCCATTACTGGCCAGGGTAGCCAGCTTTGAGAGGTCGCGCATGGGCTGGTACAACATCTTAAGATAGGTAAGGAAGAGGACCAAGGTTCCGACATCGATGGTTGACGCACTGATGGCAACAAAGGTAAGGTTGAAGCCATAACCTGCCGCGACATAGCCTCCCACGCCCACAACAATGATAGTACCCAGGACGACGAGGATTGAAACAAGCGGGGTGAACTGAGCCTGCAGCCTACCAGCACGCAGCCCGGCCTCGCGGTGGGTACCGACGTGGCGTCCGAAACGGACATTCTCGCGCTTTTCGAGGGTGAAGGCGCGGATCACGGCAAGCGCATTGATATCCTCGGTGGCGATATCGGCTATTTTGCCGGCGGCCCTGGCTTTCTTTCTGGCGGCAGCTTTGATACCACCAGTATAGCCCGAGACGAGCAGGAAGAGTACAGGAGCAATGGCAAGGGCGAGCAGGGTGTATTCCGGGCTGATCAAAAGCATGATGGCGGCGACGCCGAGCAGTGTCAGAGTACCCGCGAGCAGGTCTACCAGGCCATCGGTGACCAGTTTTTCGATATCAGCGATGTTACCGGTCACACGCTGTACCAGGTCACCTTTTTTTTGCTTTTCGTGCCAGTCCATCGAGAGGCGCTGCAAGTGATCAAACAATTGTGCGCGCAAGCGCGCGCCCAGATTCTGGGCAACAAAGGTGGCAAGGAAGAGTTCAAGGTAGACCAGAAGGGCGCTCAGCGTGCCAAATATGGCCAGCAGCAGCAGGGAAAAAACGATGACGCCTATGACGCTGTGCTGTGTGATTCTGGGATGAAGGACCGAATTCGGGTCAGACGGCGAAGCCGGACATGGAGCAGGCGGCGGCTGTCCTGGTACCGTGCTGGGGGGTATTGGACGCAAAGTTGGATCGAGCGCAGGTGTATCAAAAGCCGTGAGAAGGCCATCCAGAAATGGGAAGGTGCAGGCCGGGTCCGATCCTGGATTGCCGACCTTACTGGGAATAAACTTGAGTGGCATGGCCGCGATAAGGTCGCAACTGACCTGAGCAACGGCCACCAGGATGGCAATGATTACCAGGAAGCGATATCCATCGAGATTACGATAGAGAAATTTGAATAAGAAGATCAACTGTTTTCTCCCTGCTTATAGGATAGGTATATTACATACATAACGTTTGACAGAGCATAGCTAACAATGCAGTTAAGCACAGGTTACGGATACATTTCTGCGATAGGCTGAGCAGTTGTGCGCAATTGTTTATCAAGAGGTTGTAGGATATCCGCGACGCCGAGCCGCTGCAGCTGGACGCGCCTGGCAACATGAAGGATATAGGTCGAGACAAGCGTCACGGCTCCCGGCACATGGCCAAAGCTGGGGAAGTCGTTGATGTCTACGATGACCGGGCCGTGCGTCGTGGAAACGACGTCTAGCCCATAAATGTCCAGGCCAAAGAGTTGACCAACCCGCAAGGCAAGTACGCGTAGTTCCGGTGTGACAGGAATCAGGCGCTTGCGTACCTTTACATCGGGGTGCAACGGCGATCTCTTAGCGACGGCATAAACCTCTTTGCCAGCAACATAGAGCTTGACATCGAAGCCGGTGTTTTCGATATAGCGTTGTGCCAGGAAGAAGCCATTTTTGGATTCAGCCATATGCAGCGTCTCAAGGTCTGCCGGTGTATCTACACGGTAGATGCCATGGCAGGAACTGCCATTGGTGGGTTTGATGACGAGTGGGTAGTATGCCAGGGGCACCTGTTCGAGCAAGTGTGGATGGGCCACAAAGTAGGTAGGCGGAATGGGCAAGCAGCTGCGATGGGCAAAGGCCGTGGCAACGGCTTTGTCGCGCACACGGCGAATAGCCCGAGAGTTATTGATGGTTGGGATGCCCGCCGCTTCCGCGGCCTCCAAGATACTGAGGCCAGGGCCATCTGAGACAGTTTTCAGTACGTAAGCATCATAACCCTGATTGCCAAGATCACATAAGCTGGTGATAGTTAGAGATGGTTCCAAGATATCGACGCTATGACCCCATTGCAGAAGCTGCTGTGCGATGACTGCCGGCATCGGTTCATCTTTATACTGCTCTTCAATGACGAAACAGAAACGCATGTTGGCCTCTTCTTAAGAAAAAGCTCTCGAAAATCGTAGAGGGATTGGCGTCGTTTTCCCGGACCTGGCTATAACGGGCTAGTAACAAGGTTGGTTATTGCGGGATAGGGCGCATAGCCTGTCTTTGAGAGCCCAGCAATAGCAATATAACATACTCTTAAAGCTTTGGGAATATCCCTTAACATTAATTTAACAATACATACGATAAGGGGTAACATTTTTCTTTTATGGGATTTGTGCTTTTTGGGTAGTCACTCTGTATAGAGGTGATAAAGATGTGTCAAATGGCACGATCCCGCTTCCAGAGCGGCCTCATGAGATCGGTGCCTGTATACCTTAAGATGGCTCTAGAGGCGTATCACCTCTATCGAGAGTGACTACCGCTTTTTGGGAAGTGGAGAGAAAGAGGAAGGTTGCCGGAGAAGGTCAAGACAAGATCGAGGCCCTAATGTGGATGGGTTGAAACCTCAAGAGTCACTCTAGCTTCAGTTGAAATCGACGTGCTGGCCCCAGGTCAAGTTGGGACTGTTGTAAAGCACGAACTGCAAGGTTGCTCCATGCTCCAGGGCGGTAAAGGGAAGCCAGGCGCTGGCATAATTCTGGCCATTCAGACTCAGGTTCTGGATATAGGGCATACTGGATGGCGAACCATCTATTGCTTGCCCGATGATATGCAGTTGGTGGCCATTACCTAAATGAATGGTGAGCGACGGGAAGAGAGGGCTGCCCAGCAAGAAGCCTGCCACGCCGGGAATTTCTGGATAGAGCCCCATGGCTGCGAATACGTACCAGGAGGACATGGCCCCGCCATCATCGTTACCAGGCAGGCCATCGGGCCCGGCGCCGAAAAGCTGGGTCTCGATGCGGCGCACGACTTCCTGCGTTCGATAGGGAGCACCGGCAGCATCAAATTCCCAGGGCACCGCGAACCCCGGTTCGTTCCCCATGAAGGCATGCGAACTGCCTTGCCCGGCATTCAACTGCTCGAAGAAGCTGTTGAGGCGATCGATCGTCTCGTTGTTGCCGCCCATCATGGAGAAAAGGCCATCTAAATCCTGGGGGACAAGCCAGGTGTATTGCACGCTGTCACCTTCCGCAAAGCCATTACCGCTTGTCGGATTGAAATTGGCAATGAAGGTGCCATTGTGGCTGCGCGGCTCGATGTAGCCTGTTGCAGGATTGAAAAGGTGTTTCCAGTTTTGCGACCGCTGCTGGTATGTTTCGTAGGCTTCGGTCTTGCCAAGGGCCCTGGCATACTGGGCAATAGCAAAGTCATCGATGGCGTACTCCAAGGTTATGGCCGCAGATAGAGGTGTCTGTGTCGAGACATAGCCAAGATGGAGATAATCGCTCAGTCCTTCACGTACTACATAGCGGCCCGAATGAGTGTCGGGGTCGGATGCCCCGGCGTTCATCGCCTGCCATGCTCCTTGTATATCGAAGTTCCTGACGCCAAAGGCATAGCTGGTGGCAATAACCACATCCGGCGAATCGCCGACCATACCGGCCGAGTTATCATTAGCGACCTGCCAGCGCGGCAAGCCTCCACCACCCTGCCGGGCATCGGCCACGAGGGACTGCATCATGTCGCCAGTTTCACGCGGCTCCAGCAAGGCCAGTAAGGCAATGAGCGAGCGATACATATCCCAGCCAGGAAAATTCTCGTACTGGGTGTACCCGCGAGCGGTATGCACTTCCCGGTCAAAGCCCAGGTACTGACTATTCACATCGCTGAAGACATTCGGGTGAAAAAAGGTGTGGTAGAGGGCAGTATAGAAGATTTGCCGTTGCTCAAACGTGCCTCCCGTAACCTGGATGAGACCCAGGTGGGCATTCCAGGCGGCACGAGCCTTCTGGTGGATGGCATCGAAATTCCAGCCGGGGTTCTCGGCCAGGACGTTGGCGTAGGCGTTTGCCACGCTGACGAACGAGATACCTACTTTGACCTGTACCAGCGGGTTCTGTGTTGTGTCGAAGGTCACGTAGTCGCCCGAATGCCCCCCGGAACTCGTGCGAACGCCTGGAGTCACTCCTGGCCCGTTCCAGGTGCCGAACGAAGTAAATGGGTGGTCAAAAATAGCGGTAAAGTAAACGGTGTAGGTGTTGGCTCTGCCGCAGAAGTGGCCACTGCTGGCCGAGCCTACCACGCGGCTGCTGCCTATGATTTGTATACCCGTGCCATGATCGCTGTTACCCGTGGCGCTGCCGCCGGTATTGATGAGCATAGTAGACGCGGTCGAATGCGGATAAGTAAACTGTCCAAAGCCGCTGCGCAAGGTGACGGTTAAGGCAACATCGATACTGTTGTCGAGGTAGACGTGATAGTAACCTGGCGAGGCAGATTCGTTAGCGTGCGAGAAGTGCGAGGCATACGCCAGGCTTTGAGTGGGCGAGGCGGTGACAGGTCCAATGACCGGCATGAAAGGAACGTCTTGATACGCGCTGCAGCCGCGGCCGCTGAAGTGGGTGAGGCTGAAGCCACGGATGGCCGATTGGAAGTAGCGGTATCCGCCCGGGGAACTGGTCGTGTCGGGACTCCATTGCACCATGCCATGCGGGAAGGCGGCCCCAGGAAAAACATCGCCGTTATCAAAGCCAGGGCCAAGATGCAGGTTTGCCGCCGCGGGTTCAGTGCCTATGAAAGGGTTGACGTAGGATGCGAGGTCACCAGTGAAAAGTCCCGCAAGGTGGATAACGATACCAACAGGGATAGCCAACACAAGAAGCGCTGCCAGAATGAGAGCGATAATTTTCTTGAGATGGTAAGGTGGCATTACGCTGCTGCGGAAGCGCTGGAGCAAGCTTTTTATCCTGTCTTTCCCGCCTTGAAACAAGGCAGGTATTAGGTCAGTGTTGTTGCCTGAGGTACCCCGCCAAGCTTACATCCGCAACCCAACACCTCTCAACAGGATGGCTAATTAGTACCTTAAGAAAAGTATAACATAGGAATTTGCTAAGATACAACACGTATATAACTTAGCGCGGCTATTGTTTCCTACCAGGAAGACGGCTTGGTTAACATCGATATGACTATTCGTTCACATTAATAAACCTGATGGCGAACTGGTTTTGTGTAGGGTATCATATCGAGCAGTATGTAGTCGATGGAGGTAAAAAGAAGGTATATGGATGAATCGCAATAATAAGGACAAGATAGAGAAACATGTGCACCAACTCCTTCGGGTCATGCTGATAGCCATGACCCTTCTTTGCGCTGCATGCGGTTCCCAGGCCAGTGTTATCGAGGAGGGCGCCACTCCGACGGCAGCTACGCGAGGAACACCCACCCCCACAAGCCCGGCGCCTTTCAAGGTAGTGCCAGGTGACTGGTCGACTTACCTGTCAGACAATGGGCGCAGCGGCTACAATAAAGACGAGACCACAATTACTGCGACAACGGCAGCAGAATTGAAACCACACTGGATGTACCACGCAAAGAATTATATTTCCACCCAACCCATTGAAGTTTTCGGCATGATTTACTGGGGCTCATGGGACGGGTTGGAACACGCGACGGATTTGAATGGGCACGAGGTGTGGGCAACTAGCCTGGGCAGGACACACAGGTGCGGTTCGATCATCGGGGTGGCAGGTACAGCCACGGCAGCCGTGGTGAGCATTGGCGGGAAGAAGACGCCTGTAATTTTTGTGGGTGGAGGCAATGCCCATTTCTACGCATTGAATGCCGCCAGCGGGGCCATTATCTGGAATACGCCCCTGGGTACGCCGCCAGATCACTTCATCTGGAGTTCGCCCATTGTGTACAAGGGGAGCGTTTACGTGGGCATGGCCTCATTCGGCGATTGCCCGACGATCCAGGGACAGCTCTTCCAGATGAGCATGGTGACTGGCACGATCAAGCATACCTTCGACGTGGTACCGAAGGGCTGCCAGGGTGGGGCCGTGTGGGGCTCTCCCACGATTGACGATAGCACGGGTGAACTCTATATTGCTACAGGCAACGCTGATCCATGTGCAACGACGGAGATATATACGTCTGCGGTGGTCGAACTGCACGCATCAGATTTGAAGGTGGTGGGCTTGTGGCGCGTGCCGCCATCAGAGTGGGTGATCGATCCCGATTTCGGTTCCACGCCGACGCTGTTCAAGGCAAAAATTGGCGGGGTCTCCAGAGCAATGGTGGGCGTTGCCCATAAAAATGGAATCTATTATGCCTTTTTGCGAGGTGATCTGAGCAGGGGACCGCTGTGGACTGCTGAGATAGCAAAAGGCGGGAGTTGTCCAAACTGCGGGGCGGGAAGCATTTCACCCAGCGCCTGGGACGGCACGCGGCTCTACGTAGCTGGCGGCTACACCACTGTACAGGGCGCTAACTGCAGGAGTGGTCTGCGAGCGCTCAACCCGGCTACGGGCGCGTTCATCTGGGAGCGCTGCCTGTCAGATGGACCTATTCTCGCCGCCGTCACAGTGGTGCCAGGGGTGGTAGCAGTCACGGGAGGCAGCGCTCTCTTGCTGGTCGACGCCACTTCGGGCGAGACCCTATTTATTTTCCACGATACCACCAGAGGATCGGTCTTCTACGGTGCGGCATCGATTTCGCATGGTATGCTATATGCCGCAAACTTCGACGGTAGGCTTTACGCGTTTGGACTCTAGCAAGTCTAATCAAGACCGGCCATAAAGGATATTGACAGCCACTTCCGGCACGTTACTATAATTTTTGTATGAATAACACTGAGCATCCCAAACACGAACCAATAGAAGAGGGGATCGAGGAGGAGATTAGCGATCTACCCGAGATAAGTTATTCCAGGGGCAACTGGTCGTCGCGGACAGCGCACACATTGCTGGTGTGGCAGCGCTCGGTGCCCCGGCGGTCCTGGCGAATCGCCGGAGGCCTGGCTACTTTGTGCCTGGGAGTGCTGGCACTGCTCGTGATACTGAGCAGTCTACGGGCCATTTCCCTACCATCTTCCGCTACTCACATACCACAGCCTATCTTCCTTCCTCGCCATGCTGTCAGCTACCCCCGCTACACTTATCGAACTCAGCCCAGCGCTATTTATCGCGGCCACGTGGGGCCTGCGCTCAATGTAGCATGGTCGCCTGATGGTCGTATGGTTGCCTCTGGAGGCCGTGATTCAAGCGTACAGGTCTGGAATACTCAGAATGGGAAGCGCCTGCTGGTGTACCAAGGGCATAGCAATGAAGTGCTCGGCATCGCCTGGTCGCCCGACAGCAGGCGCATTGCCTCCGCCAGCCGTGACTCGACGGTGCAGGTATGGGATGCCAGGACAGGTAAACGCTTATTCACTTATCGAGACCATCCTAAGGCTGTGTTTTGCGTGGCCTGGTCGCCTGATGGCTCGCGTATCGTCTTCGGGGAAGACGGCGGTTCTGTGCAGGTATGGGATGTCGGCACTCGAAAACACCTTCTCACATACCAGGCATCTATTGCTCCAATACTGGGCGTGGCCTGGTCGCCTGATGGCTCAAGCATCGCCTCTGGGGGCGTAGATCGAATAGTGCAGGTATGGGATGCCAAGACCGGAAAACATCTCTTTGCGTATCAAGGGCATACCGATGTGATAACGAGCGTGGCCTGGTCGCCTGA
>WNGN01000756.1_pt1 | contig 20555 bp, 17 predicted proteins | sample 5400561 | NCBI WGS metagenome assembly WNGN01 (sample SAMN13153379, study PRJNA577476) | soil metagenome | isolation source: 115 cm soil or saprolite under Garry oak tree replicate 2 | place: USA:California | collected 2016-06-15
CGAGCCGCCCGAGCACGGTGACCATCTGCGTCATGGCCTGGCCCGAGGCGATGCGCCGTCCCCAGGCTTCGGCCGAGGACTTGAAATGGGCGAAGTCCTTGGGCATAGTGCGCGTACCGAGCGTGCCGAGCGCGTGGCACGACATGCAGCCGCTCGTCTTGATGATGTTCACCCACTCGGGCTGGGTCTTCACCGGCCCTGCGGGAAACTCGCTCTTCGCCGGAACCTTCAGCATCGAATACCAGTAGATCGCTGGGTAGTACTGCGCAGCCGCAGCCGCGCTCGGCGCCGTCACTGCGTTCAAATCGAGAATTCTTCCGGGCGCAGCCTGCACCTTGGGAGAATCGACCAGCCCGTAGCCGCGCACCCATACGCTGTAGTTGGCTTTCGGAAGCTCGGGGATGAGGTAGCGGCCGCGGTCGTCCGTGACCACGATCTTGGTGAATTTCGTAGGAAGCTCGGTCGTCTCCGCGATCACCCAGACTCCGGCCTCGGGACCGCCCGCACTTGTGACCGTGCCGCCCAGATCGCTCGCACCGACGGGAGGGCGGGACGCGGCGCTCTGCGAGGCACCCGGAGAGACCTGGCACGCCGCCAATAGGAGGGAAACACCTGCGACCGCGAGGTACGAGGATCTTGTCGTCGTCATGTTTTCGCTCCTCGAGAGATGCAGCAAAGGCCTGTCCGTGCGAAAGTTCACAATTATGCCGCCAAACGGGAATGGTGATCGCTGGAGCGCGCTCCAGGCCGGGGCACCTCACTCTTTATTCCCCGTCCGATTTTCGCCGCTCCGTCCTGATTGGTCCGGCACCTTTTTGCCCCTTGCTCCTGCGGAGCTCTCCGAACATAGCGAGCTCCCAGGGCCGTATCGCCATCACGAGGCTCGTGCCTTCGCGCATTTCGTGCGCGAGGCGCTTGTCCTGCTCGGCGAGCATGTCGAATTCCTCCGCGAGCTTGCGCATGCGCTGCTGCAGCAAGCCGTTCGATTTCTCGGACAGGCTCCCGTGCACCGTGACGCGCAGCTCGCCCGCCCGCAGAAAAGACGCTTCGAAAAACTGACGCTGCACACGCTCTTCGAAAAAGCGCTGGATCGGTCCGCCTTTGCGCCAGTTGAAGTTCCGAGGCAGCCGCAGCTTGATCCGGTTCTCGGGCAGCAGGTCGATGATCCTCATGCGATCGAGTCGGGTGAGCAGGCCGACGAGCTCGGCCTCCGAAAACCGGTACGTGTCCAGGATCTTCGCCGCCGTCCAATGGCTGAGCGCCAGCATCCCGACCAGGAGCAGCTTGGGGTTGCCCACCAGCTCGCGCTCCTGTTTTTCGCTCAATTCCGTGAGGCTTCCATCGGCGGCGCGCGTCAGATCGAGCAGATCGGCGATCTCGAGATTCATCAGCGCGCAAATCCGCTCGAGCCGACCGAGGCTGAGGTTGCGCCGCGCGAACATCCGCTTGACCGAGGACTCGGAGAGCTTCAACCCTTTCGCCACATAGCGGTAGGTCAAGCCCTTGTGGCGCAGCGTTCGCTTGACGACGTCGACGAGCAGTGCGGCTTGGGACACGCCTGAAGTACCGAAAAATAATACTTTGACGGCAATTGTAGGCCACTTTTTGCGTGCGGGTTGCACGAAATGACCTGCCCGCCCAGGCTGGAGCCCGCGCGTTTCTCTGGGGAGAGATGATGAAGAAAGCTTCGACGTTCGCAGCACATCCGATCAATGCGGCCGCGGCGGTCCTGATTGCGGCCTGTGGGCTGGGAGCTTGCGGGAACCTGCCCCCTGCTCCAGTTCTGAAACCCATCGAGGTGAGCGATCCCAACACCACGATTCCCTCGGGGCGTCTGACCTGGTATCCGCAGGGGTTCGAAACCGCGCCGCGATCGCTCAATTGGGGCGTCGAACTAGAATATGCGCGCGGTACCGGACGCACCGACCAGCAGCTCGCCGGCAACGAGTATATTTCGCTGGGCGGGAACAACCTCCAGGGACCCCAAGAAGTCCATCACCGCGCCGAGCTGCGCTACGGACACCTCGGCTTGACCGGCTCGCAGCGCTTCGGGGGACGAGCTTCCTCGCTCGAGATCGAATGGTTGGCAGGCCTGGGAGCCGCCGAGTTCACGCTCGTATCCCAGAGCCGTATAGCGGGCAGCCCCGCGCTCTCCGCGAGGCAGGGCTTGAGCGGCGTGGCCTTGGGCGTGGGCCCGCGTTGGAGCATTACGAGCGAGGTGGCTCTCGAGGGGCGGCTGCAAGTGCTGCACCTTGGGCCCTCCTTCGGAGAAACCCTCTGGTATCCGGAGATCGCCGTGCGCTACCGTCCCGCCAAAGCGGTTGCCCTGCGGATGGGGTATTCCAGCATGAGCTACGACCCTTCGAAGCAGAACGGAGGGGACTCGGCCGTCCGTATCCGCATCAGCGGTCCGTTTCTCGGGCTGCATCTTATCTTCTAGAACTTGCGTCACGCGACCCCGGGCGCAGATCGGCGGGAGCACCTGCTATGCGGAGGAATGGATGAAAAGACTTCTGGTGATGCTCGTTTCGTCAATCGTCAGCGTGGTCATTACTTCCATCGTGCAGGCAGCCCCGACGGAATCCACAGGAGATATTGAATCCTCCGACGTCACCCGCGAACCACGGACTGCCTGGGCTGCGGCGCTCGAAAGCAAAAACTCGGTCACGCCGAAGTTCGGGTCGTACGCGCTGTCGGGGCAAAGACGAGACCTGAAAATGTATGGAGACGAGGGGTGTATCCTCTTCTGTATTTTCGGGACAGGATTCGCAGTTCATAGCTTTCCGATTGAGATGCAGTCGTCGTCGGCCGTCGCGGGACTGGAATATGAACGCAAGACCCCTTGGGGATACAGCCTTGGAGGTGAGTTCCTGCATACGGAGCCCCGCTATACGGCCTCGCTCATCGATCCGCACACAGGAGCGTTCACCACTCAGGCGGATGGACAGATGCGAATCAACCAGCTGTTTGTCATGATCAAAAAATACATTGCCTTATCCGAAGGCTTCCAAATTTTCGGAGCCGCAGGTGGCGGCTACACCCAGGCCAGCTTGTCGGGTGCAGTCGACGAACGAGCTAGCGGTGCTTCGCTGCAGCTGGCGACCGGGTTGCAGTATCGAATGGATCGAATCAGTCTGAAAGCCGAATACCACTACGTCCTTGCCCCTAAAATCTCCCTTCGAACCAACGATAGTGCGCCCAGAACGGGCCAGATCTTCGGAGATCTTGACTTGAGCGGACGAGGACTCTTCATCGGCGCGAGCGTTCATTTCTAGAGCGGGCGCGCGGGAGCACTGCTATAGTCGCGCGAGATCCCTAGGGAGGTTCGATCATGGCGGATGGTGACACGAGGACCGAATCCGATTACGACGTCCTGTACCGCATCATGACCACGCGCATGAGCGTGCGCCGCATCAAGCCCGATCCCATCCCCGAGGAGTACGTGGAGAAGATTCTCGAGGCGGGCCGCTGGGCGATGTCCGGCGCGAACGGCCAGCCCTGGGAGTATCTCGTCATCAAGGACGCGAAGAAGAAGAAAGAACTCTACGACGCCTTCCAGGACACCAACCAGGAATTTTGCTTCTGGATGGAGCAGATGCGGCCCTTCGAGCTGCGCCACCCCGCCTTCCAGGTCAAGGGGGACGATCTGAAGGATGAATGGCAGAAGATCCGCAACAGCACCGGCGGGCAGCAGCGCCGTCCCTGGCACGAGGCGCCGGTGGTGATCGTGGTGCTCGGCGACGGCCGCAGGCAGTGGGCTACGGTGAACGCCGCCTTCACCTTCGGGCGGCACGCGAGCCACTTCACCGACGGTCTGGCGAACACCTGCACCCACATGCAGCTCGCGATCGCGTCGCTCGGCCTGGGCTCGCATTGGGGAACGGTCCACGTCCAGGAGCCGCTCAAGCGCGTGCTCGGCGTGCCCGACCTGATCGACGTGTACCTCATCATCTCGGTGGGCTTCGCCGACATCGAGCGCAAACCCGGCGTGAGACGCGATTTGAAAGAGCTCGTGCACCACGAGAGTTACGACATGTCCAAGTTCATGTCGAACGAGGACATCATCGACTACCTCTACAAGCTGCGCGGCAAGACGATGTTCCGCTATCACCTGAAGGACAGTCTGCTGCCGGGTTCCGGCGACAAGAAAAGCTGATGGGTGTCTGCCGTTTTGCGGCCTGCGCGGCCACGTCGGTGCTCGCCACCGCCGCGTGGCCTCAAGCCTACCCTTCCAAGCCGATCCTCGTGGTCAGCTCCGCCTCGCCGGGCTCGAGCGGCGATGCTGCGCTGCGTCTGATGGCGGCGAAGATGAGCGCGAGCCTCGGCCAGCCGGTGGTGGTCGAGCTCAAGACCGCCGCGCGCGGAGCGCAGGCCGCGCAGGCTCTCGCGCGCACCGGCGCAGACGGCTACACCATCACCTACGGCACCTCCGGCACTTACGTCAACGCGCGTTTCCTGTTCAAGAACCTCGCGTTCGACGTTCTCAAGGACTTCGCGCCGATCAGCCTCGCCGTCAGCTCGCCGAGCTACGTCGCGGTCCATGTGTCGGTGCCCGTGAATTCGCTCCATGAGCTGATCGATTACGCGAAGCGCAATCCCGGCAAGCTCGAGTACTCCTCGAGCGGGGTCGGATCGGTGTTTCACCTGGCGGGCGAGTCCCTGAAGCTCTACGCGGGGATCGACCTGCTCCACGTGCCCTACGCGCAGGCGAATTTTCCCCAGATGGTCAACGATTGGGCCGCCGGCCGGGTGGCGCTGTGGTTCCCGACCTATGCGTTCCTCGTTCCTAACATGCCGAAGGTCAAGCCGCTCGCGATCGTGGACAACCAGCGCAGCGCCCGCATGCCCGATATCCCCACCGTGGCCGAAACGCTTCCCAACTTCCGCGGTTTCCCCGCCTGGTGGGCTTTCTTCGGCCCCGCGGGCCTGCCCGCCCCGATCGCCGAGCGCTTGAGCAGCGAAGTGCGCGCCTCGCTCAAGCAGCCCGAGGTCGTCGCCAAACTGGGCGATCTGGGACTCACCACCATCGGGAGCACGCCCGAAGAACTCGCTGCGCACCTCAAGCGCGAAATCGACGCCGTTGGGAGTCTGGCCAAGGCGATCGGGCTCGAGCCCGAATAGGCCTACCGCTTCGAGCTTCCGCCCGCGGCCAGCAGTTTGTTGCCGGGCAGGTTGCGCAGCTCGGCTTTTCGCCTCTTGTTGCAGGCGACGCAGATGAACCTGACGGGTCCGATCCTGAGGAACTCGCTCGTCGTCCAGTGGCTTCCGGCGCTGCAATAACGCTTCTTTTCTTCCTGGGCCGCTTTTTTCACAGCGGGTTGTCGGGATAGATCAAAGAGCGCCACATGTGGGCGACGGGGCTGCCGTCGAACCCCAGCCCTTCCTTCGGCTGCTTGAAGTGGCGGCCGATCACGTCGATGAAGGGATCGAGCGTCACTTTCACTCCGGGTTCGAACGCGTAGAGGTCGTGCACGGTGATCATGCGCGCCTCCATGTACCACTTGTGCTTGCGCGCCTTTTCGTAGGCCGTCTTGATGTAGGGCTCCGGCACGTAGCCCTCGCCGAAAATCTGGACGTAGCGTTCCGGATACCCGTACCCCACCGAAGTGTCGGGGAAGAAGCGCAGCGCCTGGTGATAGCGAATCGCCCAGCTCACCTTTTCGGACACATAGGGCTCGACCATCTGTGCCGCCCACCAGCCGTGATCCACCTTGATGAGGTTCACCGCGATGTCGTGCAGCAGGCAGGCGAGCACCGTCTCCTCGGGCTCGCCCTTCCCCTGCGCATCGTTCGCGCTCTGCAGCATGTGGGTCACCGTGTGCGGCATGAGGCGCAGCTTGAAGAAATCCACGATCGTGGGTTTGGGCGGCATCGGAGCGAGCGCGCCCAGCGCAAGCGGCAGGCCGCCGGGCGTCAGGCCCCCGAACAGGACCCCGGTGCCGCGCCGCACCCCTCGCGTCTGCGCCGGCGCCGCCTCGCCGAGCTGCCTCATCATGCTTTCCTCGAGGGCGTCGGCGCGCTCCTCGGAGGACTGCGCTTCGGCCTTCCGGCCCGGGCCCGCAACGAAAGCCTTGCGGTCGCCTTCCATCGTTACCTCCTTTGAATACCGTGCCACGTTAAGCCGCGCCGGAGCGCGAGTCAACCGAAGCAACTACTGTGGCTCGATCTTCGCCAGCTCCACGTAGCGCTTCCAGCGCTCCGCATCGCTCTTCATGAGCGCCTGCATCTGCTCGGGCACGAGGATCACGAAAGCGAGCGAGGCGATCGTCGCCACCGCGGAAAAATCTTTCGCGGTATCGAAGGGCAGGCTCTCGAACAGGTACGGTGCCGCTGCGATGGTGGAGCTCGCCGGCGTGATCATGATCGTGTAGCCGTCAGGCCTGGACTTCGCCAGGGCGTCGCTCGCGATCATGCCGTTCGCGCCGACCTTGTTCTCGACGATCACCGGCCTCCCCGCGAGCTTCGAGAGCCGGTCGCTGTAGAAGCGCACGATGAGATCGGCGCCCGAGCCCGACGCGTAGTTGCACACCGACGGATTTCCCGCGCCGGGTATTCCCGCGCGGCGGCGAGAGGCGCGGCGAGCGCGAAGAACGCCCCAGCGAGCAAGGCGGGTGTTCGATCGGCTTTCATGAACTCAGTCTATCGTCACGCCCAGTTCCCGGATGATCGGCCTGAACTGCGCGACCTGCCGGCGCAGCACCGCGTCCTGCTCGGCGGGGGTCGAGCCCACCGGCTCGGCCGCGAGATCGGTGAGGCGCTTCACCGAATCGGGATGGCGCACGGCGGCAACGGTTTCGCGCTGCAGCCGCTCGATGATCTCGCGCGGCGTCTTCGCCGGCGCGAACAGGCCGTTCCAGCCGTCCGCCTCGAGCTTGGGAAAGCCCAGCTCGCGCACCGTGGGCACCTCGGGAAGCGCCGCGAGCCGCTGCGGCGCATTCGTCGCGAGCGCCCTGAGGGAACCCTTCCTGATATCGGCGAGCGAGGACGAAAGCTGGTCGCCGCCGAGCTGCAGGCGCCCCGCGAGCAGTTCCTGCTTGAGAGGCGCCGCGCCCTTCAGCGGGATGTGAGCCATGTCGATTCTCTCGTCGCGCTTCAACACCTCGCCGACGATGTTCATGTACGAGCCCGGCCCGGTCGAGCCGTAGTTGTACTTGAGGGTCCTGTCCTTCTGCAGGAGCGTCACGAACTCGCGCAGGTTGCCCGCCGGCACGCTCGGGTGCGCGGTGATCACGAGCGGCACGTTGGCGGCGATCGAGATCCCGGCGAAATCGGTGTCGATGTTGTACGGCGCGCGGTTCGCCTGGGCGAGCGCGACCGAAGCGAGCGGAAAGGTGATGTTGTGCATCAGGATGGTATAGCCGTCGGGCGCCGACTTGGCGACCGCGTCAGCGCCGATCGAGCCGCCTGCCCCGCCGCGGTTCTCGACCACCGCGGGCTGGCCCAGGGTCTCGGACATGCGCTGCGCGACCAGGCGCGCGATGATGTCGGTGGTGCCGCCGGCGGGAAACGGCACGATGATGCGGATGGGCCGCGAGGGATAAGCTTGCGCGCACGCCGTCTGCGGTAAGCCGCAAGCCGCCAGAGCCAGCGCCAGACAGACCCGTGCCCGTTTTCCGATGTGCAGCATGGCAAGCCTTTCTTTTCGGATGAATGCGAAATTCTAGGCCAATTCGAACTACCAGCATTGGCGCGGGTTTCCGAGGCGTGATCTCTAAAATCTTCTAAAATTCTCAGAGTTTGCGCCGTAGCGGTGCCGCCGGTTCTGGCTTCCGCAAGTAGATCGCTGTGGTCTTGGGGTCGGCGTGTCTCATCCTTACCTCCCCCAGTGAGGCCGTTGGCCCCGATGGATGACGGCGCCTCGGGTGACAGGTCAAAGACAATGTGCGCTGGGGATTCCCGGAGTCGTGTTGATTGCAGCGGCCGTGGCGTCGCTCATTGCCTGATTGGGGAAATCATGTCCGAATCCGTCAACCTCAGCGACTGCCATCGCGCTGCGCTCGAGCGCGAATTCCACCGCGCCCGCGCGCCCTCGAACGAGTGACGGCGGGCGCCGACCGTCACAGGTTGCGCGGCTTTCTCAGGACGCTCGCGCGCGCCGGGGCCGAGGACGGCGTCGCCCTGCGCACCGGCGTGAGCGTCGTCCCGCCGATGTTGGTCGACGGAGCCGTCGCCGCGAACGTGGGGAGGTTGTGCGCGCGCACCTGCGTGAACGCCTCGTATCCGGAGGCGAGCTTGATGAGGGTCGGCTCGCTGAAGGCGCTGCCGAAGAAGCTGATCCCGAGGGGCACGCCGAACACCATGCCCGCAGGCACCTGGACGATGGGATAGCCGGGTCCCGCCGCCAGGCCCGAGGTGCCGAAGAGGAAGTGATCCCCGTAGACCAGGTCGGTCGCCCAGGCAGGGTTGTCCGTCGCGCTGACGACCGCGTCGAGGCGGAACTGCTTGATCGCGGCGTCGATGCCGTTCACGCCGGCGTTGTGATCGATGGCGAGCGCCTGGTTGTAGGTGAGGCCTCCGAAGATGGGCTGCGGGTCGTCCGGCCCCGGCTCCAGCGCGGCCGCCAGGTCGAAGATGTCCTGGTTGAAAAACGGCATCTCCCGGCCCTCGTTGGCGTTGTTGAAGTCGATGGCGGTCTGGAGGGTCCCTCCGGCCACCGGCACGCCGACGCGGGTGGCTAAGTACGCGGCGAGGTCGTTCCGGAAGTCGAAGAGCAGGACGAGGAACTCGCCGTCCGCCGAGGCGAAGGTGAACCCCGCGGCGTCGAGGTCGATGACGATGGCGCCGGCGTCGGTCAGCTTCGCGAAGGCGGCATCGATGGCGTCGGTCACCGGCTGCGGCGTCGGCACGAACGGGTCGAAGCCGTTGAGGCCCACCCGCGTGAGGCCGATCCGGGCGCCCCTGAGGCCGTTCGGGTCCACAAACTGCGTGTAGTCGGTGGGAATGCCGGTCGGGCGCGTCTTCCCCGTGCCTTGCCACCCGAGCGGGACGCTGCCGGTCGCCGCATCGCGGCCGTCGGAGGTGCGGCTCTGAATGACGCTGAGCGTCGCCGCCGCGTCCGCGACGGTCCGCGCGTGGACCCCCACCGTGTCCTGCGTGTGCGAGATGGGCACGACGCCCGCGCGGCTCGTGAGCCCCACGGTCGGCTTCAGCCCGACGACGCCGTTGGCGTTCGCGGGGCAGACGACGCTGCCGTCGGTCTCGGTCCCGAGGGACACCGTGGAGAAGTTGGCCGAGGCGGCGGCGCCCGAGCCGGAGCTCGAGCCGCACGGGTTGCGATCGATGCCATACGGATTGTGCGTCTGCCCGCCGCGGCCCGACCACCCGCTCACCGACTCGAAGGAGCGGAAGTTCGCCCACTCGGACAGGTTCGTCTTGCCGAGGATCACCGCTCCGCTGGCGCGCAGGTTGGCCGCGACGGTGGAGTCGCGCCCGGCGGGCGTCCCCACGAGCGCGAAGGAGCCGGCGGTCGTCTGCATCTTGTCGCCCGTGTCGATGTTGTCCTTGAGGAGGACCGGGATGCCGTGCAGGGGACCGAGGACGATGCCGCGCCGGCGCTTCGCGTCGGCGTCGAGGGCCATGGAGATGGCATCCGGGTTGATCTCGATCACCGAGTTCACTCCCGGTCCACCCTGGTCGAGGTCGAGGATGCGCTGGATGTAGTCTCGGGTGAGCTGCTCCGAGGTGAGCCGGCCCGCGGCCATCTCCGCCTGGAGCTGCGCCACGGTCGCCTCGGCGTGGCGGAACGGCGCGGCGTCGGCAGCCGCTGCCCGGGACGACGCGAGCAAGGCGAGCAGAAGGATCCGCGAGATCGACGATCGGTTCATGGTGTGCCTCCTGGAAGAGATAAGTGATGCGCGATTGGGAGCGGGTCAGTGGTAAATTTCTGGGCAATTTATTCCAACCCCCGCAGCAAGGCAAGTTCTGTCCCGCGCCGCAGCCGCCGCGGCGGCGAGCGCGAGTACAAACGGGATCGACCGACGAACCATCAGATTCCGCACCAGTCCCGGATCAGCTCTTCGTAGATCTGCACCGACTGCCGGATGCGCTCCATGCTGCAGTACTCGTCGGTCTGGTGCGCCTGCTGCGGCTCGCCCGGTCCCAGCACCACCGTCGGCGCGCCCTTGTATACCTTCAGGAGATTCCCCGCGTCGGTATTGTAGGTCTGGGCGCGCGGCTCAGGTCTCACGCCGAGCGTACGGCCGGCGATCTCGAACGCGCGTCGCACCCAGTCCTCCTGCGGCTCGGTCCACACCGCGTTCATGTCCGAGAACACCTCGAGCTCCGCCTCGTTGCCGAGCAGCGCCTGCAATTCCGCGCGCAGGGCCGCATGATCCATGCCCGGCACCGTGCGGATGTCGACGCCGAAGCTCGCCGCGTCCGGAACGGAGTTGACCGTGTTGCCGCCCTCGAACGTGCCGACGTTCATCGTCGGCTTGCCCATCACCGGATGCGCCGCCTGGCCGAAGTCGAACGACTCGAGCCTGGACAGCGCGCGCACCGCCTTGTAGATCGCGTTCACGCCGAGCTCGGGCATGGACCCGTGCGCCGAAACGCCGCGGAAGCGCGCGTGGAACTTGAGCGAGCCCTTGTGCCCGAGGTTGGGATAGTTCGAAGTCGGCTCGCCCACGATCATCGCCCCGGCCTTGCCGAGCAGCTGCGTCCGGGCGAGATGCTCCGACCCTATGCATCCGCCCTCCTCCGCGGCGGTGAGCACGATGACTACGCCCGGCGTGCCCGGAATTTTCTTTGCGAGCTTGCGCGCCGCGAGGAGGATCGCCGCGACGCCCGCCTTCATGTCGGAGGAGCCGCGCCCGTAGAGCCGGTCGCCGTCGGTGTCCCCTGCGAACGGGTCGCGGGACCACGCCCTGGCACCGAGCGGTACCGTGTCGATGTGCCCGGTGAGGCACAAGGGCGGCGGCGAATCCGTGCCGCCGGCGCGTGCTATGACGCTGGTGCGCCCGTCGGCGAACTCGTGGTAGGCGACGCCGAAGCCCCAGCCGTCGAGCAGCGCGCCGAGATGCCGCGCGCAGTCGCGCTCGCGGCCGGGCGGATTGACCGTGTCGAATCGCAGCAGCGACCGGGTCAGGGCAACGGCGTCTTGATCGCCCATCTACGGCGGCCTTTCCCTCGAATTGCGCGCAAGCTCATAGGCGCATTATGATCCGGGAAGCCGGAATTCGCGCCGACCCATGACCACTCGCAGAGACTTCATCCGGAATTCGGCCGGCGCCCTGGCCGGCATCGCCTTTGTCGGCTGCGATCTCCTCGCCGCGCGGGACGCGCGGGCGCAGGCGGGCGCAAGGCGCCGCGAGGTCGTGGTGAGCGGCCGCCGCGTGAAGACCATCGATGTGCACGCGCACTGCGCCGTGCCCGAAGCGATGGCGCTGATGGGGTTGAAGGTCGAGCCCCAGACCTTGATCATGGGGCAGGACCGCATCCGCGCCATGGACGAGCAAGGCATCGACGTCGAGGCGCTCAGTATCAATCCCTACTGGTACAAGGCCGAACGCGATGTCGCGCAGGCGCTCATCAGGATCCAGAACGAGAAGCTCGCCGAGTTGTGCGCATCCCGGCCGGAGCGCTTCGTCGCCTTTGCCACCGTGGCCCTGCAGTACCCGGATCTCGCCGCCGAGCAGCTCGAGGAAGGCGTGAGAAAGCTCGGCCTGCGCGGCGGCTCGATCGGCGCCAACGTCGCAGGCGAGGAGCTGTCCGACCCCAGGTTTCATCCGTTCTGGGCGAAGGCGGAGCAGCTCGGCTGCCTGATTTTCATCCATCCTCAGGGGGGAACCGCGGGATTCGAGCAGAGGCTGCGAGGCAACGGCGGTTTGAGCAACGTCATCGGCAATCCGCTCGACACCACGATCGCGCTCTCGCACCTGATCTTCGAGGGAACGCTCGACCGCTTCCCCGGCCTCAAGATCTGCGCGGCCCACGGCGGAGGCTACCTGCCCTCCTACGCCGCGCGCTCGGACGCAGGCTGCGTGACTTTCCCGGATCGCTGCCCGAAACCGCCGAAGAAGCGACCGACCGAGTACCTGCGCCAGCTCTATTACGACTCGATCGTCTTCACGCCCGAAGCGCTCCGCCATCTGGTCGCGGAGGTCGGCTCCGGCCGGATCGTCATGGGGACGGACTATCCGTTTCCCTGGACGAAAACCTCAGTGGACCACATACTCAACACGCCGGGCTTGAACGAGGCCGAGCGCGCGGCGATGCTGGGCGAAACCGCGTCCCGGCTGCTCGGGATCAAGTCCTAGCGAGTCCGATCGCACACGGCGCTGCACGCCGTCCCACCCTGGGGTGCTACTCCAGATTCGGTCTTTCCTGCGCGCGAATGTCAGCGGTATAAAACTGGCCCGTGGCGATCAGCGTGATCTTTTTCAGGGCCCCGCCTTTCTTTCCATCCCGCAGCGGACTGAAGTCGACCGTGACCTTGTCGCCGGGCTTTACTGCCGTCCTCGACCATCCCCCCGCCCGAACCAGGTTGCCCGGGCTAGTCATTTCCATCAGCCACATCGTCGGTTCGTCGCCGTCCTTGGCGGTACCAAAGACGAAGATGGCAACGTGAGGGTTGGTCCAATGCACCTCCTTTACCACGCCGGCAATCCTCACGCTCCTGGCGTGGTCGAACATCGTCGTGGAGTGGTGGGCTGCAACCGGATAGGCAGCCGCTGCCAGACCCAGAAAGGCGCACCAGGGGATGACTCCTTTGAGACAGGGCTTCATATCGGCGCTCCGTCGATGTGTCGTCTCAGTCAGGGGCGATGCGATTGCCGGCCGCGTTGTGCGGCGTATAAACGAAAACGGCATTGCCGTCCTGGTCGGTCCTTTCCACATAGTAACCCTCGAGGCAAACGCCTTCGACGATGTCGAACTTCCTCGCCCGCTGCCTGAAAAATATCCGCGTCGTCTTCCAGGGCTTGGTCAGGACTTTAGGGGCGATGATTTCGAGGTCGACGTGCAATATGTCTTTGTCGGCAAGGTGTATGCGCTCGATGACCCGCATGTCACCGTTGTTCGGCACGCCCGCGGCCTCGTTGATGGCGATGAAGGCTTGCGGGCGAACGCCAACCGTGTCGACCACGAGCGTGTTTCCTTCCCAGTGGCCGATCGAGTGGCCGTGAGGAGCGCTCGCGTCCGCATCGGGTCACTGCAAATGGGTGGCGTATCGCTGGTGGCACGCGGCGCACGCATTGTAGATGTGCTCCCCCGAGGCGAAGAGCGCATCGACGTTCCTCACCTCCGCGGCCTTGAGTGCCCGGTTGGCGGCATCGGTCAATCGACGCGCTGCAGCCATCCACTTGTCGGGATCGCGGGCGCGGCCTTCGATCATGAGCAGGTTTCCGGATTCCGCGAGCATCGCCGCGCCGTTGCGTACCGCGTCCCATTGCTCATCGGTGTGCGGCGCGACTTCCTTAGTGCCGGCTTCTGTCATTATGGTTCCGACCGAATCCCATACCACGTCCGCGGCAGGATCGATAACCCAGGTCATGAGCTGTTTCATGTTCACCACGGCATTGAAAGGCGGCGCCGCAGGAGTCGAAGGCGGCGGCAATGCGCTGCAGCCGAACACCAGCGCGCTCAATGGAACCCATCGCAGGACCCCTCGCATCTCCTCCCCTGTGCGAACTCTCATGCGTTTGCGCGCTTGGGCGCGCCGCTTTTCTCCTTGCGGCCGGTGCGGGGGATCGCCAGCTTTCGCCCTTCGCCGAGCATCCGCCCGCACTCTTCGGCAGTGGTCGGTCTGGCGAAAAGGTAGCCCTGCATTTCGTCGCAGCCGTTCAAGCACAGAAAGGCGAGCTGGGCTTCGGTTTCGACGCCCTCGGCGACGACGTTCAGCCTGAGGTTCTGTGCCAGGTTGATGATCGCGCGGGTCAACGTCGCATCGTCGGCGTCCGTCGATATGTCGCGGACGAATGTGCGGTCGATCTTCAAGGTGTCGATGGGGAAGCGCTTCAGGTATCCCAAGCTCGAATATCCGGTACCGAAGTCGTCCATGGACAGCTTGACCCCCGACTCTTTCAGGTCGTGCAGCGTGCGCGCCGCTCCCTCCGGATCATTCATCAGCAAGGACTCGGTGATCTCGAACTCGATGAGGGAAGGGTCGACTTTCGTATCGCCCAGGATCTGCGCGACGGCGCCTTTCAGATTCTTTTGCTCGAACTGGCGCGCCGAGAGGTTGACGGAGATCGGAGGCACCTTCAAGCCCGCTTCCTGCCATGCCTTGATCTGCACGCAGGCGATGCGAAGAACCCATTCGCCGGCCTGAACGATCAGCCCGGTCTCCTCGAGCACCGGGATGAAATCGCCCGGCAGGATCATGCCCTTGTCCGGATGCTGCCAGCGCAGGAGCGCCTCGAATCCGCAGATCTTCCCGCTGACGAGATCGGCCTTGGGCTGGTAGAACACCCGGAATTCCTCGCGTTCGAGGGCCCGGCGCAGCGCGACCTCCAGCTGAACGCGCTGCAGGGCACGCTCGTTCATGTCCCGTGTGAAATACTGGTAGTTGTTGCGTCCCTGTTCCTTGGCGCGGTACATCGCCGCGTCCGCGTTCACGACGAGCGCTTCGGCGCTGTCGCTGTCGGCCGGATACAAGGTCACGCCGACGCTCGCGGTGACGTAGCTTTCCTTCCCTTCCAGATCGAAAGGCCGCTTGAAAACGTCGATGATTTTCTGCGCCACCAACCCCGCGTCGCCGGGCTTGCCGAGCTCGGAGAGGATCGCGGCGAACTCGTCGCCGCCCAGCCGCCCCACGGTGTCGCTCGCGCGAACGCAGCTTCGCAGCCGCTCGGCCGCCTCCTTCAGCAGCTTGTCGCCGGCACCGTGCCCGAGCGTGTCGTTGATCAGTTTGAACCGGTCCAGATCGATGAAGAGCACCGCCATCGGCCAGTCGTTGCGCTTGGCGAGCGCCATGGCTTGCGTCAGGCGGTCCTGGAAAAGGTTGCGGTTGGGCAGGCCGGTGAGCGCGTCGAACTGCGCCAGGTAGGAGACTTTCTCTTCGATCGCGAGGCGGGCTCGGATATCCCGCGAGATCGCGGCGATGAGAGTCGTGTCCTCGGAACGCAGCACATGCCGCGTCGATTCGAACGGCAGCAGGGTCCCGTCCTTGCAAACGTAGTGGCTCTTCGTCCCGGCCACGAGCACGTCCGCGCCGCCGACGGGACGCGCGATGAGCTCATCGTAGGACCGTTCGAGGTCCTCCCGGCCGACCGAGAGCACGTCCTGAGGGCCCATCCGAAGGAGTTCTTGCCTTGAATAGCCGAGCAATCTGCACGCGGTCTCGTTGACGTCCACGAAGCGCATCGTCGCGCGGTCGATCAGGACGATCATGTCAGCCGAGTTGTCCATCGCCAGCCTGAAGCGGCGCAGCTCTTCCTCCGCGGCGCGGCGCTCGGCAACGTCCCGCACGACCGCGACGATGACGTGGCTTCCCTCCGACTGGACGGCGCGACGGAAAGCCTCGACCGGAAACCGGGAGCCGTCCTTGCGGCGGTACCAGCCTCCCACAGCGCTGTCGCCCTCGCCGCCCTGGATCAGACGGCTGTAGATCGCGGAGAGCTCTTCCCGGGTGATGGAAATGATGTCCTGCGGCGTCATGCTCAGCAGCTCCTCCCGGGAATAGCCGAGTTTCCTGCACGCAGTGTCGTTGATGTCGATGACGCGCATGCGGACCGGGTCGATGAGCCAGATCATGTCTTCGGACGCATCCATGGCGGTCCGGAAGCGGCGCAGCTCTTCCTCCCTCTGCTTGCGCTGCAGGAATTGCCCGATCTGGGTGCCGATCACGCTGATCGCTTGCATCAACCGGTCTTCGGGCTCGCGGACTTCGCGGCTGTTGAAGGAGAGAACGCCGATCGCCTTTCCTTCCGAGATGACCGGAAAGACGAACGCGCCGCGCATTCCCATGCCGCGGGCGAGCACGGCCTGGTCGACCTGGGTGTCCCGCGCAAGGTCGGTTGCCCAGAGCGGTTGCCGCGACTGCCAGACCTTGCCCGCCAGGCTAGCGCCCGGAGCGTAGGAAAGCTCACGGGACTTTGCGAGGAATTGCTGGACGACATCGTCGGCAATTCCCCAGGCGTCGGCAAAGCGAAGGATCTGGGCCTTGTCGTCCCAGCGGAAATAGCGCCCGCACTCCCACCCTTCGGTCTCGCAGATCGCGCGGACGGCGGCTTGCACCGCCGCGGTCACGCTGTCGGCATCGGCGAGAGACCGGCTGACCACGTGCTCCAGCGCCTGCAACTGCTCGGCGCGCTTGCGCTCGGTGATGGCCTTGCCGACGCCGCGGTAGCCCTTGAAGGCACCGGATGCGTCGAACACCGGCTCGCCGCTCACGCTGACCCAGACCTTCCTGCCGGACTGGTCCAGCCTGCAGAGCTCCAGATCATGGAAGGGCTTGCGCGCGTCCAGCAAGGCGATGTGCGCGGCCCAGTCGGCTTCGCCCATGTTGTCGTACTCGAAATCCCAGCGCCTCTTTCCGACCGACTCGTTGCGGCCCTTGACGAGCCACTCGGATCCGCTTCCGGAGGAGGCAGTGAAGCGGTACTGATCGTCCTGCTCCCAGTACATGTCCGAAGACAGGTCGGTCAGGCTGCGGAAGCGCCGCTCGCTCCTGGTCAACTCGTTTTCGACGTGTTCGCTCCGCTTCAGGCTCGAAAGCATCATGAGCCCGAGCAGGAGCACCACCAGTGATCCGAAGGTTCCCGCCGACAGGTAGAAGAGGCGTCCCCGGCTGAAATCCGCGAGAAGCGAATCGAGCGACTGGCCGACCGCGGCGTACAGGGGGAAATCCGGGATCCGGCGGTAGCTGAAAATACGTTCGACTCCGTCGAGACTGCCTTGCCGGATTTCGCTCCCGGCGCCCGCTGCGGAGGCGCTCGATGGAATTTCGGGGAGCGGCGTGCCCTGTGCGCCGCCGAGCTCCGGCCAGCGCAACAGAGGGGTATTGTCGAGGCGCCTGATCGCGACGAGGCCGTTCGCGCCGAGATCCAGCCCTTCATAGACGCGGATGAGAGCCTGCGGCGACACCGACAGCACCAGCACGCCCGCGAATCTTCCGTTCCTGTCGAGGATCCGGCGCGTGAACTGGATCGAGAGCTTGCCGGAAACGCGGCCCTTCACCGGACCGCTGATATACAGCTGGTCCGGGCCTGCGCTGCGATGCGTCTTGAAATGCTCCCGGTCGCCGAGAAACACGCGTTCCTTCGGGGCAGGCAGATCGGTGTATGCGACCCATCCGTCGGCGCCGATCACCGCGACCTGCACGACGAAGACGTCCTTGCGAAAGCCTTTCTCGACCGCCACAGCTTCAGCAAAGCGTTTCGGGTCCCGGGTCCACTGCGTCCGCAGATGCTGCAGGAGAAGATCGGCCGCCCCCGCGTACGACGAGAAGTGCTCGGCGACGATACCGGACAGGTTTTTTCCGTGCTGGGCGGCGGTGCGCAGCGCGGCTCCGCGCTCGCTCGCGAGCTGATATGCGACGGTGCCCCAAAGCGACACCATGATGACGGCGATGGTCGTGATCAGCTGGACGCGGAGCTGACGGATGGGTGTGGAGGTCATGGACGCAGCAGGCTCTTTACGAACGAATAGGCCTTTCCCGCGGCGGGTTAGCGCGAACGCCGCATGGAGGCTATCGTAGCATTGCCGATGGGAATCATGCGCCCCGGGCCTGTTTACGGCGACTCGTCGAAGGTGCAACATGACGGCCTTCGGACGTGCCGCGATTGAAAAGACGCGGCCGGCCCTTATCCGCGCCACCAGGGAGAACTCATGAAATTCATCGCATCGGCCGCAGCCGCTATGTTTTTCCTCAGCGGTGCCGCGGGCGCTCAGACGCTCGACGACCTCAAGAACGACGGGGAGAACACGGACAACATCCTCACCTATGGCATGGGTTATCACCAGCAGCGCTACAGCCCGCTCAGGCAGATCGACAGGAACACCGTCAGGCGCCTGGTGCCGGTGTGGAACCTGAGCCTCGACAACAATTGGGGCGAGCAGGCGCAGCCGATCGTCTACGACGGCGTGATGGTCGTCACCAACGCGAGGGCGACGGTCGCGATCGACGCCGCCTCCGGCAAGCAGATCTGGAAGCAGACGCTCGATTGGCCGCCCGAGACGCCGCGCGTCGTGTGCTGCGGCGTATCCAACAAGGGCGCTGCGATCTACAACGGCAAGGTCTATCGCACCACGCTCGACGCCCACGTGGTTGCGTACGACGCCAAAACAGGCAAAGAAATCTGGAAGTCGAAGGCCGCGGAGTGGAAGGACGGTTTCTCGCTCACCGTCGCGCCCCTGATCGCGAACGGCGTGCTGGTCACCGGCATTTCCGGCGCAGAGTTCGGCGTGCGCGGCTTCATCGACGGCTGGGACCCGGACACGGGCAAGCAGCTGTGGCGCCATTACACCATCCCCGCGCGCGGCGAGAAGGGCAACGAGACCTGGCCGCAGGACAACAACGCCTGGGAGACCGGCGGCGGCTCGGCCTGGATCACCGGCTCGTACGATCCCGGGCTGGATCTCATGTACTGGGGCACCGGCAACCCGGCGCCGTGGGCCTCGCAGAGCCGGCCGGGCGACAACCTGTACACGTCCTCGGTGCTGGCGATGCGTCCGAAGACCGGCGAGGTCGTCTGGCACTACCAGTTCACGCCGAACGACGCGTACGACTACGACGCCTGCTGGGAGCTGATCCTCGCCGACCTCGAGGTGCAGGGCCGGCCGCGCAAAGTGGCGATGCAGCTCAACCGCAACGGCTTCCTCTACGTGCTCGACCGCACCAACGGAGCGCTGATCTCCGCGAAAGCGTACGGGAAGGTGAACTGGGCGAGCCATGTCGACATGAAGACCGGACGCCCGGTCGAGACCGAGATCGCCAGGAGCATCCGCGACGCCAAGGCCACCGAGCACTGGCCGTCGACGCGCGGCGCGAAGAACTGGGAACACGCCGCGTTCAATCCGCAGACCGGCCTCCTCTACGCCAACACGCTGCACGAGGGCCGCATGTACAAGCACCTCGAGATCAAGCCGCACGTCGTCGGCCAGCGCTACATGTACATCGAGAACCTGCCGCTGCCGCGCGCGGCCGGCGAGCCGGTCGACCACATCGAGGCGATCGACCCGCTCACCGCGGAGAAGAAATGGCGCGTGCCGCTCGCGGACTTCCAGATCTGGTCGGCGATGCTCGCGACCGGCGGCGGATTGCTGTTCACCGGCAAGGAGACCGGCGAATTCATCGCCGTCGACGCCGGCACCGGCAAGCAGCTGTGGCAGTTCCACACGGGCTCCGGCATCAACGCCATGCCGGTGACCTTCACCCAGAAGGGCCGGCAGTACGTGACCGTGCTCTCGGGCATCGGCGGGCTGTACTGGAACATCGCGCGCGAGCAGTTGAAGGACAAGGTGCCGCCGGGGGGCTCGGTCTGGACCTTTGCGCTGATGCCGAACTAGAGCCGTGCAGCGGGGTTTCGCCGTAGCGTCGCTAGTCATCGCCGTTCTGGCAAGAATCAGATGCCCCCGTGGGGAGACCTGCTGAAGCCGGAAGAGGTCGACGCGCTGTGGGCTTACGTGGTCGCCGGCGAGAAAATCTGAAAGAGCTTTTTCACGAGGGCAGCATGCGGCGCAGTATCCCGTGGCGCGGGAAGACCATGTGCTTCGCGGCGGCCACCATGTGGATGGTGATCAAGGTCACGAAGACGTACGACGTCCCGACGTGCAGGCCGTTGAAAAAAGCGTAGATGTCGCGGTCGTCGACGCCCCACGGCGGGAGCGGCACGGCGTTGAAGAGCTTGACCCCGAACTTGCTGAAATTCGAGGCGGTATAGCCCGCGATCGGCATGATCAGCATGCAGGCGTACAGCAGAACGTGGTTTACGCGCGCCGCGCTGCGCTCCCAGGCGGGCATCGTCTCGGGCAGGGGCGGCGGCTTGTGCGTCAGGCGCCAGGCGAGGCGAAACACGATGAGCAGCCCGATCACGAGCCCGGTCGACTTGTGGAAATTGACGAAGATCGTGCGGTCGGGCGTCTCGCGCGGGACGAGCTGGAGGTACCAGCCGAACGCGATCTGCGCGAGCACCGCCGCGGCGATCAGCCAGTGCAGGGTCATCGCGGTGCGGGTATAGCGTATGGGATTCATGCACCTAGTAAATCATCCGACTCTTGAATTGACAATACCTGTGCGAACAAGGAGGACAGCATGACGCAACGCAATGTCGATCGCCGTCAGTTCCTGCAATCGGCTACGCTTGTCGCCACGGCCGCGACCGCGGCGACCGGGGCGCTTGCAGCAGAAACCAAAGCGGCCGGCGAGAAAGGCCGATCGCGCGGAGCGCAGGCCTCGGCCAGAGGCGGCGAAGTGCAGACGCGCCGCTGGACCGAGCAGCGCTGGCTCCTCGACAACACCATCCGCGCGGTCGGCGTGGACTGGGACCAGCCGCGCTCGGTCAACTACAACGCGCCTTGCGGCCCGGAGGCGAACGCGGATTTCGCCGCGATCCGCCAGCGCGTGCAGAAATTCGCCGACATCTCGCCCGCCTTCGAATCGACCGCCCGCCGCC
>WNGN01003642.1_pt1 | contig 20540 bp, 26 predicted proteins | sample 5400561 | NCBI WGS metagenome assembly WNGN01 (sample SAMN13153379, study PRJNA577476) | soil metagenome | isolation source: 115 cm soil or saprolite under Garry oak tree replicate 2 | place: USA:California | collected 2016-06-15
CGCGATCGATTGCTCTTGGATTATGCCGAGCAGGGGCATATCCAAGCGTTGATCTGTTGAGTAGCGCGCGATCGATGACCCCCGATTCCTTCAAGCGCACGACCGGTGAGGCCGCGCCGCCCAGCGAGCTTTCGCCGGCGCTCCAGGCCTTGTGGTGGGCCGCGAAGGGCGATTGGAACCGCGCCCACGTGCTGGTGCAGGACGACCCGAGCCGCGAGGCCGCGTGGGTCCACGCGTATCTGCATCGGGTCGAGGGCGATCTCGGCAACGCGGGCTATTGGTACCGAAAGGCGGGGCGTCCCGAGGCGTCCGATCCGCTCGAGGTGGAGTGGGGGGCGATCGCGGCGGCATTGTTGCCGGCGACAACATCGACGAGGACGGGACGAGGCGCCGAATGAGCGTTGCGGAAAAACCGACGCAGTCCCCCGAATTCCCAGGTGTCTCTCGTCGATGCGGCGATGCCCGGCATGCTTCCGGTCATCAACGAGGAATGCGTTCGGCAGGCGATCCGTACCGGGCTCGGGCTGAAAGCGCAGATCAACCTCAAGTCGGTATTCGACCGTAAGAACTATTTTTATCCCGATCTGCCGCAGGGCTATCAGATCAGCCAATACAAGTCCCCGCTCGTGGGCGAGGGTGAGGTGGTCGTCGACATGCCCGACGGCGAAGCCGTTACCGTCGGCATCGAGCGGCTGCATCTCGAGCAGGATGCCGGCAAGTCGCTGCACGAGCAGCATGCCTCCATGTCGCTGGTCGATCTCAACCGCTGCGGCGTCGGGCTCATGGAGATCGTCTCCAAGCCGGACCTGCGCTCGGCCGAGGAAGCGCGGGCCTATCTCGCCAAGCTGCGCACGATCCTGCGCTATCTGGGAACCTGCGACGGCGACATGGAGAAGGGCAGCCTGCGCGCCGACGTGAACGTGTCGGTGCGGCGTCCGGGCGAGCCGCTCGGCACGCGCTGCGAAATCAAGAACGTCAATTCGATCCGTTTCGTCGGCCAGGCGATCGAATATGAAGCGCGCCGGCAGATCGCAATCCTCGAGGATGGCGGCAGCATCGAGCAGGAGACGCGGCTGTTCGACCCCGGCAAAGGCGAGACCCGTTCGATGCGCAACAAGGAGGAAGCGCACGATTACCGCTATTTCCCGGATCCCGACCTACTGCCGCTCGAGCTCACCGCGGAGTACGTCGAGGCGCTCGCGGGCGACCTGCCGGAGCTTCCGGACGCGAAGAAGGCGCGCTTCACCCATGACTATGGACTCTCCGCCTACGACGCCGGAGTCCTGGTCGGCGAGCGGGCGACGGCGGATTTCTACGAAGCCGTTGCCAGGGACCGGGATGCCAAGAGCGCCGCGAACTGGGTGATCAACGAGCTGTTCGGGCGCCTCAACAAGGAAGGCAAGGGGATCGAGCAATCTCCGATCTCGGCCGACCAGCTCGGCGGCATTCTCGACCTGATCGCGGAGCGGGTGATCTCCGGAAAACTTGCCAAGGACCTGTTCGAGATCGTCTGGAGCGAGGGCGGCGATCCGCGGGATATCGTCGAAACGCGTGGCCTGAAGCAGGTCACGGATGTGAGCGCGATCGAAAAGATCATCGACGAGATCATCGCCGCGAACCCCGACAAGGTCGTCCAGGCGAAGGCCAAGCCGACGCTGATCGGGTGGTTCGTCGGCCAGGTGATGCGAGCATCGGCGGGAAAAGCCGATCCCCATGCCGTCAACGCGCTGCTCAAGCGCAAGCTCGGCATCTGAGCGCGATTGGTCGGCGCGTCCACGGCGTGGTGCGCAAGTCCGCGCGCCGACGATGGCGTCGCGTCGCGCCGCGAGCGCCGGCGCTCGATGGGTTGCGCTCCGGTTCGTGCGCGGCGAATCAGTGGCGCGATTCGGCGCGCTCGATCGGAATTTTCCGGCGGGCGCGGCTCGCAGGCCGCCCGGAGCGAAATTTTTTTGGGGGCGAAGAATCGTCCGACCGCGGCGCCTGCAGGTCATCGCGGGGTCGTTGCGGATCGACGCGCAGCGGTTCGGACACACGCGACGCGAACCGGCGCGCATGCCGGAAACCATTGTGCCACAGGGTTTTTCGTGGGTCGGTGAAATTTCCGCGCGCGCGCTGCGCGCACATCGGCAGGAAGCATCGTCGCACGTGGCGAGCGCGGAGACGCCCGCACGGCGATGGCGGCGGCGGCTTCCGCCGTCCACAATTTGTTAAGCGGAGTCGCTGTTTTTCTCATTGTGCTGTAGTAATCGGAGTGCAGTGCATGTCGATTCGCGACTGCACTGTTCCGAAATCGCCATCTCTTATGGCTAGGAGGGCAGTTATGGCGAAGAGAGCCAAATCGAAGACGAAGTCCGCGGCGAAGAAGACTGCGAAGAAGACCAAGCGCAAAACCACGCGCAGGAAGAAGTAGCCTCCGCCGCGTCCACGCGATCGGCAAGTTGCCTCGCGTGGCGTCGCATCTGTCGGCGGGCTCCCATGCCAGCATGCGCAACGCTGCTGCGGGACCCGCCGACAAAGTCGACGACGGAGGGCGTCGGCGACAGCCGGCGCCCTCGGCTCCCGCCGAAGGCGGTTTTCATATAGGCAGTCAATTAAGCCCGACCTGCCGTTGGGTCGTTGCGCGCCATACCGGACATCGTCGATCCTTTTTGCGTTCGCCGGATGGGCCCGCGCGGTGACGGCGCCGCTCGTCGCATTCTTTCTCGACCGACCCCGAGTTCGCGAACGCCCCTAGGCATTGCGGGCGGTCCGCATCGTGCCGGAAATTGCCGAGCTTGGAGCCTGGGATCCGGGTTCGAGCCGCGCGATCGGCCGCAAATCCGATAGACGATCTGCAGCCGAACCGTGCGCGGCAACCGCATGGCGTCGATCGCCGCTTCTATTGCGGCAAGGTCGAAGGCAGCCTACCTGAAGCTTTGGCCGCAACGTTTCGGCGGTTCGCTCACGGGGTGATGCATGGCACAAGCTCAGTCGAGGCCGATCGCGCTCTACTATTGGCCGACGCCGAACGGCTGGAAAATCTCGATCATGCTCGAGGAGTGCGGACTGCCGTACGTCGTGCACCCGGTCAACATCGGCCAGGGCGACCAGTTCAAGCCGGAATTTCTGGCAATCTCGCCGAACAACCGCATGCCGGCGATCGTCGATCCGGACGGTCCCGGCGGAAAGCCGATTTCGGTGTTCGAGTCCGGCGCCATTTTGCAATACCTCGGCCGCAAGACCGGGAAGTTCTATCCCGCCGACGAGCGGGCTCGCGTAGCGGTCGACGAATGGCTGTTTTGGCAAGTGGGCAACCTCGGCCCGATGGCTGGGCAGGCCCATCATTTCCGCATCTATGCACCCGAGAAAATTCCGTATGCCGTCGATCGCTATACCAACGAGTGCAATCGACTCTACGGGGTGATGAACAAGCGGCTTGCGGCGCATCCCTATCTGGCCGGCGCGGAATATACGATCGCCGATATGGCCGCCGTCGGCTGGACTACGCGATGGGAGCGCCAGGGCCAGGATCCCGGTCAGTTCCCTCATTTGAAGCGCTGGCTCGAAACGCTGCAGGCGCGACCGGCGGTCCAGAGGGGTCTCGCGCTCGCCGTCGACGACGCCAAGAAGGTCGACATGAAAGACCCGAAGGTCTGGAACCTGTTGTTCAATCAACGAGCGCGGTGAGCGTCGAGTTGCCGGCGGAGCGCGGACCGCGACTTGCGAGAGCGTGGCGCTCGCGATCGCCGTGCGCGAGATCACAAACATTCAAGGCTGCGCGCGGTTCGAACCGTGGTTATCGCAACGCCAATCGTCACGGTTTCCACCTGGTAATTCCCGCCTGAGAATCCGCGTATTTTCGCGGTTCTGCCGGTTAATGCCGGCTTGCGCGTCAGGTCGCGTTCCCGCCCGTTCAGACTTCATTCATCGCGCCCTTTAAGCCGTCCTTGAAATTCGCGAGCAATGATCGGCGCGCTCGAGCGGGGAAATTGAGCTCGAGCTTGGGACCCGTGACGGCGCAAAAAGGGCCGCACGAGCAGGGGAGGCCAGCATGGCTCGCTATGAACTTGCCGAAGTCGAAGCTGCGTCGCTCGGACCGGCGTATGCCTCCGGCGACGTCCTGTTCGAGTTGGGAATAAAATATTCGACCGGACGCTCGGTGCCCGCCGATCTCGTTTCCGCACACAAGTGGTTCAACCTGGCCGCGATGCGCGGCAAGAGCGGAGCAATCGGCTATCGGCGCGAGATTGCGGCGGAGATGTCGGAAGCGGAGATCGCGGCGGCACAGCGCGCCGCCCGCGATTGGCTGGCGCGGCATTGAGCGGCGGCAGCGGCGGCGACGTTTTTCTGCCGGCCAAGCTGCACTCCAGCCCGCGTCATATTCAAAAGCCGCGGAACTGGCTGTCGTAGACGGCGCAAACGTGATCGCGCCGCCGCGTCAGGCGCGCGACTTCGCTCGAGAGTCCGAGGCGCCTCGCCGCGTCGATCGCCCGCTGAAAATTCAGGCGCGCATTATCGTAATCGTCCTTGACGCTGCGCAGCGGCGGCACATCGTACATCGCCGCATAGGCTTGCTCGGCCAGCAATTCGAGGCGCGCGAGCTCGCCGGTATCGCCTTTGGGCTCGCCCCCGTGCGACACCGGTCGGGGCGGACGGCGGCGCCACCATGCGCGAAAGTTCATCAATGGCTCCTGAGCTCGGCAACGGGAGCCCGACATTGGGGCACCCTGACCTGGAGGCGAGGGCTCGCATTGAAGGACTGCGGGGCGCCGAGATGGCAAGGCCGCCCAGCGGGCGGCCTGTCGATCAGCTTGCCTTGCCGAGACCGGTTCGCGGATCAGGGTCCGGCGCTTCCAGCATGTCGCGGTATTCGTTCGCCATGCTCATGAGCTGGCGGCAGATCTCGGGGTCGGTGCACTCCTGTGCGAGCCGCAAAAACCGATCTGCCTGTTTTCGCAGGAATTCGGTGCGTTCCATGGCCTCCTCTGCCTGGCGCGAATACTCCCCTTGCGACTGTCATTGGTCTGATTTCCGGCCGATTTGAGGCAGTTGCCCCGATTCGTCGATGCAATCCCGCAAGACGCACAAAAAAGGCCCCGCGGCGATGAGCGGCGGGGCCTCAGTGTCGAAAGCCGGACGCTGGGGAAGGGGGGCTGAGGGCGCCCGGCAAAAGATCAATCCCGCGGCGGTCCCCCGGTTCCGGAACTGGTCAAGAATTTTTTCGCGCGGGGCATCGGGGGCCTTGGGGCAGGCAAGGTGGGGGCGGCAGGCCGTGCTTTCGAAGGTGCTGCGCGGGGCGTCTTGCCTGGCTGATAGGGCTTCCATGTTGATCCTCATGCAGCCGCGCATAGATTTGGCCCATGTGCGGCCGGATCATCCAGTCGAGCGAGCCCCTGCGCCTTGCGATCGTCGAGGGGCTGAACACCCCGGATTCCCGCGTTTCCAGGCTGAAACCCCGCTATAACGGGGCACCCAGCCAGGAATTGCTGGTGATCCGGGAAAATCATGAGACCCGACAGCGCTCGCTCGACCTGCTGCGCTGGGGCCTCATCCCGCACGGCTGCGGGGACGAGGCCGGCGGCCGCAAGCCGATCAATGCCAAGGCGGAGACGGTGGCGAGGCTGCCGACGTTCCGGGACGCCTACGGCCGGCGACGCTGCATCGTCCCGGTCGACGGGTTCTTCGAATGGCACTCGAAGGAGGGCGGCAGGAGCCGGCGGCCCTATGCGGTCGCCATGCGGGACGGATCGCCGTTCGGCATCGGCGGGCTATGGGAGAACTGGAAGTCACCGGTGACGGGGCAATGGGTCCGCACCTTCTGCATCATCACGACGCCGGCGAACGTGATGGTGAGCCGCATTCACGACCGCATGCCGCTGATCTTGGCGCGCGCCGATCTCGACCGCTGGCTCGGGCCGGAGCAAAACCCGGCCGAGCTGCTGCGGTCCTATCCGTCGGCCGACATGAAGATGTGGCCGATCTCGACCCGCGTGAACTCGCCCGACAACGACGATCCCTCGATCCTGGAGCCCGCCGCGGAAAAAGCCGGGGCGTAGCCCGGACCGAGCGCCCGCGCTGCGGGCGCGCTAGCCCACGGCCGCTGCGGTTGCGGCCGTCGGCGCGATCTCGGGCGGCGCAATGCCGTCGAGCGCCTTGCCCCGCGTTTCCGGCAGCAAGGCTGCGGCGACGACTACGAGACCGTAGGCGATGCCGGCATCGATGCCGATCGCGGTGCCGAGCGAGACGAAGCCGCTCATATAGCCGATCAGGACCGGCAGGATCGCCGAGAGAATGCGGCCGAAATTGTAGCAGAAACCGACCCCGCTCCCGCGAACGCCGGCCGGATAGAGTTCGTTGAACAGCGCGCCCATGCTGGCGGGAATGCCGGCGGCGAAGAACCCCAGCGGAAATCCCAGGATCAGCATCGCGGTGTTCCCGATCGGCAGCAGCAGATAGCCGACCGTAACGATCGTGCAGCCGACGGCGAACATCGCCACCGTCCGGCGCCGGCCGAGCCGATCGAGAAGTTGCCCGGCGGCCATGCAGCCGCACCAGAACGCGACGATGATGATCCCGAGATAGAGTCCGGTGCCCATCACCGAGAGACCGCGCTCGGTTTTGAGGAATGTCGGCAGCCAGGTGAACAGGCCATAGTAGCCGCCGTGAGCGCCGAAGCCGAACAGCCCGCCGACCAGCGTGATCCGCAGCGTCTCGGGGGCGAAAATGCCGAACAGCGTCCCGGCGAAGCTCTGGTTTTGCGCGGCCGCCGGCCGCTGCGGCTCGGGAACCGCGCGGCGCACGTAGAAGATCAGCAGTGCCGGGAGCAATCCGATCGCGAACAGGATGCGCCAGGCGAGCTCCTGCGGAGCCAGCGAGAATACCGCAGTGTAAAGCAGCACCGCAGCGCCCCATCCTACCGCCCAACCGCTCTGCACCGCGCCAAGCGCCTTGCCGCGATGCGCGGGCCGGATCATCTCGCCCATCAGCACGGCGCCGGCCGCCCACTCGGCGCCAAAGCCTAGGCCCTGCAGGGCCTTCGCCATCAGGAGCTGCTCGAAGGATTGGGTGAAGGCGCAAACAAAGGTCGCCAAGGCGAAGCACAGAATGGTGATTTGCAGCGCCTTGACGCGGCCGATGCGGTCGGCCAGCGCGCCGCCGAGCCAGCCGCCGAGCGAAGCCGCAACGAGCGTGACGCTCCCGATCAAGCCGGCCTCGGTCTTGCTCAAATGCCAGGTCGCGATGATCGCCGGGATGACCAGACTGAACATTTGCAGATCGAGCGCATCGAGCGACCAGCCGCCGAAGCACGCCCAGAACGTCCTGCGCTCCACCCCCGAAATGCTGCGATACCAGGTCATGGAATTTCCCTCCCCACCCGCATGTTGTCCCACATCCTACCGCTGCGCCCAAGTGCGCGGTGGTTGCCCGCCTCCTCCTCCAATTTCCGGCGCCGCACCGGACAATCACCGCCTTCGCTTCAAGCCCGCGGTCCTGCGAAGCCGTACAGGCGCGCCGGATATCCCGCCCGGATCGGCGGACGCTTGCGGAAGCCTGCGCCCACGCGCGCCATGAGCGCCATCGCCACGCTCAAGGGGCGCGCCGTCGCCCCGCGCGCAGCGTGGTTGGGTGCAGAACCTCATGGCAGGGCGGCAGCGACGACCAGGGATGCAGCCGGAACCATCCGGCGGTTCGTCGCGTTCTCATCCGCCTGTATCTGGAAGGAGTTGCGAAGGAGGCTGAAACGTGCCTTCCGCCATTCGTCTGTTGGATTTTCGGCCAGTGCGGATACGGCCTTTCGAGCCGCGCAGCCTGCGGATGGATTTGCCGCGGACAAGGCGTGTGCGGGTCGATTTCCAGGCTTGGCGTGCTCGACTTCGTTCGCTCGATCTGCCGTCCATTGTGCGCCCGTTGCGGGCAATGCATCCGCGCCTCATGACCGCCGGCGTTGTCGCGATCCTCGGCGGCACATTTGCGGTGCTCGCGGTTGCCCGGATGCCGGCGCCGGCCGTTCCCGACCAGCCCCCGACTGTCGCTACGCGCGCGGACGCGTCCGCGAATGCGTCCTGCGCGCGGCAGACGTGGCCCTACCTCGACCGGCGCTGCCTTGCCGATGCACGCGAAGCGACGCCGCCGGGGCGGCTGATCACCACCGACAATCTTGCAAGGCTGCCCAATTTCGACACGAGGTCCACGAGCGACACGGCGCCGAGCGCCGGCGCTCCGCAGGATGCGGCGGCTGCTGTCGGAAACAATTCGGAGCCCAGCGTTGGGCCACCCGGGCCACCCGAACCACCTGTTGCACCGTCCGAGCCGCGCATGCGGCGGCTCTACGCCGGCGAGGGACCCTCGGATCGGCCGGCCGTGCCGCGTCGGCACCGCTGGACTGGATTCGAGTACGACGGCCGCGGCGGATTCTACGGCAAGAGGCGTGCGATAATTCGCCCGTTCTCGCGCGAAGAGCTGATGTCGCGCATCTACTAGCCGCGGATCGTGATTTACGGTTTTTGTCGACTGAACGAAAGCCGCCGGGCGTTCGCCCGGCGGCTTTGGCTCGGCGCGAGCGCACCTCAGCTCGTCATGCACGTATAGATGAAGGACCAGCTGTCGCGGCCGCTGAGTTTCTTGTCGGCCGCCTGCTTGTTGCAGCTGTTCCACTTGTCCTTCTGCTTCACCCATTTCGCCTTGGCGGCGTCCCATTGCTTCTGGGTCCATTTCGAGGCGTCTTCCGTGGTGGATCTCGCCTTGTCTTTCATCGACTGACCGGTCGGTTGTGCGATGGACGCGGTCGGCGCCAGGGCCATTCCGGCGGCTACGGTACCCGCGATCGCTACCGATATGAGCGCGATTCGGATTTGCGACATGACGTCATTCTCCGGATGTTTCTTCGGGGGGCTCGAAGATCAACAATACGGAGGAATGGTTCCCGCGTGCAAGCGGCCCCCGTCGCGGGAGCCTGAGTCAATCCCAACGGGCGCGTCGTCGAACCTCGGTCGAAGCCCGCACGGTTGCTTCGCTCCATCCGGGCTACAGCTTGGGCAATTGCAGCAATGCGCGGTCGCCGATCCAGGTCTTCGCGAGCTCCGCTTCCGCCTTGCGGGCTGCGTCGGCGTCGCCGCGTGCCCGGTAAAGCTCGGAGAGCCCATAATAGGACCATCCGTTGTTCGGCGCGCGTTTGAGAGCGCGCCGGAACTGATCCTCCGCCTCATCGAGTCGGCCCGCCTGCACCAGCGCGGCCCCGAGCGATTGGCGCACCGGATAGTACCAGTATGGCGGCTCCATGTAGGGGAGCCTGTCTTGGAGCGCCGCCGCCTCTTCAAATCGCGCGATTGCCGTTTTGGTATCGCCGCGCGCCTGGGCCACGCGGCCCTGCACCAAGGCTCGCGCGAGCTTCAGCACGTCTTGAGCCGGAACGCCCGCCGTCTTGAGCAAGGAGAAATCCGCCGTGCGCTCGAGTGCCTCGATCGCGTTCGCCTCGGCGTCGGCCGCGGCGAAGTCCCCGCGGGCCGCATCCGCAATGCCGCGCGCGTAATGCCACATCGCCTTCACGTAAGGGATGGCATCGCCGGGATCGGGCAGCGCCAGGATCGTATCGGGCGGGCTGAATTGGGCGTGGGCGAAATACGGTGCGGCCTTCACCGGCTGCGTCATGGCGATGCCGCGCGCGATCTCGTCCGGGATGAGGCCGCGCAGCTTCTCTGCCGCGGCGATCACGACCGGGCCGTCGCCCGCCATTTGCGCCGAGGCAATGACGAAATGGACGTTGTGCGGATAATAGCCCAGTCGATAGACGGCCATCGGCGCGGCGGTCGCCGCCAGATATCTTTCATCGACCGCCACCGCGGTCTTGTTGTCCGAAAGCGCGTCGAGATACCGGCCGACCCGATAGTAGATGTGGCTCGGCATGTGCACGAGGTGGCCTGCGCCGGGGAGGGCGCCGCGCAGCCGGTCGGCATGGGGCTCGGCGCGTTCCGGCCGGTCCGACGCCTCCACGGCGTGAATGTAGTAGTGAATCGCGCCGGGATGGTTCGGATCCTTGGCGAGCACGCGCTCCAATGTGGGCACGATGGCGACCGCGCCCGCCGGGCTGCCAGTAGTTCCATGGGCTGAGATCCATGACGGACTCGGCGTAGAGAACCGCGATTTCGTTGTCCTCCGGGAATTCCGCGGCGACTTGGCCCATGGCCCCGGCATACGCGGCATCCAGCGGCTTGCGGTCCGCCTTTGGGTTCTCCGCGTAGCGCGCCGCGACCGCCGCAATCAGCGCCTGCTCGCGCGGGCTTGCCTTGGCGGCGAGCGCCCGCGCCTTTTGTGCCGCGGCAAAGGCGGGCGCCACGGCCTCGTCCTGCATCGGCAGATTGATGTTGGGGCCGAGCACGAGCGCCTCGCCCCAGAAGCACATGGCGCACGCCGGATCGAGCTTCTGCGCCTTGCGAAAGGCGCGTTGTGCCTCGCCGTGATTGAACGCATACGTCAGGCGCAGTCCCTGGTCGAAATAGGTCTGCGCCGCCGGGTTCGAGGTCGTGATCTTGTAGCTCACCGCGCCCAGTCCGTCCCACAGGGGCGGATCCGTATCGGCGAACGCCGGGGCCGATGTCGCGGCCTGCATTTCCGCCTGCGGCACCTCGGTCCTCGAGGCGGCGAGGCGCAGCATCGAGTTCATTCCGGCAGCCGCGGTTGAGGACGCGTGGCAGAAACCGGAAGCGGATTCGATCTGCGGCTGCGCCGTCGGCGCGGTGCTGGCGGATGCCGGGCTTGGGTCTTCGGGAATGCGCTCGCCGAGGGCGACAAATGACGCGAGCAGGCCCGCACCGCCGAGCATCGCGCCTGCGGCGGCAAGCGGCAGCCGCAAGGGAACGAACCTTTTCATGGTGTCCTCCGTTCCGGCGCGGTGGAGCGCGCGCCGCCGACCGGGCCGTGCACGACCGCGGTGCCGACATTCTCGCTCCGAGCTTACCGCCCGCCCGGAGGGGGTGGCAATGCGAAGCCGCGGTCGCGCGTCATGCATCGGCCGCGCCGTCGCCCGCGGGCGACCCGACGTGAGACCTCAGCCCCCGCCGGGAAGAACGGTGAATCCCTGCTTCTCGAAGACGGCGCGCGCCGACGGGCCCTGCAGGAATTCCAGGTATTTCCGTGCGCGCTCCGCGTTGCCGTCCGCGGTCGCGGCGAACGGATAGACGATCGGGGGGTGCGAATCGGCCGGGAACGTCGCCACGATCTTCACCTCGGGATCGGCCGCGGCATCGGTGGCATAGACGATCCCGAGCGGCGCTTCTCCGCGCGATACGAATCGGAGCGCCGCGCGCACGTTCTCGGCCATGGCAAGATGCGGCCGCAGTTTTTCCCAAATTCCCAGGTTTTGCAGCGCGGCCTTGGCGTAACGGCCGGCCGGAACCGAGGTTACCTCGGCGAGTGCCAGACGACGGCCGCCGAGCGCCGACGTGAAGGAGGGCGGGTCGAGCGCGAGCGTCGAAACCGGACTGTCGTTTGCGGCGATGACCACCAGACGATTGCCCAGAAGATCGACGCGCGTGCCGGCGAGAACGAGCTTGCGCGAATCCAGATCGTCCATCCAGTCGACATCGGCCGACGCATATACGTCCGTCGGCGCGCCCTGCGCGATCTGCTTGGCGAGCGCCGAGGACGCCGCATAGCTGGCGCGCACCGGGATGGCGGTTTCGGCGGTGAAGGCCTCGTCGGCCTGATCGAGCGCAGTCTTCAGACTGGCCGCCGCGAACACCGTGAGCGGCTGCTCCGCGCCAAGCGGCGAGGCGAGTCCCATGAGAATCCATAGAAGCAAGACGGCGCGGCGCGCAATCGCGACCATGGCAATGACCTCGAGCGGAGATCGTAGGAAGCTTTGCCCGCGAGACCGCCGTTTCCGGGCCCGCACGGCCGTCGCGCAGACGGCCGTCGAGGGCCGCAACTGTAACGGATTTTGCGCCCGGGCGGAAAGGTCCACGGAACTTCTAGCGTAAGAATCGAGCGCAACGCGCCGCCGACGCGCCGCCAACGTGACCCAGGTCATACGCTCCTTGCGATTCCTGCGGTAGCGTCGCCCTACCGCCTGGCGGCGTTTATCCGTGGCCCGGCGGGAGAGCCCCTGTCTGCACCATCTTCCAGCCGGGGTTCGCTCGTCCGCCAGGCCGGGCGACATCTCGCCGACGCGTTTGTCTTTGTTCTGTCAAGCCGAGTGTATCAACCCTTGTCGAACTCCCCGCTAAAGTCAGGCTGAGAAGACCACGGAGTGATTGAAGATCATTCGACCTGCGACAACGGCGAGTCCGAGCGCCGCCGCCAGAAGCGCAATCAAGTGCCCGGGTTCGACCGGAAGCTTCGTGGCTAACGGGGCAGCTTGGGGTTCGGATGCGGCGAGCACCGGCCATACCGATGGAGCCTCACCCCTGAAGCTGGTTTCCAGCTGCGCATCTGGTTCGGCCTCGCGCATCGACTCCGTGGCAACGTCGACTGCCTGCACGATAGCGGGATTCCGTGCGACCGCGATCGGTTCATCGAGCCAGCGCCGGCTGTTGCTCGTGACTTCCTGCGCTTTCGGCGTATCCGCGGTCGACTGCGGCGGCCTTGAAGCGGATTGCGCCTTCGCAGCCGCGGGCCGCCCGACCTTCATTCCCGGTCGCCCCAGGAACCAGCACTTGCGCTGGCTGACGCGGTCGATCCGGTAGTACCAATGGCCGCCGCCTTGGGCCGCTGTGAAATTCGGGTCCGTGGCGCACGGCTCACTGGCGTGAGCGACACCGCCGCAAATCGTGAACAGCGCCATCGCGGCAGCGAGAAGACCGGAGAACCAAGTCTGGAGAAACGATCGAGCGGGATGTGGCATTCGCTTGCTCCCCTGATGGCATGTCAGGACGGCGCGGATCCTCCGTCCTTCGCTTGATCGCATCTCGTTGTTTTGATTCGGTCTGGAATGAGGCCGTACCGAGTCACGATCCGGTTGAGCCGATCGAACCGCGGCGGCGCCGCCGGCGACCGCATTCGGCTGTCGCCCCGTCAGCTTCAAGCCTGCGCGGAACGGCCCCGATCGCCTGGAGGGAACCTGACAACCGGGACCGTCCCTGCCGGGAGGGCTGACACGTCGCCCCAGCCTGGGAATGGTTGCCGATGTTTGTGGCAAGGCTGTGATGATCCTGAAAAATGCCCAGTGGATCCACCGGGTTCGATGTCTTTAGTTTCGGTCTGTTTGTCGTTGCGCGGACAGGCGTTCGGATCTCGCTTGGATCCGGGTGTGCCGCGATCGGAGTTACTATTTTCCCTTGGCCAGCTCCTGGAGAATGCCCTTGTCGAGAACCAGGTGTGCGACCGTCTTTCGAAGCCGGGCATTCTCCGTCTTGAAGCTCCTCGAGACGTGCCGTTCCCGTGGCCGGCTGGGCCGCTCGCTGAGACTGCCGATCCCGGTAAAGCGCTTCCATCAGGCCCGACGCCTGGGCCACTTTCGATCCCGGTATGGCCTTGCGCCATGAAGGATTCCGCCTGGCGCAGCTTGGCGACGATCCCTTCGGCCGGCTCGATCGCGCCGGGGGCGTGCCTCAATCAGGTCTACGCCGGGTCATATTTCCGGCGAATGAGCTAACAAAAATACGATTCGCAGGGGGTAGTCCTGTCAGAGGTGGACCATGGGGGTATACAATCCACTCGTCTCTCTGGACCTGAGCGAAGTGGTGATGTTGTTCGCGAGCGTCGGCTTGATCGTGGTGCTCGCGTTGGGCTTTCTGATCTGATGTGGAATACGAGAGGACCCGCCGGGCGGGGGCCCGGCGGGGCTTTCCGAGCAATGCGTACGCTGCAGTCGATCTCGATCGCGCTCATTTTTCTTGCGGGGCTGGCATGGGCCCTAGGCAAGTGGGTCCTGGGCGGGATAGCGGCTATCCTGGCGCTGGTGCACCTGCAATCGGCCTCGCTCGCAGAGTGGCTGGACCGCCTCGCGCAGTTTCAGGACATCGCGGAACGCTGGATATCGGCGCATCCGAACCTCGGATGGATTTTGATCATATTCGCTTGTCCGTTCCTGCTCGCCAAATACCCGTGGCCTGCGGTCGTTCGCCGGTGGAAAGTCCCGGCTCTCGAAATCGCGTACGACAATTCCGACCCGAGGTTTGTTCGCAGGAAAATCGACATTGGACCGACGGGAGTCGACGGCGGGGAATACCATGCCGTCGCGATCCGGAACAATTCTAACAACAGAACGCTTCATGACGTCTCCGTGGTAGCGGAGGGCGGGGAATTCGTTCGCTCTGCCTTCTGGATATCGCGTCGTCGCGCTGACACGACGCTGCTGCCGGAGACCGATATTCAACCCGGCACGATGGAATGGATCGAGTTGTTCGGGTTCGGCAACAAAATCGGCGAGATCGACTGTCGCGAGACTGTTCTGCGAAGAGCGCAGCGATTTTGTATTCGCGCGCGAGCGCGGGATGCGAAGGAATCCGTCGCCGAGTTCGAATACGACCCGCGCATGGTGCCGGTGATCAAGAGGATTCGCTAGCCGCGCGAAGGATCCGATGCCGGACAGGCGCAAGGCCGGTATTCGCTTGATCTGTGCAGCTCCTTGCGCGTCCGCGGGGCCGATATCTCGGGAAGCGGGAGGGGCGGGGGATGGTGGGTTACGCAAAACGGCGGATGCCGGGTGAACGCCCGTCGAAGGATCAGCGCAGGTTTCTGGAAGCGTTGCGGGACCTCGGGCCCCGGGACAACGCGCAGACCGCGGCGGTGCGGAAGTCGACCAAGCGCGCCTGTCAGGTACGCGGCTGGGCCGAATGGAGATGCCTCGATGTGTCTCCGGGCATGAGAGCCTGGCACCTCACGATCATCGGCCGGAATGTCTTGAATTATTCAGGGCAGCGCCGCGGATAGCCGCTCGGCCGCGACGCGGCCGAGCGTTGCGGAAAACCCGAGGCTTGCCGAAATCGCGGCGGAATTCTGCCGCAACGCGCGGCGATCCTTTCCCGGTCCGGAGGCAATGCGTATGAGTCCCGAGACCTTTCGCAGCCGCGCCCTGGAGTGCATGCGCCTGGCGCAGGACGCCGGCGATTCCCACCACAAATCCTTGTGCTCGGCATGGCCGAGACATGGTCGGTCCTCGCGCAGTCGGCGAAAGCAATGGAAAGCTACGTAGACGCCCGCGAAGCTCTCGGGGCACATTGACCCGCAAGATCGGCCGACACGGCCGTTCTCTTCGGATCCTGTGGCGAGAGACGGTCTAGCGATACGTCGGATGCCGGAGCTCGGTCTCATCCGCCCAGCGTTTCGCCGTTTCGATGGCGGCATCCATGGTCCGATCCAATGTTGCATGGAGTTCCCGGAACGGATAGGCGGTTTTCGTCACCGCCACCCGCCAGCCCGCGGGCGTATTGAAAACGTTCAGCAGAAGTCTGCGGTACTCGATCGTCCCGTAATACACCGATGCCTGAGACTCGATTGCGTCGCTCCGGCGATCTGCCTGGGTTTCGCCGCGCGGGAGTGGGCGGGCCGGCATCGCCGCTTTGAACGCCGGACGCACCGGACCGCCTTCGGATGCATTGGTTGTCATGGGACTGCCTATGGCGCCTTTCAGGACATCAACGATCCCGGTTCCTCAGGTTGCCCCCTGACTGTCGATTCGCCATGGTCGAAGTCCGACCGGGCCACAATGTGACTCGCGTGAGTCCTGATTGCGGCTGTGCACCAGCAACCTCGATCACGAATCCCGGTTGGTCGGACTTCGTATTGCACCGCAGTTCGTGCAGGCGAAGGATGTCGTGGCACTCGGGATGGAGCGCGAGCGAAATCCGGGTTAGGCTTCGTGCGGGGTCTCATACCGCCGATGCGCACCCCGGATTCGCCGACGCTCCCTCCGGCTACGCCGATGGTTTTGCGATGAGACGATTGCAGTGAGCTACCCCATTCACATTCGGATGGGAGGGTACGGCCCCGCGACCACCTCGTTCAGCCGGGCGCTGAAGCGGATCGGCGATCGGCTCGAAGCCGAGCTCGGCGACAAGGTCAAGATCCGCTACGTCTGGAATATCCTGGACTTCGGCTACCGCGCCGAGGACATTTTGTGGCTGGTCGAGCACGAAATCCTGACGCTCGGCTATCAGTCCAGCAGCTATTTGGCGGACCGCATTCCCGAGCTCGGCCTCGTCGACCTGCCGTTCCTGTTTGCGACCACGCAACAGGCGCGGGCGGCGATCGACGGCAGGCTCGGGGCCTCTCTGACGCGCGCGATCGAGCAAAGCATCGGCTACCGCATTCTCGGCTATTTCGAGAACGGGTTTCGGCACGTGTCGAACCGCTTGCGCCCCGTGCGCATGCCGTCGGATCTCGCCGGCATGACGATCCGCGTGCTGCCGAGCAGCGTTCACGCGCGGACGTTCGAACTGCTCGGGGCCGCGCCCCTGCGCCTCGATTTGACCGAGGCGCTGCAGGCGATCGCGGCGGGTAGGATCGACGCGCAGGAAAACCCGCTGGCGAACACCGTGACCTACGGCGTTCACCGGCATCATCGGTTTCATTCCTTGACCGGGCATTTCTACGTATCGAGACCGATCTTCATCCATGCCGGGACATTCGATGCCTGGCCGGACGAGTTGAGGCAGGCGATCCGCAACGCGGCAATCGATGCGGTCGCCTTCCAGAGAGAACTTGCGGTCGCGGAAGAACGGCAGGCCAGAACGGCCATGCAGGATCGAGGCTGCGAAATTCTCGAGCTTGCGCCGGACGCGCACGAGGCTTTCGTCGCGGCGGTGAAGCCGCTGCGGGCCGAGGCGCGGCACACTTACGGAGATGAGGCGTTGGCGCTGGCGGGATCGCCGTAGCCCGGATGGAGCGGGGCGAAGCGCCGCGCAATCCGGGAAAGGTGGAGTTTGTTGATCGAGGTCCCCGCTTTCGCGGGGACGGCGGCCTTCGGCCACCGATTACGCGCCGCCTTGCGGCGCTTCATCCGGGTTACTCCCATCAATTCTTGTAATCGGGCTCCTTGCGATCGAGGATGCGCTGGAGCGCCTCGAAGTGCCACAGCGCCGGCGGCTTGCCGCCGTAGCCGTGCTGGTCGCGGAATTCCGCGACCGCGGCGTCGATCGCCTTCGGCGACATGCGCTTGAGCGGACGTCCGGTCCACATCGCATAGAGCTGCACCTGCGCCGCGCGCTCGAGGTAATAGAGCCGGTCGTACGCCTCGGCGATGGTCTTGCCCACCGTCGCCACGCCGTGGTTCGCCATCATCAGCACCGTCTTGTCGCCGATCGCCTCGGCGAGCCGCTCGCCCTCGGCCGGATCGAACGCCGGGCCGTCGTAGCCATCGTCATAGGCGGTGTGGACCGCAGTTCCGAGCTCGGTCTGGCCGATCGGCAGGATCTGCGGGTCCTCGAGCCGGGTCAGCGCGCTCGCGAACGGCATGTGGGTATGGAACACCGCCGCGGCCTGCGGCAATAGCCGGTGCATCGGCGCGTGGATGCAATAGCAGGATTGCTCGATCTCGCCCCGGCCGGCGCGCAGCTTGCCGTCGTAGCCCACTTCCATGAAACAGCTCGCCGTCACCTCGGACCAGTGCAGACCGAACGGGATCTGGTAATAGCTTTCGCCGCCGGGAACCCGGAACGTCAAATGATTGAAGATCCCCTCGTTGAGCTCGTGCATCACCGCGAGCCGGTGAGCCGCGGCGAGATCGACCCGCGCCTGCCATCGCGCCGCGCTGATGTCGCTGCCCTCGACCGGATACGATTCTAGCCGCATTGCCGCTCTCCTTCTGTGCTGTCTCCGGGCACAATTTCCGCCTTGCCGGGGTGCGCGTCAATGCCGGCGCGCCGACGCACTGTTCACGGCTTGATCACGGTGAAGCTTTGCTCCGTCAATTTGCGGCCCTGGTACCAGAGCTCGATGGTCCAGGTGCCGGGAACGAGCTCCCAATCGTGGTCGAAGCCGTAATCGGTGTAGCTTTCCCTGCCGATGGTTTTCGTGGCGACATATTCTTCCCGATAGAAGGCCTCGGCCGAACCCGGCTTGCGCAGTCCCTGCTTGGGGAATTTGTCGACGATGGTAACCGGCACTTGGGTCCCGTCCGGCGCGCCGACGACGTTGTAGCGGAACCCGAACCTCACCCCCGGCCGCGCCGGAACGGTCCTGGTCACTTCGCTGTTCCGGATATTGGTCAGGGTCCGGACGTATCCGCCGGCCGTGCCCGGCGTCTCGGTCCGCTTGGTCGTTTCGGTCCGGTAGATTCCGTATTCGACGACCTCGATGCGATCGATGCGAGGGGTCTGCGCAGGCGCGCCGACCGGCGCCAACGACAGCAGCACGAATGCCACGCCCATCCGCATGATGCCCCCTTGTGCGTTTCGTGATGTCGTCGAGCCTAGCTGGTGCCGGGCCGTCGGACAATGTGCTATCGTAATCCACGTTATGGCGGCACTTTTTGCAAAATCCGTTCTCGGCGATGCGAGGGAGCAGGAGCTGATCGGCGCATTCCTGGGAAATGCGCCGGGGACCTTCGTGGAGGTAGGCGCCAACGATCCTATCCTGCTGTCGCAGACCCGTGACTTGGAACGGCGCGGCTGGAACGGCATCCTGATCGAACCGCTGCGGGAATATGCGGAGCAGCTGCGATCCGGGAGGCTCGCCCGCGTATTCCAGGTCGCGGCCGGTGCGCCGGAGGACGAAGGCAAAAAGTTGCCGTTGCTGGTGGCGGGTGCTCTGTCGACGCTCGAGCCGTCGATCGTCGAAGACGTGCGCCCCAGCGAGATCCGGCAGGTTCCGGTCCGGACTTTGGATTCGATCCTGGCAGAAGCCGGCCTCGATCGTGTCGATTTCCTGTCCATCGACGTGGAGGGCGCCGAGCTCGCGGTGCTGCGAGGTTTCTCGATCGCGCGATACCGGCCGCGGCTGATCCTGGTCGAGGACGACGTCCACGACCTGACCAAGCACGCCCATCTCGCTGCGCACGGCTACAAGCTGGTGCGCAGGACCGCGCTGAACAATTGGTATGTGCCGAGGGATATGCCGTTTCCGATCTCGCCGTTCGGCCGCTGGCAGCTCATCCGAAAGCTCTATCTCGGGACGTGGTGGAGGCGGTTGAAGCGGCAGCGAAAGCTGCGGCGGCGGGAAGCCCGCACAGGGCGCATTGGAAAGACTTGATCCGACCAACGAGGTCGACAGGTAATGATTGATTGCGGGCCTGGAATGCCTTCAACAACAAGGGGACAGGGTTTCGTCGAAGTCCTTGCGCCGACCCCGGGTTCCCGGAGAGAGAGCTCCTGCGCACCCGACGCATCGATCGGATGTCAAAAACGTTCACTGCATGAGTCGCTCGGTCGGTCGTCCAGATGCTCGGCGACCAGCTTCCCCAGCACGCGATATCCGGCCTCGTTGAGATGATTCCAGTCGCGCGGGCCGTGCACCGCCCGTATGCTTGCCTCCTTCCGGAGCGCCGGGCGGGCGTCGATGAATCCCGTCCCCTGATCCAGCGATACCGCCCGGATGCGCTCGCACATTGCGTGGCTGCCCTCATAGATCGAGGAAACCGGAAATTTCCTGCCGCTGACCAGGCGCATGTGACCGATCTCCTGGTCGGAGACGATCGGAACATAAATATCCTCCGATACCACCTGCAAACCGGCGTAACGGTACACGGTCGCCGGCGACGGAATATAAACGACCGTCGCCGGGATCCCGGGAAATCGGCGACGGAACCAGGCCAGCGCCCGTTCGTAAACGACTATGCCGAGATCGATCTGATGTTCGTTCAAAGCCGAAGAGGGTACGTTGAAAGCCTGGGCGTTGGTTGCGGTGCCGTCGATCATGATGCGATTGATCGGAGCAACGGGCCCTGCCTTGACCACGAGGTTCGGATTCAGGCCGAATTTGACGTGAAAACGAATTACCTGCCAGATCGTATCCCCGAACTCGCCATGGCATCTCCAGCGGACAGCGGCACCATAAGTCTCGTCCAAGAACCGGTCGATCGAGGCTCGGACGTCCGAGTCGCGCGGACGGATGCGATGTTCCAACAGTTTATAATTGTCATCGATGTCGTTTCCTTCGTAAAAATATATGAAAAATCGTTTTGGCTCTTCGATCGTGGGGAAAAGGTAGCAGTAGGCGTCGCCGAAAATTCTGGTGATGCGCAGTACCATGGCTTCCGCGCTGCCGGCCGCGGCGCGTCCCAACGTTACCACGTCGCGTCCCGAAAGCTCGTGGATGATATCCGCGGAATGAAAGGGTTGCGAGCTCCTTCCGTTCTGTGAAAGCAGCCAATCGCCCATACCCTGCGCATACGAGTCTCCGACGAGGGCGATGTAATCTCGCGGAAGATATCGCGACTTGGAAGCCTGCAGAAAGAAATCCGCCCTGTCGGGCAGATACACGCGAAATTTCATGGGCAAGACCGGCAGCACGAGCCGGAAAAATACCAGCTCGCAGGCCGCATACGAGATCAAGATGGAAACGACGACCATTGCAGCGTTCAGCAGCGCGGTTCGTCGGCGCGTTCCCGTGCCGGGTTGCAAATCAGACGACATCATTCCGGTCTTCGGTAATCGGCGGCACGCAGGTTCGAGCGAACATCGAGGCAC
>WNGN01003233.1_pt1 | contig 20489 bp, 25 predicted proteins | sample 5400561 | NCBI WGS metagenome assembly WNGN01 (sample SAMN13153379, study PRJNA577476) | soil metagenome | isolation source: 115 cm soil or saprolite under Garry oak tree replicate 2 | place: USA:California | collected 2016-06-15
GATCTGGGAAGAGGTTTGGCCTTGATGCCTGGGGCGATGACCTGCCCCCATTTATTATGGGAGCCCTAATACGCGGCGACCTGTATTCATTCTTCCAATCTTAGCTGCGGACTATGATGGTGACCTGTTGATCGCTCTCGACGGTTTCCCCTTTGAGATCCAAGCGGTCGAGAAGCGTTTTCAATGCCTCGGCGTAGTATGCTGATGTGGCAGATCCTCTGTCGTGTTTTATTATGATGGTGTGGACTTTGCCATCAAAGCTCTGGTCGAAATGGAATTCTCTGGCATACCGGTCTCCCAGAAAGTCAAGCGCTTTGAGGAGTGCGCTGAAGTCTAGGGCCTTAAACCGGAAGTTGACGAACTCAAAGAGGAACTGTGCTCCGGCCTCCTTGCCAAAAGCCCTAGCTTGGTCAATGGTCAATAGCTCGAACAGTTTTCTCATGACACTTGTTGACACTGGTATCAGACCAAACCTTCTCGCCGGGTATTCCCAGTCTATGTACCTGAGAAGGGCTTTGTTCATGATGAGACTGACACTCTGATTCTCTTGTTTGGCAATCTCTTCTAGGGCACGGTCAATATCACCTTCAAGCCGTATGGTCCTGCTTGCACTTGGGAGACTCTTCTTCTCCTCGGGCTTTTTTTCAAGAAGGGAATCTGTCACGACGCGATCAGGACTCATTGTTTCCAGCTCCACGCTTACGATCAGTTACTTGAGGTGTATTGCGGGGAAGATAGTTCGTCCCAGATAAGAATATTGGCGGCCAGCAGTGGAATCTCGTTTGGCCGAAGCAGGTATTCTAGTGGATAAAAAATTGATGACCAAAGAATTCTGCCAGCAGAACATGGACAGCGGGCCAGAACCATTCTCGATCTCGCCGTTGGATGGAAGCCAACTAGGGTTAACGCTATTGTCCTACCATGCCGCAAGTAATCGGAGAAAGATAGGGTAGAGCAACGGTCCGATGCTCAGAGCGAGATACGGGTAGATCCGAAATCTGCTTGATATGAGCGTTCAAACTGTTGTATTATAACTGGCCTATCTTATCTGATCCTTAATGGTGATTGAAAATTGGCTATCAAAATATTCAGAAGAGCTTTCGTAAAACTCTTCGGAATCGCAGGCTTTCTATTGGCTCTAGTTGGAGGAGCATTGATAGGGTACTCCGCGCTAACAAGCGGTGGCCTCTCGCCAACTTCTGTCGTAATCCGTTTGTTTGAAGCATTGCTAGCATTGGGAGCAATACTCGGTGGCGTGATGATCTATGCGGGCCCCATGCGGTTCGGGGGAATCATAGCGGCAATCGGAGGCATCATACTGCTTGTAATCACCAGCTTCGCCTTGCCAGCGATACTGGTCTTCACGGCCGGGATCCTCGGAATAATCGGGGCAGCGATCAAGCCCGCCTGGTGGAAGTTCTGGAAACGGTAACCAGTCAGACTGCAAACTAGCGGTTTGCCACTTTTCTTACCTGGTTCTCTTTCACTCGAAACTTTATGACGCTGGTTATGAGACTGAGCGGCAACGGCTTGTCGGACGGGAATCGTACGAAGCCTTTCGCAGTCTCGTATACACCGGATACTTGGAACGACAGGCTGAGACCTCAATCCCACTTCCGGCGCCAACCTAACAGTCAGGGCGAGCCAAGTCCTATCGTCTGTTTGTCCGATGTCTCTTCCGGCTCGCATCTTCGTGCTACTCTCTTGTGAATATACTAGTTGAGAGGATTCAGTCATAGGTTTTCCGAGAAATGTCAGATTCGGATCCTCCGTATGATGTCGAGAAAGACCCGTATCCGTTGATGTCTAAATGGCGCCAATCCGAAAGGCATAGTATGATCAGCGCGTTGAAGGAAATGATTGACGAGGCTTCCAGGATGGCAAAGTCCAAGCGCGCTCCCGCAGGCGAGAGGATCAGGTGGACCCGTCTCGCGGGTCAGCTAATCTGGTACAAGGACGCGATTCTGAGGAGTATGAGCCTTGAATCGATGGAGAATGAAATGTTCGTTATCAAGAAACAAGTCTTTGAAAAGAAACCTGAACAAAAACCTCCACCCGGTTTCATGTACCCAACCTTCGCCGAGCCCGCCAAGAGATCAGAAACCTAAGAGGGAGAAATAAAATCCGCAGCTTTCGGGCTTATCGGCCAAGATAAGCTGATAATCAGCCCAGATCCCGATTACAAGCAGGCGATTTTCAGAACACATATTTCCACGCTTATCCCTAGGGGATTCCGCGGGGATCAAGAAATCCTGGATAAGCTGATAATGAACCTGTCTCGGAAAAACAAGCCCGAAATCCCACTCGGACAGAAAGAGGATTATAGAAATTAATTTTTATAACTTTTGCAGAGTCCCCGTGTGCCAGAGTGGGAGAGACGAGGTTCCGAAGGGACGAAAAGTTGTCCTTTGATTGTTTCTTGGTGCGGGAGGTGGGATTCGAACCCACGAACCCCTACGGGACAGGCGCCTCAGGCCTGCGCTTCCACGACCCTTGACAGAAAGGGTCTCTTTGACCTGGCTTGGCAACTCCCGCATACCAAGTCTATTCCCGTACTTGAACCCTGCAGATGCAAGGCCCTAATTGGCTTTCCCCGCGGACAAGCAAATCAGGTCCACGTCGAGAGTACTGGAAAAACGTTTAATTCCGCCGCGACCGGACCCACCGAATACTCAGACTAGAGCATGCTCTAGCAGCCAAAATCATACACGTGAACCCCGCATGACTACAGCGAAGAGAAAGACGAGAAAGCTCCGAGGGTCTAGATGCCACGGCTGGGGACGCTCCGGGCAACACCGAGACTCCGGAATGCTCGGGGGCCATGGCAACGCGGGCTGGAAACGCCACAAATGGTCGGCGGTCATACGCTACGACTTGCAGATGGGAAGCAGAGGCTTCCACCCGGTCCGACAGAAAATCACAAACGCGATCAACGTAAGCGACCTAGTCCTACAATTAGACCGGCTGATAGAAGAGGGCTCCGCTAAACAAGCGGGCAATATGGTCGAAGTCGATCTTGGAAAGGCAGGCTACCAGAAGCTGCTAGGAAACGGCCAGATAAGCCAGCCGCTAAGAATAATTGTCGCGAAGACCTCCGAACGTGCCCAAGAGAAGATCGGAAGGGCAGGCGGAGAAATCGTCCTCCCAACAAAGAACAAACAGGACTGATCACTAACGGTCAGGTTCATAGAACTATTCCAACCCCTGACCAGAATCCTCCCCGGAGTCAAATCACCAACCAGAGATGTTGGTTTTACAGAGAAGTTGATCTGGACCGCGATCACGCTCGTCGTCTATCTGATAATGGCAGAGACCCCAATCTACGGAATCACGCATACCGGGAACATTAACGACCAGTTCGGACCGCTACGAGTTATCTTCGCGTCCAACCGTGGAACACTAGTCGAGCTCGGAATCGGGCCAATCGTCACAGCCGGACTAATCCTCCAAGTGCTCTCCGGCTCCAAGATGATCAATGTGGACTTCACAAACCCAGCGGACAGAGCCTTGTTCACCGGCGCGAGCAAAGTGCTGTCGGTGTTCATGACCGTCTTCGAGGGAATCGCCTTCTTGATAGGAGGAGCATACAACGTCACAAACAGCGCGGGACAACTTATCACGCCCAGTCTACAGTCTCAATTCCTAATCCTCGTCCAGCTAGTAGTCGCAGGAGTCGTGATCATCCTCCTCGACGAGATGCTGCAGAAAAAATGGGGCTTTGGCAGCGGAATCAGCCTGTTCATAGCCGCAGGAGTCTGCCTCTCCATAGTATGGAGCACGCTCGGGCCAATCTCACCCGTAGCAGATGGGAAATATTTCGGCGCGATCTTCGCCTTTGCCCAGTCGATTGGGCCGGTACTCTCGAGCCCTGGAAGCTTCTCTGCATGGCAGAGCGCCCTCTACCGCGGAGGAAGCGGCCTCCCAGACATGGTCGGACTCTTCACGACCCTCGGCGTGTTCATACTCATAATCTACCTCAACGGGCTGCGCGTTGAAGTCCCAGTCTCATACGCGAGATACCGGGGCTTCAGGGGACGCTTTCCAATCAAGTTCTTCTACGTGTCCAACATACCCGTCATCTTCGCTGCTGCCCTTTTCGGAAACATCTTTTTCATAGGACAACTCCTCTTCCAAAGATACAATCCCACCTGTTCCAGCACAGGCCTAAACTTCTGGCTCAGTCTCTTCCCTGGCTGTTTCATACCTACCAGCTCGACCAATGCACAACTCGTTCCAAGCAAGGGACTCGCCTACTACACGTTCGCCCCTAGATCCATCACCGTCGTTCTCCAAGATCCGATCAGAGCCGCGGTATACATGGGCATATTCGTCCTCGCATGCGTCTTCTTCGCGGTGACATGGGTGGAGGTGGGCGGAATGGATTCGAAGACAGTCGCAAAACAGCTGATCGACTCGGGAATGCAGGTAGAGGGATTCAGACGCTCCGGTACTACGATAAGACAGATCCTCGACCGCTACATACCAACCGTAACCATCATCGGAGGAATCGTCATAGGAACCATAGCAGCGGGAGCAGACTTCCTGGGCGCTTTCGGCACAGGAACAGGTATTCTACTGACAGTAGGCATCATCGAACAATACTACGAGATTCTGGTCAAGGAGAGAATTACGGAAATATACCCTGGAGTCAAGGGATTCCTCGGACAGTGACCCAAAGGCTTGTCACGCACAATCATAGTAGCCGGCATACCGGGGGTTGGCAAGACCACGGTTCTACAAGAACTGGAAACAGTAGCGCGCGAAAAGAACATTCCACTGAAGATAGTGAACTTTGGAAACGTGATGAACGAGCTGTTCAAGAAACGCGGAAAAACCGTCCATCGCGACCACATGCGACGCCAAGACCTTGAGCTCCAGGCTAAGGTCCAGGAACAAGCCGCACGCGAGATCGGAAAGACCGGCGGCAAGTCAGCACTAGTCGTCGACACTCACATGTTCGTCCGAACCAAGGATGGAATCTGGCCGGGAACGCCCCGAAGAGTCCTGGAACAGCTTGACCCTGGCCTAATCATCCTGATCGAAGCAGACCCCGAGGACATTGCGAGAAGAAGGAACGCGGACAGAACACGTGAGAGAGACAGCAAGACAGTAGACGAGGCCCGCACAGACCTCGCATGGTCACGATACATGGCAAGCGCCAATGCTGTCCTGGCTGGCGCTCCAATCCAGATAGTTCTGAATCCAGATGGGCATCAGAGACGAGCGGCAGAGGACCTATTAGCGCTTATCCAGAAGCGGACACTACAATGAGTTTCATCGACGACATTCTGAACACCTTGGCTGCACCTCTTCGCCAATATAGTCATCCACCGTCTGCTACTCTCCTGGTGCTAGGCGCAGCAATCGTTCTCTCACTGATCACAATGTCTGCCAACAGATTCCTCGTTAACTACAAAATGATCGCAAACTCAAGAAGGGAGTATATGGCTTGGACAAGTGCAGTACGGAAAGCCAAGAAAGACGGAGACGAGAAGGCGCTTGAGAAGTTGATGAGGCGGCAGTCGGCGATGATGAAGATGAGCTCGCGATCGACTTTCGAGCAGTTTAAGACATACCCAATCACGATCGTCCCTTTTCTCTTGATCTACTACACGGTTGTAAGGGCGATCGGCTCGATCCCGGTAGCATACGCACCGCTCGTCCTACCGTTTACAACAGCCACAGCCAACGGCATGTTTTCAGTACTGTCCCTTTTCTACTGGTATCTGATCTGCTCATTTACTCTGAGCATTCCATTGTCGAGGTTGTTTGGAGTTCAATCTTCGTTCTCGATGACTCCAACAACGGGAGATTCTAGTTGACGCGTCCCTCGCAGAGGACAAGTGGACGCCGGAAGAAGGTGCTTACCTTGCCGTCTGGTATTCGGACTATCCATTTTGCCCCCAAGTCGCACAGGAGTGCGCAATGTTCTCGATGTGGGGCGGAGTTGCATGGAGTTGTGACAGGCAGGCCGGTCGGAGTGGCGAAGAGTTCGCGCGTTCCCTCGCGTCCGTTTGCTGGAGTGCTGTGTGGCAACTGTCTGGCATCTGAGATTAGACGAGTTGCTCGCGCGTCAGGTTCTATCGATTGATTGTGACCGTTAGCGGACCGCACGGGTCTGGCAAGTCTACATACGCGGCAAAGCTAGCGGGATCGCTCGGTCTCCGCCATGTGTCAGCTGGATTAATGTTCAGAAAACTAGCTGACGAAAGGAAGACTTCGCTGGAAAAATTTCAGGAGCTTGCTGCCGCTGATCCGAGTATTGACCGGCTAGTAGACGAGAGGACGATGGTGGAGGCGGAGAGAGGTGATGTCGTAGTTGATGGGCAGCTTGCGGGATGGGTTTTGAAAGAGATTTCTGACCTGAGAGTCCTATTGACTGCGCCTTTGGTGGTTCGGCTGGAGAGGATTGCCGCAAGAGACAACATTAGTCTGGAGGAGGCAAGGAGGCAGACATTGCACAGGGAAGGAGTGCAGGCGGAAAGATATCGCAAACATTACGGGTTCAGCGTAGATGACTGGTCCATATATCAACTAATCTTGGACACGAGTTTCGGATCTATTGAAGATACTGCAAAGATCCTTCTCGCCGCGGCTCTTACGGCGAAGAACGCGAAGATTGGGAATATTCCTGGCAAGAACCCTGGAGTTCAGCCTATTCCAGCCGACACGATTCACCGATAAACCGTGCACGCGGCGGAGTAGGGGCTTAGGCGGACATGAGCTGGATAGCCCCAGCAACGATTCTCTATAGAAACCATCGTCCAGTAACAACATGCTCATTCCGGAGAATCCAGTCATGACCGTCCATGTCCCTCAGGGGTTGAGCCTTCCTGGCAGTACAGAGCACAGAGCTAGTAGTTCAAGAGACAGGAAGTCGAAGCGCCGAACTCGTCTTCGGCTCCATTGATGGACTATTTTCTGTCCTCGGCATAATTTCAGCAGCAGGCTCGGCAGCACTCATACCAGTCCAAATATTCGCGACGGGTGTGGGGGGAGCGGTCGCTGGCGCTCTCTCCGTTTTCGCTGCAACCTACCTATCCGAGACGCATGAAAAGAAAACTCAGCTACTGGAAGCGATAACAAGGACAAACCGCCAGAGGTCAAGGCAGACCACTGGCAGCAAGAAAAAACCGGTTCCTCTTACAACGGAACATCCAAAGATTCATCGATTGTTGGGAAAAATCAATCGGAGAGCGTTAGGCTCTGGAATAGTCACGGCTATCACGTCTGCTCTCGCATCCTTGGTTTTGCTGTTTCCTCTTGTATTATTCCCTGACACGTATGCTGTTACCGCATCCATAATCATAGGGGTGCTATTGCTCTTCTTGCTGGGAGCCTTCCGAGGAGTCACTCTGAAACAGTCAGCCGCAAAATCCGCGGTGAAAATGGTCCTTCTAGGAATTCTCGTAATTTTGGTGAGTAAGGTGCTCGGTTCCTACGTTCTGAAACTCGTAACCCAGTAGTTAGGGAATCCCACCGGCGAGAATCTTGACCAGCTTCGAAGAATCGATGTTTCCACCGGAGACTACGCAGACAATTTTCCCGGACCCGGCCTTGCCCGTCGTAGCTGCAGCGACAGACGCCGCTCCAGCACCTTCAGCAACAACCCTGTTGCGCTCTATTAAGAGCTTGATGGCAGCGGCAATTTCTGAGAGAGAAACGACGAGGGGGAGGAGCAGAATCCTAGCGCGTTCCCACATTTCGGGCAGAACACTTTTTCCACCGATGCCGTCGACGAAACTGGGGGTTCTATCGATCTCTTTGGCTGAATCGGCAGCGAAGGACGCGGACAACGGGGCTGCAGTTTCTGGCTCGACCGCGTAGACTCGGGTCTCTGGTCTTTTCGCACGGATTGCTGATGCGATGCCTACGGATAGTCCTCCACCTCCAAATGGTACGACAACCGACTTGACGTCGGGTAAATCTTCGAGGATTTCAAGGCCTGCGGTTCCATTTCCTGCCATCATTCGTACATCGGCGAAAGGATGAATGAATACGGAGCCGTCAAGTGGAGGATAACGATGAGTGACGACAACATTCCAGACTTCGTCAAACGAGGCCTGGATGATTTTTGCCCCGAACCTTCTGATCGCTTCCAGCTTCGTCTCTGGAGCATTGTCGGGAACGATTACTGTGCAGGGAATATTGTTCTGGCGCGCTTGCCAAGCGAGAGCCTGGGCCATGTTTCCCGCGCTGCAAGTGTATACTCCACGCTTCCTTGCGTTTGGACCGGCTAGGGCGACCGCGTTGCTAGCGCCGCGGACTTTGAAGGAGCCAGTCGGCTGTAAGTTCTCCAGTTTTAGAAAGATATCGGCCGACGCATCATCAATGTTCAAACGGACGAGTGGCGTTCGAACAACTTTTCCTTTGATCCGTTCTCTGGCTTCTTCGATAAGTTTCAGTGGTATCGGACGGCGTAGTTCCGAGCTTGGAACGTCTTTTTCCAGCATTACTGATCTGCAAGCTGATGCTGGTTCTCAACTCTTAAACACCAATGGAGCAGGCCGACAATACGGGTCATATGAAAAGGGAAGCTGTGAAAACTGGTCCCGCGCCTCTTGGTCTTCCATTTTCGCCCGCTGTCAAGTTCGGAGAATTGTTGTTTGTTTCGGGGCAGGGACCGATCGACAAAACCGGGAAAGTAATTCCTGGAGACATCAGAGTGCAGACAAAGGCCACTCTGGAGAATTTCAAGAGGATCGTGGAGGCCGCAGGGTCCAGTATGGACTGCGTCCTCCAGACTACGGTCTACGTCAAGGATCTAGCCGAATATTCTGCGATGAACGAGACCTACTCCAGTTTCTTCAGCGACCCAAAGCCGGCGAGGACGACTGTCCAGGCGGGCGATCTGCTCTTCGGGATGAAAGTGGAGATCCAGGGCATTGCTTATGTCCCTGACAGACGGAAGAAGTAGCATCATCAATCCTTCTCAGCGAGGGGTCGTCCTTGAAGGATAGCAAACACCAGTTCCTGTATCTTACTACCGAAGGGTGGAAGACCAAGGCACCTCACAGAATCGAAATCTGGTATGTCCGCCATCAAGGAAGATACTACCTGGTATCGCAGTATCTTGATGAGGCTCACTGGGTGCAGAACATCATGAACCATCCACGAATCTCGTTTGAGGTAGACAGCGACAAATACGTGGGACTAGGCCGAGTCGTTGATCCCGAGAACGAACCAGAACTTGCAAAAGAGGTATCGGAGCTTATGGACGCAAAGTACCAGTGGAGCGACGGACTGATCATAGAACTTCGACCGGAGCCAGGAACCCAGCAATGACGATTTCCGTATTCGAAGAGTTTACTCTTATATCGAACATCCAACCATGCTTTCCAGAGGAGCGCCGTTGACGATTTCAAGCCAGCTTTCCGTTGACGAGAACGTTGAGGTTATCGAGTTTCAACGCCTCAAGGATTTGTCGGATACCGGCGCGGTCGAAGCTCTCGCGAAAGAATTCGGCATCGTCTACGTTACCGCGATCACACGGGACGGCTGTTCCGGTTGTTTGGAACAGAAGCCATTATTCCGAGAACTTGCACAAAAGATGAAATTGGATCTCGGCCTTGGGGTTCATTTCGCGAACGTTCATGTTCGGTACGCCGAAGACGATCGGGAAGAGTCTTGGGATAGCAAGAGAGTCTTTCGGCATGCCGCTTATCCAACATATCTAGTTCACGTGAGATCCAAGAACGGCGTCCTTGAGGTCTACAGAGCGATATATCCGAATATGGAAGAGCTGGAGAAGCAGACGCGAGAATCCTTGGACCTGGCGAAGTTCTACAAGGATGCAGCCTAGAAGATACTGGAAAACATCTAGCTCGATGTGGCTTCGAGATCGTAGAGGCCAGCGAGAGCGTCTTGTAGCGGATGGTTGTCGAACAACCGGAAGAATCCGCCTAGGACTAGGAATAGGCCGCCGAGTTGCAGGCTGAGGACTGCTCTCTGGTAGCCGAGTACTCGGGAACCTAGGAGGAGAGACGAGAGCGTCAGGGTAAGGCCGAGGAAGGCGACGAGCTTGGTCTTCAGCATACAAGCACTACAGCATCAATCACAAGATATGGAATGGAAGATGTAGCTATAATGCTGACCCGACCTTCTCACGGAACTATGGTAAAAACAGGGAAGAGAGAAGGCACTTGCGCGCCGCGGGTTGCTTGAAACATGCCTCGTTTCCAGTCAACGTGGCCAGCTGCGTGGCGTTGATTCTGGGCGATTCCGTGGGATTTGAAAGAGATGATTTGATTCGGCCTAGGGGTTACTTTCACAGGGGTCCGCGGAGACAGCTCATGCCACGCAAAACCGCTGAAACATACCCCACTTTTTTGTCGAGACGATTTTCTGTCTAATGGTGATAATGGGCGAGAGAGGCTGATCACGGCGTAGTTTGGGCTTCGATGCCGAGGCGAAAGTTGCCCTTTTTTCTCCAAGCTCCGAACGATTCTCGGCGAAGGAAAAGACCGCATCCCAGAATCGCGAACAGGGCAGATAATAGCCGAATTTTGGGTTCACACGTCTCCCGTCGACGACTCATGCGACGCGAGGGTCGGTCGCTAAGACCCCCTATTTTCTAGAAACCGTTTCCTGTCTGGTAGTGATAATGGGCGAGACAGGCGATTCGGGGCATGGTCTGGGCTTAGGTGAGATAGCGAAACTACGGGGTCTACCGCCCTTTTGGGAACGATTTGCTGGGTGCCATCGGGGCGACCTCCCAGATTCGAGATCAGGGCTGATAATGGGCGATTTCTTTCATGTCTTAGGCGACTTCTTGCATCTCTTGTAGAGAGAGAATGTACAATGGCGCGTTGTATGCCTTGGAATGTGAGAGAAAGCGTCGAGAAAGGCGATTGGGCCGTGGGGGTTTCGACGGGTATGTCTTACCGGAACTTGTCAGGAAACTGTTTGACAATACCCTTGTAAAGTGCGTCCGCGAGAGTCAGTATCTCAATGTAAATATCGTCGAAGGCTAAGATTGCGTCCTTCCATTTCTTGCCATTTCTTGCCGATTATTGCTACAGCCTCCTTCTTCGTCAGATCAAGGTGCTGCTTCAACAAGTCGGAAACGTCGCGCCTTGGCCAGTTAGGGTTCGCACCACTCAGGAATTTAGCAATCTCTTCTGCGTTATCGGACCATTGCTTGTCTTCTTCCTGGAATTTCTGCTGGTTTCCATTCTTCGCAGCTCCGACTAGCTCGACGGCGATCTTGATGTGCTGTTTCAATAAACCGGTGAGCTTGTTTCCGGCGTCCTTTCCATAATACTGAGAGACAGCGTCGCCTATGTGCTCCTGATTCTTGAGCAATCTCTCTGCAGCCGCATCAGCGTTTGACGTGCCAAGCCCAGCAGCAATAATGTACTCGCGCGTATAGAATACATGGTCAGACCAGAGTTTCCGCATCCCGACTGCAAGCGAGTGTTCTTTTTCATTCATGGTAGTCTGCATGATCCGAACCGCTTCCGAATTTCACGATCTCGCGTATTTAAGCGCGAAACATGCGAGAACCCTCAGTTGTCCGTGCGCGAGTCCCACCGTGGAATTTGAGAACAAGAGACTAATTGTCTATAGGCTTAAACCAGCAAGACGCGTTTTATTTCTATAATGTCGAAACCTGTGTTGACCGTCGAGCTGAAGGCTTTGCAGGACCGCTCGAGCGAAGCGGCTCAATTTCTAAAATCCAAGGTCGAAGGGAAAATGAAGACCAAAGGAACGCAACTCCAGATCGAAGGCGCAAAAACCAAAGAAGTCAAACTGCTACTCCACAAATTCCTCCACCACCAAGGGCTAAACCACTACAGGGTCCTCAGCCAGAGCGGGGTTCTGGAGGTTACGCCACCAGAGAAGCATGTCGTGCATGAACCGGAACGCGTAGGATCTTCACCGACTGCACCTCAAACGACCCCATACTATTTCCCGCAAACACCAGTCCTAACGCCTGAGAAAAAGAAGAAGGCTAAACCCAAACACAAGCACGAATAACTCTGGAGCACTAGTTGCCTTTTGTAGACTCGCCTGCTTTCAACGGACCCACAATCTCCACCACGTACCCTTCAGGATCTTTGAAGCCAGCCGATCGCGTCCCCCACGGCCGGTTCGTGGGAGGATCGTCGAACTTCAAGCCTTTAGACCTGAGAGATGAATAGACTTCATCGACATCGTGAACCTCCAAGTGTATCTCTACGGTTGAACGGGAGAGAGGCTGGGCCTTGGTGAGCCTATGAAATGCGAGCCGGGACCCTTTAGTGTCAAACATGATGAAGTTCTCGTTCTCATCGGCAACTGGAAGACCGAGAGTATCCTTGTAGAGCTTCTTCACCTGATCGAAATTGACTGCCCAAAGTGTCAGGTAAGATAGCTTGCTAAGCCTCATGAAACTAGTCGCAACTTGCCTCGCGAGATTGCGATTATTAGCATCTTCGGGAGCTTATCGAGGATTCCAGAACATGACTCTATTAGGCGCGGCGACAGTGGTAGGTGGTATTAGTTTGACAAAATTTATGATGTCGCTCCGCGACGAGAATTATCGCGTCCTGACCGGCGCTGCAATCGACCGAGGAATTTCCGTTCAAGAACTTCTCCGAGCCGTGATCATACCCGACTGGGTCAAGGAGACTCCCAGAGGAATCGTCGCCGACAACTGGCCGTCTATCAGACCGCGCCACTAACCAACGCGACGCCAACAACTCGGTCTTCCTTATCACCATCTTATTAGGCACGACTGCGAACGAACCAGGCGAACAAACATGGCGAAACAAGTAACTTGCGACTGCGGCTTCATGCTACGCACTCCATCTGACGATGAACTAGTGAAACATGTCCAACTTCACGCAAAAGACACTCATAGCCTGGATCTCACTCCAGAACAAGCCCTAGCACGGGCCGTCTCAGTAGAAGCAACAATACAAGCCTAAAAGTTCGGGGAACCCCACCGGAAACCTCCTTCTTTATTTTCACGTATTCAGCCAGCGACTCGACCTCTAAAGCACCGCGTTAGCCAGAAGATCTTGAACTTGGCCCTAGCTGCTTAGTCGGATCTAGACTTGGTCAGGGAACGATCTTCTTATCAGCGAGAATTTGCAAACTTGGTCTGAGGGATCAGGCGTGGGAGATAGCGAATTGTTTCTCGGTGGATTCGCAAGCGGATTTCTCGCGAGAGGCCTTACTCATATCGGATATGGAATCTACTTCACAACGAGTCGACTGATTGGCATAGACCTGGGTGCGAACGGCGGTGGTGCCTTAGGCGGCACGATGGCCGGCTTCATTCACGGCGAGCTCATGCCACAGCTCTCTCCAGAAGAGAGCGCCAAGACGATTACAGATCTCGAACGGATGAGGGACTTCGAGATGGAGAAGAATCAGATAAGTCGAATAGAACTCAAGAAACCAGGACTGCTCGGAACTGGCCATATCGTGATTACGCCGAAAGAGGGGAAACCGGAGAAGATTACTCTGCGGCACCGGATAGCCTACGATAGACTGATGACGCTCACACAAGCCTTCAGCCCTGGACTAGTGAAATCGTCTTAGAACCTTTAGCCCGATAAGCGCGTCGTTTGCGACTCCTCGTAAGTCTTAAAACAGCGTTACCATAGCGCGTTGGAATTAGTCGGCGCGTGAGTGGGGCCTTCCACCCGTTGCGCCATACAAACCCCGGAGTAGGGAGGCAAAAAATGCAAGCATGGAATAGAATAGGTCAGACTCGAGTCACAACAATAGAACTGGCGTTAACTTCAACTCTCGCCGCTGTCTACATTGTTTCAGCATTCTTCGCCCTTACCCCGTTTATCGGTGGCCCGGGATTTATCACGCTAGAAATCGTTATGCTCCCGATCATAGCTTTTCTACTCAGACCAGTTCTCGCCACGGTTGCCGTTCTCATTGGTAGCCTCGGGTCAGTATTCATCCAGACAGGCTTCTACTCTGCTTTTGGGTTTGCTGGACTCTTGATCCCACTTCTGGCCGTTGCGTTGGGGAGCATTGCCTTCCACTACGAATGGGGAGCAATCGTTCCATGGGGTTACGTCCTAGCAGGTGCAGTCTACTACATTCTATTCTCGAAAGGAGGAACTCTATTCTGGCTTGCACCATACATCCTCGTGATAGCATCCTTACCAGCGGCCCTAAGTGTCAGAGACCCCTTTCGGCTAGGTCTTCTCGCCCTTTACACTGCAATGTCCGAGCAGGTGACCTTGAATGTCCTCAGCATTTCGCTTCTGAATCTCAGCGGAGTCTTTTGGATTGGTGTTACACCACTCATGTTCCTTGAACGGACAATAGCGACCCTTGGAGGATTAGCGGTCATCGTCGCCCTTAAATCCCGACTTGGAACAGGACTCGAACTAGGACACGTCCTGAGGGAGGTGAAGTAGAAGGCATGTGCGTTACAGCAGTAGTGAAGTGTTGGCACTGTGGAGAATGGTTCGCCAAACAAGCTAACCGCGGCGAGTTCGAAAACTGCCCGTTCTGTGGAAAGGGCTTCGAACAACTAAGCGTTGAGGCACAACGGGCTGTGAAAGCAACCCTTGCCCCATTCTTCGAAGTGCCTCATCTGAAAGAGAGACCCCTCACGGCATAGGGCGAACGCTTTCGGGTCTAATCGAGGCCCTTTTTCACGGGCCCCCTTTCCCTAATTTGAGTCGGTTGAAATCGGTTCTAGGCGAGTTTTGCCTGCTTACCTTCTGCAGGTTTAAGATCGGAGAGCCTAACTCCGACTAGTCGCATCTTCCGTCGATCTTTCTCGAACTCCCTGAATAGCAACTTCACATATTCACGGATCACTCCCAAGTCGTCTACATATCCGGTGTGGGTTTTTTCTCGGGTAAACGTTACGAACCCTTCGAACCGGACCTTGATCCCAACTGTCCGATACCACAGGCCTTCAGCCAAGAGTCTGTCGTGAACCTCGTGACTTAGAGATTCTAACGCGTCCCGGACCATCGTCTTGTTCTGGATGTCTCTCTCGAAAGTTTGCTCAACACTAATCGATTTCCGCAGACCCCTTTCTTCCACAGGTGTCTCCTCGATTCCGTTCGCTATGGCCCAGAGCCATACACCGCCTTTTCCAAACCAATCTGTGAGCTTCTTCGCCTCTACCCCGCGCAATTGACCAATAGTTTCGATCCCCTTTTCACGGAGAAATTCAGTTGTCTTCTTGCCAACACCGCTGATCCTATTGACGGGTAGCGGTTTGAGAAACTTGTCGACCTGTTCTAGCTGAACCGCGGTAAGTCCATCTGGCTTCTGCATGTCCGAGGCCATCTTCGAAATGGACTTGCTTGGAGATATCCCGACGCTGACGGTAAGACCTTCTCGTTCTTTCAAGGCCTCTTTCAGTTTGGAAGCTAGCAGTTTCGCGTCGTCGTAGGTCTTGCATCTCTTGCTGACGTCCATGTAGGCTTCGTCGATGCTGGTCTGTTCGAAAATATCCGCAAAGTCCCGCATGATATTCATCACTCTCTCCGAGGTTTCGCCATAGAGTTCGAAGTCTGGCGGGACATAGATTCCTTGAGGGCATAGCTTCCAGGCCGTACTGATTGGCATACCGGATCGAACCCCAAACTTTCGGGCCTCGTAGGAACAGGAGGTTACGACTCCGCGGCCCTTGCCATTTTTCGGGTCGGCGCCCACGATCAATGGCTTACCCTTCAACGAGGGGTCGCGGTGGATCTCGCAAGATGGATAGAAAGCGTCCAGATCGCAGTGAAGAATAATTCTGGTTCGGGAGCTAGTAGACATCTTCTAGGGTTCGAAGTTATAGGCAAAGCCCGGGTGTCTCGTTGGCGCCAAAGAACCAGATTCTGAATCCATTCTGAATCCAAAGTCTTCAAGAAATTTTGCGCCGAAGATCGGAAGGGCACCCTCGTAGGTCGTGGCTAGAGTCACGTTCTCGCGGCCGTGAGCTGAGACAATGACCGAGAAAATTGGAGCCTCAACAATACTGCCGTCTTTCAGTTCCAATCTCGCCTTTAGGGGCTCTGAAGAAGCGCCTACCTCAAACAAGACTTCAGTTGGAAGAGTTGTGAAGAAAATCGATGGATCGATTGAAATTCCAGATATGTCCTTGTGGCCCTTCTCGCCTTTGACCGAAGCGCTTGTGAAAGCCTGGGACACGGCTCTGACCGTAGAGTAGTAGGGGCTTCTGCCAGATAAGCTTCAGAGGAGGTCGTTCCCCTTGGAGAGCGTTCACAGCTCAAGATTGCTTCTATTCAGCCGTTCCGGGATTCTAGCACGGCTATCTCACAATAGTCGTGCCCACATACGCGTAGGTTTCAGGGATATCCATTTCGAGTAGCGTCGAATGGCGGCAGTAACCGTCGACTAGGAGGTTGTCTTCGCGCAAGACGACTATCGGCCAGATAATTGTTCCACGTGCCTCCAACGCCTTAGTCAGCTCCGACCGGCGTTCTTTCAGCCGCTCAGTGAACCTTCGACCGGTCCTCATGTCCGAGGAGTTCATGATCATAGGATTCAGCCGTATATTACCGAGGGTGACAACCTCCAGCTTCCACTTCCGTTTTGGAAGCGAGTTAAGCAGGGCGTCGTCTCGTGGGTCCTGCCCCATGCTCCCAAGATCCGCTTCCAATTCCCTCCGCACCTCCGTGTTGATGAAATCATGGATGTCATCCGAATCCTCAAAGACTCGATATTCGATGCTGTGAAGCCGACGTACCGTCGTCAAGTTCTCTGTTGTAGGACGAACTATCGTAACGTCAACGCTCCTCGAACCGGGGAACAATCAGTCAATGCATGTCGTATCTCGGACTACGCGCGTCTCGCTCTTAAGACTCGCTCTTCTAGAATCCTGAATAATCGCCAAGCTCAAAAACAGTTTCGGTTGTCTCAACAAGAAATTGACCATTAACCCTTTTACAGTAGCAAGCAGTCGAAGGTTCTAACGTGCAAGTTCTCGAGAACCGGCCCATCCAGGTCTATTCGAAGAAGATCGAGGATGAATACAATCGGCAGTACGGAATCGCGTCAGAGGCCCGGTCCAAAGGACTCGACCCCTCATGGAAGGTTGAATCACAGACAACCTATGATCTTGCTGAACGTGTGGAGAAATCGGTCGGACCAATCGGAGTCGCCGCTCGAATCCGAGAATTGAGCAAACTAATCTCCCGTGAAGAAACGGCGCTCAAGATTAGCGAAGACATCGTTCTGGGCCACTTCGGAAGCCTTGAGCCTGAAGACGCCGCCGAACAAGCAATTCGTACGGCGCTAGCGGTGTTAGATGAGGCCGTGACAGTGGCGCCAATACAGGGAATCCACGACGTCAAGATCCGAACAAACGTGGATGGATCAAAGCACCTAGCCGTCTACTTTGCAGGCCCAATGCGGGCGGCCGGTGGGACGGAGATGGGCTTGACTATGATCGTTGCTGACTACGTACGTCGACAACTGAACATTTCACCTTATCATGCCTCAGAACAGGAAGCGATGAGATTCGTCGAAGAGCTACGTTTGTACGAGCGATCTATCGCCCGTTTCCAGTATCGGAACCCCGATAGCGTGCTCAAAGACGCGATCATGCGTCTAACCGTCGAGCCAAACGGAGTCGAGACAGACCCCGTCGAGGTGACGGTCAACCGGAATCTGATGAGGATAGAGACAAACAGGGTACGGGGCGGAACACTGCGAGTGGTAAATGATGGGCTGCTCGGAAGATCAACCAAGGTTCTGAAGATCGTTGAGAAGCTAGGCCTGGAAGGCTGGGGATGGCTGGCCATGATGAAAACCTCGTCTTCAGAAGGAGAAGAAGCGAAAGAATTCATGTTCATGGAAGATGTCGTCGGAGGGCGCCCGATCTTCGCCTTCCCCGGTGCAGCAGGAGGATTCAGAATTCGGTATGGCCGTTCGCGAAACACTGGAATGGCATCCGTTGGCGTTCACCCAGCTACTATGGAGGTTCTCGGGGGCTTTCTGGCCGTAGGGGTCCAGATGAGACTGGAAAGGCCTGGGAAGGCAGGCATAGTCAACGCGGTCGATAGCATCGAGCCTCCCATCGTGAAGCTCATCGATGGATCAGTCATGAGGATAGAGTCACCTCAAGAAGCAAAAGCACTACGGGACAAAATCCAGAAAATACTATTCGTTGGCGATCTGATGGTTGGATACGGTGAGTTTCTTGAGAACAATCGGGCCCTGGTCCCATCAGGATTCGTCGAATCCTGGTGGGCGCAATTACTGGAAGAGAAGCTACGCGACCAGAAAACCGGCAACGAAGCACAATCACTGAATATCTCAACTGAACGGATACATGAATTCGCCAAGAACCCGTTCTCCATCAGACCACGAGCCAGCGAAGCAATCGGATTGTCCCAGAGTCTCGGGATTCCCCTGCACCCGGCATACACGCACTTCTGGAGCCAAGTCACAGTCGAGGACATACACTATCTCCGAGAGAAACTCATCCACTACCTCGACGAGTCCAACGTCCTGCCTTATGACGAAAAACTGAAGGACATTCTCGAACAGGCTCGAATGCCACACAAGGTGGTCGCTGGTGCAATCCAGCTCGGAGAGGATGATGCCTTAGTTCTCCGGACGATTCTGAAGCTTGACGATCCCGGAACACAGGTCACGGGAGACAGCTCGCTAGAAGCACTGAGCCTACTAGCGGGATTTCCAATAAAGAACAAGGCGCCGATCTTCGTCGGGGCCCGCATGGGACGTCCCGAAAAGGCCAAGGAGAGAATCATGACTCCGCGCGTCCACGGGCTATTTCCAACCGGCCAGGCTGGCGGCCCACGCCGTGATGTGATAGAGGCATCCAAGAAATCAGTCGTCACTTTGGAACTAGTTGACCGAGCCTGCCCGAAATGTGGTCGGTGGGAATCGAAGCTTAGGTGCCCGACTTGCGGACAGGAGACGCGGATGAGCGTAACCTGTTCGAAATGCGGCCAAGCATCTCACGATTCATCATCCATCTGCAAGGGATCGCTCGTCGCATACCGAAGCGTCAACGTAAACCTAGTCGAAATGCTGGAAGAAGCTGTCGGGAGGCTGAGATTGGGAAAAATCGAGGGGTCGGTGAAGGGAGTAAAGGGCTTGATCAACAAGACTCGAATGCCCGAGCCCTTAGAGAAGGCATTGTTACGTGCCAAATCAGATGTGTCCGTGTTCAAAGATGGGACACTACGATTTGACGCGTCGAACGCTATACTAACCCAGTTCAGACCCGGAGAAATTGGGCTGAGCCTGGAGAAAGCCCACGAGATAGGGTACGCAATGGACATGAACGGTCACGAGCTCTTGGACCCAAGACAGTTGTGCGCTTTGGAGATACAAGATCTCGTTGTCTCGGAGGCTTGCGGCGAGTACTTGTTGAAAGTGTCTCGTTTCCTCGACGACCTCCTTACCGCTTACTATGGGATGGAGAAGCTCTACAATGCCTCGAAAAGAGAAGACCTCATCGGACATCTTGTCGTCGGACTATCCCCGCATACATCTGTTGGCGCAGTGGGAAGAATCGTCGGATTCACCAAAGCAAGCGTTTGCTACGCCCACCCGCTGTACCATGCTGCGAAGCGGCGAGACTGCGACGGAGACGAGGACTCCGTGTCCCTTTTGCTAGACGTGTTGCTGAACTTCTCCAGGGAATACCTTCCAGATAGAATAGGAGGCCTAATGGACGCCCCGCTGCTACTTGCGCCGCTGCTAAACGCAACCGAGGTAGCGCGACAAGCATTCAACATTGAAACAATCACCTCTTTCCCTACCGCGTTCTACGAGAAAACGCTAGTCGGAGCAAATCCCAAGGAGATCGAGGATCTCGTCCCAACCCTCAACAACGCCCGAGAATCGTCCTCGGGCAACTGGAACATTGGGTTTACCCACCCAACAGAAGATCTAGACCGAGCGCGATTGACCAGCGCCTACAAGGAACTACCAACAATGCTAGACAAAGTCAAGGAACAACTAGATCTCGCGGACAAGATCGTAGCCGTCAAGGGAGAAGAGGTAGCTAGGAAGGTACTAGGAACCCACATTCTGCGAGACTTGGTAGGGAACCTGCGAACGTTCACGTCGCAGAGATCTCGATGCTCAAAGTGCAACTGGAAACCCCGCCGAGCACCCTTGAAAGGGGTCTGTGTGAAATGCGGAGGCAAGTTGGGACCTACTGTGTTCAAGGCAGGCGTTGAGAAATACTTGCAAGTTGCCTTTGACATGGTCAAACGGTACAACGTCGGTGAGTACTACCGTCAGAGACTTGATTTGATCAAAGTCGAATTGGACGAGACGTTCAGGCCAATTGAGGAAGATAGGACCCAAACAAAGCTCTTGGTAGGAGATTTCGCCTAGAAAAGGGCTGCAAAGCGTGACGCCGCCCTACCATCCACGAGCTTACATTTCCGGAATGAGAAACGTCAACCGAGGACTCGCATCCAGATCAAAAATCATCGAGACCATCGAGAAAGGAAAGACACGAATCGTCGAGATTAGTGAGAAGACTGGCCTCACCGAAAGCTGTGTTAGCCATCACCTTA
>WNGN01003779.1_pt1 | contig 20480 bp, 17 predicted proteins | sample 5400561 | NCBI WGS metagenome assembly WNGN01 (sample SAMN13153379, study PRJNA577476) | soil metagenome | isolation source: 115 cm soil or saprolite under Garry oak tree replicate 2 | place: USA:California | collected 2016-06-15
GGCATCGGCCCCACCAGCCGGGACGGTCAACCGCACTCACGCAACGTCATCAGATCGCAACCAGATCCCGATTAACTTCGAAGAGCCAGATAACCGCCCAATTGTGGGTAGGCGTTGCGGGCCTGGCCGGGATGGCAGTGAGCCGGGTCGTAGCGTTGAGAGGTCCCGGTGGGCTGGCTCTCTAACCGCCTGCCGGCCCGTGTGGCTTGGCTTTCGAACGACGTGCCTGCTTGCCGGGACCTCGCCGTGGCGTGGCTCAAAAGAGGAGCGCGAGCGCTAGTCAAGATCCCTGGAATTGGGCGTGCCCGCCACGGTCCTTACCCGAGGTCATGAACAGGCGGAGGAGAGATTCCCATGGCGGCGGTGATGATTGGGGTGGACCCGCATAAGGCCTCGCACACGGCGGTGGCGATCGGCGCGGCCGAGGAAACGCTGGCTGAGCTGCGGGTCCGCGCCTCGGAGTCCCAGACGGAGCGGCTGCGGGCCTGGGCGCAGGCCTGGCCGGAGCGGACCTGGGCCGTGGAGGGGGCTGGCGGTGTGGGGCACCTGCTGGCCCAGCAGCTGCTGGCGGCCGGGGAGCGGGTGCTGGACGTGCCGCCCAAGCTGGCCGCCCGGGTGCGGCTGCTGCAGGCCGGGGACACGAACAAAAACGACCCGAACGATGCGTTCTCGGTCGCGGTCGCGGCGCTGCGCTCACCGGGGGTGCGGGAGGCCGGCCGCGACGATCACGCGATGGTGCTCAAGATCTGGTCCAAGCGCTACAAGGACCTGGGCCGCACCCGCACCCAGGTCGCCTGCCGACTGCATCAGGTGCTGTGCGAGCTGATCCCCGGTGGCGTCGCCAAGCAGATCACCGCAGGCCAGGCCGCGCACATCTTGGAATCGATCACGCCGGCCGATGCCGTGGCGGCGGCCCGCTGCGAGCTCGCCGCCGAGTTCACCCAGGACCTGCGCGGCATCGACGCGGCGATCCGCGACACCAGGAAGAAGCTCACCACCGCAGTCCAGGCGGCCGGCACCAGCCTGACTGGGCTGTTTGGGGTCGGGCCGGTCATCACCGCCGCGGTCATCGGCGACGTCCGCATTGTGTCCCGCTTCCCGAACCGGGACCACTTCGCCGCCTGCAACGGCACCGCCCCCATCGAGGTGTCCTCCGGCGGCCGTAAGGTCTACCGGCTGTCCCGGCGCGGCAACCGGCGGCTCAACCACGCCATCCACATGGCCGCGGTCACCCAGATCCGCTACCGCCACAGCCCGGGCCGCGCCTACTACGACAAGAAGCTGGCCGAAGGCAAGACCCCCAAAGAAGCCCTGCGCTGCCTGAAGCGGCAGATCAGCGACGCCATCTACGCCTGCCTCCAAGCCGACGCCCGCCGCGCAGCCGGTGCCAAGAGCCCGGGAGGGCAACGGGGGAACGACTCACTCACCAGCGCGGCCGGCTCACACCCCCAGCACCGGCTCTTCGGGCAAGCCACTCCCGGGCCTGCCACCAACCCTACGACCCCCGCCGATGCGGCTGCAGACCCAGCTTCTGCTGCCTTTCCCGCCTGGCCGCCCTCCCGTGCGAGCGGGCGGGCGGGTCCAGGACCGGGCAAAGCCCGGCCGCGCAGCGGCGCCCGCAGGGCGTCCTTGACCCAGCCGCCCGCGAGCCGATAATGCCCGCGGCGGGAAAGCAGGCACACCCCCTGCCCAGGCGAGCGGCTACCGGGCAAGGCTGCCGCTGCGTCGCATCAGCACTTCCACTTGACTTTGAAACAAAGAGGTGTTCGATCGATCGGCGCGCCGACCGGCGCCGGACAGTACAGCCCATTGTCACGACAGAACTAGGCGTTCTGCATGACTGGTGCTGGCAGCAGCGTCATCTCCAGCTAATGGTGGTCCCTCGGCGCAGGGCTACAGCTCAGTCCGCGGCCTCGCCGCGGCCCTTACCCGCGGTCTTGCCGGCTCGGAGCTTCGAAACGGCGTCCCCGGGTGCCTCCGGTAACGTGCCGCGCGCGGGGTAAATGCTTACGCGAGTTGCTCCAGCTGTTCGGCGTAGAGCGACATCAGGGTCGTGATATGCCCGCCGAGAGACGGGCCCACCACGCCGATGTGCTCAACCGTGAGCAGGCCTCGGGTGATATGCCGCTGGAACTCGTCGCTGGTGCGAATGCGTGCCAGCTTGTCCTGGTCTCCGCGGAGGAGGATGAAGCCGCCAAGTTACCCGCCGTGCGGCTCAAGGAGGGCCGTCTCGAAGCTTTCGATCTCGCCCTCCTGCTGGAGGCGCGAGTTGAACTCGAAGACCTCGCTGAAACCCTGGATCGCCTGCCGTTCGCGGCCCCGCACCGGGAGCCCCGGAACCGACTAAGAGCCCCAATTCCGCCATGTGTCACTCCTTGGTAATTAAGGGTCTTGTAATCCATGGCACCGCGATCACAGCCCCGCCGTCAGGGCGTGAGCGCGATGGCGGCCAGCCCGCTATCGGTTGCCAGCTTGTCGACTGGAGATCTTGCCACCCAGGCCTAGCCTTAGCGTGATCGGCTCCACCGAACCAGGCGGCAGCGGGTGCTTGCCATCCACGGTCAGCCTGATGCCTCCTGGATTCCCCAGCTGCAGATCCACGGCGTGCCGGAAGGCCCACCGCTGCGACGTGCCGCCTGCGATGATCGATTGGGACAGGTACGCCCCGGCGGGGGTGGTGAACTCCACCCAGCAGTCCTCGATCGCCGTCAGGTGAATGGCGACTTTGTGCGCATACCGGGCCGGGGACGGGAGGGCTGCTGCGGGGGCTGCGGCCGCCCCGGCGCGGCGGGCGTGGTGATGAACGGCCCGGTGCAGCCCGGTCCCGGCCGCAGGTCGCGGGGCCGGCGCAGGGTGCGAGGCGGCGAAGAGGTGGTAGGTCACCAGGCCAACGGCGGCCACCAGCGCAATCCCCAGCCCGGTACGCCAGTTCGGCCGGTGCCGCTCGCGGATGCGGACATGTTTCGCAGGCCCGAGCAGATCCGCCGCCGTGATCAGGTGTGGCGGCCTGTGGGCCGCGTCATACTCGGCGATCAGCGGCCCCGGATCGGTTCCAACAGCGTGGGCGATGGCCCGGATGTGCCCCCGGGCATAGAAGTCACCACCGCACAACCGGTAGTCGTCCTGCTCGATCGCCCCGATGATGGTCTCCCGGATGCAGGTCCGCTTGCTGACCTGGGTCAGGGTAAGACTAGCCCGGCGGCGCGCTGCCGCCAGGTCTTCGCCGATGCTCACGCCGCGCCTCCACCGCCGGATCGCACTGCGCCGCGCGCGGCACCACTACAACTGCCTACCCACTATCATCACCCGCCGGTACCGTTGCGCAATAGCTGCCCAGAATTGCAACGCGGGTGGTACCTTGTTCGGCGCCACCGCGCTGGACAGCAACGAACCCGGCGCCATCCTGGCCGCGGCCGGCTCGGCCGGGTGATGCCGGCAACAGCGGCGCCGCCCAGTGAAACTCTGTAATGAGCACCTGGTGGGTGCCAACGCGCAAGTAGCCGCCGCTATGCGCTGCGGAATCGGTCTGCCGGGACTCGGCCGGTGTCGCGCCGAACAGGCTGATCTGCAGGCGTGTTCGTCCGGCTCGGCCCCGAGGGGTGAGCCCGCGAAATTGGGAGTGTCTCCCGGCGGCGGCGCTGCTGAGGAAGGCGGACAGGCCCAGGCGGCGGGTGGTCCACCTCGGTGCTTGCCGGTGACTGCCGGGGCGGGCCGCTGGGCCGTAGATTGGGGCCATGGTGCCGGTGAGTCACGTACTGGGGTTTGCCGCGCTGGCGGCGGTGTTGATCGGTGATCCCTGGCCCGAGTGTGTTGTTCACGGTCAGCCGGGCACTGACGGTGGGCCGCAGGTCTGCGCTGTTCACCGTAGCGGGCAACGAGCTGGGCGGATGCGTGCAGGTGGCCGGCGTCGCTTCCGGCGTTGGTGCCCTGGTGGAGCGGTCGGCGGAGATCTTCACGGTGGTGAAGTCGGCCGGGGCGGCCTACCTGGTCTTGCTGGGCGGCAGGCGATCCGGCACCGGCGGTCGGTGGCCGAGACGCTGGTCACGCCGGTGCGGCCGCTGCGTGCGGTGCGCGATGGGTTGGTGGCCGGGGTGACCAACCCCAAGAGCATCGTGTCTTCGTGGCCACCCTGCCGTAGTTCACCGACCGTACCGCCGGCCACCTGCCGGTGCAGGCGCAGATGGTGATCGTCGGCACCCTGTTCCCGCTGATCGCGCTGGTGCTGGATAGCGTGTGGGCGGCCACCGCGGGCACGGTCCGCCAGTGGTTCACCCGATCACTGCGGCGGCTGGCGCTGGCCGGTGGGGCGGGCGGCCTGGCGATGATCGGGCTCGGCGCCAGCATCGCCGCCACCGGCCGCAAACACTAACGCCATTGAGCTCAACAAGCCCGGGAGCGCCGACCAGCGGGCGGGCCACAGGCGGCGACGCCCCTATAGACGCCGGTGCCAGCGCAAAATCCGGACTCCGGGTGGGGCTGTCGTGGAGCTTGCCGCCTGGCTGCGGCTGTCCGGTGGTTCTGGCCAGGCCACGACCCCGGCCAGATGGCCACGGCCGGCGCGGCAGGGCGCTGCGGTCGGGCACCTCTTAGGTGGCCGTGCCTGCGTCTTGGCCCGCGAATGCCGGGACCACCCGCCAGGTGCCCTGGAAGATCCGCTCGTGCAGCTCGCACTCGATGATCGCCCGCAGGATCGGTTCCTGGCGTTCGGCGCCGGCTGCGCCGGTCACCTGGCACGGCCACATCCCGGCGACCGCGCCACGCAGGTGCGGGTGGGTGTTGCCGCGCCCGAACACCGCGATCATTTGCACTGGCTCAACGCGCCCGCCGTGGCGGCTGGTGGCGTGCCGCTGCTCGGGCCAGGACAACTCCCGGTGTGCGTAGGCTCCGCCATCGCGATCGTCGCCCGCCCGGTGGTTGATCGTGCCACTGCCGCGCAGGAAGGCCTGGTTCGCCTGCCCGAGGATCCGTCGCACCACGGGATCAAGCAGGCTCACCGCCTGGCGGAAGACGCGTACACGGTCCGGCCACGGGACAGCACCCTCGTAGGTCCCGGAGCGAAGATCGCTGAGATGACGGAAGAGGCCGGTGGCCCTGGGCGGCAGATCTTCGGTCATGTACCCATCATCCCCTTGCCGGCCGTGGCTGACCGTTGGCGGGATCGGGTGATCGGGCCTTGTTCGCCTGCGGGGATGGTGTTTAACTGGACGAACTGGGCGCAGCTGGCCTCGCCAGAGGCCCGGTGGGTGACGACAGGCGGTGATCTGCCATGTCGTGGACGTGTGGGTTCACATTAGCGGCCGTGCTGGAAACGTGACGTAACTGCGGGCCGGGCAGAGCGCACGAGCGCTGCGGACGACCGCACAGGGCTTCAGTCACCCCGCAAGGGCTGCCAGCGAGCGCTCCCGATTACGCAACCGCGGTTGGATCGCCGCCGGGCGCGAATGCCTGACCGCTGAAAAGCGGACAAGGAGAAGATCATGTACGCCCGAATGAACATGCTGGCCGGCGACCCGGCGCGGCTGGAGGAGGGGGCCCGCTACCTCGAAGGAACCGTGCGCCCGCACGTTGAGGCCCAGCCCGGCAGCCGGGGCTTGGCCTTCTTGACCAATGCTGAGCTTGGCCTGTGCGTCATCGCCTCGTACTGGGACTCGGCCGACGCGATGACCGCCAGCGAGCAGGCCGTGCAGGTCTCCCGCAAGGAGCTGACCCAGCTGATGCGGGGCACGGTCACGGTCGAGCACTACGAGGTGCCCGTCTTCGTGCGCCGCAGCCGCCCCCAGGCGGGGGCGGGGGTGCGGATGGTCCGGACCGAGGGCAGCCCGGCCAGCCTGGACGCGGCCATCGATGAGTTCCGGAACACCGCCATGCCCGAGCTCATGGACATGCCGGGCATCTGCAGCGCCCAGCTGCTGGCCGACCGGGCCACCGGCCGGGCCATCGTCATAACCGCGTGGGAGGACGCCGCCGCGATGGCCGCCGCCCGGGCCGCCGCGGCCAGGCTGCGCGCCGACGTGATCGCGGTGACGCACGCGCAGATCCGCTCGGTGGAGGAGTACCGGCTGGAGTTCTCCTCCGTGCGCGAGGGCGACACCCGCAGCCTCATCGAACGCAACATCGAGCTGTGGAACGCCCGGGACCGCGAGGGCTGGCTCGCCGCAGCCGACCTGCACCGGCTGGAACTGCGGGCCCCAGGCGGGCTGAGCCTGCTCGGCCGCGAAGCCGCCGACACGGTCTGGGCCATGTGGCACGAGGCGTTCCCCGACAACCGGCTGGGCATTACCACAATCCACGCCGATGACCGCGGCGGGGTCCACGAGGGGCGCTTCACCGGCACCCACACCGGGACTCTGCGCGGCCCCGCCGGTGAGATCGCCGCTACCAGCCGGACGGTGGACGCGCCGTTCTGCAGCGTCTACGAGTTCGACGAGGGCAAGATCACCAGCGTCCACCTGTTCTTCGACCAGGTGGAACTGCTCACCCAGCTGGGCGTGGCCCCACCCGGCGCGGGTAGCAGCGCATGACCCGCTGACCGGCCTGGGAAGTGGCACACACGGTTCGCGGTGTGTGCCACTTCCATGGCTGGCCGCGGCGAGCCGGAGCCGGCCCGGCCAAGCGAACCGGGATAGAACCCGGCGTGCCCCCCGGCGCCACCTTCCCTGAGGCAGCGAACTCACGCTGCGTAATAGGCGCCTGGCTTGAGACCGGCGCGCACTGCCGCCGATGTGTGTGCCAGGGCTGGCTGGCCGGCTGGCCGTGCGTTTATGGCGCGCATGAACGGTTATTCTGTTGCGCCGCAACCGGTGATGTCCGGGACCATTGGCTGCTTGCTGCAGTCAGCAAGATCGCTTGAGAGGTTCGTGAATGCGACCCGGGGTTCCGGCGGCGAGGTTCTCGAGGCGGGGGAGATCAGAGGGGAGCTGCCTCCAGAGGGCGGGAACAGGGCGCTGGGGCTAGCTGCTGCCGGTGCGTTTCGGATGACCCGTGGCTGATCCGCGGGCGGCGGCTACCTGCTCGAGTTCGTCGACAACGAGGTTGCCGTCGTGTTCGGCAGCCAGCCGGGCTGCCATGTGCCGTGCGGCGGTGGGGTACCGGGGGGTCTTTGATGACCTGGCTGATGGCCGCCTGGAGTGCGCTGACGGTTGCGTTCTTCCGTAGCCGGATTCCCGCCCCGGCGTGCACTACCCGGGCGGCGTTGTCGGGCTGGTCGCGGCCCAGCGGCACCACGATCAGCGGGACGCCGGCGATCAGCGCCTTCATGACGGTGCCGTGACCCCCGTGTGTAATGACCGCCGAGCAGTGCGGGAGCACGTCGGCGTGGCGTGCCCACCGGGTGACCGTGACGTTGTCCGGTGCGGAGATTGCTACTGGGTCCACTGCCGGGCCGGTGGTGACCAGCCCGCGGACCTGGGCCTGGCCGAGGGCGTCGGCGGCCCGCTGCAGCAATCTTTCCTGGCGCATGACGGTGCTGCTCGGGCCGGCCAGCACCAGCGGCCGACCGGGTGAGCCGGCCCACGAGCCGCCGGAGCCTTCGCCCGGGTCGTCGTCGAGCTGGGGTCTCGAAGCGCAGATTGCCCTTAGCGCGAACAGATATACCAGCCATCCCACAGCCTGCGCTTTTCCCATGAACTCTATTCGGCAGATCCACTCGACGGCGACGCAGAGCAACCTGATCTGCGTGCCCCGGTCGATGAGCGATGACACCGCGCTGGCCGCGCAGAACGGCGGATCTTCGCGCGCCTGCCATCGGATGGGTGGCGTCCTCGCGGCAGACCGCTACGCTGCATCGTCGGCTGGGCCGTAGTCTGCCCGCAGGCCGCCGGGCGGCTCGGCGCCCAAGCCTATCTGGGGGACCAGGTGCGCCAGCAGCTGATACAAGTGGCTTCCGACGTCCGCGGCGTAGTCATCACCACTCCGGGCATAGCATCGCGCTGGAGAACCCGGCAGCCCTGGCCCAGGCCTACCTGGACTTCTTCGCCAGCGCCCGCGGGCTGGTGGCCAGTGGGGCCCACGTCGTGGCGGGCGCCCGAGAGAGCTCGGCCGAACTGGAGGAACTCGCGCAATCCGGTCAGGCGCAAATCGCGCTGGTCGACCTGGCCGGGGCTGAGGGGCCGGCTGCGCTGGTCGCACAGGCCGGTGACCAGATTGACATCCTCATCAACAATGTCGGCAGCGCCCCAGCCCGGACCGGGGGCTTCCTGAGCATCAGCGACGCGGACTGGCACGCCACGCTGGAGATCAACCTCATGGCCGCGGTGCGTGCCACGCGCAGCGCACTGCCTGCCATGATCGCTGCCGGCAAGGGCGCGATCGTCAGCACCTGCTCGGCCAATGCACACCTGCCCGACCCGGCCGTCATGGATTACAGCGCAGCCAAGGCGGCCCTAGCGAGCTTTTCCAAGGCGCTCTCCAAAGAAGTAGGGCCGCATGGCATCCGGGTCAACACCGTGAGCCCCGGTCCTGTCGCCACCGACCTGTGGCTTGGCCACGGCGGAGTCGCCGCGACGGTGAGCGCGGCAACCGGCGCCGATCCCAAGGCCGTGGCCAGCCAGGCCGCCAGCCAGATGGTGACCGGACGCTTTACCCGGCCCGAGGAGGTCGCCAACCTGGTCGTCTATCTGGCAAGCGACCTGGCAGCGAACATCACCGGAACCGACTTCGCCATCGACGGCGGCCTCATCCCGACCCTGTAGCCGGCGGCGGAACTCGCCCGGAACAGCGATAGATGGATGCGGCACCGGCCGCGAGGACCAGCGAGCGGCAAAGGCGCGCGGCCGCGGTGCGGAACCTCGTGAGGCCATCGGCGCGACGACTGCGGGCCGCATGATGAACGAAGCGACGTCCTGACTGCGGTCAATTGACGCAAGCGCGAGGCATCGGCCGTCCATGACCTTAGTGAAAAGGTGCTGCGTCAGCCGGACGTCGTGGGTGCTCGCGAAGTCCCAGATGGCGCGAAGAAGCCGGGTGAGCCTCTGCCCGGCGTGGCTGCGCGTTCCGGACGGCTGTCCCCCGGTCACCGTCCGGTGCCGCAAACCATGACCCGGTTCGCGCAAAACCAGCAGCGTACAGTGCTTCTGACGGTAGGCCGTACGGGTTGCGGCAGCCGGGTCTGCAATCAACGTGACCCAGCGTGGCAGCCGCTTTCTGGATACTGAGCTGTTAGGCGTGCTCGGGGCTGGCGGGGAGGTGCCGAATGGCCAGATCAAGATCGCCGAAGGCCTTGGCCCCGGCCCGCGGCCGGCGAGAATCCCCCGTTTCGCTCCACAGCAGAGGAAGGAACGTCATGCTTTACCCCGCGCGAAAGAAGGAACGTCAATGAATATCCCCTGGGCCGCGCACCGGACACGGCTGCTCCTGATCATCTTCGCCGCCGTCCTGGCGGTGGCCGGCCTGCTGGCCCTCACCAGCCAGGGCGCCTCGGCCCGCGCCAGCGGCTCGCATGCCTTCCACTGGGGCGGCGGGCCGAAGCCGGTGATCGTGCTGGAGCATGGCGCCTGGGCCGACGGCTCCAGCTGGGACCGGGTCATCCGGCGCCTGCAGAATGCCGGCTTCACCGTGTACGCGCCGCCCAACCCGCTGCGCGGACTGCCGTCAGATTCCGCTTACCTGCACGACTTCCTCACCCAGAACGCGGCCCTGGCCGGGCACCCGGTCGTCTTGGTCGGGCACTCCTACGGCGGGGCGGTCATCACCAACGCCGCCGTCGGCGACCCCGAGGTTAAGGCCCTGGTATTCGTGGACGCGTTCATCCCCGACCAGGGCGAGACCCTCGGCGGGCTCCTCGGCTCGGTGCCCGGGTCCTGCCTGGGCGGCAACCCCGCCGACGTGTTCAACTTCGTGCCCTACCCGGGCGGCCCGCCCGGCGACGTCGACGCCTACATCAAGCCGGCCCTGGTCCCCGGCTGCTTCGCCAGCGGCCTGCCCGCCCCGGCAGCCGCGATCATCGCCGCCACGCAGCGGCCACTGGCAGCCAGCACGCTCGGCGAACCGTCCGGGCCGCCGGCCTGGAAAACCATCCCGTCATGGGCGGTCATCGGCACCGCCGACAAGGTCATCCCGCCCGCTTTGCTGCAGTCCATGGCCCAGCGCGCCGGTGCCCACATCACCGACGTCAACGCCGACCACCTGTCCTTGATCTCCCGCGCCAACACCGTCACCAGGGTCATTCTGCGAGCAGCCAGCGCTACCAGCTGAACAGCGGTAACAGCCAGCCGGCCAGTGCCCCGCCCATCCCACTATGCGGAGCGGGCACCGGCCGGCCACCTCCCTTTTGCCCCCGCTGCCTCGGCGGGCCTGGCGGAGCGCCACAGCGACGAGCGCGACGACAGCGGCAATCCAATCCTGGTTCGGGGACCGAACCCATCAAAGCAGCGGGAACATGCCAGCCGCGGTGCTATCGACCGTTCGGCCCACCCGCCCAAACCAATCCTGATCGCCGACTCTGCGTCATCGGTCGATAGCGGGTTCGCCATGGCCGAGCGACGCATAATGACGATATCTGGGCGGCCGACCGCTTCTAGCACCTACCTCCTAACCACTGTTTTCCGTCCATATCGGCGGCTCGGGCACGTGAAGCGGTTCATCGGGCAGCCACGGTGAGTGATAGGCGCCGGCACACGGTTTGTGGCATCCGCCCTGGGGCGCTGATTTGTTCGCGAGGACTCACGAACGGAGCCAGGGCGCGCTCCGGGCAGGTCCTGGTTGCCGGTGTGCCGGATCAGCGTGGCGATGATGTGGCCACACTTCTTGCGGAAGGCTGTGCCGGGCGCGCGCTGACCGGTGGGCGTGGTCATTGGCTGTAGAACGGGCGTACCTCAATTGCGTGGTACCGGGCGATCGGATGCGCGGCCGCGAGCTGGATCGCCTGCTGCCGATCAGCGCAGCTGACGACGTCGATGCCGGCGGCGAACTGCGTGGTGCCGGTGAACGGCCCGTCGCTGAGCAGCGTTTGCCCGCCGCGGACGCGGACCGTGGTGGCCGTCTGCGGGCCCTGCAGCGCATTCCCCAGGACGTGGAGCCCGCGTGCCACCAGGTCCTGCCGCCAGGCTGCGCCCTCCTGCAGGACCACCTCGTCGTCCCGCAGCGCCGCCGGGGTTCCGCCGATCCACATGATCAGCAGGTACGGGGCGCCCGCCGGATCGTCGCCTCGGGCGAACGCGGACGCCTGCTCACCCAGCCGCAGCCCGCCGTTGAACTGCCGAATCTCGATCGCTTGGAACCACGACGACGGGTGCTTGGCCGCTACCTCGATCGCCTCGCCGGGGCCGGCGCATTCGAGCAGGTCGAAGCCCGCTATGAACTCCTTGGTCTCCGCGAACGGGCCGTCAGTCACCAGCGTCTGGCCGTCGCGCACGCGCACCGTTGCCGCCGTCTCCGGCAGATCCAGCTCCCGGCCCAGCAGCCGCACCCCCCGACCCTCCATCTCCGCCACCCAGCCGGGGCACTCACGCTGCAACACCGCCAGGGCCTGCGGTGTCGGCAGGCCGTCAGCACAAATGAACATCAGGTACTTCATCCCTAGGACGGCGCTGAAGTAGGGGCCTGTGTGCCGGGGCGGGGCTGCGGTTCGGTTTCGGATGCGCCGTGCTGGCTGGCGGGGAGGGGCAGGCGGCCGGTCAATGGGCCGTGGGGGTGGTGCCGGGGCTGGCCTTTCCGCCGTCTGGTGCTCATGGGACCCGCAGTGCCCACCCGGCCGGGTTGTGGTCGAGCCCGAGGACAGCCAGCCGGGCCCAGTTGAGGGCTCCAGCGCGGGTGTCCAGGTCGGTGGTGATGCGGGTCAGGCCGCGGGTTCGGGCTGTGCGGCCGCCCCAGGCCCGCCGGGTGAAGTGGGAGATCTTGCGTTCGACGACCGGCCGGTCGGTGCGGTAGCGCTCTTGCCAGGCCGGGTCGCGCTGGGTAGCGCGGGCCCGCTGCAGCATTGCCTCCTGGGGGTGGATGGTGATGGTGCGCCCGCGCCGCGAGCTGGTGCAGTCTGGCCGCAGCGGGCAGGTGGCGCACCAGGGCCGGAACGACGCCCGGCCGCCGCCGCGGGCGGGGACGATGATGGTGGTCTGCCCGGCCGGGCAGGTCACCGTGGCCTGGTCCAGGTCCACGGTGAAGCGGTCTTTGGCGAACCGGCCGCCGCTGTTGCGGGGCGGAGGGCATTTGGCGGTGACGGTGAACCCCTGGGCCTCCAGGCCGGCGCGGGTGGCCGCGTCGCGGCTGCCGTGCCCGGCAGACCCAACCCGGTCAGCTGCTCGTATCGGGCGCGCCTCCCGCAGGATCGGGACCGGTGGTCGCTGGCGGCGGCTCCTCGGTGATGAAGACCCGGCGGGTCTCCACGATCCGGTTCGGGTGCCGCGCGTACAGGTAGGCCAGGTAGATGAGGCCCAGGATGACCCATACCCCGACCGCGGGGCCGGCGTAGGACAGCGGGCTGGGCAATGGAGTAATGAATGAGAACACCGGTAGCCCGGCGCCGGCGAAGAACGCCGGGACGAACGCGGCGATGCCGAGCACGGGTATCACGGCGTGCAGCAGCCAGTTGAACTCGGCCCGGCGGAACCGGGCGTAGTAGACGATGCACGCCATGTTGAGCAGGATGTACAGGGGGACGAACACGTCCACGATGATCGTCGCGGTCAGGGCGAAGGCCGTGTAGGGGCCGTATTGGAGTCCCAGCCACAGGCTCACCCCGATCGTGATGAGCAGCTGGGCCCACAGGCCCGCGTAGGGGGACCCGAACCGCTTGGTGAGGAGCGCGAACGAGCGGGGCAGCAGCCGGATCCGCCCCATTGCGAACAGGTTGCGGGTGGAGGAGTTGTTCGCCGCGTTCAGGTTGGCGATGACCGAGTTGAGCAGGGCGAGGAACACGATCACGAATCCGGCGGCCCCCCAGGCCTCACGGGCCAGGACGTTCTGCCACGGGTTCGCGCTGCCGGCTGACACGAACCCCAGCATCCGCCGGGGGCCGTAGAAGACGGTGCTGGCGTAGGTGTTGATCACGTAGAAGATGCCGACGCCCAGGCAGCTGAGCAGCACGGCGAGCCGCACATGGCGGCGCGGGTGGTGCGCTTCCTCGGCGAGCGGGGCGGCCTCCTCAAAACCGATGAACGCCAGAATGCTGAAGATCGAGGCGGCGACAATTCCGGAGAACCCCCGGTACTTCGGGTTGTTGGCGAATTGGGTGCTGAAAACCGAGAGGGTGTTATGGCTGCCGGCTTTGGCGATCAGCGTGATGGCAAGCGCCAGGATCACCAGCACCTCGAAGGCTCCTAGCACCACGCCGGCGCGGGTTGATGCCCGGATCCCGAGATAGCCGAGCGTGAAGACCAGGATCGTGCCCAGCACCATCCAGATCCACCACAGGCTGGTCGGTGTGCCGAACTCTGAGTTGAGGGTCCCGGAGACGATGATCCCGATCTGGGTGGCGAGGAAGGCTCCGCCGATGAGCAGGGCCAGTTCGAACGCCCACCCGACCAGGAATCCCAGCCCGGGATGGATGCCGTTGCTGACATAGGTGTAGAAGGATCCGGCCGATGGCATGTGCTTGGCCAGCTGGGCGATCGAGCTCGCCACGAACAGCGAGGCGATCAAGGCAAGGATGACCGCAAGGACCGTCGCCCCGCCGCCGAAGGCCATTCCAATGGGGATGGAGAACGCCGTGGCGATGGCCGGCGCCATAAAGGTGATCGATTGGAACAGAACCCCGCTAAAGCCGACCACGCCACGGCGCAACTCTGCTGGTGGCCGCCCATCCGCGGCGGGCGCAGGCCCAGAATGTGCGGGAACGTCTCCGGCAGTCATCGGCACTCCTCACTGAGAACGCGCGTGACCCAAACCGGGTAAATTGTACGTTTCGGTCACACACTAGTCGAGCAAGCCGGCGCGGTGAATTGTCCGGCCACGGCATCGGGCCTTGCCGGGGCGCAGGTCGCGCGCCGCGAACCGCGATGCGTCCTTCATCACCATCTCTGGTCCGGCGGAAGCTATGCCCGGTCACGAAGAACACGGTCCGGGGTCAGAGCGCGGTGCCAGAACACCCATCCCAGCAGGCCATGCCTCAACTCCTGGGCCAACGCAGGGGGCGGGACTGCCAGCACCGGGCACCGGGCGTGAGCCAGGCAGTAGCGGCGAACCTTGCCCGAGATCACCCGGGCCAGCGCGCCGCGTCGGCCAGCCCCCACCACGAGCAGGTCACCGGGGCAACAGGCGAGGTGGACCAGCACGCAGCCAGCCTCGCCGCGCTCCACGAGAGGCCGGACCGAGGGGTCGGCGGGGGCCTCGCCCCAGACTGCGCGGAGTGTATCCCGCAGCCGCTGACAGGCGTCCTCGGCCCAGACACGGCGAAGGTAACCACACGGCGCGCGCCGGTCGGCAAGATCACCGCCGGGCGGCACCCAGGCAAGCACGGGTATCAAGGTGGCATCATGGGCGCGGGCCAGCTCCTCCGCGAAGCGCAACGCCTGCAGGCTGCCCGGCGAGCCGCTCGCGCCGACGATAACCCGGCGAATGCCGGACACGACAGCGCTCCTTCCTCACGGCAAGACGTAAGGCCTACATAACTGCCTTGAGGCGGAGAAAGGAAGCCGCGCCAAAGATCAAGCCAAGCCAACATGTCTAGCATCCAGCGGACCAGCACAGATCGCCCAGTTCGGGACCAAGTTGAGGCCGTCCCACACGGATCGGCTTCCCGACCATAACGGCGGGTCGGCGTGCGCTATGACGCCGTGGGCCGATGACGCAGCGCGATGCCGGCTCTTATGGTGGTGCTCTCCCCGGCGTGTTCTCTGGCCCATTCACTGCGGTGTTATCCGCCGTCGCCCCGACTGCGGTGCGGGCAGCCGCGCGGGGTCCAGGTCAGCGGCGAACACCTTCTGCAGCATGTGCCAGTCTTCGGGGTGTTGTGCGATGTCGGCCGCCCAGACGGCCGCCAGCTGCTGGGTCATCGCTGCCACCTTCTGCGCGGGGGACCCGGCCTGCGGAACCGGGATCTCTGGGTGAATGTGCCCGCGCCACTCCTTACCCTCGAACCACAGCGTGACCGGCATCAGCGCGGCGCCGGTCTGCACGGCCAGCGCGGCCGGGCCCGCCGCCACCCGGGCCTGCTCACCGAACAGCTCCACCTCAACCCCGGCCCTGCTGAGATCCCGGTCGGCGATCAGGCAGATCAGCCGGCCGGCCCGCAGCCGCTGCGCCATCACCCCGAACGGGCTGGGGCCGCCGGTGTGCGGGACCACCTCGATCCCCAGGCCCTCCCGGAAGGCCACAAACTGCTCGAACAGCGACTCCGGCTTCAGCCGCTCGGCCACCGTGGAAACCGGCCCGGCTCCGCGGGTCATGATCCAGGCCGCGGCAAGGTCAATGTTGCCTGAGTGCGGCAATGCGAAGATCACGCCACGGCCGGCCCGCAGGTGCGTCAGCGCGGTCTGCTCCTGCCCGGCCACATACATCCCGGACACGATCCGCTCCCGCGGCATCACCGGCAGCCGGAAGGCCTCCATAAAGTACCGCAGGTATGACCGCATGCCCGCGCGGGACAGCTCGCGCAGTTGCATGCCGGTAGCGCCCGGCACGACCCGGCGCAGATTGGCCTCCAGTTGCTGCACGCCCTTGCCCTGCCGGCGCCACAGGATGTCTGCGATCTGCCGGAAGACCCAGCGTGCCCACGATTCCGGGACCCGGCGGACGACCAGCCAGCCGAGCCGGTAGGCCGCCGAGGCCGCGCGTTGTGTCAGCGCCAGGACAGGCCACCACCCTTCCGCGACGCCGGCCAGGCGGCCACCACCCGGTAACCGGGGCCCCGTTCCTCCAGCTTGAACCGCTGCCCCACGGGGGGTTCCACTCCCCGTCGCCGAGGTCGGCGCGCCGGTGGCGCATCCGTTCCGCACGATCGGCTTTGCGGGATCATCGTCAGCGCAGACACGAGCCGCCCCACCTTCGGGTTCAGGATGCCCGGCTGGGGTGGACCAGGTGCTGCGCGGTGCCCGCCAGCGCGAGTGCCGGGACTCGCTAGGGAGGCGGAGCCGGCCGTGCGGGATACTCGCCACCTGGTGGACGACATCGCGCGGGAACGGGCCATCTATCAAGCGCTCAAGGCGGCCGGCGAGGTCGCTGCGGCCCTGCAGGCACACCTCATCGAAGAGCACGAGGCTGATCCGGAGCGCGCCGCTGCGCAGAGCACCTTCACCAACTCGCTCAAGCTCCCGCGGCAGGCTCGCGAGCGTCTCGGCCAAGGACTGCGAGCCGTCGGGGCTGGCACCATCGCCGAGTCTGACGAGATCTCCCTGCGCCACCAATGACCCAGCAACCCGCCACGTGACATACCGGTCAGCGGCCCTTCGCTGTGTGCAGCCGTTCGCTCTCCGCCAGGGTGATCTCCGGCGGCGGCGTCGTCCCTGCCGGGGCGTTAGCCGGTGACCCTGACGTTTTCTGCCTGGGGCCCCTTCTGGCCTTGGGTGATGTCGAACTCGACCTTCTGCCCTTCCTCCAGGCTGCGGTAGCCGTCACCGGTGATCGCGCTGAAGTGCACGAACACGTCCGGGCCGCCCTCGACCGCGATGAAGCCGTAGCCTTTGTCGCCGTTGAACCACTTCACGGTGCCCTGCGTCATCTTGACCTTCTTGGTTGTGCACGCGGCGCCCGCCATGGCTGGGGGCCGCGCTCGCCACTTGCCTTTGGCCAGCCTGTCACGGAACGCCCGGGGGGTGGAACCGTGTTGCTGGCTAACTGCCCGGCAGCTGGAACTTTCCCCGTCCGGCCAGCGAGGGCGGCTGGAGCGAACGCCCCGGTCACGCTCGCTGACCGGCGTTCAGGGTTCTCCCGGTGCCGGACAGTGACCACAGGCGCAGTGCGACTGTTGTGGTGATGCTGCGAGGTTCGCCAGCGGTGAGCTTGCCCGCGCGGCTGGCGTGGCGGCCAGCCTGCCCAGGGCCGGGATGGATCCGGCTGGCCTTGCCCGCGGGCAGGCCGCCCGGGCGGTCGCAGCGAGGGTGCCGGGCACCGGGCCGGCGCCCGGCACGCCGGGACCGGTCTCGGCGAAACCGGCGCGGCTGTCACTTATCCCCGGGGGCAGGCTCACCCCGATCGAATACGAACTTCGGGCCAGCCAGATCCGGCCGGTAGCACGGCCAGGATCCAGCAACCCGGCTCCGGGAAACCCAGGGCACATCAAATCGTCTGGGAAACCGGGGGAATCAACCGTTTGCGGCGGGTGCGGGCAAACCCGGGCAGGTATCTGGATGACCTGGCGCCGGGCGGCGTTCGAGCCGCCCCTGACTCCGCCTAGTGTGGTGTGCGGGAGGACGAGGCAGCCGCGCTGATTTTCTGTCATCTTGTCTTCCGGCACCTGTCAGACAGCGCGGGCCGGTTCAGTATGTCCTGCTTTGTCGTCCTGCATGCTGGGGAGAGGATGCCTGTGTCGCGAGCCAGCCCGGCCAGCCAGGCGCCGAGCCCGGCGCGGCCCGCTGCGGTCCGGCGATCGCAGAGGTGATGCGGTGGCAGACGCGCCAGGCTCCGGCACGGCATCCGCCAAAGTTGCGGGGGTCGCCTGCTCCGGGCAACTGCCTGCCCGCTCCGCCGAAGCCGCGCCGGGTGCAGCTGCTCCTGGGCTGGCCCATGGGCCAGGGCTCGCTGCAACTGCCGGTAGTGGTATCGGCACTGCGCTGGGCTTGAATGACCCGGCAGACCCCGGCGGGGACGGCGGCGCTGTGGAGATCGGGGGGCCGCTGGCCGCCGCCCCGGCCGAAACGGCGGGCTCAGGCTCTGCCCACGGTGAGCCCTACGCCGCGCAGGAGGCGGCCGGTGAGCAGGAGCCAGGCACCGGCCAGGGCGGCGCCGCGGCGGCGGCCGGCCGCCCGCCGCAGGCGGCGGGCGAGGAAAGCGCGGACGAGCCGCTGGTTTTCGGCGATGACGACGAGGACCTGCCCGCCGCCCGAGCCACAGCTGCCGGGGCGACCGCCGACCCGGTCAAGGACTACCTCAAGCAGATCGGCAAGGTGCCGCTGCTCAACGCCGGGCAGGAGGTCGAACTGGCCAAGCGGATCGAGGCCGGGCTGTTCGCCGAGGAGAAGCTCGCCGCAGGCAGCGGGGTGCTGCGTCCCGGCCAGAGCAGCGACCTTGAGCGGGTCGCCGAAGAGGGCAGGACGGCCAAGAACCACCTGGTGGAGGCCAACCTGCGCCTGGTCGTCTCGCTGGCCAGGCGGTATGCCGGCCGGGGGATGCTGTTCCTGGACCTGATCCAGGAGGGCAACCTCGGCCTGATCCGGGGCGTGGAGAAGTTCGACTACACCAAGGGCTACAAGTTCTCCACCTACGCCACCTGGTGGATCCGGCAGGCGATCACCCGGGCCATGGCCGACCAGGCGCGGACCATCCGGATCCCGGCGCACATGGTCGAGGCCATCAACAAGCTGGCCCGGGCACGACGGCAGATGCTGCAGGACCTGGGCCGCGAGCCGACCCCCGAGGAACTCGCCGCGGAACTCGACATGACCCCCGGGAAGGTCATCGAGGTGCAGAACTACGGCCGCGAGCCGATCTCCCTGCACACCCCGCTCGGCGAGGACGGCGACAGCGAGCTCGGCGACCTGATCGAAGACTCCCAGGCCATCCAGCCCGGCGAGGCGGCCAGCTTCACACTGCTGCAGGAGCAGCTGCACTCGGTGCTTGACACCCTGTCAGAGCGGGAAGCCGGTGTCGTCTCGATGCGGTTCGGCCTCACCGACGGCCAGCCCAAGACCCTCGGCGAGATCGGCAAGGTCTACGGGGTGACCCGGGAGCGGATCCGCCAGATCGAGTCCAAGACCATGTCGAAGCTGCGCCACCCGTCCCGCTCCCAGCTCCTCCGGGATTACCTCGGCTGACCTGACCGGCGGCCGTCCAGCCCCGGATGCAACCAGCGATCCCCGCCCGCCCGGCCCGCGAGCGCACAGAACGCCCAAATCTGAACGGCCTGCTCCCATGATCGGCCTCGAGCCAGCAGCCGCGCAGATCGGCGGATCTCGCGCGACGGCCGCGACCAGCGATCGTCACGCTGCGCAACTGGCTAGCTGAAGGTCGATCCCACCGGTGGGCAGGGGCGGGCGCCGCTGGCGATGACGTTGTGGTTGGTGAAGTAGCCGTGGAACGATGCGCGCGGGACCGCAATTGGTGTATTTGCAGCAGCGGGTCGCGCTCCTACCTGATGAAGGCCGCCGCACGGTGGGTGGCGACTGCAAGATCGTTCCAGTGGGTCTAGACCTCACTCTTGGGGATAAAGAAGAGTCAGGTGTGACGCTTGGAGTCATTTTGTGATTAGGGGCGATTCTCACCTTTGCGGGGCGGCATGCGTGTGCTAGCGAGTTGTATGCGAATTTGAGATCCTGAGCGGGGCCGTGCTAGCACGCTGGCTGTGTGCTCGCCGGTTGGGGGGGTGCTGAGGTTGCGGCTGGCGGGGCGGGACGAGGAGCTGCCGCTGATAGGGCGCGCTAAAGAACTCGCGTTCTTGCGCGCGGCCATCATGGAGCAGGGCGGGGCGGTCATGGCCGGGGCGGCGGGCGTGGGCAAGACGCGCCTTGCCCGTGAGGTTACTTCTGTGCTGGACGGCTGGCATGTGGCGTGGGCAACGGCCACCCGGGCCACCAGCGAGCTGCCGCTTGGCGGCGTGGCTGGGCTGGGCCTGGCTGATGAGGAAACGCCATCCCAGGGCCAGGCGGGCCTGCTGTCGCGGCTGGCGGCGAGGCTGGCGGAGCGGGCCGGCGGCCGGCCGGTGCTGGTGGTGGTAGATGACGCCCACTTGCTGGACGGGCTGTCCGCGGCCTTCGTCCACCATCTGGCGATTTCCGGCGTGGCTGCGGTGCTGTTGACGAAGCACATCAACGAGCAGCCTCCGCCGGACGTGGTGTCCTTGTACAAGGACGGCCCGCTCCCGCGGCTGGAGCTTGAGCCGCTGGGGCGGCAGGAGTTCGGGGCGCTGGTGTCGGCGGCGCTGGGCGGGGACATCGAGCCGGGCACGCTACACCGGCTGTGGTGTGAGTCGGCCGGAAACGTTTTGTTCTTGCGGGAGCTGGTGGCCGACGCCGTGGAGGCCGGGACGCTGGTTCAGGCCGACGGGGTTTGGCGGTGGTCGCCGGATGGGAAGGTTGGCCCCCGGCTGGCCGAACTGGTCGCTGACCGGATGGGCCGCCTTGAGGGGGATCGGCGGCTGCTGGCTGAGCTGCTGGCGGTGGGTGAGCCGCTGGGCGCCGAGCTGGTGCAGGGGCTGGTCCCGGGGGCCGACCTCGCCGAGGAGGAGCGGCGGGGGACGATCGTGGCTGAGGAGTCTGGCCGGCGGGCGGAGGTGCGCCTTGCGCACCCGCTGTTCGGCGAGGTGCTGCGTGCGCGCCTGCTGTCAGGCGACGCTCTGGATGGGTAGCTGATCGGATGTCCCGGCCACTGGCGGTGGTCACGATCTTGGGGTTGCTGTCACGGTTTGCCCGGGCGGGTGTCGCGACGGTTGGGTGGGGATGTCTTGCAGGCGAAGACGG
>WNGN01000761.1_pt1 | contig 20467 bp, 17 predicted proteins | sample 5400561 | NCBI WGS metagenome assembly WNGN01 (sample SAMN13153379, study PRJNA577476) | soil metagenome | isolation source: 115 cm soil or saprolite under Garry oak tree replicate 2 | place: USA:California | collected 2016-06-15
CAAGCGGGAATCCAGGGGCGTTCATAGCAAAGCCACTGGGTCCCCGCTTCCGTGGGGACGACGGTCCTTTTGGCGATCCAACGGCTTTCTCCGATCGGCACATGTCGACCATAGCCCTCCCGCGCACCGAGCCCGCGCTTCCCGCGGGCCCGGCGAAGAGGAGTCTGTCGCCCTGGCAGGCGTGGGGCATGATCATGATCGCCCCGTACGTGCTGGTCTTCCTGGTGTTCGTGTTGTACCCGATCGGCTATGGGCTGTGGCTGGCGCGGCACCCGTGGAGCTACGTACACCTCGTCGACGACCCCGTTTTTGCGCGATCGGTCGTCAATACGCTGATCTTCCTGATCATCGGCATCAACCTCAAGATGGTCGTCGCGCTGTTCCTGTCGGGCTTTTTCGTGCAGGCGCGGACCTGGATCAAGTGGCTGTCGCTGATATTCATCCTGCCCTGGGCGGTGCCGTCGATCCCGACGATCCTGTCGATCCGCTTCATGCTCAATCCGGAATGGGGAATCATCAATTCTTTGATCTTCCGCGTGACTGGCCTCGACGGGCCGAATTGGCTCAACGAGCCCGCGATCGCTTTGTCGATGGCGATCCTCGTTCACATCTGGAAATCGCTGCCGTTCTGGACGTTGATCCTGATCGCCGGCCGCCTGGCGATTCCGAAGGAAATGTACGAGGCCGCGTCGGTGGACGGCGCCACGACCTGGCAGAAATTCAGGTTCATCACCTGGCCGTCGATGCAGACGCTGTATCTGACCTCATCGATCCTGTCGATGATCTGGACATTGGGAGATTTCAACAGCGTGTATCTGCTGACCGGCGGGGGACCTGCCGACCTGACGCACGTGCTGGCGACGCTGGGCATCCGCTATCTGCGGCTCGACCAGGTGGACTTGTCGATGGCGGCGATCGTGTGCGCGTTGCCTCTGGTGCTGCCGTTGGTGTATTTCATGATGAAGCGCCTCTCCCGATGAAGCTGACCTGGCGCCGGGCGAGCACGGAGGCTAAGCTGCTGCTGGTCGGCATTCCCGTCCTGTTGTGGACGATGCTGCCGATCTACCATCTTTTCCTGTTCGCAATCTCGCCCAAGGAGTCGGCATTCGCGGGCAAGCTCTGGCCGGATCACCCGACGCTGCACAATTTCGAGGTCGTGTTCCGGCAGCAGCATTATTACCTCTCCAACTTCTGGCTTCAGTTGTGGAACTCGCTGCTGATCGCGGTCACGGTGGGGATGCTGACGCTGATCGTTGCCACCGGCGCGGCGTTTGCCATCAGCCGGCTGAAGGTCAGGGGCGGCCGGGCGGTCATGAACCTGGCGCTCTTCACTTATTTCATTCCGGCCGCGTTCCTCGCCGTGCCGATGTACAAGACCATGGGCAATTACGGATTGCTCAACAACCAGTGGGCGCTGATCCTGGCGATGGTGACGATCGCCGCGCCGTACTCGATCTGGGTGCTCAAGCAGGCGTCCGACAAGCTGCCCTACGAGCTCGACGAGGCCGCGCGCATGGACGGGGCGTCGCCATTGCAGCTCTTTCGCCTGGTCTATGTGCCGTTGATGATGCCTTCGCTGGTCGCCATCGGCACCTACGCGCTGCTGCTCGCGTGGAACGAGTACCTGTACGCCTTCCTTCTGCTTTCGCACGACCGGCAGATCACGCTGGCCGTGGCGCTCGGCAACTTCCTCGCCGCCGACGATTCTCCCTGGGAACTGTTGATGACCGTGGGGCTTATCTATGCGATGCCCCCGGCGGCGATCTATTATGTGTTCAAGCGGTACATGGTCGGCGGCCTCACGGCCGGCGCGGTGAAGAGCTGAGAAGCTTCAACACAGAGAACACAGAGGACACAGAGAGAACTGGCCCGAACACGGGAATTTTCTCTGTGCTCTCTGTGGTTCAGACTTGTTTTGAGGGCCAAACATGGCATCGGTATCGTTCCAGAACATCGAAAAGACCTTCGGTACCACCAAGGTCATCCACGGCATCGGCTTCGATATCAGCGATGGCGAATTCATGGTGCTCGTAGGTCCATCCGGCTGCGGCAAGTCGACGCTGCTGCGCATGCTGGCCGGGCTCGAGGAGATCAGCGCCGGGACGATCTCCATCGACGGCCGGGTCGTGAACGACATGGAGTCCAAGGATCGCGACATCGCCATGGTCTTCCAGAGCTACGCCCTGTATCCGCACATGACGGTGGCCGACAACATGGCGTTCAGCCTGAAGCTCAGGAAAGCCGCACCGGCGATGATCGAGGAGCGCGTCGCCAAGGCAGCGAAGATCCTCAACCTCGAGCCGTATCTCAAGCGCTACCCGCGCGAGCTCTCCGGCGGGCAGCGACAGCGGGTGGCGATGGGCCGCGCGATCGTGCGCGACCCCAAGGTGTTCCTGTTCGACGAGCCGCTGTCCAACCTCGACGCCAAGCTGCGCGTGGCGATGCGCGCCGAGATCAAGGCGCTGCACCAGCGGCTGAAGACCACCACCGTATACGTGACGCACGACCAAGTCGAGGCGATGACGATGGCCGACCGGATCGTGGTGATGCACGACGGGCGCGTTGAGCAGATCGGTACGCCGCTGGAGCTCTACGACCGGCCGGGAAATCTGTTCGTGGCGCAGTTCATCGGCTCGCCGGCGATGAACGTGATCGAAGGCACCGTGCGGCGAGGCAACGGTGCGGCGCACGTGGAGGCCGGCGCGGGGGTTCGCTGGCCGCTCGGCCAGGCGGGTATCGCCGGCCAGCAGGTCACCTACGGCATCCGGCCCGAGCACCTGCAGCTCGGCCGCGACGGCGTGCCGGCCGAAGTGGTGGTGGTCGAGCCGATGGGCCACGAGACGGAATTGCTCGTCAGGATCAACGACATCGACCTCATCGTGGTGATGCAGGGGCGCTCCGCCCACGCGCCGGGCGAGAGAATTTTTCTCGCCCCGCAGGCCGCGAACGCGCACCTGTTCGACGCCGCGAGCGGACGTAGAATCTAGCCGATGGCAGAGCAGGCGGACTGGGCCTTCCCGCTCGAGATGCGGCCGCGGCCCGAGGACTGGCGCTTCGATCTCGACGCGGCGCTCGACTCGGTGGTGCAGCTGCGCGCGGAGATCCCCGAGGACGCGTTCACCGCGCCGATCCTCGGCACCGAGCGCGCCGGCAACGGCATCGTGATCCGCGAAGACGGCCTGGTCCTCACCATCGGCTACCTGATCACCGAGGCGAGCACCATCTGGCTCACCAGCAACCAGGGCGTGGTGGCGGGCGGCTATCCGCTCGCGTACGACCAGGCGACGGGCTTCGGGCTGGTGCAGCCGCTCGGCCGCCTGGGCGCGCGCTCCCTCGAGCGCGGCACGTCGGCGTCCTGCCGCATCGGCGAGAACGTGGTGGTCGCCGGGCACGGCGGCCGCGCACACGCGCTGAAGGCCGCGGTGTTCGCCAAGCGCGAGTTCGCCGGCTACTGGGAATACGTGCTCGACGAGGCGCTCTTCACGGCGCCGGCGCATCCTCAATGGGGCGGCGCGGCGCTGATCGGCTCAGACGGCAAGCTGCTCGGCATCGGCTCGCTCCTGGTGCAGGAAAAGGTCGACAGCGGGACCCTGCAGGGCAACATGGTGGTGCCGATCGACCTGCTCGAGCCGATCCTCGAAGACATGGTGAAAACCGGGCGCGCTCCCCGTCCTTCGCATCCCTGGCTCGGCATGTACACCACCGAGGCCGGCAAGAAGCTGGTCGTGGCAGGCCTCGCGCCCGGCGGCCCGGCCGAGCGCGCCGGCATGAAGATCGGCGACGTGGTGGTGGAGGTCGCCAACGGCAGGCCGGCGAGCCTCGCCGACCTCTGGCGCCGGGTCTGGCGCGCGGGCCCGGCGGGCGCTGAAGTGCAGCTTAAGATCGTGCGCAACCTGACGATCTCCGAAGTGCGCGTCAAATCAGCCGACCGCAGCGAGTTTTTGAAGAAACCACACCTGCATTAAAAAATGGGGACAGACCCCATTTTTCAGAAAAAATGGGGTCTGTCCCCATTTAGTGCTCATTTAGTGCTTGCCCAGGAAAGCAAGTACCTCCCGGTTGAAGACCTCGGGCTGCTCCCAGTACGCCGAGTGGCCGGCGCCGTGCAGCACCATTGACACGGAATCGCGGATGCGCGCGGCGAAGAGCTCTAGAACTGGCGGCGGCGTGTAAAGGTCGGCATCGCCGGTCAGGAGGAGGGTCGGCACCCGGATCGTCTCGAGGAGCGGGAAGCTCAGGCGATTGCGCGTCGCCTGCGCGGGCAATCGCGTTGCGTTGCTCAGACGCTCGAGCTCGATCCAGCGCGCCTCGCCCTGCGGGTTCGCCGCGCGGTACGCAGGCCCCAGCTCGCGCAGCTGCGGCGGCAGCGCCGCGAACTGCGGCGGGCGCAGCCGGCCCTGCAGCGCCTGGTAGTCCTGGTCCTCGACGCCGCCGATGCTGTTGGCGACGACGAGGCTGCGCAGGCGCCGCGCGAAAGAAAGCGCGTAGTCGAGCGCCACGATGCCGCCGGCCGCCGTGCCGACCAGGTGGAAGCGATCGAGCTGCAGGTGCCGCGCCAGTCCCTCCAGGTCGTCGGCAGCGGCGCCGGGCTGCGCGCCCGGCTCCAGCACCGAGCGGCCGTGCCCGAGCCGGTCGTAGGCGATGACGCGGTAGCCGACCGCGGTGAAGGCGGGAACCTGGAGCTCCCACACCAGGCTGCTTCCAGTGCCGGCATGCAGGAAAATCACCGGCACCCCGTTGCCGCCGCTATCGCGATACCAGATGCGCCTGCCAGCGAAAGCCGCGTGCCCTTCGGGCATTATTGCCGCGCGGCTGGAATCCCGGCTTCGCGCAGATATTTCAGCACGCCAGGGTGGATGAGCCCGGCGCTAGGCGCGGCCATGAAAGTGTTCGCCATCGTCGTCTCGCTCGCCTGCGGCAGGCGCGCCGCGAGCGGCGCCTCAGCCCGGTGGATCGCCCGCGCCAGCAGGTGGGCAGTTTTTTCAGGCAAGCCGGGCCGGGCGAGGACGTAGCTCCACGAGCCGACGGAATGCAGCGCGGCGTCCTGCCCCGGGTAGCTGCGCGCCGGCAGCGTCACCGCCTGCAGGGCGGGCTGCCGCGCGAGAATGCGCTCGACTTCGCCGGCGCTCGGCGCGATGAAGCGTCCGCCCGATTTCGCGAGCGCCGTGAACGCCGGCCAGCCGACGCCCGCGCCCCACAGCGCGGCCGCGCGGCCGTCGATCAGCATCGCCGGGCCGTCGGCGGCCTTTTCCAGATAGATGGGTTGGACTTTGATTTCCAAACTCTCCAGAACCGTTTTACCGAGGGCCGTGATGCCGGAAGCCTGGGTGCCGAGCACCACCGGCTGGCCCTTCAGGTCGGCGATGCCGCGGTAGGGACTGTCGCCGCGCACGATGAACAGGCCGGGCGAGGAATACATCGCCGCGACGACGCGCAGCGGCGTGCCGGGCCTGGCTAGCGCGGCCGTCGCAATCTCCCCCGCCACGAGGGCGATGTCGAGCCGGCCCGCCTCGAGCAGCGGCACGTTCTCGGTGCTGCCCTTGGTGTTGCGCGGCTCTACGCGCAGCAGCGGCTCCTGCGCGTTCACCATCTCGGCGAAGGCCTCGCCGTAGAGCGGAAAGCCGCCGCCCGGCGTGGCAGTGCCCAGGATCAAGGTGAGGACCACCGCATTCATTCGACGAACGCCGGCATGGTTACCCCAGCGTCGGCATGTCGAAGCCCGGCGCCGGCGTGTCCTGGTGCGGCCAGCGCGTCGTCACCACCTTGGTCCGCGTATAGAACTTGATCGCCTCGGTGCCGTGCACGTGCAGGTCGCCAAAGAGCGAGCTCTTCCAGCCGCCGAACGAGTAGAACGCCACCGGCACCGGGATCGGCACGTTGATGCCGACCATGCCGACCTGCACTTCGTTCTGGAAGCGGCGTGCCGCGCCACCGGACTCGGTGAATATCGCCGTTCCATTCGCATACGGATTCCTGTTGATGATCGAGATCGCTTCGTCGATCGTGCCGGCGCGCAATACGATCAGGATCGGCCCGAAGATCTCGTTCCGGTAGATTTCCATCCCGGGCGTGACCTGGTCGAAGAGCGAGGTGCCGAGGTAGAAGCCTTCCTGCGGCGTCTGCTGCTGGCGCGCATCGACCACCAGCCGAGCGCCTTCCTTCAAGCCGATGTCGATATAGGAGGCGACCTTGTCGCGGTGCTGGCGGGTGACCAGCGGGCCCATGTCGACGCCGAGCTTTATCTGCTTCGCCTTTTTCTCCAGCAGCTTCACCAGCGGATCGCCTGCCGCGCCGACGGCGACCACCGCCGAGATCGCCATGCAGCGCTCGCCCGCCGAGCCGTAGGCCGCGCCGATCAGCGCGTCGGCGGCGAACTCGAGGTCCGCATCGGGCAGCACCACCGCATGGTTCTTCGCGCCGCCCAGCGCCTGCACGCGCTTGCCGGCCTTCGCCGCGGTCTCGTAGATGTACTTGGCGATCGGCGTGGATCCCACGAAGGAAACTGCCTTTATCCCTTCATGAGAAAGAAGGGCATCTACTGCGGCCTTGTCGCCGTGGATGACGTTGAGCACGCCGTCGGGCAGCCCGGCCTGCTTGAAGAGCTCGGCCATGCGGACCGACGCCGAGGGCACCTTCTCCGAGGGCTTGAGGATGAACGTGTTGCCGCAGGCGATCGCCAGCGGGAACATCCACAGCGGCACCATCACCGGGAAGTTGAACGGCGTGATGCCGGCGCAGACGCCCACCGGCTGGCGCAGCGCGTGCGTATCGACCTGCGTGCCGACGTTCTCCGAGTACTCGCCCTTCAGCAGCTGCGGGATGCCGCAGGCGAACTCCACCACCTCGATGCCTCTGTGCACCGAGCCCATCGCATCGTCGAGCGTCTTGCCGTGCTCCTCGGTAATGATTTTCGCAAGCTCCTTCTGCTGCGCCTGGAGCAACTGCAGGAACTTCTGCATGACGCGCGCGCGGCGCAGCACCGGCGTATCGCGCCAGGCGGGGAACGCTGCCGCGGCAGCCTGCACAGCCGCATCGACCAGCGCGGCGTCTGAAAAAACGACCTTCTTCGTCACCCGGCCGGTCGCGGGGTTGAAGACCTCGCCATGGCGGCCGGCAGGCGCGAGGGCCTTGCCGTTGATCCATACCGGGACGGTTTCGAGCTTGACCTGGGGATTGAACTCAGCGGGCTTGTTCATCGGCGGCTCCGGCGTGCGACTGCATAATGTAATCCAATGCCGCTGATTCCGGCACGGCTCGAGTTCGCCGCCGACGGCACGCCCTGGTCGGAGGAGTTCGGCGACGTGTATCACAGCGCCGCCGGGGGGCCGGCGCAGGCCCGGCACGTGTTCCTCGCCGGCAATCGCCTGCCGGAGCGCTGGGCCGGCCGCGAGCGCTTCGTGATCCTCGAGACCGGCTTCGGCTTCGGCCTCAATTTCCTCGCCACCTGGCAGGCCTGGCGGCGCGACCCGGCGCGTTGCGGCAGGCTGCACTTCGTCTCGTTGGAAAAGCATCCTTTCACGCTTTCCAACCTCAGGGTTCTACATTCTCGTTATCCCGAATTCGAGAACGAGGCAGCGCAACTTCACGCCTGCTGGCCGATGCTGGTCCCGGGCGCGCATCGCCTCGAGCTCGACGCCGGCCGGGTCGTCCTGACGCTGTTCTTCTCGGACATCAAGCTGCTGCGCGAGCTGCGCCTCGCGGCCGATGCGATCTACCTGGACGGCTTCTCCCCGGCCAGGAATCCCGACATGTGGTCGCACGCGCTGCTGCGCGCGGTCTCGCGCCTCGCTGGTCCAGGCGCCACGGCGGCCACGTGGAGCGTCGCCGCGCCCGTGCGCGCGGCGCTCGAATCCGCCGGCTTCGCGGTGGAGAAATCCGCGGGGTTCGGCAGCAAGCGGGAAATGCTTCTCGCGCGGTACCTCCGGAAGGCAAATTCGGTTTCAACCCCCAGGAGAAATGCGCTCGTCATCGGCGCCGGCCTGGCGGGCGCCGCGATCTGCGAGCGGCTGTGCGCGCGGGGCTGGCAAGTGCGGCTCATGGAGCGCCACGCAATGCCAGCGCAGGAGGCCTCGGGCAACCACGCCGGCAGCTTCCATCCGCTCGTTACGCCCGACGACAGCGTTTTCGCGCGCCTGACGAGAGCCGGTTTTCTCTATGGATTGTCCCGCTGGAGAAAACTCGAAAGCGTTCGCTGGGACCGCTGCGGCGTCCTCCAGCTGGCGCGCGACGCGAAGGACCAGGCCTCGCAGCGCGCCTCGATCGCCGCGCTCGCCTTGCCTGCCGAGTACGCGCAGTACGTGACGCGCGAGGAGGCGAGCGCGCACGCCGGCGTGCCGGTGGAGGCAGCGGGTTTGTGGTTTCCCGAGGCGGGGTGGATCCAGCCGCAGTCGCTGGTGAACGCGCAGCTCGAAGCTTGCGGGACGAGGCTAGAACGTATTTTCGGCAGGGAAATACATTCGATTGAAGACCCATTGGTCATCCTGGCCACCGCGGACGACGCGCTCTCGCCGGTTCCGCATGCGCGGCTGCGCCGCGTGCGCGGCCAGCTCACTTACATCCCGGCCGAGGCTATCGAGCCGCCGCACGCGGTCGTTCTGCGCGGCGGCATGGTGCTGCCGCCCGTGGATGGCCTGTGCGTGGTCGGCGCAAGCTTCGACCTGGACGATGCGGACCCGGCGCCGCGCGCTTCGAGCCACGCCGGCAACCTCGAGCGCCTGGAACGGATCATTTCGGTGAAGACGAAACCGCAGCCCCTCGAAGGCCGTGTCGCGTTCCGCATCGTGGCGCCTGACCGCCTGCCGCTGGTCGGCGAGCTGGCCGAAGGCGTCTACGGCGCCCTGGCGTACGGCTCGAGGGGCCTTCTATGGGCGGCCCTGGCGGCCGAGGTGCTCGCCAGCGAGCTGGAAGGCGAGCCGATGCCTATCGAAGGAACGCTGCTCGACGCGCTGGACCCCGCCCGGTTCGCGCGGCGCGCGAAGCGCAGGATCGGACAATATGATAAGGTTTGACCGGCTGCCTGGGGAGGCACGGATGGGCCGTAAGCCGAGGCCGGCAAAGAGAAAAACGAGGGTCGGCGGCGTCGACCGCGACGAGATGCTGCGTGCCGCGTTCGACCAGGCCGCCGTGGGAATGACGCTCGTCTCGCTCGACCTGCGCTACCTGCGGGTCAACGACAAGTTCTGCGAAATCGTCGGCTACTCGCGCGACGAGCTGCTCTCCATGGGCCTGCGCGACACCGGCGAAATCCCCGGGCACGAAGCGCGCGAGAAGGAGCTGCTGCGCAAGGACGGCTCGCGCGTCTGGGTGGCTGTCGCGACCTCGCTCGCGCGCGGCAAGAGCGGCGAGCCGCGCTACTTCATCTCGGTGGTGCAGGACATCTCCGAGGCGAAGCGCGCCACGGCTGCGCTGCGCGAGAGCGAGGAGCGGTTCCGGCGCACCTTCGAGCTGGCGGGGTCGGGGGCCGCGCACATCGGCATGGACCGGCGCTTTGTCCGGGTCAACCGGCGCTTGTGCGAAATGACGGGCTATTCCGAGGACGAGCTGCTGCGCCTCACGGGCAGGCAGATCTCGCATCCCGAGGACGTCGACGTGATCAACGCGCAGCGCCCCAGCCTGTATGCCGGGGAGATCGACGCAGTGCGCGTCGAGAAGCGCTACCTGCGCAAGGACGGCTCGGTGATCTGGGTGGCGTTCACCATGGTGGTCGAGCGCAACGCCGCCGGCGAGCCGCAGTACGAGATCGCGTTTTTCGACGACATCACGGCGCGCAAGCAGGCCGAGGCGGCGCTGCGCGAGAGCGAAGAGCGCTTCCGCCAGCTGGCGCATCACGACACGCTGACCAGCCTGCCGAACCGCGCGCTTTTCTACGACCGCCTGAGGCAAACCCTCGCGCTGGCGAAGCGCAACAGCTGGACGGTCGGCGTGATGCTGGCCGACCTCGACCACTTCAAGCGCGTCAACGACACGCTGGGGCACGCGGCCGGCGACAAGCTGCTGCTGCAGGCAGCGGAGCGGCTTGCGAAAGCGGTGCGCGCCTCCGACACGGTAGCGCGCCTCGGCGGCGACGAGTTTGCCGTCGTGCTCAACAATCTCTCCGCGCCCGAGGACGCCGCAGTGGTGGCGCACAAGATCATCGCCGCGTTCCAGGCTCCCTTCCAGGTCGAAGGCCACTCCCTGCCCGCCACCCTCAGCATCGGCGCTGCGCTGTACCCGAACGACAGCACCGACCAGGAAACGCTGCTGAACAACGCCGACGCGGCGATGTACCGCTCGAAAGAAGCCGGCCGCAACTGCTTCCGGATGTTCAGCGCCGCAGGATGGCCGGACTCGCGTCCTTGACGTCGCGCAATCCGCACAGCGCCATCGTCACGTCGAGCTCGCTGCGGATGATCTCCAGCACGCTCGTGACGCCCTTTTCCCCCATCGCGCCCAGGCCGTAGAGAAAAGCGCGGCCGATCAGGGCGCCGCGCGCGCCGAGCGCGAGCGCCTTGAGCACGTCCTGGCCCGAGCGGATGCCGCCGTCGAACAGCACCTCGATGCGGCCGCCCACCGCGCTGACCACTTCGGGCAGGGCGCGGATCGACGACGCGGCGCCGTCGAGCTGCCGGCCGCCGTGGTTGGAGACCACGATCGCATCGGCGCCGCTCGAGGCGGCGATCTTCGCGTCTTCGGCGTCGAGGATGCCTTTCAGGATCAGCTTGCCGCCCCAGAGATTCTTCACCCACTCGACGTCCTTCCAGCTGAGCGTCGGGTCGAACTGGCCGGCGATCCACTGCGAAAGCGTGGTCAGGCTGCCGGTGTTCGGGATGCGGCCTTCGAGGTTGCCGAACGACTTGCGTTTTCCCCTCAGCACGTTCAACGCCCAGGATGGTTTTCCAAGCACATCCAGAAAAGTTCCAAGCGTCAGACGCGGAGGAACCGCCAGGCCGTTCTTCAGGTCCTGGTGGCGCTGGCCCTGGACCTGCAGGTCGAGCGTGAGCACCAGCGCGGAGCACTTCGCCGCCCTGGCGCGCTCGATGAGCGAGGCGGCGAAGCCGCGGTCGCGCATCACGTAGAGCTGGAACCAGAACGGCTTCGCGACGGCGCCCGCGACGTCCTCGATCGAGCAGATCGACATCGTCGAGAGCGTGAACGGCACGCCGAAGCGCTCGGCGGCGCGCGCCCCGAGCATCTCGCCGTCGGCCCAGTTGAGCCCGGTGAGGCCGGTGGGCGCGATCGCCACCGGCATCGTCGCGTCGTGGCCCACCAGGGTGGTGCGCAGCGAGCGCCGGTCGACGTCGATCGCCACGCGCTGGCGCAGCGTCAGAGCCTCGAGGTCGGCGCGGTTGGCGCGCAGCGTGGCCTCGTCGTAGGAGCCGCGGTCGACGTAGTCGAAGATCGCCTTCGCGACGCGCTTCTTCGCGAGCTGGCGCAGGTCCTCGACGTTGGTCACCACCGGCATGGCGCGGCATTCTACAATGCACGCGAATCATGGCTGCCGCCAGGGACGAGCAGAAGAACCCGATCCAGGTGATCGAGCGCATGATGCGCCTGCTCGATGTGCTGGCGCAGCATCCCGAGCCGCTCGGGCTGAAGCAGATCTCGCAGTACACGGGCCTGCATCCGTCGACCGCCCACCGCATCCTCGCCGCGATGTCGGGCGACCGGCTGGTGGACCGCGTCGAGCCGGGAAGCTACCGGCTCGGCATGCGGCTGCTCGAGCTCGGCAATCTCGTCAAGTCGCGCATCAGCGTGCGCGAGCTCGCCCTGCCGGTGATGCGCGAGCTGCATGCGCAGACCGGCGAGACGGTCAACCTTTCCGTGCGCCACGGCGACGAGATCGTGTACGTCGAGCGCAGCTCCTCGGGGCGCTCGGCGATGCGGGTCGTGCACGTGATCGGCGCGCGCGCGCCGCTGCACGTGACCGCGGCGGGGAAGCTTTTCCTGCTCGAGGAAGGCTTCGCGCGGCTGCGCGATTACGCCAGGCGCACCGGCCTCGCGCCGCACACCAAGAACACGATGACCAACCTCACGCTGCTCGAGCGCGACCTCGAGCGCATCCAGCGCCAGGGCTGGGCGGTCGACGCCGAGGAAGCGGAGATCGGCGTGCGCTGCGTCGCCGCCGGCGTGCGCGATGACGGCGGCTCGCTGGTGGCGGCGCTCTCGCTCTCCACGCCCGCCGACCGCATGAAGCTGCAGTGGGGCCCGCTGATCAAGGAAACCGCCGACCAGATCTCGCGCGCCATCGGCCACCGGCCGACCTCGAGGATCGGCGTCGCTTAAGAAAATCGGGGTCGCCTAGACAGCAACCAAGCCGTGAAGTGAAAACAGCCCGCGGCGGTCGGTCCAGACTTTCGTGCCCTTGAATCCCGCCTTCGCCGCCAGGCCCCGGAACTCGGCTATCGAGTATTTGTACGAGTTCTCGGTATGGATCGATTCGCCGGCGTCGAAGGCGAAGCGGTGCGCGCCGACGTCCACCGTCTGCCGGGCGAGCGATACCAGGTGCATCTCGATGCGGCCCGCTCCGGGGTTGTAGAAGGCATAGTGCGCGAAGCGCCGCAGGTCGAAGTCTCCGCCCAGCTCGCGATTGATGCGCCGGAGCAGGTTCAGGTTGAAGGCGGCGGTGACGCCCTTCGCGTCGTTGTAGGCGGCATGCAGCACGTTGGCATCCTTCTTCAGGTCCACGCCCACCAGCATCCGGCCGGCCTGGCCGCGCGTCATGGCGAGGAAGGCCTGCGCCTCCTCGGGCGTGAGATTGCCGATGGTCGAGCCGGGGAAATACACCGCGCAGCCGCCTCGCCTGCCCTTCACGGGAAGCGTCAGGGGCCGCGAAAAATCGCCCACCACCGGCACGATATCGAGCCGCGGGAATTCGCGCGCGAGACGCCGCGCCGCCGCTTGCAGCGCGTCATGCGAGATGTCGACCGCGATGTAGGTCGCGGGACGCAGCGCGCGGATCAGCAGGCGCGACTTCACGCTTGCGCCGCTGCCGTACTCGATGAGAGTGCCTCGGCTCCTGGCAAAGCGCGCGATGGCGGCGATATGCGCGCGGGTCAGCGCAAGCTCGGCGCGCGTCAGGTAATACTCGCGCAGCCGGCAGATGCGCTCGAACAGGCGGCTGCCCGCCGCGTCGTAGAAGTACTTGGGGGGAAGGCTCTTGCGGGGCAGCGAAAGCCCCGCGATGACGTCTTCGCGAAAGCCGCTTAGCTGCTGGCCGCGTGGCTCTCGAGCCACTTCTTGATGCGGTTGGCGTCGCCGACCCGGGAATGCTTGCCCCATGAGTCAAGCAATACCACGATCAGGTCCTTGGAGGCGAGGCGCACGCGCATCACGAGGCAGCGGCCCGCCTCGCTGATGTAGCCGGTCTTGGACAGCCCGATTTCCCAGTGCGAGCTGCGCACCAGGCCGTTGGTGTTGCGGAACGAGAGCGGCCGGCCGAATGCGGTCACGGTGGCGCGGTCGCGCGTGGAGTATTCGCGGATCAGCGGATAGCCGTGCGCCGCGCGCACCAGCTTGGCCAGGTCGCGCGCGCTCGACACGTTGCCTTTCGACAGCCCGGTGGCATCGACGAAGTGGCTGTCGGTCATTTCGAGCTCGGCGGCCTTCTCGTTCATCGCCTCGACCAGGGCCTGCGTGCCGCCGGGATAGGTGCGCCCGAGCGCCGCGCCGGCGCGGTTCTCCGAGGCCATCAGCGCGAGCAGGAGGAGCTCGTCGCGCGTCAGCACGCTGCCGGTGCGCAGGCGCGAGCGCGATCCCTTGTACCTGTCGACATCCTCACGCGCGAGCACCACGCGCATGCTCAGGTCGACGCCGCTATCGAGGAGCACCATCGCCGTCATCAGCTTGGTGATCGAGGCGATCGGCACCACCGCTTCGCTGTTCTTGTTGATCACCACCTCGCCGGTGTCGGCGTCCTGCACCAGCACCGCCGAAGATCTCAGCAGAACGACCTTTTGCGCGCGCGGCGCCGCGCCGACCTCTCCGGCTTGCGCGAATCCCACGGTGAGAGCGAGCACGAGGAAAAGCGCGAACAGGGCGACGATCCCCTCGAGGGGATGCAGTCTTCTTTGCATGATGGTGAAATATACCTTACGCCAGAAAAAAAATCGCAAGGAAATTCATGGGATAGGGAAGTAATTCCTCGAAACCCTGTGAAAGATCTCCGGAGTCGGGTTGAAGCTACGATGCTTCGGCCTGCGCGAGAACCGCCTCGGCTTGCGCCTTCTGCTGCTGCAGCGCCCACATGCGGGCGTATTCCCCTTTTGCTTCAAGCAGCTGGCGATGGGTCCCGCGCTCGCTGACGCGGCCGTGGCTGAGCACCAGGATCTGATCCGCATCCATCACCGTGGAGAGGCGGTGAGCGATCACTAGCGTCGTTCGCCCCTGCGAGATCCGCTCGAGCTCCGCCTGGATCGCTTTCTCCGCGCGCGAGTCGAGCGCCGAGGTGGCTTCGTCGAAGATCAGGATGCGGGGATTCTTCAGCAGGGCGCGCGCGATCGCCACGCGTTGCTTCTCGCCGCCGGAGAGCTTCAGGCCGCGCTCGCCCACCATGGTTTCGTATCTCCTCGGAAGAGATTCGATGAAGTCGTGGATATGCGCCGCGCGCGCCGCCTCGATCACCTCGGCGTCGCTTGCTTCCGGCCGCCCGTAGCGGATGTTGTACAGGATGCTGTCGTTGAAGAGCACCGTGTCCTGCGGCACGATGCCGATCGCCGCGCGCAGGCTCGCCTGCTTTACTTCTCGTATGTCCTTCCCGTTGATTACGAGTGAACCCGAAGAAATATCATAGAAGCGATACAGCAACCGCGCGAGGGTCGACTTGCCGGCGCCGGAATGTCCGACCACGGCGACACGGTGGCCAGCAGGGATGGTGAAGCTGACGTCGAACAGGATCTGCCTTTCGCGCTCATAGGAAAAGCTCACATTCCTGAATTCGACGCTCGCCGGCCCGGGCGGGAGCTCAGGCGCGCCCGGGCGGTCCTCGACCTCGCGGTGCTCGGCGAGGAGGCGAAACATGCGGTCCATGTCGAGCAGCGCCTGCTTGATCTCGCGGTACACCATGCCGAGGAAGTTGAGCGGGATGTAGAGCTGGATCAGCAGGCCGTTCACCAGCACCAGGTCGCCGAGGGTGAAGCTCTGCGCCGCCACGCCTTCGGCCACCAGCAGCATCAGCGCCGTCACCGCAACGGCGATGATCAAGCTCTGGCCGATGTTGAGCAGGCCGAGCGAAGCCTCGTTCTTCACCGCCGCCGCTTCGTAGCCCTGCAGGTTCTCGTCGTAGCGCCGCGCCTCGAACTCCTCGTTGCCGAAGTACTTCACCGTCTCGTAATTCAGCAGGCTGTCGATGGCGCGCGCGTTGGCCCTCGAGTCGAGCTCGTTGGCGCGCCGGCGGATCTCCATGCGCCACTCGGTGACCAGCACCGTGAACCCGATGTAGACGGCGACCGCGCCGAAGGTGACCGCGGCGAAGCGCCAGTCGAACTTCTTGAGCAGCACCGCCGCGACAAGCGCGAACTCCAGGATGACTGGAATTATGGAAAATAATAAATAGGACAATAAGGTCGAGATCCCTCGCGTGCCGCGCTCGATGTCGCGCGTCATCCCGCCGGTCTGGCGCTCGAGGTGGAAGCGCAGCGACAGGCTGTGCAGGTGCCGGAACACGCCGAGCGCCACGCGCCGGATGGCGCGCTGCGTGACGCGGACGAACACCACGTCGCGCAGCTCGGCGAACAGCGTGGTCGAGAAGCGCAGGCTGCCGTAGATGGCGAGCAGCGCGACCGGCACCGCGACGATCGCGGTCCTCGGGTCGAGCCCGTCCACGACCTCCTTCATGATGAGGGGCACGGCAACGTTCGCCAGCTTGGCGGCGATCAGGCAGGCGAGCGCCGCCGCTACCCGCCACTTGTATTCCAGCAGATAGGGCAACAGGATGCGCAGCGCGCGCCATTCATTGCCTTTCAGCCGCTCGATCGGCGCCGAGCTGTGTCCGCGGGTGGCCATTGGCGTATATAGTAGTTCCACAAGGGAGGCATCACATGGGTCTGCGCCCGAAGTTCAACCTGGTGCTGCTGGCCGTGTTCGTGACCGGCCTTGGCGTCACGGGATACATCTCGTACGAGCTGCTGCACAAGAACGCGCGCGACGAGGTGCTGCGCAATGCCGGCGTGATGCTGGAAGCGTCGCTCTCCATGAGGCAGTACACGATCGGCAGGGTGCGGCCGCTGCTGCCGTACGACGCCGACAAGTTCCTGCCCGAGAGCGTGCCGGCCTTCGCCGCGACGGAGATCATGAACCTGCTGCGCAAGAAGTACCCCGACTACGCCTACAAGGAGGCGACGCTGAACCCGACCAACCCGCGCGACCGGGCGGTCGACTGGGAGGCGGACATCGTCAACGCCTTCCGCAACGAGGCCGCGCGCGGCGACATCTCGGGAATCCGCGGCACGCCGACCGGGCGCTCGCTTTACCTGGCGCGGCCGCTGCAGATCAAGGACCAGGCCTGCCTCGCCTGCCACACCACGGCTGAAATGGCCCCGCCGGCGATGGTGAAGCTCTACGGCCCGAACAACGGCTTCGGCTGGAAGATGAACGAGATCATCGGCGCGCAGATCGTCTCGGTGCCGATGGACCTGCCGATCCGCAATGCCAACCGCGCCTTCGTCACCTTCATGAGCTCGCTCGCGGCGGTGTTCGCCGTGCTGTTCGTGACCCTGAACGTGATGCTGACGCTTCTCATCGTCGAGCCGATCACGCGGCTTTCGCACGCCGCCGAGCAGATTTCCAAGGGCCGCCTCGACGCCGCCGAAATCCCCGACACCGGCCGCGACGAGGTGTCGCAGCTCGGACAGGCGTTCAACCGCATGCGCCGCAGCCTGGAGAAGGCGATCCACCTTATCGACAAGGGATAGCGCGCGATGGAAGCCCCCAACGCCCTGCCCGCGGGGCACGCGCTGCAGGAGTACCGCATCGAGAAGGTGCTCGGCGTTGGCGGTTTCGGCCTCACGTATCTCGCGCTGGACGAGAACCTGCACCTCAGGGTCGCGGTCAAGGAATACCTGCCGGCCGACATCGCCTTGCGCGCGCCCGACCGCACGATCGCGCCGACCTCCAGCGAGACGGCGGAGATCTTCGACTGGGGCAAGCGCCGCTTTCTCGACGAGTCGCGCACCCTCGCCTCGTTCCGCCACCCGAACATCGTGCGCGTGATGCGCTTCTTCGAGGCGAACGGCACGGCGTACATGGTGATGGAGTTCGTCGAGGGGGCGCCGCTCCCCGACTGGGTCGGCGTGCGCCGCCCGCTCGCCGAGGCGCAGGTGGCGGCGCTGGCGGCGCCGCTTCTCGATGGGCTCGAGGTGGTGCACAAGGCGGGCTTCATGCATCGCGACATCAAGCCCCCGAACATCTACATCCGCGACGACTCCAGCCCCGTGCTGCTGGATTTCGGCGCGGCGCGCCAGAAATCCTCCGAGCTCACTGCGCTGGTGACCCCGGGCTACGCGCCGTTCGAGCAATACCACACGCAGGGCAAGCAGGGCGCGTGGAGCGACATTTACGCGCTCGGCGGAGTCCTGTATTGGATGGTCACCGGGAACAGCCCGCACGAGGCGGCGGCGCGCATTCGCGCCGACACGATGCCGCCCGCGCTCCAGGCGGCCGACAAGAGCCTGTTTCGCCCCGAGTTCCTCGCGGCGATCGACTGGGCGCTCGCGCCAGACGAAGACCAGCGGCCGCAGTCGGTGCCGGAGTGGCGCGAAGCCCTGCTCGGTGCTGCGCCGACCCCGCCGCGAACCCAGGCCGCTCAGCCCAGAACGCAGCTTCAGAAGACGCCCCCGCAACCCACGACGATTCCCGCGACCTTCGACCCGACCCTCCTCAAGCGGCTCGAAGCCGAGCTCGCGCAGTACCTGGGGCCGATCGCGCCGGCGGTGGTGAGGAACGCGGCAAGAAAGGCCGCCACGCAGGAAGAGCTCGTGCAGATGCTCGCGGCGGACATCTCCGCGTCGATCCCCCGCGCGGCCTTCCAGAGACAATTCTCGGAGATCTCGCGCCCGGTCTCGAAGCCTCCGGCTCCCGCAGCGAGCGGGCCCGCAGTTCCCCCTACTGCGTTGGCCGCGAGCCGGTTCCCGCAGGAAGTGCTGGACCGCGCCACGGCGCGGCTCGCCGAGTACATCGGCGCGTTGAGCCGGGTCGTGGTCAAGCGCGCGGCGATGAAAGCGCGCGACGAAGCCGAGCTTTACCTCCTGATCGCCGACGAGATCGAAGACCCGGTGCGCAAAAAGGCGTTCATCCGCCGCGCCATTTCGGCGACCGGCAAGCCCTGAGCGGTCGTGCCCCTTGACGGCGCGGCCGGCATGGCCTATCTTTCAAACGATCGTTTGAATTGCGGTTTCCATCCCGAACACAGCCCATGTCCCTGCGCGCCGTCAAGCCCCAGCACGAAACCCGCACCCGAATCCTCGACGCCGCCGAGGAGCTGTTCATGCAGCACGGCTTCGAGGGCGCCTCGATGCGCATGCTCACTGCCAAGGCGGGCGTCAACCTCGCCGCGGTCAACTACCACTTCGGCTCCAAGCACGCGCTGATCGAGGCGGTATTCCGCCGGCGCCTGGACCCGATGAACGTGGCACGCATTGCGGCGCTCGACAAGCTGGAGGCGGAAGCGCCGGGCCGGGTGCTGGCTGCGGAGAGCATCATTCGCGCCTTCATCGGCCCGGGGCTTCGCATGATCGAGGACGCGAAGGGGGGCGGGCGCAATTTCATCCGGCTGCTCGGGCGCACCTATACCGAGCCGGCGAAATCGATCCGCGCCCTGATCGGCCACCTGTACGCCCCCGCCATGGAGCGCTACAAGGCGGCGTTCGAGCGCGCGCTGCCGCAGATGCCGCGCGAGGAGCTGGTATGGCGCATTTACTTCATGTTCGGCACGCTCGCCTACACCCTGGCGGCGACCGACACGGTGCAGCTGATCGCCGGCTGCAAGCCCGAGGACCGCTACGACGCGCGCCTGCTCGAGGAACGCCTCGCCGCGTTCCTCACCGCAGGATTGAATGCCCCTCTGAAGAACACGATCAGGAAGGCCGCGTAGGGAGCCCGCCATGCTGACACTGGCATCGATCCTCGCCGTAGTGCTGGTGCTGGCGGCGGCGGTCAACATTCCGTTCATTCGGCGAAAACTGGTGACCGACCGCGTGCTTGCGCTCTACCGCCGCATCCTGCCTGACATGTCGCAAACCGAGAAAGAGGCGATCGACGCCGGCACGGTGTGGTGGGACGGCGATCTGTTCTCCGGCAGGCCGGACTTCGACAAGCTCCTCGCCGTGCCCGAGCCGCGCCTGAGCGCCGAGGAGCAGGCCTTCCTCGACGGCCCGGTCGAGGAGCTCTGCGCGATGTGCAACGACTGGGAGATCACGCACGAGCTGCAGGACCTCCCGGCGCGCGTCTGGCAGTTCATCAAGGACAAGGGATTCTTGGGAATGATCATTCCCAAGAAATACGGCGGGCTCGGCTTCTCGGCGCTCGCCCACTCCGCCGTGGTGATGAAGCTCTCGACGCGCTCGAGCGCGGCGGCGATCTCGGTGATGGTGCCCAACTCGCTCGGGCCGGCCGAGCTGCTGCTGCATTACGGCACCGACGAGCAGAAGAACCACTACCTGCCGCGGCTGGCAAAAGGCCTCGAAGTACCTTGCTTCGCGCTCACCAACCCCGAAGCGGGCTCCGACGCCGCCTCGATCCCCGACTACGGCATCGTGTGCAAGGGGACGTGGCAGGGCAAGGAGATGCTCGGCATGCGCGTCACCTGGGACAAGCGCTACATCACGCTCGGCCCGGTCGCAACGCTGCTCGGGCTTGCTTTCCGTCTCTACGATCCTGAAAAACTAATATCTGAAAAAGAAGATCTGGGCATCACCTGCGCCCTGGTGCCGACTCACACGCCCGGGGTCAACATCGGCAGGCGCCACCTGCCGCTCAACGCGGTGTTCCAGAACGGGCCGAACTCCGGCAAGGACGTGTTCATGCCGCTCGACTGGATCATCGGCGGCCCCGAATACGCCGGCAAGGGCTGGATGATGCTGATGGCCTGCCTCGCCGCCGGCCGCTCGATCTCGCTGCCGACCTCGTCGGTGGGCGGGGCAAAGGCGCTGACGCGCTTCACCGGCGCCTACGCGCGCGTGCGCAGCCAGTTCAAGACGCCGATCGGCAAGCTCGAGGGCGTGGAAGAAGCGCTCGGCCGCATCGCCGCGCATTGCTACATGATGGACGCGACGCGCGTGATGACGGCCGGCTCGGTCGACGCCGGCGAGAAGCCGGCGGTGATCTCGGCGATCGCCAAGTACCACTTGACCGAGCGGGCGCGCCTGTGCGTGAACGATGCCATGGATATCCACGGCGGCAAGGGCATCTGCCTCGGGCCGAACAACTGGATCGGCCGCGGCTACCAGATGACGCCGATCGCCATCACCGTGGAAGGCGCAAACATCCTGACCAGGAC